>Ga0209270_1001970_pt1 | contig 24125 bp, 25 predicted proteins | sample MTBAKSrepl1MetaG_FD_187456 | JGI IMG/M metagenome (GOLD analysis project Ga0209270, IMG submission 187456) | Enrichment culture microbial communities from Arthur Kill intertidal strait, New Jersey, USA, that are MTBE-degrading - MTBE-AKS1... | ecosystem: Environmental > Aquatic > Marine >...
GCCTGGCGCGTTCAAAAATTCTCACTGCTTCAAATTCTGCTTTCTCAAGACTATGGAGATAGATTTCAGTTGTTGATCGGTTCTCATGCCCCAACAAACGTTGAATTGCACCGACTGAAACATTGTTAACATCCATTAACGATGCGCCGGCATGTCTCAGAGCGTGGAAACGGAAATATCTGACTCCAGCTTTTTTACAAAGGCCATTCATTAAACGTTTCCTATCCTTAAAAGGACCGGATTTCATCAGCCCTTCTTTTCTGTCAAAATATGTATGCCAGAATACCCAAGGCTTTGTTTGGTCCCTATTAGCCTGCCGAGAAGTAAGAATATCGAATAAGCGTGATGTCATGGGTACTTTCCGGGGGGTTAAGTGACCAAATTTCTTTTTTCTGGTGTATAAAATTACATACCGCCCTGTTAGATCAACATCATCCCATGTAAGTCTGTTTATCTCGCTTACTCTGCCCATTGTGTCGGCGATGGCTATCAGATAATCTCTTGTTTCTCGATCAGCAACTGAAATTACTCTCTCGATATCCTCTATTGGCGGGACATATTTGATACGCTTTTCAACCGGAAGAAAATCCAGGTCTGCACCCGGATTGTTTGAAATAATCTTTTTTTTGATTCCGAAATTGAATGTTGCCCGTAAATAACGGATTTCCTTGTTGGCTGTATATGCCGAGACTCTGCTCCTCTTGAGGATGAATTTTTCTATCATCTCAGGAGTAATTTCGTTGCATTTCAATTTTCCCCACCTCTTGATCCATTTTTTGGCCATATAACAATAATCGCGATAGTGGGCTGCTGAGTTGAATGCTTTAACATGATCAAGTCTCCGATTAATAAGCGTCAAAAAGTCCGTGTCGGTTGGCATCTCCATCTGAGATACCGGGTTGTTTAGCTCCTCCCTTTTCTTTGCTTCGGCCAGCTTGGCCTCTTTTTTGGTTTTGAACCAGGTTTCCGTGTACCTGATCCCCCTGAGGGTGAAATCGTACCTCCACCCCTTTCCTTTTTTGAAATAGCTGCTCATAAAGATCCTCCTTATTCGGAAAAAAAAGAGAACCTCCGAGCTTCACACCGCCCAGTTCCTTCCAGTTTTTATACACCCAGCTAGTGCTTTTCTGGAAAAATTGGGCAACCTCTTCAGGGGTCATTATCCCCTGAGAAGGTTTCATGTCAAGTTTTGTTTGAAGCATGGAGCGGCTCTGTCGGGATCTGTCAGATAATGATTTTTTTATTTCCCATTACACAAGATGCTGAGCAAAACGGAAAAAGTTAAGCATTTATCGAAACTCATGTTCCTTGCCAAACTATTATTAAGCAAAATTCAAAGTATAGTCAATACAAAATTAAGCTAAATTTATAATTTTCACAAATTGGTGTGAGAGTATCAAAAAGCTATCCTGTTTGTCGAAACACAATATGTTGTGTATTGTTACTTGACAAACAACAATTGATGCTTATGCTTCACCTTGAGATTGGCTGCAATATTTTTTCCAATTTTTAATCATTTAAGAGGGTTGAGAATGAAGAAGAGAAAAGTTTATCACGTAGTACCCAATTCGAATGGTGGTTGGGATGTCAAAAAAGAAGGGGCTAAGCGTGTATCAGCACACCTTGACAAAAAAAATGATGCAGTAGATAGGGGAAAGGAGCTTGCCAAATCAGGTGGTCAAGGTCAAATCAAGATCCATAAAAAAGATGGAGAGTTTCAGACTGAATATACCTACGGTTCAGATCCGTATCCTCCGAAAGGTTAATGAATGAGACTTCTCTCTAACAAACCGATCTTTGAATTCCCTTCAGAAAAAATAGGGATTATTAAAATCCGTAGGCTTAATCTGGATACATATTCAAAAATAAATGATGCTTTTCCTGAAATTGAATCTGTTGAATCCGAAAGAGTTGTCAGGTTTTTGTTTGCAATCATAGGTTATTGGCCGGATTCTCTAAATGAAAATGGTGAATTCCAAGACAAAGGATTTGTTGGTGAGGAAAACGCAGAAAAACTGACTAAAGATGAACTTGAAAGATTTGCAGAACAGGTCATCGATAAGGATGAAAATCTCCCTTATAGCAGATTCGCTGTTGTCTCAAAAAAACAGGACAACAAGAAAGACAGCAACGATCTGGAAAGGCAAGAAAAAGAAACAAACGTTGAATACTTACATAGAATAATTTCTATCAAAGCTAAAGAAAACAAAGACGCAAAAGCAAAAATGCTTAAGGCGGCAATGCCGCTTTCTATTGATGAAATTTTTCCAAAATCATCGCTTGATAGTATCATGGGTACCTTAACTGCTTCTGAGCAATTGATGGAGCAAATTGAAAAGATGAAACCATGGTATGATTCATCATATTTTGGAGCCGCACAAGAAGCTTTCGAGAGCATCTGTGATACCAAGGCCCATGCAGATTATCTAAAAGATCTAGTAGAAAAGCCTAATGGATTGAGTGGATATTCCAATCTGAATCACGAACCTCCTTATATAAACGATTTACACTTCGAAATACCTCCTAATCCTATCGAAGGTACTAACGAGAGATTGGATAATTTGTTGGATCATCAGAAGGAAGCGGTAAAACTAACAGCTACTTCAGCAAATCTTCTGACGAAGATGAATGACTCGTTTTTGAGGTTGATAGGCGATTTAAGGGCTGGTGGTATTAAGACACTCATTGTTGCGGGGCTAACCCTTATTGTGACACTTGTTTCTCTTGGATATGCGGTATATAGCAATAAACAAACATATGTAAGCTACGTGGCTATGATTGAATCTATAAAAACGCTCAATGATGGAATGCAGGAATTTCTTGGCCAGCAAAATGCCATCTTGACGGAATTACAAAACCAGAATGGTAATGATGCGGCAAGCCAACAAATGCTTGGCCAATTGATTGAAATCAATAGAGATATGAGACAAGCTCTCCAAGAGCAAAACATAAAACCAGAGCAGCAAGTGGAACCAATTGAAAATAATAAATAAAAATAACCAGTAGGTATATCCGCTCTATTCAGATTTTTCATTTTACCAGATTCTAATTCCCTTTTTCCAGGGTGGAAAGTTTTCGCACTAAACGGTCTAGAAGGCTTTCCGTCAAAAATCAATTTATGTAAATTATGTCATCAGCTATGGCATTGGAATATTCGGTAGTTACAGTTGCCCCTGAAATAATAGAGTTCGTTGAAAGTGGGAAAAAATATTCCAGCAGTGTTTAACTGAGGAGCGTGTTAACTTGAAACAAGTAAAATTGCTTTAATTTAATAATTTGCATGGTCACAACTTTGCCATACCTGATCAAGTTCACTTGACCGGACTATCCGGTTCATCCTGCATTTCTTTCAATTCCTGTGGGACAAAATACCGAAACTTTATTTTTTTGCTCAGTCTGGCGGTGAAATCCGAAAAGGCCATTGTTATCTCCATGGCCTCTGCCATCAGTTCTGAGCCTTCCTCGTAGGAGACTCCTCCGGGTTCGCCAAGCCTGGTCTTAAAATTAGCATATGCCTGATCAAACTGACGAAGTACGTTGAACATGGTACTGCCAACCGGTGAATTGATCTTCAATACCCGGGAACCCCGTTCCCGGGCCATGCTGATTTTTCGTTCTATAATTTCTTCCCTGGTTGGCTTTTTCCTCTCTTCTCCCATCGTAGGAACTCCCTTTACACTTTGCCGATGATTCGTGCGTTTTGTTTAATTTTAAACCGCCGCCACAGGTCCAGCATGTAAACTGATCCATAAGGGAATACAGCGGCTATCAAAATAAATATGGAGCAATGAACGGCTACCGGTATGATGCGAGGCAGCATTTCCAGATAACCGAAATAGAATTTTTCTGCGTTTATCCCGAAATGCTGCGCTACCTCCCACACCCGTTCCGGTGTGCTCAGTTCAGACAGCAGGTAATAAAAAACGTATATAAAAAAACTCTTAACGATAAGCAGGCTCGCCCTGCCGACAAACAGGGAATTGATTGCCTTGCGGGTGATATTGCCGACGTAATACCTGCTGATATAGCTGCATAACAGGGTATTTATGACTACCGGGAGATATGGAACGGAATTCATGATTATTTTGATCAGCAAATCAGGAGAATTGAGAACAAAGGGCAACAGGTAAAAGGAGAAGACCGGAAAAAGCAGGATGAGGAATAAACCTTCTTTAAATCCGCTTGTTGCGCCAATTCTGAAAAAATCCAGCGCCCCTTCCAGGGTCAGGAACTCTGCGGGGATCTCCTGCCCTTGACTCTCGATTACATAAAATTGCTGGATTTCTGAAATAGCACTGATAATATTCCTAGGACGTGGAACACCACCGCCACCACCACCTGTGGTAATGATCGTTGCGTTAGGGCTGTAATCACCGCTTTTTTGTCCGCCGGCCATCTTTACTCCTTACCATCCAAACACGGTTCCACTGACTTGAAATTCTTGAGCAGGCCTGTTTTCTCATTCTCCATCTCAGCTATGGATCCGAACGCTTCCGCATGAAAGGGCGTGTAATACCCTTGCATTGCTTTGCCCCCCTTCGTGGTGATTGTAAAATATCCTCCGAAATACTGATCTTTTATCAATTCTCTGGCAATTACTTCATGCTGTACCCGTAGATGATACACCACCGTGAACAAGACCTGGCGCATGGTCAGATCGTCAACAGCCATGGTTGCTATATCCATGGCTCCAGCCTGTTCAGCCTGTTTTCTTGCAACTTCCTCGATGGCTTTGGCCTGAAAATAGACATATCCATCAGGCATGGAAAAGGCCATAAACCGCCTGCCTGAAATTCGATTGATATAAGGCCTCAGGCTGTCCATAAAAGCCTGTGCATCAAACCAGGCGGAGATATCAATCAGGTTGGGGGCATCTGCCTTTTTCTTTACCAAAGATTCCTCTTCACCATAAATATCAGCCTGTGCCTGCCAGGCCGCACTTGACCCACTAGCAGATGAGGATCTCTTTGGCACAGGTGTCAAGGAAAGAGAGACAGAGGGCTGCTCTTTTGTTTCCCGATCGGGAAGTTGTTCAACAGCGTGTTCAAGTTCCTTTTGCCGGGCAAGCTGATCAGCCTTTTTCAGGGTTTTGCCGAGTAATCCCTCTGCCCGTTTATGGTGCAGCTTGATTGCCATGGATATTTCATCTTTCCTGGCAAGTTGCTTGAAAGATGCGATCTCAGCCAACACACGACCGGCAGCTAGTGGATGTTCCCCCAAACTGTATAGATGTCCCTTGATTGAGGGCAGTTTACCAAGGTCATGCCCCAGGGCGGCGATCAGGGTATCCGGAATAACATGCCTGGCATCATCATCGGCCAATAGCTTGATGGTTGCTCGGGCCACGTTCAGAGTGTGATCCAGCAGGGAAGTTTTTCCAAGCAGAGTATAGGTGTTGGAGTCCCAGGAGGCCTCCACATCATCAGCTGCGTTGACGACGGAAGGACAATTCCCTTCCTTTTCAAGCATCAACAATATCTGACAACAGACATCTTTCTGGAGACCGGCATTGCAAAACCAGGGTGCCTGGTCAATATGCTTTTTGAAAAATTCGGCAATCCTCTCATTCCGGAACACATAATTTTCTGTTTCAGGCTTGCTCTGTTCTTTTTCGTCCCGCCATATTGGTGCTATTTCGGAAATATGGAGTTCGCCGGTTTTCCTTCCCTTTACCCAAAGTTTGGACAAATCCCCTAAAGTAACCTCCTCCCTGGTGACTTCCCTGTTTTTCCCCGAGCGCAGGACAGACAGGACCAAGACAACCAGGACTCCGGTTAAGCCGAATAAACCAGTATTCATCAAATTCATGCGGACACATCCGGAAATACAACCTTGATCGTCGCATCGGATACCTCCCGCGTGACTCCTCGATACACTCCGGAATAGGTTGTCAGGAAAAATTGCCTGGCCGCCATGTTGAGGACATCGGTATGCCCGATCCTGACATCTTCCGTCTCCCGGATGGACAAGCCGCCCCCAAGGGAGATAATGGGACTGTAGGTCCGTTTTTCACCAAGATGCCCGGATACATAGTTTGCGGTCTTGGCGTCCGGTACCCGCATGAACAGCTTGGTATTGCAGTTGTCGAGAATGGTATTTGCCCGGTCCATGCCGATTTCCGCATAGAGCTGACTGACGGACTGGCAGTATCCGTGGATATACACCCCGGCCCCACCGGCCTTGGCAAACAAATCCTCAATGCCGTGATACAAAACCGACTGCGCCTCATCTATATGGAGAGCCAAGGCAGGATTGACAACCTTGTCGCTGGAATATCTACGGCCGACAAAGGCCTGGATCATGGACACGATAACCTTGCCGGCGGTATAGGCCGCCCGTTTAGTCAGGAGTGATCCCAGCTGCACCACAAGGATGACTCCTTTCCCAGCTTCCAACCGGTCTATGAAACGGTTTTCATCCGCGTTGCCGATTATTCTGCCCACATTCCCGGAAGTCAGCTCGGTGAGTGCAACACGTAGGGAACTTGCCACCTTGGAATAATAATCCGCCGGCGTGGACAGGATTTTCTGCATATCCATAGCCAACTGCTGGGACTCAGGGGTATCTATGAAATCGAGCTTTTCCTTGAGCTTCTCCATATCCTGGTGACTGATATGATTTTTGATATCATTGAGGTTAAAGGAGGGCTTACGCCCTGCCTTTTCCGCCAACATGATCAAGGCCTGAACCACTACCAGGGAGACTTCGTAGGCAACCCCAAAGAAATACGGTTCCCTCCCCACTGCTACCCCGGCCGTAATATGAGCGACCAACTCCTCAATCATGTAATACGAGGACAATGGATCAAGAATGGCGCTGTATTGGGGAAAGACAGGAGTGATCAGCATAAGGTCATTATGCCTGCCCGTTTCAAAGGCCACCTGGACGATTTTTGAGAACAGTTCAATGTCTCCCTTGGGGTCAATAGCCACAATGGAATAGCCTTTACGTATGTCCTGCTCAATGATGTTTTCCATGGCCCTGGTCTTGCCGACCCTGGTGGTGCCGAAACACCAGGAATGTGCCTTGCGAAAGCTGTCCGGATACCCCAGGGGTACTATCTTGTCCGGACGATCCAGATGAATACCGCTGCCAAGATGTGTCCACGACTCTTGTGTTTTCTTTTTCAGGATTGACATCAATTCCTGCAACCCCGGGCACTCTTGACAACCTTGACCTGGATATGTTCGTTCAACTCACGAGATGCTGCCAGGATGGCTTTTTTGGGCAGAAATGCACTGGACTCCACAAAACTCTTGCGGCCGACATACCGAGCCAGGCAATGGATTATCACATCCCTCTTCTCCACCTGACTTCGCAGTAAATGTTCCACCAGGATTTTGGATACCCGGTCCACGGCGACTTTGATACGAGGGGTGTTCTTCAAGAATACCGGCTCAACCCGCCGCAGGTTAAAGGCCCGCCGTTGACCAACCATCAGTTCATCCCGTTCGTGAATCCCAACATGGTTAGCCGGGCAGACAGCGATGACCGGGCTTTCGTTTTCAATCTCGATCTCGACATAAAAACAACCGTCACTCGATTGCGATATGATCTTCCCCCATCGCATCTCCCGTTCTATTAGTTTGTAACGTGCAACTACCTGCAGGAAGGCTGCCTTGCTCAGGTTATTCTCAAGGATTCGTTTGATGGTATTCCAACCCCTCATAGTGGTTAATTCTATTAAAGTCTGCTCCACCACCCCGAGATTTTCACGATAGCCAAGGGCCTCCAGCCGATCATTACTGAACATGGCAACAGCATTTTGCCGATGCCACTGTGAGAGCATGGATGAAAATGTCTTTTCGATTTCCGCTATCACTTGTCCGCGACTCAGGCCGTATTTATCGACAAATGACCGGATGATGTCCTGGTAAGAAGTGTTCATAAAAAAATCCCTCCTACCTATTCTTTTTCGGGAGCGGAAATTTTTTCGTTATTTTTTTAATGAAAGGGTTGAAAAAAGGTTGATGGAGAGAGGTGATTATCAAGGGCGGCGAGAAAGTCAGCCAAGTGGACCGACAGGTGGACCGTGGATTATGTCAGGGCCAAAGGTATTTCTTCAGATCAAAGAATTCTTCCTATGACTTATGTCGGAGCAAGGAAAGTGGTGGTAAAAGTTGGAAAGTTACTGGGAATCAAACTTGGGCCGCACGATCTTCAACGTCATGCAGCAACCTATGCTTCAAGATCCGGTGTTCCTATTGAAAATAATCAGCAAGATGATTTTGGGGAACAGTGATCTGTCCACAACCCAACGATATCTTGGGAAAGTATCCCATTGTGAGGCAATCAGGTGGATAGACAACCTGCATAGTTAAACAAAATAAGGCGAGAAGGATATCTTTTCGCCTTATTCTCGCAGAGAAGCTTAAGCTGAGAACAACTCTTATTTTATCAAAAAAGAAGCTGGCAATCTGAACGCGCTAGCTGACTCGCCTTGGGAACCGCGCCATCTGCGGCGCGGTTCCCAAGGTCGCCGTCGATTCATCTTGTTGGGCTCCTCATGATTACATCTTCTGTGGGTATGGTTCCTTCCAGAATTCTAGTGTCTCGCTCTGGAGTGCCTCGGCTATGTGTCCAGCTAACCATTCCTGCTTTTCGACTTGGCTTCCGTCCGCGACGGACGCCACTGTCCAAAGACCAAGGAGGACGAAGAAATGTTTGCCCCTCTCCGGTCGAGGGATCACCATGAGGCTATCCGTGAGAAACCGATAACATTCTTCATAGACCTGCTCGGACTGCGGGAACCTCTGTTGCAAAACTTCCCGCATTGCCAGTTCGAGAGGCGTCCGCTCGTCTTCGGGAACGTCGAAATGGAGCCGTGAAGCAAGACCAACGCACCCAGCAACGGTGCCAGCAAGAGTGAAAGCGTTCCACCTGGGAAGAAGGAGAACCTGCGGGTAGTTGCGCTCAAGTCGTGTGCGCACCACGTAGATAAGGATACGCATCGAGACGGGTACATCTCTCGCTTTCTCCACCAGCGATTTGACGGAAAGAGTGGTTGTGGGTTTGCGAAGCAGGGGTTGCCTCAGGACTTGCACGATCTGGGTATGCCCGTTCTTCTCTGCGTAGTCCAGTGGCGCCTTGCCGTCGTTGTCTTTGATCGACGGGTCAGCGCCATGCGCAAGGAGGAGAATGACGACGGCAAGATAGCGATCTTCTACAGAATCCGACGGATGCGAGAACTCCGTGGCTGAATGCAGGGATGTCTTGCCCTCGAACAGCTCGCGCAGATTGGGATCGCCACCATGCTCCAACAAGAGCGAGACGATATTCCCTCCGTACCTATCAAATATGTCATGGCATACTTGAAGCCGCTGTTGCATGCTCTGTGGAGAGGACTCCCATCGGGACTTAGGGCATTCGGGTCTGCACCAGCGCTGAGCAGGAACTCGCCGAGGCGAAGTCGTATGACGAGGCCGCTTCGAATAAAGGGGTATGGCCCGTCTCGGGGGTTATGCCGTCGTTATTGGAGGCATTGACGTCGGCACCATGATCGACCAGCCACTGCACTGCGGAGTACTGTGGGGTTGGCCACGCGCATGCGTGGTGGAGAGCACTATCACCGTTTGTATCCTGCGTATTGATGTCTGCGCCATGCTCGAACAGAATGCGAGCTGCGTCAAGATGGCGTGCTCTGATGGCAGCGAGGAAAGAATCTGTGTATCCAGTTCATATTGATTTCGTCCAGAGCGATTCTCGTGCGGCTGCACCGTTCTGCAAGGCTTCATTTATCCAGCCCATGTAGTTTTTTGTGGGTAAAAAGTTGCTTCTAAGCCCTTTCTTAACCACATTAAAAAGTTTTTTCGACATAAATACAATTACTTGATTTGGCCCGACCCCTTGCCCTTGCCTACTCCAATAAACCAGAAAGTCGGGTTAGTAGTTAGAAATGTCTTCATCGGAATTTACGTAATCGAGCTTGAAATGAACGGCTAGGTGTCTCAATACCATTACCGAATACCTCCTGCTGCTCCAACCGGAATCGCCGGCCTGATTCTCGCCCGAACTTGCTCATAGATTGGTACATCGACCCCTTCAGCTATCTCCAATGTCACTGCCAATCCATACGGAATGGCATCATCAAGACTTTCAGTCGCATCTGGCTTACACGTCACGTGCAAAAGTATGTGCCCATCATCTTCATATGCGGAAATCTGCCTGCGTCCCTCCAGAACCTCGTGCTGCACCGTTCCACGAGCTACTTGGTTGTGGTCCGCATCCACTCTCTCCAGCTTCAACGGCACATCATTCCACTTTTCGCCAGGCTGAAAGGTCAACTTTGCCTCACGCAAATTGCGGTGACCGGGATTAATCGGAGTAAACCACGCCAGCGTAACCACCATGCGTCGCCAATCACTACGACCCGACAGACCGGCCGGCAAGGGGAAACGGTATTCGTGGACCTCATTCTCATGAATCTCACCGGCCCCCAAAACGGTAGCGCGCTGCTCCGTACATGCCAGGACTCTCTCGATGTTGACTGGCCCATAGCCAATATATCGCGCAACCACCTGCTTAAACCGACGAGCGTTATTACCGTTTTTCAAGGCCCTGTAGAGAACATCCTTGACGCGCGATTCGTGGTGGGCGCCATGCACCAGCAACGCTTTAATGAGAACACTCATCAATTCCTCTGGAATCAACTCATCGTGTTCTTCCTTCAAGTCAGCGAGCACGTCGTGTATTCGCACAGCGCTTCTCGTCGCCAATGCCGTGGCGTTGCTCGTTCCCCTGGTGAATACTGTCTTGGAGGCTTCGCCTTCTTGTGCACTATCCCAGGCTACCTGTTGACCAGGCTCGCGGACTCCAGTATCCGGGAAAATGATTTGGTCATTATCGAGTGGCGGCACCCGAAAAAGTTGTCTGCCTCCCGGGAAAAGAACCTCTGGTTTCACGGATCGCCGAAATCCATGTCCAACGCGGCAAACCGGGCTAAACAGCGCTGCATCAGGTAGCACGTCAATGCGTTGGGCCGGCTCATAATTCCCGGAAGCGTCCTTATGCATGGCTCCAATGGTAAGCGCATTAAGTGATTCAGCGGGAGACAGTAGCCGCCGGTGCGATAATTGGCGTTCGATACACTTCAAGATATGTTCGATCTTCTGGTCATCCGCCAGGGCAGCAAACTGGTTGTTTGGAAGACCCACATCAATAGCATCCCTGTAGTTGCCAGCGCTGACACAGAACAACACACGATATTTCCACGCCAACCAGTCAAGTAGCCTTGCCCATGGACTTGGGGTATGAATAAACGGCCGTTCCGGATCGCCAATTGATAGATTGATAATGCTGACGGACGGTGCTTGAGCCGGAGTATCCCCTTCGCCTTCTTTCATGCGACGAACTGCACGCTCAATCCGATCCTCGAAGAACACCTCGTCGGGAAAATGCTCCTCCCGGTCACGGGCACCGGGGTTCGGTTGCATTACCGGCAGACAGTACACTTGACTCGACAAAGGATGATTTTCATTGTCGTCCAGTTCCCCATGCACCATCAATGAGGCCATTGCGGTGCCGTGCTTTCTTTCTCCTGGCTGGTACTGAGCCAATAGGTTGTCTGGATCATCAAACGATAACCGACCCCTCAACGCGTCATGTTGCAGATTGGGGGCACCATCTAGAATGGCAGCAACAGGTGGCAACTCCGGGGCATCTTCCGGAAACTCCACATCCACTCCAGGGCCGTCATCCAATGTCACCAGGCTTTGCCCAGTAGGCCTGAAATACATAATGCCGGGGAATTTGAATAATTGAATATCCAACTCATCTTCGCCAGCATCCAACGCCTCAAGGAGACTGCGCACCTGTCCGGCAGGCAAGGACACTTTCACGGCATGAAACGCGATTTCTTCCATGTCCAGGAAAGCGCTCAACTCCGCGCCGTCGATCTCTCCCAGCAAGGCTCGTATCGCCGTTTCGGTTTCTCTCCGTTTATCGCGACGACCGCGATAGAACAGCTCAACCTGGCAATGAATCTCTTGGTCGGGATTAACCGGGTCCACAAGATCGCGCCATCGGTCAACCATCCCGGTTTCGTATAGCGTCTCTTCGATTCCCCAACGCCGTATGTGGAGCGTCTGCGCGAATACATCACGCCATTTCGTCTTTCCCTGCGGCAACTGGTTCCCTCTCTCCCAGATTTGCCATAACCTTAGCAACTCGTTGATTCCCTGCTGGTTCCCCATGGAAACAAACAGCTTACTGGCAAGTAACTTTTGTCTTGCGTCGTAAACTGCCTTAGTGATGTCCTCTCGAAACCTCTCAAGGTCGTCTGGCAAGGCTAGGCCTTCTAAATCGTCAACTATGAGACGGTCGTCTTTATCGATGAACTCTTGTTCCCGCAAGAGATCCCGGATTTTCCGTGACTGATTCTTATCAACGTGGTCGATGCGCTTTTTGAAGAAGGCGACGCCTATCTTCGGCGGCTCGTAAAAATCATCGTCCGGTTCAATGTCCTCAACATCCCATTCCCCAAGCCATTCCAAACCCTCTGTGGCGTCAATGGCCTGTTTGAATTCGTCGACACTTCCAGCGATCTCGATAACCAGAACAGTCTCTGGTTCAAGCCCAGCTACAGCGCCACTGACACTGGCCTTATAGCGCTCAAATTCGTCCTCAAGCTCGGTCAGTTGCTGCCTCAGCCGACCTGCTTGTTTTTCGTGGCCAGGCAAATGCGGTTTGCCAGAAGGGAAGCCACGCCCTTGTGGAGGCTCAATCGCTCTCGCACGGGGAAACACCAACAGTGGTAAACGGTCTGCCATTGGCTATTCCTCCGTGTCACCCGCAACTGTAACGGGCCTTAATCTTTCCCGCCACTGTTCCAGTTTGCGTTTCGTGATGGACTGCGCATCATCAGTCTTCTTATCCAGAACGGCGCACCGGGCGACACTCAGGCAGAATTCTTCCACTTCCGCGAAATTCTGGCCCAGCATGTGCTTGGCAAGCGTCTCTGGCGCATATCCAAAATTCGTCTGGCACCGCTGACCTACGGCTGCGATATGTTGCGCAAGCTGCCTCCGACTAGGGGGCGGCAGCTCCATTCGCAGTTGGAACCGTCGCCATACCGCCCTGTCGAGCAGTTCCGGGTGGTTACTAGCCGCAACCACGACAACATAATCCGGCAGTGCGTCGATTTGGAGCAGCAAGGAACTGACCACGCGTTTTATTTCCCCGGTTTCGTGTGTATCCCCGCGCTCCTTACCAAGCGTTTCAAATTCGTCAAAAAACAGCACGCAACGCTGCGTTCTCACATAGTCAAGAAGATTCTTGAGGCGGCTCGATGTCTCGCCCAGGTAGCTTCCCACCAGCGTTTCATATCGCACCACAATGAGTGGATACATCAGTTCGAACGCCAAGGCTTCAGCCAGGGTGGTCTTACCGTTACCGGGCGGACCAGCCAACAACACCCGGTTACGCGCACGCAAGCTGTGTGCGTGCAGCAATTCGGCCCGGTGCTGTTCCTCCACCAACTCCCGAATCTGATTGTGGATACCTGCTGGCAAAACAAGACTGTCCAATGCCCGCTCCGGCACGACCTCGTACATCAACTCTTTGTGCTGACCGTTGGCACCGCTTTGTCTCGGGGCGATGCCTCGGCCGGGCGTTAATGTGTTGGGCCGCAGGGATTTCGCCAGGCGATCCGCTAGAATCCTGTGGCCCTTTCTCTTTTCTTCTTCGATCAATGCTTCCGCAACCTTGCGAAGTGTCAATTGGTCACCGCTGCTAGCACTCTTTAGCAACTCGACCAATAAATCTGCTTGTGCCATCAGACGGTCACCTCGATAGCGGTCATTGTATCGTTTCCAAAGATGTCCACCACCTTCACCGCAATCTTGCGGCGTCCTGGCGGGCACTCTCTGGCAACAGTGGTCAGGTCAAACTTGCGAGCCTTGCTCGATTCCAGATAACACAGGATCTCTTGTTTTTCTTCGCCCGTCAGTTTCAGCATTTGCTGTCCTTATAGGTATTTATGACGCTGCTCCGTACGCATTGGAAACATCGTTAAGCTGAGTGGCGCGGCTAAAAACTTGCCCGTAAGGCCTCCGAAGTTCTCCGCGTCCACTCAAAGCGCCTGGTTGGGTCATGGCATTAATTACCCATAAATTTAAGGGCATTAGATATCATTTTTTGCTTTCTTTTTAACTCTTCAACATCATCCGGCAAATTCATAAACTGGGTCAATTCGTCACGACTTGAAAATTTGAATTTGTTTGCTATTTGATGCTCGAGTACTACTTCCACGAAATTTTTAAGTTGGTATAAAAGGGTTTCAATATTTTGATTGCCCCCACCCGTATGAACTGACCTGTTCCTATGATCTCGTAAATGGTTTAGCACTTGTTTCGCATATTCCCTTTCTTGGAAGAAAAATGATGTACGTTTTACTGTGTCTTTATGGCTTTCGTTTTCATTTGTATTTGTTAAATATTCAAGAAGCCCCCACAGTCTCACATAACTACTTTCCCAATCGCGGATATCAAGGGCTTGCGCATATTTTCTTAATGCTGCCTCCATCCGATTTTTGAATTTGCTTTTATTTAATAATTTTCTGACATTGCTTTGGAATTTATACAAATCCTCTTTCTTGTTTTTCAGGTCAAAAGATTTGAGAGGTGCTATATAGCCGGTTTCATAAAGCCAGGATTCCGCTGCAAGCTTACCATTTGGCAGATGTATTGTGTGTAGAGGCCCAAAAAAAATATTGTTTACGGGATCTCTGCGACCTGATGAAATTCTAAATTGCCCACGATTATAAAAAAGATTCCAGATGCCACGAATAATATCGATAGAATCAATGGCGATGCTGGATGCATGGGAATATGACTTCGCTTTGACAGATGTTTTTAGAAAAATATAATCCTTCGGATATTCACCTGTAATTGTGTATGATGCTGGTTTTTTAATTTTATCTTCGATCTCTTTCGTAAATGTTTTTGGTAACGATGAGTGAAAAGTAATTGTTGCTCCATTGACTTGAACTCTTTTCAATTTGCAAAAACGATTTATAGAAAGAGTTGAAATTAGTACAAATTTTTGAGGTTTCTGTTTTAAGTGTTTTTTCTCGAAATCATTAATTTCCTTTAATAACCCTGACGAAGATATTTTTTCTTTTTTTGCTAAACTAAATGCTGCCTGCCTTACAATATTATTTTTCTCAAATTCGGTGATTGTGTCGTTTAATGACACCATACTATTCAAAACGACAATATATTCTGTAAACCCGAAACCACTAAACGACACTCTACCATCTTGCCCGAGGGTTTTACTTTCCTCTAGACGAACAGCTAGATGCTCTGGGTCGTATCCTTTAAACCATTTAGCACACATTTTCTTCGATTGTTATTTGAGGCTCAACAATATATTAGCTAGTTTCCTGAAAAAACTCTATAACGATGCTTAACTTACAGCTTATCAGGCTAAATTTAACTTGATATCCTTCATTTTCGATTGGATATCAAGAAACCGATAAAATTCTATGTTCCAAATTTCTGTCACCTCGCTAAATATTTCCACTATATCATGATCCCAACAGTCATCTCCTTTGAATGGGTGACTCATAGCTTAACACATTGTCCAGGATTTGGGGTCCACCTCACAACACAAAAAAATCGTGGAGAACCACTGGCAAAATTCATCGTTATGGATGAATACTCAGTTGAGGTTCATCGTAACAAGGTTTTAATTTGCCCAGTCAACATATTCCCACTGTATCGCAACTACCTACTTTCTGCCTTTCACCCTCTCTTTCAGTTCCTTCCCCACCTTAAAGACCGGCAACTTTTTCGGCTGCACTTTGATTTTCTCGCCTGACTTGGGATTTCTGCCCTCAAAGGCATCATACTCCTTAACGGTGAAACTGCCAAAGCCACGGATTTCAATTTTTCTTCCCTCGGCCAGAGTTTCAGTCATCTTTTTTAAAAGTATGTTGACAATGGTAGATGCCTCCCTGGACGGAATATCCAATTTGTGGGCCATCTGTGCGATTAAATCTGATTTAGTCATTGGTATTCCTTCTGTTAATTCCTTCGATGATATAACGTTTTTTATATATCAGTTAAATGCGCTGGCATCAAATGTTAACTTGCGACTATGCCCCATCATTCCAACAGTGTTTTCAAGGTGGAATCATTTTTTTCCTTGATTTTTTGAGCCTCAGGTACCAAAATATAGCTAATATTCCACTTGTTTTATACAAGTAATCCCTCTTTGTAGGGAAATAGCTGGGTTGCCCGGTACAGGACTTTACTCGTAGAAGCGAAGCTTTTTGTATCTTTTGAGGTTGCCCTTGGAACCACGTTACAGTCACATTTTACACCTGTAGAAAAATAGTTTCATCGCAGAGGCGAACTTCTTTTTTCGCAGGGAGATGTGACAATCATGATGGCAGGATTCTGTCTTGAATCTCTGCTCCTTGTATTTTTCCCTTACCTGATGTCCGGCGGTGTGACTTCACGTTAAACTTTATGCGTGCTGTCTCTTGCTATGCCCGGCATTTAAAATAATTTTCATCACCACAATTCTTGCAACCCCATACCCGGGAGTAAAACACATGCTCCCAAATGGGGGAATATTGTTGTTTTGCTCCCTACACTACAGGAGGAAACAACAATGTCACAAGAACTCTCGAAAATGGTTGAAGAGATCAACGCACAGATTCGGGCTTTTGGCCGTGAGGCCGTGCAGGAGATCAAAATGATGAAAGACACGGCAAGGCGATCGGTCAAGTTCGCTACGGCCACAAACCACAGTATGTTTTTGATGCAGTCAACAACGTGCTCATGCCTGAAAACTGGCGGTACGAGATTGTCAGCAAAGAAATCTTTGACAACCAGGTGGTTGCCGATGTGCAGCTTTTTATCCGCGTCAATGATGAGTGGTTCTGCAAAGGAGCGCAGACCGGGCAAATGCAGATCGTCAAAGGTAATGTCGGTGATGCCACGAAAGGGGCAATTACGGGCGCTATCCAGAAATGTCTGTCCCTACTCTCCATTGGAAGTGATGCCTACAAGGGTTTGCTGAAGAACGTCTATCTGCAAAACCAGCGTAGCTCCAAGGCCAATAAAAACCAGGCTACGGAAAAACCTGCTGACCAGAGCGGTAACTCTGCCGCAGATCTGCCCGAGATTGTCGGTGTCACCTTTGAAAACCGTCAAGGTGTCATCGTTGCCATCGGGGAGAAGCTGTTCGATAAAGGGCAACAGCTCAAGGCCGCAGGTTTTATCTGGAACAAGTCCGAAAAAGTCTGGATGAAAGCAGCGTGACATGCTGAATTCTGTGTCACGTGACAGTATGCACCACCTATCAATTCACCATTCTCATTCCTGAAACGAATCTCGACCAAATGCAAACGTAAACACCGGCCAGCCGATGACTCGCTCCCCAAAGTGATCATTCATCTCGAAGGTGGTCTGGTGCAGGCAGTGTATGCCTCCGTGGATATGGATGTCCGCATCTTCGATCTGGACATGCCGGATTTCGCAACCAGGCAGGAACTGGAAGAGGCGAAAACGCTTGCCACTGATTTCGAAAACCAGATTCAGGACCTCAAACAGGTTTATTGACAGATAAAACCGGCTGCCTACCGCGGCCGGCGCCAACCCATACCTTGGGGATGCAGCTTCTCCCCATGGTGGGGATGGATCTGTTTCCCTCTATTTAAGCAAAAGGAGAAAAACCATGTTGAACAAGACCATGCTGATCGGAAACTTAGGCGCGGATGTGGAAACCCGTGAGACTAAAAGCAAGGTGGCGGTTGCCAATTTCCGGGTCGCAACCACTGAACGGTGGAAGGATGCCCAGGGCAACCAGCAGGAAGCCACCGAATGGCATCGGGTCGTTGCCTTTGGCCGCCTGGCGGAAATCTGCGACGAATATTTGGTCAAGGGCTCCAAGGTATATATCGAAGGCCGGCTGCAGACCAGAAAATGGGAAGACGGTGACGGTATTACCCGCTTTACCACGGAGATACTCGCCCGCGAGATGAAAATGCTCGGCGGCGGCGACAAGGCGGAAAGCGTGCCGGTTCCTCCGGAAGACGGTAATGAACCGCCGCTCTCTGATGACGTGCCGTTCTGAAACCAGAATTACAACAAACACACTATTTGAAAGCCTGGATCCTGCACCGGCGGGGCCCGGGCTTTCTCGTCAAGGAGATAACTACAAAATTCTCAAAACCTCGTCTGGGGGCAATCGCCCTCAAGGGGTGGTCTTGCCTCCAGTCCTAACAAAGGAGCAAGACAATGGGATGGACATACACGTACCGGGGCAGCACCCCGGTAAAAGAATTTTTGACCGAGCGAATCAACTGTGAAAACGAGCATGCCAGGTGGCAGGTCCTGGATATCGCCATCGTCAGGATGCGAACGGCATATATGGCGGTTGAGATCATCCGGCGCGACAAGGAAACCGGCCAGTTGGATATGGCGACCCGCAAGGTTGTCGCCTTTGTCTTTCTGCTGGATTACCGGCCGAGCGACCCGGACTATGACATGGGATACAAGGATATGGACGAATCCATGGGGCCTTGCGAAAGCGAGTGCACCGAAATGATCCTCAATCTCCTTACCCCGACTGACAGTGAATATGCCATTGCCTGGCGACAGCGTTGCCGGGATAACATCGCCCGTAAAAAGGCGTTCCGACTCACCAGGGATGCGGTCATTGAAACCCGACCGATCTCCTTCCAGGACGGCCGGACGCGGACCCGTTTCAAGGTCATCAGCTGCAAGCCGCTCCGGTTGCTTTGCCTGGAGACCCATCTTATCTGCAGGGTGTCACGGAACATGTTGCATAACATGATCAAGGCACCGGCAACACCAACCGTCTAAACCACAACCCCGCCGGGGAAACCATTCCCCGGACAGGGGCGGTTTACCGGCTTTTTCAAAGGAGACCATTATGGAAAACGACTTTTTGGATGAAATCATCGAAGGGTTGCAGGAACGATCGCGTTACATTTTTTATGATTTTCACGAGTTCGGAGATGTCGATGAGGACGATAATCCTATCGACCCTGCCTCTGACAATTCCATTCCCGGGCGCTATCAATCGGCCATCGAGAAACTCTGCGTGGCCGCTGAAAAGGCGGAGGAAATCCTCCAGGCCCTCAAAGACAGGCCTGATCTTGCCGGGAAGTTGTTCAAGAAAAAGAATGCATCGCCGGACACGGAACAGAATCACGGCCTCGCTTGTGACGAGTTCGAGTGTACGCCTGGGCCCTGGACGGTGGAATCCCATCCGGATACGGAAGGGGCGTACATCATCAAAGAGGCCCGTTACGAACAACAGGTATGGGGTCCGGACGGGTATGACCTTTCGGATGAAGAGGGAGACCGGCGCAACCTGATTGTGGAACGGCGGGATTCAGCCAACATCCGCCTCATCCAGGCAGCACCGGGGCTTTTCCTCGCCCTGCTTTTTCTGCTGCAATACCCGGAAACGGGGAAAGCACATGCCATTGAAACACTCCGGACCATCTGCCCGGACCGGCTATTCATTATCAGCGATCAACAAGAAAGGAGAAAAGTATGAAACCGAGAATAGAACTGGCCGAGACGGTCCTGAAGGAGTACTGCCGGTTAAAAGGCGAGCCTCTGGACAGTTTTGAGACGGGCATAACCGATCTGATCACAGACCTCATGCACTTGGCTCACAAGGAAGATCTGGATGGAATCGTTATTTCCGGAATGGCCATGCTGCATTTTGAGGCGGGAAAGATGGGAATGCATAACTGAAAATATGTACGGATAACAATCAACCCGACAGGGGCAACACGCCCTTGCGGGCTTTGCCCCTCAATTCTAGGAGGCAAAGTATGGCAACACTCATAGCAAATGACGGCACAGTGACCGAGGTTTTCGCTCAAAATACCTGGTTTTCTCTGGACGAAATGTACTCTCTTCTGGAGTGCTCCCGCATAGAAGCAGTGTACCTGCAGGATGGCCGGATAATGTGGATCGACGAGGAAGGCAAGTTCAAACCTCACCAGGTCAACATTCAGGCAACCCTGCTGCTGCAGAAAGCTGGTGGCATACCAGGAGATTACGTTGCGGGCATCGCCTTGATCACCGAAAGAAATGAAGTGCAGTGATTAACGCATAAACCAAGAAAAAATCCCCACGGGGCAACACGCCCCTGAGGGGTGTCTTGCCCTTTTTTTATGGAGGCAAGACATGCTCTACATTCAAGACCAGAGCGGGGCCTATCTTCCCGCTCCAAAAGAAACCGTATTGTCCGAGGCCAGACGTCTCAGCAGTTATCAGCTCAGGCGCGGTGTTTTCATCAGGTCATCGGATGTCGCCAAAGAAGCAATTCAGCTCAAGCTGGGCACCCACGAGTGCGAGATGTTTGCCTGTCTGTTCCTGGACTGCAAGCATCGGGTACTGGCCTGGGTGGAGATGTTCCGCGGTTCGGTAAGCTGTGCCACGGTCCATCCCCGGGAAGTGGTCAAGGATGCCCTGCAGCTCAATGCCGCAGCGATTATCCTGGCCCACAACCACCCCTCAGGAGATTCCCAGCCAAGCGATCAGGATATTGAGCTGACCAATAAGCTCAAAAATATCCTGCAGGTCATTGATGTTCGCGTACTGGATCACCTGGTGGTCGGCGATGAGGTGACCGCTTTTTCCGACTTAGGACTTTTAAGCTGAATACTCCCCAAACCAGGGGGCAAGCCTGCCCCTGATGGGGAGGAGTGTCTTGCCCCCGTTGATTAATGACAAAATATTCAAGGAGGCAAGACCATGACAGCACCTATACCTTTAACCAACGATCAAATTACAACTCTCGCTCCGGCAGCAGGTTCTTTGCAACCCATTGACGGAGTATCAAGCCGGTATTCGTTTGTACCGACACTGACTGCGGTCGATCTGCTGCGTGATGCAGGCTGGTTTCCGGTTCACGCCGAACAAAGTGCTGTGCGCAAAATCGACCGTGACGGCTATCAGCGGCACCTGATCCGTTTTGCCAAGAACGGCCTGTCGTTTGATGGCGAACGGGTTGACCTGGTTCTGTACAACTCCCATGACCGGGGCTGTGCTTTTAAACTGATAGCCTCGGTGTGGCGGCAGATTTGCGGCAACGGCCTGATGGTTGCATCGGAATTTGCCAACTTCAGCCATAAGCATATCGGTTTCAGGCCTGATGATTTTATTCATTCGGCAGGTGAAATAGCATCCGCCGCCGGAACCATTGCCGACCAGGTTGATGCAATGAAAGTTATAGAGATGACTCCTGACGAACGAGGCATTTATGCCCGGGTTGTCCACAACCTGGTTTTCCCTGAACCGGAGAAGGCTCCTGTCCTTCCCGAACAGTTACTTTCCGAGCGCCGCTATGACGATAAAGGTCAGGATCTGTGGACGACCTTTAACGTGGTGCAGGAAAATATCATGCGAGGAGGACTCAAGGGCATGAAAAGAGATAACAACGGCAGGTTGCGCAAAGCCAGCACCCGGCCGGTCAAGGCAATCGACCGCAATATCCAGCTCAACCAGGCCCTCTGGTATCTGACCGAGAAGATGGCCGAGTTGAAAGGAATATAGACAGAGTCTTGCTGAGGATTTGCTTGAAATGTATTCATTCCATTAACGCCAGCCGTCTCCTCCCCGGGGACGGCTTTTTTATTGTCTGGCGGAGCTTTTTCCCCATCAGGATAGTTATTATATAGGCTATATTTTTAGCACAAATAAGAACTAAGTTAATATCTTTATATTTAGTGCTATTATGCACTACAAAATTACTTGCAAATGTCCTGTATAGCTATTATGGATATTTCAGATCAACACTAGGAGGCGCATTATGATAATCGGAATCTTAAACCAGAAAGGCGGGGTGGGGAAAAGCACAATTGCGGTCAATCTTGCCTACGGTCTGGCTGTATCCGGCAAAAAGACACTCCTGGTCGATATCGATCCGCAGGCACACAGCAGTGTCATCTTCCATCCCGATATCGCAAAGGAGAAAACGGTCCGGGAAATTTTTCTGGATCGGTCCCTTGATATCAAGAGAGTTATTCACCCGGCCCGGGTCGATGGTGCGACAATGGACAACCTGTTCATCCTGCCGGCCAATATTCATCTGGCCACCGCTGCCGAGCAGATAAATGCCAGAACCCATCGGGAGAAACTGCTCCATCATCACCTGCGGAAGATCGACGACAGTTTTACGTACATCCTGATCGATTGTCCGCCGACCCTGGGGGTGTTGTCAGTGAACGCCATCTTTGCCGCGGACCTGATCCTGATCCCCACCACCTATGGCCGTTATTCCCTGGACGGCATAGCCGATCTCTTTGCCACCATCAGCGAGGTAAAAGAGTCTGAGACCTACGAATATCGTGTAGTGCGCAACGGTTTCGACTCCCGCAACAGGGTGTCGAATGCCTTTATCGATTCGCAGCTGGCCCCCCTGCAGGCCAACATCCTTGAGACGATTATCCGTAAGAATGAGGCGATCAACCAAGCCCAGATGAACAATGAACCGGTCTTTACCTTTGATCCAAGGTCAAACGGTGCCCGGGACTTTCAGTCCCTAACCAGTGAGATTATCAGCCATGGCTAAGAAAAAAATCACAGGACAGAGCAAACTCGCCGCTACCAATTCCCCGGGTGATTCCGCGAAGGGGTTGCAACTGGTCTCCCGCAAGGCACGGCTTCAGCCCACCAGTTTCCGCCTGACCCCCGAAGACAAGGAACGGCTGAAAGGGATTACCGCGGCAGTGAACGAACTCTCCCCCTACAAAAAAATATCCGAGAGCATGGTGATTAAAGCACTCTTGTTTAATGGCCGGAATATGAAACCGGAAACGTTGTTCAAGGCGATCAAGGAGGTTATTCTTTAGTTCAATGTATAGTTTTAATATGGGCTAAAAGATACACTATAATTTAAGTACATGAGTAAGCGTGGCGAATAAGGGGGAGAGAACGCTGTACGCGTACTCGGACCGTTTGACTCATAGGAAAAGATATCGCCTCCGCAGGTTGGATTCAGGAAGTCATGTGAATGCCCTGAATAAACCAATAAACCCGGTCTTCGACCAAGAGAAGGAAGAAACAGCGTGTTTGAAGAAACGAAGAAACAGTTTCTATGCTCAGTTGAAATAAGCGAAAACAGATTGGCATAACAATTTGCTTTTTTTCGTAATATCAAGAACTATTGAACTGCGCGAGTGGAATATTAAACACAAAAAAGAAACAATTTACCCTATTACCGGAACCGTTATTCGCTGGAAACCGGGGAAGCCTTTTGAGGCCGTCGGCGGGAAGGTCGGCACCAAGTTGGCACTAAGTCAAAATTCTCCATAAATGCCTGGAAGAACAAACCATTACAGACCTCATGAAGGTCGCGGGAGGGACTGACCGCACTAAGTTCAGGAACCAGGCGCTCAGGCCTTTGCTTGATGCCGGATTCATCGAAATGACCATCCCGGACAAGCCAACAAGCAGTAAGCAGAAGTATAGGCTGACGGAAGCGGGAAAAAAGATTTTGGACCAGGACAGATGACTGAAGGACTTTAGCAACTGATTGTGAATGGGGGGCGTATATGTGGGTGATTGACATCAGACACTGGCTGAACGAACAGCAGGTCGAACCGGCTGCGCCGCAGTTGCGGCTGAAAGTGAAAAAGTTGGCGGAAATCATAACCTGGATCACCTCACGCGACCGGGGCCTGCCTGCAGGAGAAACGCCGAAATGCTGGCGGCGGCCGAAAAGAAAACCGTGTAAGGGCACCTTGAAAATCCAATTCGAGATAGATGACCGGATTCACTGGTTCTGCCCCGAATGTGAAGACGAAGGCATGATCGACTGCTGGCAGGGATTGGTCTGGGATATGAGCGACGGGACGATTCACTGAGCACCGCTGACTATGGAGGAAGAGGACACCTTGGAATTCACCTGCAAACAATGCGGCCATTGTTGCATGAACCTCTCAGGCGCGATTGATGTATGCGCAACCGAGGAAGATATTCGGCGTTGGGAGGAGAATAACCGCGATGATATTTTGGCATGGGTTGATATCATAGATCTCGGTGAAGGCCATCAAGTCCATGATATCTGGATCAACCCACTGACCGGCGATGATGTTTCCAGGTGCCCCTGGCTGCGCAAGTTGCCTGGGA
>Ga0209270_1001977_pt1 | contig 24058 bp, 21 predicted proteins | sample MTBAKSrepl1MetaG_FD_187456 | JGI IMG/M metagenome (GOLD analysis project Ga0209270, IMG submission 187456) | Enrichment culture microbial communities from Arthur Kill intertidal strait, New Jersey, USA, that are MTBE-degrading - MTBE-AKS1... | ecosystem: Environmental > Aquatic > Marine >...
TCGAATGGCCATAAGACGATTATGGCTGCGCAGAGTTGCCGCCGCGCCTGACGCCACGTCCAATTCAGACATGGAGCAGTTTTCAGCATTGGGCATGACCAGCGGCTTTGCCATGGGGAAAGCAAAGCATATCTTTCACAAAAGTACAAGCAAAAAATGCAACTTATCGGAAATTATTTTCGAGAACCGCTATATATATGGCCAAGGGGCTTCCCCGCCATTTTCGTCAATTTTCCGTCAAAATCTCGGAAATTACGGCACCCAGAAATAGTCTTGAGTTCATTTTAGTTTAAAACGCGTCCGGCCCCCCCGCTGTTTTAAAAACTCCCGGACGCGCTCATCCGAGGCCAGGTTCAGGGGCGTTTCCTGGTCCCGGTTCAAGGCGTTGACGTCGACCCCTTGATCCAGCAGGAATCGACCACGGCCAAGTAGCCGGCGTAAGCGGACAGCTGGGGTGAACCCGAACCCATTGCGGGCATTGACCTCGGCCCCCTCTTCGAGCAGCCTGCGGACGCTCTCCAGTCACCCTTGTTCTGCGGCCACGTGCAGGTCACGCTTGTGCTTGGTCCAGCCCTTTTCGTAGTCGCGATAGATGAACCCCGCATATACCGTCGAGAGGACAATAATATGGAAAAATAAATCGCCGCCTGATCAATAACCAGCCAAGAGCGGCATTGTCAGGTAAATACCAGCATTGTACAGCTCTTGACTTTTAAACATAATTATAAGGCAGTTGAAGCTCTATTCTTCTTTTTTGATCCCGCTTATAAAAACATCAAAAACGTGGTCAATAGTTTCATTAAGAAAATCTTTTGAGGGATTAATTTTTTTCTTGGCTTCCTCCCACATGTATATTCCAGTTAATGTGCCCCAAAAGATATCCGCATACACTATACCTTTACGTGGAACAAATTTACCTCGAGAAACACCTTCAGTAAAAATTTCAGCCATCGTTCTCATCGTCTTATTAGAAAGTTCCATAAGTCCATGAAATATATCCCGGTTAACGGACGATAAAGTATCCTCTATTTGAATATGAAAAGTATTACGCACCGTTAAAGGTTCTTTCTTAAAGTTTTTTTTGATAGCCTCTTTCAAGACCCATAACTTTTCTTCGACATCATATTTTGTATTGCCATGAACCTTTTTAACATCTTTATACAAAACTTCAAGGGGTATCATCAGCAGAGAAGCAAACAGTTCTTCCTTATTTTTAAAATGTCTATAAATAGCACCGGGGGTCAATTCCACCTCATCGGCAATTTCTTCCAGTGTTGTTGCGTTATAACCCTTATTAAGAAATAAACTACTTGCCGCCTTCTGTATTTGCCGACGTCGCTGTTCTTTTTCGCGCTCTCTTCTCTCTTTAGAACCCATTCAGTTACACCATGAATAATGCATATTATTATATATTTCGATTTTATACTCTTGTTCGGTTTAAAATGGATTATCTTCTAAATCTATCAATTACACTCTGAGACGGCTCTGCCCCTTTATTCGACAGTTATAATCGTCAAAATACTATGATTTCAATTTAGCCCCTGAAAAAAAAATATCAAAGGCTTGATCAATAGTTTCTTTAAGAAAATCTTTTGAAGGATTGATTTTTTTCTTAGCTTCTTCATACATGAAAATGCCAGTGATTATCCCCCAAAACATATCGGCATAAATTGCACCCTTACGCGGGACAAATTTACCCTGGGAAACACCCTCGTCAAAAACGTCAGCTAAAAATTTCAAGGTTTTTTGAGTTAAATCATTAATATCTCCAAGCAATTCATGGTTTATGGTCGACAAGCTGTCCCCTAACTGAAGATGAAAAGTCGTACGGATCATTAACTGATCTTCCTGAATGACATTGAAAAAAGACTCTTTAATCTTGATTATCTTGTCTTCAACATCTAACGTATGGTTATTATAAATTTTTTTTGTCTGATTATAAAGATTTTTCATAGGTATCATGAGCAAGGAAGTGAATAATTCTTCCTTGTTTTTAAAATGTCTGTAAATAGCGCCAGGGGTCAATTCCACCATGTCAGCAATTTCTTCCAAAGTGGTTGAGTTATAGCCCTTATTGATAAACAGGCGGCCCGCAGCCTCCTGGATTTGCTTACGGCGCCATTCTTTTTCCCGAATTCTTCTTTCTTTAGAACCCATTTACTTAAACCATAATTTAAAAATCTTATTTTTATATCATAATTACTACCATTTAGTCAATAATTTAATATCTTAAGAATTTCCCCAAAAATCCAAGGTTTGAACAAATCCATCTGGCTTGGCCCCCCAGTTTAGGGTTTTTCCCTGGTGCGAATGCCGCGACCAGCCTTGGTGAGGATTTCCTTAATACCGTCAGTCTGGGCATAGCAGCGGAAGTCACGGACTCCAAAGATACGCCAACGGCCTCCATCACGTGGAGAGGCAAAATTTCCAGTTTGGCCTTTATGCCCAGGTATACCGCCACGAAAAAGGAGGCGGCCAAAACCAGGGCCGACATTGTTTCAATCGCTCATAGCTCAATACCCTGATGTCCTCCAATCATAACTGGGAATAAAGCCCATGAACCCAAGGCACGATCTCAGGCGAGTCCACCTCCGCCCCCACCATCACATTGAGCCAATATCCCAGCCCGATTCGCTTTTCATTGCCGGTCCCGACCTGGGCCAAACATACCATTCGTTGGGCATACCTCTTGGTAATATCACTGGGATCAACGATAAGCAGCGTGTTCTTATTCACTCGCCAGGCGCCCTCTTCTAAAATGGATTGCGCCAATTGCCGGCCAAGTACTTTACGGCTTAAAACTTTAATGTTTTTTATCGGCCCTTGAATTCCGGCTTCCTTTTTTCCTGGAAGGCCATGATCGCCTCCCGGACGTCTTCAGTCAGAGCCAGGTCGGCTACAAGCTGTTTTTCATACTCCATTTGATTTTCCAGGCTTTCATGCCGGCTTCGGTTTATTAACTCTTTGATCCGGGCAATGGCTAAAGTAGCAGAGACCGCTAATCTTTTTGCCAAGATAGTAGCTGCATCCATTAGGTTGCCATCCTCTACCACTTGATTTACAAGCCCCATCTCGCAAGCCTTTTGAGCGGTAATCCTTTCACCGGTGAACATAAGCCAAGCAGCTCTTTTATCACCCACTATTCTCGGCAGAATATAAGATAGTCCTGCATCAGGCGACATGCCGTTCAATACATACTGTGAATTAAAAAGGGCGCTTTGAGCGGCAATAACGAGATCACATGCCAGGGCCAAGGCTAACCCACCCCCAATGGCAGCGCCATTTACGGCGGCGATTACAGGTTTACCGATCCTGCGTATCTCCAAAAAAGCTGGAAGAGCCGCATTAAGGAGTTTTTTAACTCTTAATTTTGGTGAACCGGAAAAAAATTCATTTGCTTCAATATCTCCACCCGAACAAAATGTTTTTCCGATCCCTGTTAAGATTATGGCTCTGACCTCCTCGTCATCCTCACATAAATTAAAACAATCAATAAGTTCTTCACCCATTGTTTCGTTTACGGCGTTATGTCTCTCAGGACGGTTAAGCGTGATCGTCATGACCTTGTCGCTTTTAGCATAGATAATTGTGCGATAATCCATGATCTTCTCCTATAGGCTCAAGATTTATAAGAAGGCACGATGGATTCGGGCGAAACATGCTCCCGATTCGCTTTTTTCGTTACTAGTGTCTCTTCGGTCTTTCTCTAATTCGGATCATGCAATTTTGAATTTTGAATAACAAATTCTAATCATGAGTCTGTTAAGTCTATGCTCAACCTTCTCCGACCCTTTTATCTCATGGAATTTAATCGGCTCAAGGACTCTTCCGCCTCTTTCATGATTCTATCAATAAGCTCTTTGACACTTGGTATGTCATGAACCAGACCGACATACTGACCAATTGAACAAAGACCTATAGTCAAATCGCCTTTTTCCGTTGCTTCTTTATATTTGAGCCCGCTTGCCACCGCTATTAATTCTTCAGGGCCGGCCCCTCTAGCTTCCATACCTAATACTCTTTCGGCAAGGTCGGTTCTCATGTATCTGGCTGGATCCCTCAGGGAATTGAGGGCCATGACCGTATCGGTTTCCTCGGCTTTTAGACACCAATCCTTAATATTCTCGTGGACGGGACACTCCTTTGTATTAAAGAAGCGGGTCCCCATAAGAACCCCCTCCGCACCTAAAGCCAAGGCAGCGACTAGACCCTTGCCATCACCAAATCCTCCTGCCGCAATAACCGGGATTTTTACTTTCTCCACTGCACGCTGAATGACAATCAATGAGGTGATATTATCCATTCCTGGATGGCCCGCGCATTCAATGCCTTCAACGGTGACGGCATCAGCGCCCAATTTTTCAGCAGTAAGGGTATGCTTTAAGGAGGTAACCTTGTGAATATGAACTATACCGGCATCATGAAGCTTCTCCACAAGAGACTTCCTGATTGGGCCAACGGTTTCAGCCACTTTGACACCTTCTTCAATCATGACCTCCACGTAATCATCATTCGGTATATCTCTAAGGGCTGGTAGAAAAGCTAGATTTACGGAAAAAGGCTTATCGGTGAGGCTTTTTGTCTTCAATACCTCCTGCCGGAATTCCTCTTTAGTAGGGAACGTAGGCGAAGTGAGGGTCCCCAACCCTCCAGCGTTGCTGACTGCTGATACCAGTTCAGCCTTGCTGAGGTACAACATGGCACCTTGTATTATTGGATACTCGATGCCTAACATTTCCGTGATTCTTGTTTTTAACATCTAAACAACCCCCATGTTTGAAGTTTGGCAACGTCGTTTAATTGATTGATATAAATATAACCTATATAGTTGATAATACTATAAATCATCTTTATCATCCATGAAGTTCCTCCTTTTGTTTAAAGGGATTTTATAAAAAATCAGGACAAGTATAAGCCTGTGTCAAAGTTTTTAGGTAAGATCGGCCCTTAATGGCAAGATGCTTCGACTACAAATTCTCGACCGGCAAGACGCTCACCAATAAAAAGGAAAACCTATCTTAACCTTTTAAACGCGGCCAGGAAATTCCAACCCTCTTTTTTTGAAATTCAAAGGGGGTCTTGGTCCCATTTAAATATTATAGCCGGTCAGAAATCCCTCTCGAATGGCGGCCAGGGCGTTTCTAGATTCCTTGGCGTCTCCGATGGTGTAAAGTTCCGGGACCAGGCCTTCCAGTTCATTGACCAATGTATTCTCCGATCCGGCGCCGATGGCTATGACAATGGAGTCCGCCGGCAGAAAATCAGGACCTGCCTCGGTTTCAATTTCAAGACCTTCAGGAGTGACGCCCACGGCCCTGGTGTTTTTCATGACGTTGATTCCCAGACGCCTGAGTTCGGACAGCACGATCCAACGGGTGGAAGCGCCGATGTCCTGACCAAGTCTTGTGGTCATCTCCACGACCGTAACTTCCTTGTTCCCCCGATTAAGCATTTCGAACAACGACTCCAACGGCTCGGCCTTATAGAGCGCCAGAAAATGAAACACCTCCGGCGGGAGGGTTCCTTGGTGGCCCAGAAAAAGGGCCGTCTCCAGGCCGACCGCATTGCCGCCGACGATAACAACTTTTTGACCCACCCGGGCCTTGCCCTCCAACAGATCCCAGGCATGGACGACATGGTCCCCGTCGATACCTTTCAGGTCCGGCATAATCGGTTTTGCCCCGGTGGCAACGACCACCGCATCAGGGGCCCGCTCTTTAACAAACCGCGCGTCCGCTTTTTGCCCAAGCAGAAGCTCCACATCCAGGGCCTTTAAATTATTAATCAGGTCCCGGGCCGCGGTCACCATCTCTTCTCGGCCGGGAATCAACCGATTCAAGAGCAGCTGCCCGCCCAAGCGCGGTTCTTTTTCGATCAGGGTAACCGCGTGGCCCCTTTCCGCAGCCGTACAGGCGGCCTTCATCCCGGCTGGTCCTCCGCCCACGACCAGGACGTTCTTGGGAACCGGCGACGGGGATAGTGGATATTCTTCTTCCAACCCGGTGCGGGGATTGATGAGACAGGTAACGAGCTGAAAACTGAAGATGTTATCCAGACAGCCTTGATTGCAGCCGATGCAGTGATAAATCAGGTCGGCTTTTCCGCCTCTGGCTTTGTTCGGGAGTTCAGGGTCGGCCATAAGGGCTCGGGCCATGGTCACTAGGTCCGCTTGCCCGTTCCGAATAATCTCTTCCGCGTCGGCCGGATCATTGATCCGGTTACTGGAAAGAACCGGGATGGAGACGGCGGACTTGATGCCTTGGGCCAGGTAAACATAAGTCCGGCGTGGAACGATCATGGTGATCTGAGGCACCCGCGTCTCGTGCCGGCCGCCGGTGACATTAATCATATTCACCCCAGCCCGCTCCAGTTCCCGGGCAAACGTAATCACCTCGCTTCTGGTGGTGCCGCCCTTTATGAACTCATTCCCGCCTAAACGCATCAAGACCGGGAAATCCGGTCCGACGGCCTTTCTGACTTGCTGGGCCACCTCCAGCCCGAAGCGCATCCGGCCGGCCAGAGACCCGCCATATTCGTCCTCACGCAGATTGCTGATAGGGGAAAGGAACTGAGCGATAAGATAGGCGCCCAGAATCTCTACGGCGTCAAAACCGGCTTCTTGGGCCCGAACGGCGGCCTGGGCATACTTTTTCTGCACTTCAGGAATCTCGTCCCGCTCCAAGGCCCTTGGTGTTTCGCCAGTCAAGGTGGTCTGAATGGCCGAAGCGGATATGGGCGTCCGTCCGCCAATCAGGGTGGAATGAACACCGGCGCCTATGTGGTTGATTTGGGCGGCGATCCTGGCGCCGCCCGCTTGAACGGCCGCAACCAATCGCTTAAGTCCGGGAAGGCAGTCATCATCCTTAATGGCTATCATATTGGGCATTCCGGCGCCTTCATCTACGGAGCAGGCGCCCACGATGATCAGCCCCACGCCGCCTTTGGCCCTCTCGACATAGTAATGGATCAAGCGGTCGGTGACTTCCCCGTTAAAGGCGTAATTCAGATGCATGCCCGTCATGACCATGCGGTTTTTAAGTTTCATGGCCTTGATTTCTATGGGTGAAAATAAAAAGGGGAAATCCATGTTTGCATTCCTTTCTCAAACGTTAGTTGAGATTAGGCGGCATCAGCCGCGTATCTCTTGTTTCCAAGCTTCTGCACGACCCTGGCATGGCAATTCATCGAATCCCTCGCCAGCAACGGATTTCTATCCATCAGCCATGGCCGAGCACCACATTGCCCAGAAGGTCATTCTCCAATCGGCAGAGCATGGACTGACTTGTTCCCAAGCCAGCGTCCTTGTCCCGTGAAAGCCTCAGGGCCGGATTGACCCGAAGGAAGTGGCGTCATTGCAGTCTTCATAACCGGCGGCCATCTGATAAACAAGCTGCCGAATCATCTGGACGATTGAATGCTTGGGTATGGGATGCAGAGCGATTATCCGCAAAAGAATCTCCAACAGCTTCAATGACACCACACCGCTTATAAATTTCGCGTGGTCGCAGGAAGCCTGTGTCCGAAGAAAGCCTTGCGCCCTGAAAATCCAACCTGATACGCCGATTGAAATCAGGCCTCAAGGCCCCCTTTTTCTTTTCAGCACTATCACACATTCCAAAATCATCGTCTCAAAATGTTTTTTTAACATTATATCAAAGAGTTATATGGCAACAAATCGGTTTTTACCCTTATCTGCCGCATATTCCAGTATGTATTATCTAGGTTCCATCCAACACCAAGGCGTTGCCTATATTTTTTCGAGTATAGTGATGGTCATGGAAGCTTCCTCGAGGGTCATAATCCCCCCTCCATTTTCAGCCAAAGCGATGCGTACGTCTTTGGGCACCTGGCGCTTGCCGGCCGCACCTCTCATTTGCGTAACCAGCTCATATATCTGTCCGATTCCGCTGGCGCCAACGGGATGGCCCCGGGAGATCAAGCCTCCACTGGTGTTTATCGGCAACTCGCCCTCCAGGGCGGATTTGCCTGATTCAATAAATTCCCCCCCCGTCCCTTCAGGGGTAAAGCCGAGCGCTTCAGTTTGATGCAGCTCACCAAAAGCGGTGGCATCGTGCACCTCGGCAATATCTATGTCCTCCGGTCCAAGACCGGCTTTATCATAGGCTATCTTGGCCAGTCTTTCTCCAACATCCTGAGTTTCATCCATTGTCCTCTTGGCTGATCCGGAGGTATGGGTTAGGGCGCGGATTTTAATCGGCTTTGGCCCCTTCAACTTCCCCAGATGTCTTTCGGAAACCAAAATAGCCGCCGCAGCTCCATCTCCCACAGGGGCGCACATGGGCCGGGTGATGGGGTAAGAAATGACCCGGTCATTCATGACCTTTTCCAGGGAGACCGGTTCTTGCCAATGGGCATTTGGATTGAGTGAGCCATTAAACCTGTTCTTGACAGCAATCTTGGCCAGTTGTTCTTGCGTGCTGCCATACTTCCACATGTGCCAGCGCGACATCACCCCATAAGTCTCCATGGCCTGACTTTTTCCCAAACCGTCATCAGGCGGCATGGGAATTTCGAACTGTTTTGACAGTTCTTCATATAAGTTGAATGTATCCTTCAAATCTGTCTTATCAAATCCACCGGTGAAAGAGGCCAGGGCCAACGCTTTATCCGGATGGGCGATCTTTTCCGCCCCCAGACAAAGAACGACATCAAATTCCCCGGACTTAAGGGCCATATAACCGGAAAAAAGCGCGGTCGATGCCGAGGCGCACGCGTTTTCCACATTAATGATGGGAATCCCCAAGAGACCATATGGTCTTAGGACGCATTGGCCTCGAATAGAATGCTGCCCTTCAAAATGACCCCAAAAACTGTTGGAAAAGAAGACGGCTTCTATATTTTCTTTATCTAGGCCGGCGTCTTTAAAGACCGCATCCATGGCCAAGGCGCCCAACTCATGATAGGTTTTGTCCAAATGCACGGTGAACCTGCTCATGCCTATTCCGGCAATATACACATCGTTTCCCATTCCCGACTTCCTCCTGTAATTCTTAATCCCATGCGCCGGCCTGAAGGGTATCGGCTGAGCAGGCCGGCGTATTCCATGATAAGCTTGGGTTTGATTTCTAACTAGTCTCCCTTTTTCTCTTCGTAAACCTTTTCAAACTTCTTTCCCTTATACGTTGAACGGTCCAGTTCTCCCGGTTCCTGCCAGATAATTTTAGGACGAAGCTTCATCTTGTGGTGAAAGGCCTCCGACAACTCATTTTCCAGATCGGATAATTTTTGCAGGGGATAGTCCTTTCCTCGTTCAATCTTAATCTTTAACGGCGGAATGACCAGGGGAGGCTTTTCTGTCAGGACAATCCTGAATTCGCCGGTCACCCTGGGAGCAAAGCTCTCAAGCAGACCGGTCACTTGCGCTGGATAAACGATCACCCCTTTGACTTTCAGCATGTCATCGGTACGCCCGACGATCTTATAGCGAAAACCCGACTTACCGCACGGGCAAGGGGACATGGTCACCTCGTGGATATCGCCCAGGCTGGTCCGAAACCAGACCCAGCCGTCGCCCTCGATATTGGTGAACACCGCTTCACCCTTGGCGCCGTCTTCCAGCGGAATCGGCTCTCTGGTATCGGGGTCAACCAATTCATAAATGCACAGATCGTCACCCAGCCAGTGCATGCCTTGATATTCGGGATAATCGCAAGAAGCCCCGTAACCAGCGCCACCATCAAATAATTTGGCCCCAAAACCTTCTTCAATTTTCTTTCTGAGCTCAGGAACACCCGCACCGGCTTCTCCTCCGCAGAAAAGAATTCTGATGCCCATTGTTTTGGCGCTAACCCCTAACTTTTCCGGCGCCTTTTCTATAATATACGAAGCCAACGATGGTGTACCTATGAAGACGGTGGGTTTAAAGTATTTAGCCATGCTGAAGATCCTTTCCGTACCTAACTCAGCACCCACTGGAATGATCATGGCGCCCGTTTCCCTCAATCCGATAAGGGTTCCAGTGCCTGCGATAACCATGGAGAGGGCGAAACAATACAAAATCCTATCCTGCTTTCTAACCCCGGCCCTCCAGAGGGCGCGGCACATATTTTCGCCCCAACCATGATGAATATCCTTATCAGTTAAAGGATAGGGCGTGGGCTCACCGGTTGTGCCGGTCGTGCTGTTGACTAAGATCAAATCGTCCACACTGACCGGTATTTCCTCATCCATCAGCTTGATAAGATCTCCCCCGCAGGCCTGGACATGCTCCCGATATCCTTGCTTATCATATATGGGAATGGTCTTTGAAAAATCTTCCAGGCTTTTTATTTTTTGATCGATATTATCAATATTGATACCGACTTCGTCCATTCGCTTTCTATGGAATGAGGCGTTTTCATAAATTCTTTTCATCATTATTTTTAATTTTTCGAGTTGCAGTTTTTTCATCTCCGGAGTGTTTAAAAAAGGTTCTATATTCATGTTCCAATAAGGTCTTTCATGTTGCATTGTAATCCTCCTTATTTTCGTTATCCACATGGTATTTGATTATTGAAAAATATAATTCAATATTTTATTTATTCTGGTTCTTCTCTATTTTAGCGGGTCATTACCAAGGTGAAAATACGATATTATCTAATGAATAAACGAAATTATGGCTATGGATAATAGACCGGTATTCATCAAGAACTCATACCCCCAAACATGGGCGCTTATGTCAGTTCCACGGCCAAGATCGCCGGCGCGCCTAGGATGGCCCTTGGCAGGGCACGTCGGCGGTGCGCCTCCACAGCTGGACGGTGTGCTGGCCGCAAAATACTGCCATAATATGACGAAGAACACTCCTAATCAAATTAATATTTAAAAACCCAGGTTATCCAATTACAGTTAGTCATCTCTTCCAATGGGAACATCAACTATTTTGGAGATGAACCTTTCTTCTTAATAAAAGTTCCAAAAACAGTTTCAAATAGCCCGGCCTTTCTTCTATCACGATTCCCGGAAATTACAGCATTTATCCCCAACTTTAGTGAATCTAGACTAAGGATACTTCGCCGGCTTCCATAAAAACGACCAGAACTTAAAGACGGCGCCACATCCCCAAGATAATGCTAAAAATATTTTAAAAACACCCTCCTGGTAATTTTACGGCTTTTCGCTGGATCGCGGAGAGGCGTCCAGGTTAAACCGGGACGCCTGAATTAAACTTCAGATTATCGATATTTTTCGGGTGTCAAGTCAGGCACATCCTGAAAATCGGTGAGAGGCAGAAATTTTCCCTCGGTTATTTTGTACACTCTGGAAGCTCGTGTCGTCGGACGTTTTGGAGAATAAGTCACATCGGTTATTCCTCCGAGAGGCATAAAATGTTTAAAATTGGTGATGACTTCAAATAAATTATTGCCATTTAGACCCTCCCAACCATACTTATCTACTGTTTTAGTCAAGCCTTCATGTATAGTAAGAGTAACCTGCCAGGCAATAAGATAAAAAATACTCCGATCTTTTACCGTCCGTTTATTTGCATTAAAATGTTTCATAACTTCTTTAATTGTGGGATCATTCTCATCATCATAGCTTTTAACGCTAAGGACTGAAATGTCATTCTCAAATAATGGAGGCGCTAAACCCACTGTCCCCCATTCTCCGCCATTTGTGTTGAGTAAATGAATCTTCCAACCCATCGTTTGACAGCCTTTTTTAATTACAAGAGGTCCATGGGCGGCGCAATTAGTCACTAACCAGTCCGGGTTTTTGGCCTTCAGTTTTAAAAGCTGGCTGGTCGCATCTTGATCTTTAATGGAAAACAATTCGGTCCCGACAACATCAACACCGATTTTTTTGGCGTAAGCGTAAAATTCATCGGTCAGTATGGCCCGCCCATAGCCTGTATCCCAGGTAATAATTCCGACCTTGAGGTTACGCTTCTCTTTCCAATTGTCTCTGAGGTACTTGATGCCAAGGGCCGCTTGCTCCGCATAAAGTGGATACAGACCGCAAGTCCTGGCCACGGGATAAATGGTTTCAACGGCTGTTGAACAAATGCTAAAAAGATCGTCTTCCTTGATCCTTTCTCTAAGAGCCGCGCCGAGTGGAGCACTGCCAGGCACAAAAGCCAAAGGTTTAGGTTTTATGTTAATTATTTCATTATACATGTTAAGGCCCAAATCCATCTTGCCTGCGTAATCACGTATAATGGGAATGCATTTTACTCCATGAACACCATTCAGTACATCGTTGACATAATTCCAAGAATCTGTAAAGCCGGGATACAATGGCCCTGTAACCGGAGCATATGGTCCGGTGAGATCGAGAATGTAAGCGGTATTAATAACATCCGGTTTTTCGGCGGTAGCGGGATTAGGGAAGCAAAACAATACCATTAGGGCTAAAACACCAAGCACAATTATCCCTGGTTGTATTATGAAATTGAATGCACCCTTTCTCTTTTCCATAATCCTCCTCCTTTTTAGTTTAAGAACCCATATTAGATTGACCTAACCCGATAGAAGGCCTTGACCTGCCCTCAAAACGCAGGTGCAACCCTCTGTCAAACCCCCGCTTTTTTCTTTTTCACATAATCCTATTGCTGGAATCCATTCACTCGGGATGATTTTCAGAATCTATCTCCCGCCCAACGTGACTTCACCAAAGGCATGCCTTTAGGTTCACTAAGACTGGTCCTTTTACCAAAATTAAATTTTAATAAAATCATATATATAAACAGATTTTAAATTGAGTTGTCTCGAATTTAACTTTACGGTATAAATAATATTATGTCAATAAAATAATTTTATTTAATAAATAATATTTACTCAAACGACAATATATTGTATTTATTATATAATCTATCATTATCCTTGGGATATTTTTAATCTTTCAAACTATTATTGAACAACATGGTCTAAAAGCGTCTTCCACGGAATCTATCAAGGCGACGGAGTGTCCGTGTTGGGCGCAGATCTGGCCGATACCCCGGCCCATGAAGCCCGCGCCCCTAAATGAAGATCTTTTGTGGATTAGTTGTTGTCTGATCCATTATTCGAGGCGCCCCTATGCGGGACTCTAATCATCATGGCTGTCCCATGATTTGTTCCCTGTAACTAGTCGCATCATATTTAATTTCCTTTAGGCTTTAACGCATAATTCAAGTTTAGCCCCTTTTAAGCCTGCGTCAGAGCACCGTAGGTAAAGAGATGGTCGGCGACGACCTTGCGATGGTAATCTGCGCTGCCAAAAACCACCTCGGCCACTCTGGCCCGCCTGAAGTAAAGCGACATATCGTGCTCCTCCATATATCCGATACCGCCATGGACCTGATGACCCAAGGCGACCACCCGCCGGTAACTTTGGTTGCACCAGGCTTTGGCCATTGAAGCCTGCTTCTCGTAAGGCATGCCCTCGTGGATCATCCAGGCGGTCTTGTAAGTCACCCATCTGCACCCTTCCAGGTCAACCAGCATGTTAGTGCAATGGTGCTGAACGGCTTGAAAGGCCCCGATCCGCTGACCGAACTGCTCCCTCTCCTTGGTATAGGCCACGGTCATGTCAAGAATCCTCTGGCCGCTGCCGAACATTTCCGCGCACTTCAGCACCGCGGATTTCTGTATAACGGTCCATATCGCCGGCCATCCTTGATTGATCTTCCCAAGAACGTTCTCTTTCGGCACCCTGACCCCGTTAAAGACGACTTTAAACTGCTTGTCGCCGGCCACGGTCTTGAGGAGCTTGGTGCTTACCGATGGGTCCTTACCGTCGATAATGAAAATGGTGATCCCTTCTTCCAGGCCGGAACCTTCACTTGTTCTGGCGGCGCAGAGGATGTAATCGGCGACGTGGGCGTCCGGAACGAACAACTTGGCGCCGTCAATGACGTAGCCATCGCTGTCCTCTCTGGCTGAAACGGCAATTGAACCCGGATCATAGCTGCTCTCAGCCTCATTAAGGGCCAGGGTGACCTTTAGCTCCCCATTGGCTATCTTTGGCAGATACGTTTTCTTTTGATCCTCATTTCCCGCTTCCAGGAAGGTAAGAACGCCTAAAACAGCCGTTGAGAAAAAGGGGCCAGGAAGCATGACCCGGCCCATCTCTTCAAGCAAGACGGTCAGTTCGAGGAAGCCCATGCCGATGCCCTCGTACTTTTCAGGAATAATGAGTCCCATCCAACCCAGCTCGGCCATTCCCATCCATAACTCCTCCGTGAAACCCTTCTCATCTTTAACCATCTCCCTGACCAGGGAACTGGGACAGTTCTTTTCTAAAAATCTGCGAGCACTGTCACGGAGTATCTGCTGTTCCTCAGAAAATTTAATATCCATTATCCGGTCCTCCTTAAAAAATTCCTTTTCACAATTTAATGCCTGGGCAATTCCAGAGCGCGCATGGCCGTGATGTTGCGAATGATCTCGCTGCTGCCGCCGCCAATGGTGTCCAGCACGCTGCCCAGGCAAATCCAGGCGATTTCTCCCTTCAAAGGGGCCAAATCCGAGTCTTCTTCCAATATTCCAAAGTGATCCAAAATCTCCATACCTGTGTAACCTATACGCTGACGGAGTTCCGAACCAATCAATTTCACTATGCCGGCCTCATAGTCCGGGATGCTGCCGTCAAGCAGCATAGCCAAGGCCTTATACTCAATGCATTTGCACACTTCCATTTCCACGGCCAGTTGAGCCAATTTATTCCGAACCAGGGGGTCATCGGCCAGCAGGACACCGTTGCGCCTGGTTTCTTTGGCGTAATTGACCAACCTGTTAAGTATGGGGAGGTACCTTTCGATTTGGTGCAGGGCCAGGCGTTCGTAATTCAAGGCGTGGACCATGTAAAAAAACCCTCGGTTCTTTTCTCCGACCAGTCTGTTTTTCGGCACCTTGACGTTGTCGTAATAGACTTCGTTGGTCCGTTCTCCGCCCAGGGTATGGAGCGGCCGAATTTCTATACCGGGCGCACGCTGATCCACGACAAACAGACTGATCTGCTGGTGTCTGGGTCCGGTGGGATTGGTCTTGGCCGCCAGCCAGTGATAATCGGCGTAATGAGACGCGGTGTTAAAAGTCTTCATGCCATTAATAATGAAGAAGTCACCCTCTTCGACCACTCTCATCTGCATGGCCATGAGGTCCGAGCCGGCCGGGGGTTCGGTATAACCCAGACCAAACTCAATCTCTCCCCTGGCGATCCGGGGCAAGAACTCCTTCTTCATGTCTTCGCTGCCAAAATGCAGAATAGTCGGCCCAGCCATATAACGGGCGACCGTATTGGGAATATATGCCTCGTGGCGAGCAAGTTCCTGGATTAATATTACTTCATGCGTCAATGATCCGCCGGAACCGCCGTACTCTTCGGGCCAGCCCAAGCCGAGCCAGCCTTTTGACCCAAGCTTCCGGTTGAATTCTCTGGCTTCCGGCCCAATGCCCTTATCCAGGCCATGCTGTCGCCGAATTTCATCGGTTAACTCCACGTCCAGGAAATCGCTGACTTCCTGGCGGAAGGCCTCTTCCTCGGGCGTGGTTATGAGGTTAAAATTCATAACTTCTCCTATATTTTTTTGTAATGCTCTTGTCCTCGTCTTTGATCGTTCTGATGGCGAATCTCATAAAATAAATCTCCAGAAATTTAGGTCCTAGGCGGGGAATTTCGGCTAACTCCCTTCACGGCCTCCTGATTAAAGGACCGTGGCGGCCACAAAAAACCGAAGGATTACTTTCTGGGCAAGTCCAGGGCGCGCATGGCCGTGACGTTGCGAATGATCTCGCTGCTGCCGCCGCCAATAGTCCCGAGCACGCTGGCCCTGCATATCCGAACGATCTCCCCCTTCAAAGGGGCCAAATCAGAGTCTTCCTCCAATAAGCCAAAAAGGTCCAAAATCTCCATGCCCGCGTAACCCATTCGCTGGAAAAGTTCCGTACTAACTAATTTTACAATGCCGGTCTCATAGTCCGGCGTGCTGCCGTCAATCATCATGGCCAGGGCCTTATACTCAATGCATTTACACACCTCGACTTCAACCGCCAGTTGGGCCAATTTATTCCGAATCAGAGGGTCGTCAGCCAGCAGCATCCCGTTGCGCCTGGTTTCTTTGGCGTAGTTGACCAATCTATTAAGAGTGGGTAAGTACCTTTCGATTTGACACAGGGACAGGCGTTCGTAATTCAAGGCGTGGACCATGTAGGGAAATCCCTGGTTCTTCTCTCCAACCAGGCGGCTTTTAGGCACCTTGACGTTGTCGTAATAGACCTCGTTGGTCCGCTCTCCGCCCAGGGAAATGAGTGGCCGAACTTCTATACCAGGCGCATCCATATCCACGACGAACAGGCTGATCTGCTGGTGTCTGGGCCCGGTGGGATTGGTCTTGGCCGCCAGCCAATGATATTCGGAGTAGTGACATCCTGTGTTAAATATCTTTGTCCCGTTAATGACGAAGAAGTCGCCCTCATCGACCGCTCTTATCTGCATGGCCATGAGGTCCGATCCGGCCGGAGGTTCGGTGTAACCCAAGGCGAATTCGATCTCCCCCCTGGCGATCCGGGGCAAGAACTCCTTCTTCATCTCTTCGCTTCCAAAATGCAGAATGGTCGGGCCGGCCATAAAGCGGGCATTTATACAGGGAATATAGGTTTCTTGGCGAGCTAATTCCTGGAGCAGAATCACCTCGTATATCAGTGAACCGCCCGAACCGCCGTATTCTTCAGGCCAACCCAATCCGATCCAGCCTTTTGCGCCGAGCTTCCGGCTGAATTCCTTGGCTTCAGGACCCGGGCTCTTATCCGTGGCGTGTTGCCGCCGAATTTCATCGGTTAATTCCGCCTCCAGGAAATTTCTGACTTCCTGGCGGAAAGCCTCTTCCTCGGGTGTGGTCGTCAAATTAAAATCCATTATTTCCCCTTTAATTTCTTTGTAATGCTCTTGACCTCGTCTTTGATCGTTCTCATGGCGAATCTCAACCCCAAAAATAAATCTTTAGAAATTTAAGTTCTTGACGGTGAATTTCGGCTTCCTTTTCTCAAAAAAGGCGGTGGCTCCTTCGTCCATATCGCCCAAGGCGCACAACTTGGCCAGGTAATTTCTTTCGATACTCAGACCTTCGGCCAGAGACACGTCCAGACCCTCATTAATGGCCCTTTTGGCCGTCTTTACCGCGGCCGGACTCTTTTCAGCGATCATGCGGGCCAAGTTCATGGCCTCGGGCAAGAGCTGGTCCGGTTCGACAACCATATCCACCAGACCGAGGTTGAAAGCCTCCTCCGCCTTAATTCTTTTTCCGGAATAGATTAACATCTTGGCCCGCCCCGGACCGATTAGCCTGGGCATGCGTTGCGTGCCGCCTCCACCTGGAATCACCCCGTAGGAAACTTCCGTCAGTCCAAATGTGGCTGCGGTCGAGGCGATGCGGATGTCACAAGCCAAGGAGATTTCCGTCCCTCCGCCCAAAGCCACGCCGTTGATCGCGGCGATGACCGGACATTCGATGGCGGGAATCTTATCGATCAGTTTATGGCTAGAGGTTGCCAATTCCATTCCATCCTCTTCGGTTTTAACCTTGAGAAACACGTTTATATCCGCTCCGGCCTGAAAATATTTGCCCGTGCCGGTTAAAATGACGGCCCGTAATTTTTGTCTCTTGAGCTCATCCAGCGTCTGGTGTAAATCGTCAGCGAGCGGCTGGGTCATGGCATTGACCGGCGGGTTGTTCATGGTTACCACTGCGATATCTTCATGGACTTCATATTTCACTGTATCGTTCATAACCACTCCTTATAATCTTGTTTTAACCGCTTCTCATCCATGGTTTTTCTTACCTGCTTCTCTCATATTCATCAGGAATTGAAGCATCTCCTTATTCGCTCCAGAGTGAAATCCGGACCCTTTTCAGCGATGATCAGAGCCCCCGCTTCCGGATCCTGGTCGATGATATCCAGGACTTTGGAAAACTCCGCCCCGCTTTCGATGGTTTATGAGTTCAAGCTTTCGAGACCCTTATAAGCCAAGGAAGGAATAAATCATTCCTTTTCCAAAATCAGGCGCTCGAATTCCATGTTTTCCAACCGGATTTAAATGTCCTTTTCGGATAATCCATCATACAGACTTCGCCAATTGGCCTGACGCCGAATATCTTTGTATCCCTGAACGAACATACATTAAAGCCAACGTTTCCTACGTTTGTAATGCTTGACATCTTTATAACTTTTTCGGGTCCCCAGCTCGCCCAAGCCGAGGTAAAACTCTTTAACGTCGGGATTGTCTCTAACCTTTTCCACCGGACCATCCATGACGATGCGTCCGTTATCCATAACGTACGCGTAGACGGAGATCTCCAGGGCTCGCGCCGCGTTTTGCTCAAGCAGGAGAATAGAGGTGTTATTCTCAGTATTGATCCGTTGTATGGTAGCGAATATTTCTTTAACCAGGAGCGGTGACAGGCCCAGAGAAGGTTCATCCAACAACATGAGCTTGGGCTCGCCCATGAGGGCTCTGCCGATGACCAGCATCTGCTGTTCCCCGCCTGAACACCACCCAGCCTCCTTTTTGGCCAGCGATTTTAACTGGGGAAAGAGATTATAGACATTGTCCAGCTTGGTCGGAATCTTGTTGTTATCCCCAATGTGCCCGGCCCGCAAATTCTCGTCGACGGTCAGATGCTCCAGAACCCTGCGGCCCTCAAAGACCTGGATGATACCCATGCTTGCGATTTGGTGGGCCAGCTTATTATCAATGCGCTTTCCCCCAAATTGGATGTCACCATCGGTCACCCTTCCGTCCTCGCTGAGGAGCAATCCCGAAATGGACTTGAGGGTGGTTGACTTTCCAGCCCCGTTGGCCCCCAGGAGGCAGACGATCTGTCCTTCCGCCACGGAAAGAGAGACCCCTTTGAGAACCTGAATGACGTGTTGATAAAAGACTTCGATTTGTCGGACAAAAAGCACTTTGTCTCTCCTATCTCTCTGGAAGAAACTTATTATTTATCAAGGGAATAACCTTTTTTACTGGCGGATGCAGGTCCTGAAAACACCGGCGGGACCCACATTTCTATCAATCTAATTTCAATTGGTTGACGGAAAGCGTACTTGTTATTTCACCTACGGTCCCATCTCGATAAGTCACTGCGGCCTTGATATCCAAGGATTTCATGTCGCTGAACAGGGCCCCGATCAAGTCCGTGTATTTTTCTTCAATGGCATCCCGCCGGACCTTGCGCGTCCTTGTCAGCTCCGCCTCGTCCGGATCAAATTCCTTATGGAGATTAATAAATTTCCGTATACGGGCATGTTCCGGCAGATAAGCGTTAATCGTTTCGATCTCTTTCTTAATCAGTTCAATGACCCCTTCTTTTTGGCTCAAGTCTATGAAGGTCGTATAAATGATCTTGTTGACCTCAGCCCAGTGTCCCGCGTTGTTGTAATCAATATTGATCAGGGCCACGGCATAATCGTGTTCCGTGCGTCCGATAACCAATGCGTCTTTAATATAAGGTGAAAACCGCAGACGAACCTCGGTATACTGAGGCGAAAATTTCTTATCCCCGGCGATGGACTGGAGATCGTCCATGCGGTCCATGACGATCAAATGCCCGTCGTCATCAATACGGCCGAAATCCCCAGTGTAATACCAGCCGTCCCGAATAGCCTTGGCCGTCTTGTCCGGCTGATTGTAATACTCCTTGAAGAGGCAGGGGCTCTTGACCACGATCTCGCCTTCCTCGGTAATGCGGATGTCGAAACCGTCCAAGGGGGTGCCGCAGGTTTCCGTCTTGATGTTGTTAAGGGGATGCATGGTAGCGATGCCGCATTCCGAGCTGCCGTAAATCTGGACCAGGGGCACGCCGATGGCGTGAAAATATCGAATGACGTCTGGGCTGATAGCCGTCCCGCCCACCCGCGCCACCCGGCCCCGCTTGAGTCCCAAGCGATCTTTCAAGGGACGAAAGACAAATTTTTCAGCGGGAAAATGAAGCAACCGCCAGATCAAGCCGGGATTGCGACCCTTCATCTTGGCATCGCCCATCCGGTAGCCGACCTTCAGGGCCAAGTTAAAACAGGTGCGGTTCAGCAAACCAGCATCGGCCATCTTAACCCGGATGGTCCGTATGTATTCCTCCCAATTGCGAGGCGCAAATAGCACCATATGAGGCGCGACTTCCCGGATATTTTCAGGTACGGTTTCCTGACTCTCCGGGAAATTGACCGTAAACCCTTTATAGAGGGAGTAAGCCACGTTTTGCAGCTGCTCGGCAATCCAGGCGATGGGCAGATAAGAGACGCTCTGATCCGATTCCCTTAAAGGCACTCTCTTGTCGAGCAGATCCGCCATAAGCAGGATATTATAATGGGTCTGCACTCCGGCCTTGGGCAGACCGGTCGTGCCGGAAGTATAGAAAAAGACGGCCACGTCATGGGTCTGGGTCTCATCAATCATTCTCTGGAACAAGTCGGGCTCCTTCTGAACCCGTTTTGCCCCGATCTCCAGCATCTCGTCCATGGTCATCAGGAGCGGATGCTTATAGTTCCACATCCCCTTTTCTTCCCAATAGATGGCCTTCTTTATCTTCGGCGCCTTTTCTTGAATCTCCAGGATTTTATCCACCTGCTCCTGGTCCTGGCAGATAACAAAGCTGGAATCCGAGTGAGTTAAAAAATATTCAATTTCCGGGGGAGGACAGTCTGAAAAAATTCCAAGTACGGGCGAGCCGCAGGTCAGGGCGGCCAATTCAAACCAATAGACTTGGGGCTTATTCTCGCCGATGATGGCGACCTTATCGTTCTTTTCGATGCCCAACTCGAGCAAGGCCATGGTCAAACGTTGGACGATGGAATAATAATCGGCCCAGGTGTAAGGAATCCAGATGCCTCGGTCTTTCTCTCTCAAAGCAATCCTGCGGTCCCCGTGTCTCTTATAATGATAGGCCAATAACTTCGGCAGGGTGTCCGCGGGAGCGGTGAGTTTTACTTCTTCCATGAGTTCGCCCACCTTCTACTCTTCACCAAGATAGGCCCGGATGACCTTGGGATTATTTTTAATCTCCACGGGCAGGCCCTCGGCAATTTTACGTCCAAAATCCAAAACGACCACTCGTTCGGAAATATCCATGACCACGCTCATATCGTGCTCAATGATCATCATAGTCGTCTTCCATATCTCTTTTATGTCCAGAATGAAGCGGGCCATGTCTTCCTTTTCTTCGGTGTTCATTCCGGCCATGGGTTCATCCAGTAATAAAAATTTGGGCTGACTGGCCAAGGCCCGGCCCAAATCCACCCTTTTACGCAGGCCATAAGCCAAACTCCCGACCACTTTTTTTCTGATCGATTCCAGCTCAAGCAAATCAATAATGTCCTCAATGGCCTCACGGTGCTCGATTTCCTGCCGCTGCGCCCTGCCAAAAAAAATGCCCGCTGAAATAAAACCGTAATTCATCAGGTTTTGGCGGGCGGACATGAGGTTATCCAGAACGGTCATGCCATTGTATAGCTCGATGTTCTGGAACGTTCGGGAAATGCCCAGTTTGGATCGCTGGACCGATTTCAATCGGGTAATGTCTTCCCCTTCAAAAATGACTTTGCCCCTTTGGGGACGATAGAAACCCGAAACGCAGTTGATCAAAGAAGTCTTGCCCGCACCGTTAGGTCCAATCAAAGCCAGGAGTTCTCCCTGGAAGATGTCCATGGACACGTCTTGCAGGACACGTAGCCCGCCAAAGGACAAATCCAAACCTTGAAGCGAGGTCGCTACCCTGCTCTCTGCCTTATTCTGCTCTAACGCCATGATGATTTTCTGACACCTCTATAAGAATATAAAAGGCTCTGACCAAGGTGGGCCGGATAGGTCTTTTCTGATGATCCAATTCCTTTACGTTTGGATCGATCATGGTTTTCAGGCCGGTTCAAAGTAAGCGATATCAAACATGTCCCCGACACGCTCTTCCTTCCAGATCGGCCTGAGCTTCATGCCCACCTTCAGATTCTTCTCAAGATCCCTCGGATTTTCGTACTCAATACCGGATATAAAATGAAGGAAATTGGTTACGGAATTTCCGACCTTGATAATGCCGGTAACACAGGGCGGGTCCGGCAATCCGGCAAACTTGACATAAGTCACCGTAAAACTCTGCAACGTGGCCATACCGTCCGTCTCAACCCACTCGGTCGGCTCGACAAAACAATCGTCGCAAAATGGCCGAGCCGGAACGTAAAGACCGCCGCACTGGGGACAGATATTGCCCAAGATCTTCTTCTGTTTTAAACCTTCTAAAAATCGAGCGTACGTTTTCCCCAGCGTCACCGTATATGGCGAATGCCAGACATACTCAGTCCGGTTGATCTTGCCTTGTTCCATCGCTTAAACCTCCCGCCTGATTCTAGTCCACAGGCACAAAAAATTTAATGTCCAGAATATTTCCGCGCCTCTCCTCCGCCCACACCGGGCGGACTTTCGTTCCGATCTCGATCTTTTTGTGCCATTCATCTGGATCATCCGTATCAAACCCTGACATGAAATGAATCAGACACTGGTCAGAACCATTCACCTTGATCACAGCCAGCACGTATGGCGTTTGAGGCAATTCGGACGAACGGGGATATTCGACCCGGTTGGACTCCTGATAAACAACGGTGAAGGTCTCAACAGTGCCGCTGCCGTCAGATTCCAGCCATTGATCGGGCAATTCATAGGTCCGGTCACAAAAGGGCAGAGGCGGAAAAAAGGTCCGGCCTCCGCACTTATTGCCCAAAAACTTCTTCTCGATAAGCCCTTCCATGAATTTCGTGTATGTTTCCCCCATAGAGACACTGTAGTCGAAATCAAAACTCCATTTTTTTATGATCCTATCTTCCGCCATCTTCTCTATATCCTCCCTCTACCTGGACATGATAGCCAGTTGGTGAAATTGCCCCATGTTTCCTCCCCAGCTATGAGACAGCCCCACTCGGCTGTTTTCCACCTGCCGGCCTCCTTCGACCTTGCCCATCAGCTGAAGGACTGTTTCGGAGTGTCGGGTCAACGAGGCCGATGTCCCGGAATTCGTGCAAAGCGTGCCCCCGGATAAATTCACCGGCAGCTTACCGCCCCAATCGGTCACCCCCTCGCGTACCAACCTAGGACCTTGACCAGGTTCACAAAAACCCAGAGCGTCGTAATGTAAATACTCAAAACCGGCGAAGGGATTGAACACCTCCGCGTAATCGATCTCCTCCAGCGGAGTCTTTATGCCTACCCTCTCGTACATCTTATCCGCCAGAATCTTGAGCATGGGAAAACCGTTGTAGGACCGATACCCGACCAAATAGGTGTTCGATATGTGGCCGATGGTCTTAATCCAGACCGGCGTATCGGAAAGCTCCTTGGCCTTGTCTTCCGTGGCCAGGATCATGCAGGCCGAACCAGAAGAGACCGGACAAATTTCATAAAGATGCAGAGGCGAACAAACCATGGGCGAGCTCAGTATCTCTTCCACGGTATAGCCCTTGCGGACATGGGCGTAGGGATTATTGGCCGCGTGCTTATGGCTCTTGGCCGCAACCAAAGCAAAATCCTCTTCGGTGATGCCGTGTTCAAGCTGGTACCGGGTAAGAAAATAAGCACCCATGTGAATGGCCCCGGCCCCACACGGTTTTTCAATTAGAGCCGGAGAGGCGCTGTTTAATATCTGCTGGGCGTCGACCGTAGCCGCAGTCGTGTTGGCGCCGTAGGCGATGACAATATCGTACAGTCCAGAGGCGACGCTGCGATAAGCGTCTTTAATCGCACTTCCGCCGGCCGTGCCACCGGTGTTGATTAAATAGTGCGGAGTGCCAAAACTTTGGCCGAAACTAATTATGCTCCTTTCCGGCCGCTGGACCCCTTCAAACGCATCCACGCTGGCATAAAAGAAAGCCTCTATATCAGACAGTTCCAGACCTCGACCCACAAAGTCCAATGCGGACTTGATACAGGCCCGGCCGATCTCGGATTTTTCCCTGGTCTCCCGTTTTTGACTGGTATAGTAAGCGCATTAATTAATACAGCATAGATCTGCTAATTTTTGATTTGGTTTTGCCCATTTTGCCAGGTAGCGGACCACGGCGGCTTCCAAATCCTCAAGCGTATGGAAATAGACATTATGAGT
>Ga0209270_1001978_pt1 | contig 24036 bp, 20 predicted proteins | sample MTBAKSrepl1MetaG_FD_187456 | JGI IMG/M metagenome (GOLD analysis project Ga0209270, IMG submission 187456) | Enrichment culture microbial communities from Arthur Kill intertidal strait, New Jersey, USA, that are MTBE-degrading - MTBE-AKS1... | ecosystem: Environmental > Aquatic > Marine >...
AGGTATATATTTACTGATTAAATGATTGTCTTCCGGAAGCTCCGAGATTGAAGTAGTGTCTCTTCGCTTCCTCCAGACAAAACTAAGGAGTGTGCACTTTATACTTGAAATGTTTTTTCATAGATGACAAAAAACCTGACTTTATACACAGGCAATGTAATGAAAGCATTAACCTATAAAGAAATTGAAAGACAGGATTTTGTTGACAATGCCATTTCCAATCTACTTCATTATCTTACCCGGCAGATAAGGCAATTGGTTGGGATATAGAAATGATCGGCGATATAAGAGATGTTATTGCAGAATGGATGATCGAGAAATTGAACATTAGAGATGAGCAGGATTTTTATCCGCATGTATGGAAATAGAACTAGATATGTCCTTAAATTTAAAATCAATCAGGGGAAATAATTGGGAAGAGACTATTGTTCTGGGCAAGGTTGAGGCATTATGATTCATAAAGAAATCTTTTCAAGCAGTTGTTTCCCCTGGATTCCCGTTATCTGCTTATTATTACCATTGAAAAGTTTCACAAGAATGAAAGACAAACGGCATTTAATAAAGATGTAATTCCTTGAAGCAGGTATTAAGGAGCATACATCCTCACTAACTTTAAAAAGTCCTTAGTTGATAAATAAAGATATTATTAACTGATGGTTTTTGCTTACTATAAGCGGCTGACGGCAAACCAGAGGCGTGCATACGATAAAAGTGACGCAGTTACGTCAGTAAAAATCCCCCATGCCTCAGATCTTCATCCTCTTGTCACCTCCATTGAGGCGGCTCTTGAGAAAGAAGACAGGAAAGAGACAGAAATGCTTTCCCAGAAACTTGTCTCAGCCCTGACAATACGTCTTAAGGTTCCTGCTATAAGGGTGAAGGTGCTTGCTGCCAGGCCGCATGATTCAGGAGGTGAGCTCCACGGGCTTTATAACCCTTGTACAGGACAGTTCCCTGCAATTATGAGTGTCTGGATGCGTACTGCGCAGCATAAAAGAGTGGTGGCCTTCAGGACGTTCCTAAGGACACTTCTTCACGAATATTGCCACCATCTCGATTACGAATACTTCAAGTTTTCATATTCTTTCCATACAGAAGGATTTTACAAGCGCGAATCAAGCATTTTCCATCAGCTCGTGGATAAATGATAAGCGGGATGGAACATGAAGGGAACACAGCAAAGGGATCAAGCCCGGTCCGGAAGTGACTTCCTCAGCAGACTCGTAGAAAGGATCAGTCTAAATGGTATAATTTACCAATAATATTAAAATTTCATATAAGGCTAAACGCTTGAAGAAAAAGCTCGTTGTGTTATCAGGTCCATCTTGTGTTGGTAAAGGACCACTGAAACAGGCTGTCAAGAGATATCATCCCGAGATAAAGCTGGCCGATCTGGTTCTCTGTACAAGCCGCAGGCCGAGGCTTAAATCTGATACAAAAACTTACGAGGTTCATGGAATAGATTTCTATTTCCTGCCACGCAGTATGTTTGATATGCTCGATCGCAGTAGATTCATAGTTGCTGATGTCCGCTCAGATGTTCAGGCCATTGATATCTTTCAGGTGCGTGAACTTTTTCAGGGATACGACATTGTTCTCATTGAAGTTTTTCATTCACTCGGCAGGGCATTGACGGACTGGATAGAGAGCCAGAATGATCTGGATTTCGATATCAGGAGTGTATATTTAACGCCACTGTCAAAATTTGAGATAGAGGATTTGGCTAAAAGGGGCAATAAAACTCCTGAGCAGGTTGTCTACGAGGTTATGAAGGCAAAACTTGAAAGGCGTGGTGAAGACCCTCCTCATAAAATAGAAGAACGTGCACGTTCAGCATTCCATGAGATGCAGGCTGCCTCTTACTATACTGATACTTTCGTAAATCACGCGGGTGAGGACGACAGGAAAGAATGGAGTGACCCTCTCGGCAAGGAAGCCCAGAGAGTTCTTGATGAATTCATTAAAGTAATCAAGATTTAGGTTAAAACCCACGCATACAAATATTAGATAATCAATAGACAGTTATGAAATCATTCTTTCGTGAATGACTGCTATTCCTGTAATCTGTCGGATGGCAGAGAAAAGGAGGGAAAAAATTGGAAAAGCTTTCAAGGGCACAGGTTATAACTTTGGCAAAAGAGAAGGGTGATGTATCGGGATACGACCTCTCAGGGTTGAACCTCGGTAAAGTTGACTTCATATCTGTGCGGTTCAATGCATGCAACCTGCATGGTGCGAATCTGAGCAGTGCAAATATGAGCATGTCTAATTTTGACGGAGCAGACCTTTCAGGGTGCAACATGAGCAGCTCCAATTTCATAGGTGCGAGCTTCAGAAAGGCAAGTCTTGAAAATTCGGACCTAACTTTTTCTTCTTTTATGGGAGCAGATTTTTCTGAAGCGAATTTAAGGAAGGCAAACTTCACGAATTCGAAAATATCCGCCGCATTCTTCCAAAAGGCCGACCTCTCCGAAACAAACCTCCAGATGACAGAAGCCGTCCTTGTAAAGATGGAAGGTGCTTTACTTCAAAGAGTGTCTGCTTATATGTCAAGCATGATAGGCGCAGACCTTTCCCGTACGAACCTCCAGGGCGCAATGTTACATGGGACCGATTTATCAGGTGCGAACCTGATGTCGGCAGACCTGAGAGAGGCAAACCTGATCGAAACAATTCTGGTTGCGGCAAACCTTAAAAATGCTGATTTACAGGGCGCACTCATGAAAAATGTTGAGACGGATCGTGTACAACTGGAAGGCGCAAAGATGGATGATGTAAGGAGGGCATAAAACCGGATAAACATGCCAAATCTGCCGAGGTCAATGTCTTTATTAGTATTAGATCATTAACCCGCCTGTCATACCCCTTGAAGATTTCCATATCACATCCATTTTACGCAGCATGGTACAGGTAAGAAGATGAAATTCGGGCAAAATGCCCTATAAGTCAGGCAAAACGCCCTGTTTCGTTAATCTTTTCTTATTAATTGTGAATAAAATCAATTACTTATTCATTGGCATTTTTCTTGATTATTTTCCTGGCAATACCACCCCCTTTGCGAGGGGGGGAGGAAAGCACCTGATCCCAGGAGCTATTTGTAATAGCCGGACTTCCGGGTAAAAATTTGTCGCTTGACTTTTTTGTGAGAAGGGGGGATGAAGAAAACGGTGATTCATCGCATCAGAAAAAAAATGTTTAGAAAGGAGGACAATAATGAGTAGAAAAGGGTTTATAATTGGTTTGGCAGCACTTATTCTCACCGTTAACATTGGAATCGCATCAGGAAATGATCTCACACCATTGGAGCAACTCGGTAAGAATCTTTTCTTCGACGCGAATCTGTCCACGCCTCCAGGGCAATCCTGCGCAGCATGCCATGCCCCTGAGGCAGGATTTACAGGCCCAGACTCGAATATCAATGCTACACAAGCCATTTATCCCGGGGCAGTGCATACCCGTGCAGGTAACCGCAAACCACCTACGGCTGCTTATGGGGGTGAGAGCCCCGTTATGTATTATGATGCTGGTGAAAGCTTATGGATAGGTGGCATGTTCTGGGATGGCAGGGCAACGGGCTGGACACTTGGTGATCCGCTTGCAGAACAGGCATTAGGGCCATTCCTGAATCCACTGGAGCAAAATTTACCTCAGGCGAGGCTTGTTTTGATCAGAGTTGCACATTCAGATTATGCAGACCTCTTCGAAGAAGTTTGGGGTCCTGGTTCCCTGGACTTCAAAAAGGATGTGGCGGGCACCTATGAGCGTATTGGCAGGTCTATCTCTGCGTATGAAAAATCAGCCGAGGTGAACCCGTTCAGTTCTAAATTCGACCTTTTTTGGGATAACGTAGGGGATGAGGCGACTGTAAAGGCTATTAATATGAGCAACTGGGAAGATTACAAAGGACTGGGGCTGGAAGACAATGAAGTACTGGGCCTTGCGCTCTTCAACGACGAGACAAAAGGCAAGTGCTCGCTCTGCCACGTGCTGGACTCTTCATCGAGCGGGTATCCTGTTTTTACTGATTTTACCTACGATAACCTTGGCATACCCAAGAACCCCATGAACCCGTTTTATTCTATGCCTAAAAAATGGAATCCGGATGGTTTGGACTGGATAGATCCGGGGCTCGGCGGTTTCCTGGCTAACTTGGATGAAAGCTTCTTCATTTCCCTGAGCTTGGACAAGACTATCAATGTGAACGAAAACTACGGCAAGCACAAGGTTCCCACTCTTCGCAACGTAGATAAAAGGCCATATCCTGGATTTGTAAAGTCATACGGGCACAACGGGTACTTTAAATCTCTCGAAGAAATTACGCACTTTTATAACACGAGGGATGTTGAAGTATGGCCGGTTCCGGAAGTGTCCGAGAATGTGAACACAGACGAGCTAGGAAATCTTGGTTTGACGCTTGAAGAAGAAGCTGCCATCGTTGCATTTATGAAGTCGCTTACAGATGGCTATACGCCTCCTTTGCCTTGAAGGGTGTGACGGGTAAGAAAAGGCATGCTGGTGGTAACCAGCATACCTTTTCTTTACTTAAAATAAGAAACTCAGGTATGTGCCTTAACCCGGAAATGCAATTGATTATTGAACCGGATGCAAAGTCGCCTTCAAAGTCTTTTGATTTCGACATGATCTTATCATATGCTCTGATGCAATTCTCAAAAGTTCGCGCATATTTTAAGCAACTCAAGAGTTGCATCACAGCATGAACAAGTGTCGCTGCAAAAGACTTTTCAGACAAAATTGCCTCCGATAAATGCAATTTTTGGGTTAATTACATCTCCTGAATTTATACATACATAAATAGCTATGAAATGAATTTCATGTCAATCGATATAGTCAGGCATATTATTCCGGTGGAAAGTAGTTATGATTGATTTCATAGCACCCAACTATAAAAAAATAAAACAATGATACCTGGTATCCATCTTGCGCTTATCATTCAAAAGTTATATACCAGGTAGAAAGGAAGGGTGCATGTATGAAACAGTATCTGCTGCTTGTCATGATAATAATCTTTTTCTTTGGGTGCAAGGATGACACAGTCAAACAGGAGGCAGGGAATACCATGAAAAATAGAAATCAAGAATTGCATATCGCTACGTTTGCAGGCGGATGTTTCTGGTGCGTGGAATCTGATTTCGAGAAACTGCCGGGCGTTGTTAAAGTAATCTCTGGTTACACCGGCGGGCATAAGGAGGATCCCACTTATAAAGAGGTTTCCTCAGGCACTACGGGCCATGTCGAGGCAGTCCAGGTCTATTATGATCCGTCTGTTATTACCTATAAAGAATTGCTCGACGCTTTCTGGAGACATATAGATCCCACAGACGCCGGAGGGCAATTTGTTGACAGGGGTGAGCAGTACAGGAGCGTAATTTTCTATCACGATGAAGAACAGAAACGGCTCGCAGAAGAGTCTAAAAACGCACTGGATAAATCCGGACTTTTCAATAAACCTGTTGTTACTGAAATCTTACCGTTTACTCAATTCTACGAGGCGGAGGACTATCACCAGGACTACTATAAGAAGCATTCCTTCAAATATAAATACTACCGTCACGGTTCCGGACGCGATCAATTCCTGGAGAAAGTATGGGGGAAGGAGTCAATGGGAAAAAATCCTGACACCGTAAGAAGGTACGAGAAACCTGATGAAGCTACCCTGAAGAGAATCCTTTCCCCGTTAGAATATAAAGTAACTCAGAAAAACGGCACTGAACCACCGTTCGACAATAAATACTGGGACAACAAAAAAGAGGGCATATATGTTGACATCGTCTCAGGTGAGCCTCTTTTCAGCTCACTTGATAAATTTGATTCCGGCACCGGATGGCCCAGTTTTACAAAGCCCTTGGAATCCGGTAATATTGTGGAAAAAGACGACTGGAGCTTTTTCTCGAAGCGAACCGAGGTAAGGAGCAAACATGCTGACTCGCACCTGGGTCACGTATTCCCTGACGGGCCTGAGCCAACAGGACTCAGGTATTGTATTAACTCTGCTGCATTGCGCTTCATCCCAAAGGAGGATTTAGAAAAAGAGGGGTATGGGGAATACGTGGAACTGTTTGGGGGAAAATAGGAAGACATTTTAATTTCATGAAGGTTGATAACGCTTTTGTCCGATGCTCAAAATGTAGAACCATCAATCGGTTGCCGGCGGATAAGTTGAAGAGAACGCCTATCTGTGGAAAATGCAAGGCTCAACTGGAGATCTATAGACGGACGATTGAAGCCACAGCGTCAAATTTTGACCGCGAAGTGCTGGCATGGCCGGGTATTGTACTGGTAGAATTCTGGTCTCCCCGCTGCGGGCATTGCTTGAGGATAGCGCCGATAGTCGAAGCATTAGCATATGAGAGAGCAGGTCTTATGAAAGTTGTTACGGTTAATGTTGATAATGAGTCCCTACTGGCATCACGTTTTCAGATACAGGCTACCCCTGTCATGATTCTTTACAGGAACGGAAACAGGCTCAGCGAGATAGCAGGAGCTTTACCAAAAGAACAGCTGGAGGCATGGATAGATTCTTCTTTAATTTGATAGGCAATCATGCGGATTTCTTTGCCATATTCAGGCTTTTTATTGGTCTTCTTAAATGTCTCAGTACGCGTTTGACTATAGTGCGCATTTTTTTTTGTTCTAATGTACTCATCCCGGCGATTTCTGCACAGAGACAAAATATGTCACCTGTAAAGAAATTTTCACTTTCCTTGCAATAATTTTTCGCCCATAAATCTTCAAATGACTGCAAGATGATAGACTCCGCAAGACCCCTTGTATTCACGATTTCCCCCTTTCGTGATGTCTGTTATCCCATATATTTCAGATACATTCCTCCTGATCTTTAAATAAATACATTAAATTTTATAGCAAAATTAATGCCAGAAATTTGCTGCAGCCATGAGAGTATATGCGGTTTATATGGTCAGCTGTGTGAAGGTGCATTATTATGTGAGTCCCTTTTTCAGCCTATGATGGGAGTTCCATTCGTACAGGAGAGAATATCAAAAGAAAACAAACCACTCCTTATGAATGCTCCGTCAGTCTTATATGTAAAGAGGCATGAGGTAAATAAACCCCTCATTATGCTGTATCCTTAGGTTGCATATGGTGCTTTTTTGCAATACATTATTGAAAAAATCTCACAAGCAGCTATATCACGGTGCCAAAAGATTCAATTCTTTAGCTCATAGGTGCACAGTCAGAATTTATTCCACTTTCTCAAACTCGCTCTTTGCAGCACCGCATACAGGACAGGTCCATGTGTCGGGTAATTGCTCAAAGGGTATCCCCGGGCTTATGCCACCGTCCGGGTCCCCAATTTCCGGGTCATAGATATAACCGCAAACAGTACATTTATATTTTGACATATGGCATTCTACCTCCTTTTTCCTTTTATCATTTTATCCTTATAACCGGTCAAACCATTGTAACCATTGTTTTTTTACCACATCCCAGAGGTGTTATTATCTGTGTCATGCAGATAGAGAAAGAAAACGGTGCCTCGAACAGGCTTCCTCCTTGCTACAGAATATTAAGTTGAAGAAAGTGAAAAAATCCGTCTTGAAAAGGGAAAACCCTAAAATAAAACAGCAAAAGACATGCCAATATCCAAGCCATTGATATAATTAGAATTGACAAGACATACAGTTAAAAATATCGGACAATTTGTCCCTAAAGGTGACAAAATGCCTTGTAGTGATTGCATTTCGCCTGGCTCACAACGAAGCATACATTTGCTAAAATCCTAAAGGCAAGGAAGCTTTTAAGATATACGTGTTTTTACTGATTAACGCGGACGCATGAGTAACTGGAGTTGAAAACCTGAAACCTGTAAAATAGGCATGTGCAAAAGGGGAGAGAAAATAGATAAAGAATATGTGAATATAAAAATAAGGAGAACGTGTCATGCGACAATACGAATATAAGTTTGTTTTGATTTTTGGGCCCGGCCCAAGAACCTCGCTTGTTTTGAATAAGAAAATGGCAAGATTGCTGCATATGATAGTTACATGTTGCCTCATGATAATTACCAGTTTTTTATCAGCAGATGCTCAAACTCAAGAAACGGAAAGCAGCGAGGTTTTCGGCAGCGTACGGATAAAAGCAGACAACGTCCCGGTTTACTACAAAATGTCGCTCAAGAGCCCAGTCGTGAAAAGGCTAAACCGCGGAGACAGTGTTTCCATAGAGCTCAGGCTTCATGATGAAGAGGGAGAATGGTGCGGTATAAGAGAAGAAGGGCAGGCAGTGATTTCGGGATTTGTTTTATGTGAATACCTGGAGGAAGAGGGATTTCCTTCAGAAAAGACAAAAGAAACAGGCGAACTCGCAGGGAGGATGCCGGAATTAATACGTGCTTCAGGACAAGGTGACATTGCAAAGGTAAGAGAACTTCTGAAAAAAGGAGCTCACGTGAACACGAAAGATATTGAGTCCGGCTGGACACCCCTTATGGCCGCATCACTTTCCGGAAAAGTCGATGTTGTCAAGCTTCTTGTCTCAAAAAACGCTCATGTCAATGCACAGGACAATTTTCTCTGGACACCGTTGATGATTGCATCACGGTCCGGCCATTCAGATATTGTTCGTGTCTTGCTTGATGCAGGTTCTGATGTAAATGCTAAGACAAATACTGGTTATACAGCCCTCATGGCTGCTGCAAAACAGGGTCATGCTGATATCGTAAAACTATTATTAGAACGTGGAGCGGATGTGCATGCAAGGGATGAAGTGGGATGGAGAGCCATAACCTTGGCTGAAAGGAACGGCCATGAGGATATTGTCGAGATGCTAAGGGGAGCAGAGGAAAGATGAAAGATGAAAGATAATGGTACCATAAGATAACAAAATGCCCCGTAGACTGCCCGAAGAATTGGAAGGAAAGAAACTCGTCCCGCTCTGTCTGGCTGTGAAAATCGCAGAAGCAAGGAATATTGAATCTGTCCTCGACAGGGCAGGCATAGAGTATACGTTTGAGATTACCCCTGTTCAGGGAAAGAGCATTCTAAGCATAATATTTGGAAGCATAAGAAAAGGTGTTATGTTCCTAGTCAAATCAGAGCAGTATGAATTTTGTCGAAGCTTATTGGAAGATGCAAGACTCCATAATCTCATTATCGAATAATGAACATGCTGCGCTGGCAATAATTATTTCTGCCGTTATCTTCTATTCACTTGGTTACTACAGGGTGGTTTTTGTCTATGCCGCTTTTCTGCTGCAGGCAATTTATCTGTTTTCCCGTGGCATGCAACTGGGAAGATTGCCTCTTATCGGACCTCATGACACGCTTTTTTTCTTGTCTGCCTCAACAGTGCTTTTTGCAGTCCCGCTATCAATGAAACTTAAGAAAAGAAAGCAATTGTTATACCCGGTCCTCCTGCTTTCAGTTGTTTTTATGCTTCTTTCTTTGGCCTACAAACCCCACAACGTACCACTTACTCCGCTCTTGAAGACCTTCTGGTTTGAAGCACATATTGTATTATCTTTTTTCTCTTATGCCTTATTCAGCATTGCAGCTGTCCTGGGAGTTATGTTTTTAATCAGTAAGGGAGAGCAGATCGAGATACTCCAGTGTAAAATTATCCTTATTGGCTATTGCTTGTTTTCCGCCGGAATGATATTTGGCGGCATCTGGGCCTATTTTGCATGGGGAACTTATTGGCTCTGGACACCGAAGGAGTTATGGACGCTTATACTGTGGTTGTTCTACAGCCTTTACCTCCACGCGAGATTGAGAAAGTGGTGGGCGGGCAAAGCATCTGTCACTGTCGGCATTATAGGATTTTTTATTATGATGTTTACATATCTCGGTGTCAGTTTATTTATGGAGAGTTCCCATGCATTTTAAATCGAGACAAATATCTATGTAACAATGAAAAGCGCTAGGAATATAATGAAAATATTCTTCTCCCTGCGGACATCTGTTTGGCTTATGACCGCGCTGATGCTAATTCTTTTTTACGGGGCATATATTATGCCGTTAAAGAAGGAATTTCTCATGCTCCATACAACACCTCTTTTCGAATGGCTGTTGGAACAACCTCTTGCAATTACCTGGTGGATATGGGGTGCCTTGCTGGTTGTTTCGCTTCTTGCGGTGAATACTCTCTTGTGTAGCATTGAATCTCTTATAAAGAGAAGAAGCTCTCAAAAGATGCTTCTGCTAATTGCCCCCCAGATTATCCATGCAGGATTTCTTTTCCTGCTACTCGCACATGTTCTGAGTTCCTGCGGGAGTTTTAAGGGGACAACCTTTGCATTCCATGGCACAGTGCTCCAGCTTCCGAACGGACTTGATGTAGTTTTTGATGAGATCCATATCGATACAGACCAGTCGGGTTTTGTCAGTGGATGGCATGCAAACATCAGATATTTCAGAAGGGGGAGATATGTAACACGCGACATTATTCGACCAAATGATCCATCATTTCAGGACGGGCTCGGTATGTATATCAAGGCAGTGCGGACGAGACCTTTCCCCGCGGCATTAGTTGAAGTGAGCAGGGAGCCGGGTGCAGTCTGGGCTCTCGTAGGTGGAGTCTGTTTCCTGGGAGGAATGATTATCTTGCTCGTAATGAATATAAGAAGAGATGCAGAAAGTCTTCAATTTGATTGACAACTGAAATAATGTTTGGTATAAATGTTCTGGGCATTTAGAGATTAAAAAAATCAAACGGGAGGGATCAATGGCAAACATAGCAAAAAAAACAAAGAAAAAAGTGGCGAAAAAAGTGAAGAATGTAAAGAAGGACATAAAGAAGAAAGTTGCCAAGAAGGTAAAGGCTGTAGAGAAAAAACTGGCAAAGAAGGTAAAGGGTACAGAGAAGAAGGTTGCAAAGAGAATCAAGGCAGTAAAAAAGAGGATTTAATATATTGTAGCAAATAAACATTCTTTCCATAGAATTGGCCAGTCTCCGGGTTTAAAAGATTTCTTTTATTTCTTTGCGGGGATGATAATCTTCAGCCCCAGTAATCAACAGTTTATAATTTTTTCGGGCAAACAGATTTTCTTATCGTAATAATATACTGTAGTAAAAATATTACAAAAAAATCATATATTCATTGATTGTGGTCAATTGCAATATATGTTAAAAAATAAACAGGTATGAAAATATGATTGCGTAGGATACTACGCAATGCCACCGAAAAGGTAAAGTCCAAGCAATTGGGTGACACAAAACTACCTGTCCAAAAGTTTGGAAAGAGGGGTTGTCGAAGTGGCACAGAAAGCTAAGCCTACCTTTTCAGGTAGGTTTTTTCATTTTTATCGGATACATGAATTAAAGGTTACTTTTAAGAGGAAAAGATTGGCTCATGCATGAAAGAGGAGCGTGATGATAATGAGCAAGAGGTTAAAAAGGATTCTTCTTGTCGATGACAGTGAAACGTTTCTGATGTATTTCTCTATTCTTCTGCGCAGGATGGGTTTCGATATCATACCAGCAGATAATGGCGTGGCAGCATTGAAGCTCTTAAGGGTACTGATGCCTGATGTTGTCATTCTCGACATTGCGATGCCGCAGATGGATGGTATTACAGCCTTGAGGCATATCAAGGGTGATATGCATACGTCGAATATACCGGTCATTGTAGTCACTGTTTCATCTGACCCGAAATATCACGAAGAATGCGAAAAATTGGGTTGCTCAGGCTATTTGACTAAACCTGTTAAAGTGCCGGATATTCATAGTACGTTGAATAGTTGCATGTCTTTTACAGGCAAGAAGAGGCGGCTATTAAGGACTTCGTTCGATAAGAAGGTCTTGGTAACCCATGGTGGTGTTACAAGTGAGCATCATGCTGTAAGTTTGTCTGAAGGGGGGATATATATAAGAAGGAGAAATCCCTTGAGTGTCGGCACCGAAGTTGAAGTCAATGTGCCTCTTGAAAAAGGCAAAACCCTAAACTTGAAGGGCAATGTAATATATAAAAAAGGCATAGAGGGAAATCTGTTCAAAATAGTGCCTGGCATGGCTGTTGAATTCAAGGATGTCAGCAATTATGATTCTTTAAAGCTCAAATCATTTATAACAGATTGCCTGACAAAGGATATCTTTGAAGAACAGGCAGAGCCGGTTGTGATTGGTGCATAGAAAATGAGATTAAAAATCTCAAAATGAAAAAATAAAATTATAATTATAGATTTCATTATACTTCCAATTTATATTCAATATAATATTTCATATTTTAAGTTGACTATTCCTATTCATTTCGTTTATAAAGGCCCTGGAAGGGCTCAATTAGAACAATCCTGAGGCCCATTATTATTTTATAAAAATCCAGCTTGTTGAAAGGATTTAGCCTGCCAGTTGGCATAATAATTGCTATATTTAATTAAAATATTGATCTAATTTAGATTAGTTTGAAATTCTTTTAACAATATGATGCCAACATGGGGCCGGGTATACTCTAATGGGGTTTAAGAAGGTTTTATTTATTATCTCAACCTGGCTTATCGTGGTATTCGCAGCCTGTTTTTTCGCCATGGCTGCAATCGACGCTCCGCACAACGAAAGCAACAGCATTTACTGCGGGAGCTGTCACGGTGAGGGGCTTCTGAACTCACCATTCTGGGGCGGCACATTATCATATGACCAGCTCTGTCTGAACTGTCATACAGCGTCATCAGGGCCGTATACAGAGACGAACGCACCGCTTGTAAGGACCCATTCCAGCGAAAATACCAGTGAGCAGTATGGGGTATGGTCTAGGGAATGCAGGAACTGTCATGACCCTCACTACCAGAAGCAGAAGAACTACAAGAACACGGATGCAGGCGATCTGTATCTTGCCACAGGGACAATCTTCGATTGTGAATACAACGGAGACGGGACGAGTACTTTGTCCTATTCGTCTATCAGCTACAAGGGCGGATGGGATGCAACGAAGCTGACAGGAAAGACAAATACGTACAGGCGGGCTATTATATTTCCCAACGTGGGGAAACTGGGATACAGCTATCCGGTGAAAGGGATAGATGAAGTAGCACAGGAGATATTGGTTTTGGGAGATGCGACACCTGTATATCAGTACATAAACTCTTCTACGTTTGCCATCATGTATGGACAGTATGTAAAAGATTTCATAGTAGTAGATGGAGGGGACAGGTTAGTCAAGTTTTTCGACCAGACAGGCAGTAAATCGTATGCAGACGGTGACGCGACATATGATGGTGTATGTGAAGTCTGTCATACCCAGACAGACCACTTCAGGAACAACGGTGGAGCGCCAGACCAGGACCATGCAAATATAGGCGGGGCAGGCGGGACAAACTGCATAACCTGTCACAGGCATGTTGACGGGTTCGGACACGGCGGAGGCAGTGAATGCATTGAGTGTCACGGGCATGATGTCGGATATGAATACAGCCCCGGACAATTCAGCCAGGGTAAAGGAACCTTTAAGAGCCATTCCACACATACTGAAAATGACGATGATGATCTTAAAGGCCCATTTATTGATTGTGATGCCTGTCACGACGTTAATAATTATCCTTATTTCAAATCCGGGACTGACGGCAATGCTGATGGAAAATATGATCTGTCAGAGACAGATGTCTGTGACCCATGCCATAGCCCAAGCGGTTCCTACAACGGGATAAGCGATTCAACAATAGGGGCGAAGAAAAACTGGTATCACGGAGTGTATGAAGAAACTGCATTGAAAGCCGGGAAAGAAAAATGGTGTGCAGGATGCCATGACGAAAATTCTTCTAACAGCAAGGCAGATGGCAGTGGAATTAATGCACCAAATGTAATCGGCAGGGAAATTGAAAGCACTCCTTATGGAACCGGTTACGGTTTCTATAAGACAGGACATGGCCTCCCTGAATATGAAAACTATCCGGCTTCAGGTGCAACGGGTGCCGGAGCAAACTGTACAGACTGCCATGATGTTACGAAAGCCCACATTGATCATGAACACCGGACTTATCAGGCTTCCCTCGATAATTACCAGGAAGGCTATCGCCTGATGACCGTCTACAATATAGAAGATCAATGTGCTTCGGGATGTCCTCCGCTGGTTGTACCAAAAGGATGCAGTAACCCGCAGGGCAAATGGACAGATTATGCGCTTTGCTATAAATGTCACGATAGGAAGAAAGTCTTAGGAGGCCCGCAATATTCAGGAGAATATCATCAAAAATATTACAGTACCAATCTGAGAAGAGATTCTCTCAATGCACAAGGCACATCGACTGATGTTACATCAACTACTCTAACAGATTCAGGATATGCCGGAGATTGGCCTGCTAATCAGCAAATATTAATTCCGGATACCTCGCGCCCTGAGCTTATCTACAGGATTATTTCTTTAGATATAGTAAACCACATAGCTACTGTCGATGGTGACATGCTTGCTGATAATCCGCTTCTCGCCCCCGGTTCTTCTTATCAACTAAGAACTACGACCCAGGGTCATATGATCCATCTTGCAGGCCGGGGTTATTGTGGCAGTACCCAGGATTGGGATTCAGATTGGGATTTGTACGCAGATTCTTCACAGAGCTGTCCCGCTTGCCACAATGTGCATGGTTCTCCATCCGCACGGATGGTGCGCCATGGTGAGTTAATAAGTACATACGCCACCCAGGACAAGGTACCGGCACTCGAGTTTTATTATTTACCTTATCTTCCGAATAACACTACCCTTGAAGAAAGTACCGGCGGCCGGACAAAGTTCTATGGATCAGGGCCGGGATATGTAGAGAGAAACAAAATCTGCAATATGTGCCACAACGACTCATACCTTTATTACAGAGAGCCCGTTGCTGATCCGGTGATGGTCACAGCAGAAGCAATGGACAACTCTGGTGAAGGATGCGGCATTCATGCCGGAGATCAGGTAATTATAACTTTTAATAAAGAGACTAACGGATCGAGCGTCATAACTGATGTGTCACAGTTGACCTCTGTACTCCCCTTAACGGGCGGAAGCTGGGGGACATCGACAACAATAGCATGGTCCGGTGCCGGCGGACATACGGACGATACTCTTACCATTACCCTGAGCGGAGATGCAATAATTGACACAGGTTATACAATTGCCGCTGACGGTAGTTCTATACAGGATGTTAATGGAAATGCGGTATCGAACCAGAAAAATATTACAGGGACTTTCGGTTGTGCAACGATAACAGCAGTTGCCTGGGACAGGCACGGTTCACCCGGTGGAGAAGGCATACAATCAGGTGACCAGGTAATTATCAACTTTAGTACCTCTACACAGGGAAATACAATTGATAGCTTTAATATTGATTCAGCCCTTGAACTTGATAACGGCCATACATGGGGTACGATCACGTCTGCGGCCTGGTCAAGCAGCGGATCACTAACAAATAATGTCCTAACGATTACGCTTGATACAGGCGCCACAATTGCCGTGGGTGATACTATTACAACAAGTAATGATATCATCAAAGATATAAACGGTCTGCCAATAGCTTCATCTGATATCCTGGGAGGATCTTTTACACCTATTATATTAAGTGCTGAAGCTAGCGATGCTGCCGGTAACAGCGGTAAGGGATATTACGACTACGTTAAGGTCAAATTTTCCATACCGACCAACGGCTATCCTATCAGTGAAATAGCAGTAGATGATACACCTCCTCATGATGTTGACAATGCGCTAACTCTGAGCAGCAGCCATCACTGGACAAGCAAAAATACACCATGGCCCCCCAATAAATATATATATATCAAATGGTTCTCTGAAACCAATACCAATGATACCCTGCTTGTACACGTGCTCCCCGGATGGCCTGGATGCGACCCCGGAAGGACATCTACGGTAGAAATTGGCGATATCATAACCTTAGGGTCACTTATAAGGGATTCACAGGGGAATGATCTGTCAGGGGCACAGGCAACCATTACCGGTTCGTGGGACGGCTGGAGGACTGTTACGGCAAGCGACGCATCGGGTGGCGGGCAGTGCATGCAAACAGGAGATCAAGTTGTCATAAGGTTCGACAGGGCCACCAACGGATATCCTGTTTCTGCTGGCAATATTAACAGCGTGTTACCGTTGAGTTTGGGTCACAGCTGGAAAGACGGGGCAGGGCAGGTTGGTTCTGCTATATGGAGCAACGCCGGCGGAAATGAAAACGATACACTTGTCATTACATTAGGCTGTGATACAAGCTGTCCAACAGTCACAATAGGCGATACCATAACCTTTGGAGAAGTATGTGCACCGGGACCCGGGCATTTCGAATCACTTATAAAGGACGAAAACGGGGCCTCGATTGCAGGGGCAAAAACAATAATAGGCAATTTCGGCGGAGCGCCTCCAACGGTAACTTCCGTCTTTCCGAACACGGCAAATAATAACGAAGATACTGTGATCACTATTTCAGGGACCGGATTTACATGCGCGAGAGCGGTCAAAGTCGGAGGGGTTAATCTCACAAGCTGGGTGATAAATAGCGATACCCAGATTACAACCACAATCCCGGCCTGCACATTTGCGGCAGGCATGTATCATACTACTATCTGGTCGAATGAAGGATACAGTTCTGTTACCAGCAACGATGAAGTTACGGTAGTATCTCCACTTGCAGTTACGTTTGTTAATCCCAATACTGTTTATAACAATGTAGACACAATTGTTACTATTACCGGATCAGGCTTTAGCTGCGCCACAGGTGTTATGTTAGGAACAACGGAGCTCACAACATGGTCTTTAGACAGTGATACCCAGATTACAGCCACAATTCCCGCAGGAATAGCTCCGGGAATATATCATACGGTCGTAAAGACAAATGTGGGAGATAGCCCTCAGACCAGTAACGATGAAGTGACCGTACTGGCACCTTAGAGATGGGGAATATGTTTAAATAATGTCATATTTTTCTATTTGGCAATATTATTGCTATCTTTCGAAAATATTGCTATTATTTTTTTAAGGGGAAGTTGCCCATGAAGACAAAGGCATTAATACCCGTTATCATGGTGGGTATCATTATACCCACTTCATGCCATTTTATTGCCATGGCTGCAATCGATGCCCCGCACAACGAAAGCAACGACATTTACTGCGGGAGCTGTCACGGTGAGGGGCTTCTAAACTCGCCATTCTGGGGCGGCACATTATCGTATGACCAGCTTTGTCTGAACTGTCATACAGCGTCGTCAGGTCCGTATACAGCAACCAATGCCCCGTTGGTAAAGACCCATTCAAGCGAAAATACGAGTGAAAATCACGGAATCTGGTCACGGGAATGCAGGAACTGCCATGACCCGCATTACCAGAAGCAGAAGGTCTACAAGGATACGGATCTTTATCTTGCCACAGGGACAATCTTCGATTGTGAATACAACGGAGACGGGGCGAGTACTTTGTCCTATTCGTCTATCAGCTACAAGGGCGGATGGGATGCAACGAAGCTGACAGGAAAGACGAATACGTACAGGCGGGCTATTATATTTCCCAACGTGGGGAAACTGGGATACAGCTATCCGGTGACAGGGATAGATGAAGTAGCACAGGAGATATTGGTTTTGGGAGATGCGACACCTGTGTATCAGTACATAACCTCATCGACGTTTGCGATAATGTATGGCCAGTATGTAAAGGACATACTGGACAACAGGCAGGTAAAGTTTTTTGACCAGACAGGTTCGAACTCATATGCAGATGGAGATACCACATACAACGGAGTCTGTGAGGTGTGTCATACATTGACAGACCACTTCAGGAACAACGGTGGGGCGCCAGACCAGGACCATGCAAATGTAGGTGGAGCAGGCGGGACAAACTGCATAAGTTGTCACTCTCATACTGATGGATTTGCGCACGGCGGAGGAGTTGGAACAGGATGTGATTCCTGTCATGGATACTCCGGGAGTCATTACAGGCACTGTAACGTTGATCCTCCGGCTACCGCGTGCAGTGACTGTCACAATACGAGTTCTTTCCCAGAATTTGCTGACAATGAAAGTCTCGATAACACTACTGTTTGTGATACCTGCCACAGTCCCGGTGGAGCATTTAATGGGGTAGATGACTCTGTTATAGGAGCTAAAGACAATTGGGAACAGGGTGCTTATGAGGGGGGTGCTTATCCAACTGCGCTAAGGTCTGGGAAGGAAAAGTGGTGTGCAGGGTGTCATGACAATGTTCCTTCAGTTGTTCATGGGATCACAGCACCTGATATAGTTGGTGACAATTCCGCTTATGGTTACTATCTGGATGATCACGGAAATACAGGCTATGGCGTATCACGTCTTGGTGTCGTTTATTCGAAAGGCGAATGTCTCCACTGCCATGATGTAAGTAAATCAGGTCATGGGGGTAGGCTGTTCGACGTAACTGATAACTTCTGCTTCAAATGCCATGACAATACAACAGCTTATGCAATTAATGCTATTAAAAACCGTAGCTATAGCTACCGAGCAGGCGGCTATACCGCTGATAGTGTAGATGATATTCTTGAGGCTTTCTCCCATCATTCTCATAACCTCAGTGATATAAAGACGTTCATAAATGGCAAATGGGGTTATGATGCAGATTCAAACCCTTGTGCTGCGTGTCATAATCCTCACAGGGTTCAGGGTGATCCAGCAAATGAGCCGGATAGTACAAAAAGTCCGGATAACAGGGGCTTCCCCGTTTCCCGGCCGAGTCAGCATAGTACGAACTACAATAATATCTGGGGAGATGAGACTGGTGAGAGGATGTGTGACTATACGTTTTATTATCAGGCACCATACCGTTATGGTTCTACTAATGCATTTGAACCTGATGGGTCATCAACACAGAACGGGTCTAATCTGCCGGATTTCAATACCTTCTGTACAGACTGCCATAACAGTACCAATACGATTTACAGTTCGACACTCGGGAGGAACCTGAAAACAATTGACTGGAATAATGAAAAACATGGCAGAGGTGATGCTGATGGTGAAATAACAATGAATAATCCTTATGGTACTGTTATGGGGAAAGTTCTTTCCTGCACAGATTGCCATGAGCCCCATGGTTCACCAAATGTATTCTTGCTCAGGAATGAAGTTAATGGAGAAGAACTTACCAATCCTGTCACTGCTTTTAATCCGGACATTTGTACTATGGGTAGTACAGATGGGAATAAAGTGTTAGGATGGTTCTGCAAGCGTTGTCATAAGGACGATTACGATTTAGATAAAACCTTCGGTGTCGTAAATCAGTGGAAATATACTCATCACTTCACTGGTGACGAACCTTATGTACGGACACAGTGTTATAAATGCCACTGGAGCGGAGGGGGAGAGCCTATATCTTGTAATTGCTGCCATTATCATGGATCCATCACAGCTGACTATGGGTCCGATTACCCTTGTGTCCTAGACCCACCAGAGGATTGCGGCTCTCCTTGCTACGATCCTTGTGACAGGCGAACCTTTTGAAAACCATAAAAAGGGCATGTTAAGACCTTATGAATACAAATAGGATGAACATCTTTATTACACAGTGCAAAAACAGAATAATTTAACATTATGTAATCTTTTACATAGCAAAAATTCAGGTCTTTGTTATATTGACTTTTTCCATATTATTTGTATACTTATAATGCTTGTATCCCTAGGTATTTATACTTATGGCATATTATTTGCTTAAAATTATTTAAAAATTTGGAGTTCGAAGCTTTATGAAAACAGCGAAGGCCCATGCAACAATATTATTGTGCATGCTTATTTTTTTATTTTTACCAGTGCATACCCAGGCGAAAATCAGGAATAACACGTGCAGTAATTGCCACACTATGCATAACAGCCAGAATGCATCTCATATGAAGCTTGATGATACCCCGATAAGCGGGTTTGGAGAAGGAGGTTGCCTAGATTGTCATTCATCAACGAGAGCAGTACTTTTAAGGCTGGACTGTCTCGGGTGCCATGCAAAAGAATTAAACACGAACAATAATATCACCACTGACGGATGGCCGCAGATCGCATTGAATATGGGACCGCCAGAGGTACCATCCCCTATTATATTCCTCTCAGGTGGAAATTATAAGTATGTATTCGTTGATGACAGATATGGACACAATGTACATGGTTTCGGCAATGAAAATATTTCCTCAGATGGCTATCAAGCTTCAACCACCCCGCCCGGCTATGACCCCAGTTATGATCCTTCAAGCGGGGGCTATGGCAGTGGAAACTCACAGTCACAGGTAATGTGTGCCGGCCAATATGGCTGTCACGGGAACAGAGACACCCCGGTCCCTTATATAGCAATGAAGGCCACCCATCATGCAGATGACTCGATGCTCCGGTTCGGGTCAATAAACGAAGGGCAGCAGGGTGGTGGCTCAGGTGGAAGCGATACGATAGCAGCCGGGAAAAGCTACAGGTTTCTATACAATATTCACGGAGGAGAGGACAACGATTGGCAGGCAACTTTAAATGCCACAGATCATAATGAATATAAGGGGCAGGCATACGCATCGAGACCACTGGCCTCAGGCCAGACATGGGCTAATATCGATACTATCAGCGAGCTCTGTGCAGAATGTCACGGGTATTTCCATGCAAGCGACGAAATCAACAGCAAGGCCCCTCCGAGCGGAAGCCCTTGGAAGAGACACCCAACTGACGTAAGCCTTCCTGCCGGCGGAGAGTATGCATCCTATGTAGCATATAGCACCGAGGCACCTGTTGCGAGGGTTAATATCCCGGACAGTCCATCAGGCACAGTTACCCCCAGTGGTAATACAGATGATATTGTAATGTGTTTATCATGTCACAGGGCTCATGCCTCTGAATATCCGGATATATTACGATGGGATTACAGTACTATGATCGCCGGCGGAGGCGGATCCGGGGGATGCTTTACCTGTCACACACTGAAAAACACCAGCCCTTAATATTGTCAGGAAGGAGGGAAGGGGGTTCATATGAATACAACGAGACATATAACAACTTTGATGATAGCGTTTCTTTCTGTATTTGCTGTCTTTTTTTTCATCCCCGTGAACTCTCCGGCAGAAGTAATATTCACATCCCTGGCACCATTGGATCACGGGCTTAAATTTCCTGAAGACGTAGCAGTCGCTCCTGACGGCAAAGCATATGCTGTCGACGGTACACAGGGGATGATCATAATTTATGAAAGAAATGGCGTGCCTGCCGGAAACATCAGGGTATCAAAACCAACCTCTGTTGCAGTCAACACTAACGGTCTTATTTACGTGGGCACCAATGAAAGTTTATCTGTGAAAATACTGGACTCATCATACAATGTCATCGGATCGCTTGGCAGCGGAGCCGGTGAATTCAGGCTCCCTAGAAACATAACCATTGATAAGACGACGGGCAACGTTTACGTGGTTGACCAGATCGACCATTCCATAAAGGTATTTACATCAAGCGGAACTTTCGTCAGGAAGATCAGTGATTATCCTAATCTCCCCCAGGACGTAACGATCATGAACAACAAGATTTATGTTATAGATCACCCCCTGATTACTGACCAGCAAGGAGGGACGATCCGTGGTGCCGGGGTGAGTGTGTTTGATATGGATGGCAGTGTCCTTGCTGCCGAGGCATTTGGATCATACGGTGACCAGGAAGGACAATTTATCCGGCCGGCCGGTATCACATCTGACGGTGACGGAGTCCTTTATATAAGTGATTCTTTTCATGGGGTCGTAATGTGTTTCCAGGCTGACGGAACTTACCTCGGGGCTATCCATAACACGTCAAATCCTATGGTCACACCAATGGGGCTAGCATCGGGTGGAGACAGGAGGCTTCTTATTGCGTCATTAAATACAGCAAGCATTCACGTATTCGGACTTGAAGGATATACAGAGCCCGGGGAGATTGATGTATCACCTCTTTCATTAACCTTTGCCGTAGAGGAAGGACAAACCGGTTCGCCGTTACAGAATTTAATAATAAGCAATACCGGGTCAGGTATAAAAACATACACAGCATCTGCGAATCAAAGCTGGATTGTCCTTAAACTTGCATCTGTAACAATAGAACCGGGTAGCACAGGTATTATACCTGTTGAAGTAAACGGTTCCGGATTAAATGCCGGGATATATAATGGCCAGGTCACTGTTACAGATGGTACGGGTGCTGTGGCAACCATTCCTGTTACTCTGAATGTAACAGCCTCCATAACGTATCCGGTGCTCAGCGTCTCTCCAAATGCCCTTGATTTCATTTATAAGGTTGGCAGTACAAGTCCTGCTTCTAAGACAGTAACTGTCGATTTGACAAATGACAACGGCACAACCCAATGGACAGCCGAAACGGATGTAGGGTGGCTGAGCATTACACCGTCTACGGGGCCAGGGGACACGACTACCATATCAACGGTGAGTGTTAACCCGGCAGGTCTCGAAACAGGTGATCATACGGGCACGATAACAATAACTGCTCCTGATGCAGACGGTTCGCCTGCAATTGTAACAGTCACATTATCGGTCTTCTACGGTGGAGAAATACAGGTTTTCTGTAACATCGAGGAGGCAGCATTCAGCATTGAAGGCCCGGGAGGCACAACATATGAGGGAAGTGGTGAAAACTGGAATAAGAGTGAAGTGCCTGACGGTACCTACACGGTTACCTATAATCAGGTTATTGGATACAGGACTCCTCCTTCAGAGACAAAGGAGTTAAGCGGTGCCGGAACTATTACCTTTGTAGGTACATATGAGAATCTCGCAACGTCGGCTGAAATTGTCGTAACCCCGGGGGTCGATTCCGGCAACCCTCCGACCATAGGTATATTCAATGGCGAAGGAACGATGGTCTTTTCATTCACACCATTTTCAAATGTTTCGTCTGGTAACACTGATACCAGCGGTGGTCGTGGGAAAAAGCCGAAACCTACCACTGCCCCTGTTTCGTCTGAAGGTACGGTAACTACAGCAGTAGGTGATATTGATGGAAACGGTGAGCAGGACATTGTAGCGGCTCTCAGGATACCGATGAGTACCTTGGTGAATATTGCTTCATACAGGGCAGACGGAACATTGATAGAAGGCAGTGATTTTACGGTTTCAAGCGAATCGGATGGAACTAAAATCTGTGTAGCTGACTTTGACGGAGACGGCAAGGAAGAGATTGTTGCAGGAATCGCTGCCATTCTAGACGGTTCAAAGAAAAAGCCGAAAAAACCTGTACCTACGCAGAGTGAATTGCTTGCTTATGTGAAGGTTTTTTCCTACAATGCCGGGGGGATGGTCGATACCGGCATATGGTTGAACGCATGTGCGGGGAGTGTCAATGTAGCGGCTGGTGATATTAACGGGGATAATACTGCAGAATTGATTACAGCCCAAGGTCAGGGTACATCTGACAATCCTGAGGTGCGCGTCTGGACAATAGATACCTCTGAAGGAATGGGAAACTGGTCAGCGATCGATACAGGGGTCCGCTTTAATACATTTTCTGGAAAATATGGGGCTAATGTAACAACAGGTGATCTCGACGGTGACGGTATTGATGAGATCATCGTTAGTAGCGGGCCGGATCCAGGCGGCGGGCTAAATTTAATTAAGGCATTTCATGGTGACGGAACCGAATTCGGACTCGAGATAACAGACAGCACAATAGGGTACGGCCTGAACATAGCGGCAGGTGATCTTGACAGTGATGGAATTGCCGAGATTGTAGCAGGTCTAGGTCCCTCACCTTATAATTATTCTACTGTAAAGATTTTCAAGACAGACGGAACTATGACAAATATTTTTGATGCATTTGATGGTACACGTTACGGCTCCTATGTCTCAGTTGGTGATTTGGGATACTAAGGAGGAGATTAAAGAGCAGCAGTTAGTTTATAAAAGAAAGAACCTAAGAAGATCCCTATGAGGAAGCACATAAGAATATGGATGATCCTTACAGGGTTTTTTATTTTCATACCATTTATTACCATTGCCGCCATAGACGCTCCGCACAACGAAAGCAACGACATTTACTGCGGGAGCTGTCACGGTGAGGGATTACTGAACTCACCTTTTTGGGGCGGCACATTATCGTATGACCAGCTCTGTCTGAACTGTCATACAGCTTCAT
>Ga0209270_1001980_pt1 | contig 24033 bp, 22 predicted proteins | sample MTBAKSrepl1MetaG_FD_187456 | JGI IMG/M metagenome (GOLD analysis project Ga0209270, IMG submission 187456) | Enrichment culture microbial communities from Arthur Kill intertidal strait, New Jersey, USA, that are MTBE-degrading - MTBE-AKS1... | ecosystem: Environmental > Aquatic > Marine >...
TTAAATGCCAACTGCCCTTCTCCCTTCTTACCTTTTTTGCCATCTATTATATCACCTTGCCAATTGTGACACAGTCTGTCTGCAGGAATGACATTATGAGTAAAGCTATTCATGGGACAGCACACTAGTGAGATTTCCAGGTGTCCTTTTCCCGATAAACTATCGGGGTCAAATACCTCAGGAACCTCCATATCCTACAGTCACTTTCCCTTCCTCGTAAATAACCGGAACTCGCCGAACTCCGCCGGAGTGCTTAAGCATCTCATCTAATTTGGAGCCGTCTTCTCTCACATCATAATATTGAGCATCTTTATAAGCTGACCTAGCCTTTTCAGTATATGGTCACCCAGCTTTTCCATAAATGATCACTTTCTTCGCCATTCTCCCTCCTTATCTTTTTGTATATCATAAAAAAAATGAGAGATAATCACAAGAAAAAGTGCGGGATTACCATCGCATATTGCAGAGAAAAATTTTTAAAGCCTGTGAAATTAATTACTCCATGCAGGGTTTAAAAAGGTAGAAGACGGATGAGAAAGGAGATAACAATGAAAACCTGCAAATACATATTAATCATATCAATTCTTTTGCTTCTGCCTGCTTATTCATATGCATCAGACCTTGGATATATGCACATAAGCCTTATACGGGGCGATGTCCAGATAAAAACAGACGACACCCTCGACTGGGTTGCTGCTTCTGTCAATATGCCCCTCAGGGAAGGGGACCGTTTATGGGTACCTGAAGGAGGCAGGACGGAAATCAGATTGCGGGACGGAACCTGCGTGAGACTCGACCAGAATTCAGGCCTCGAAATTCTCACCGCTGGAGACTCCAATCAGTTTTACCTGTCATTAGGACGTGCGTATGTAAATTTCAGGGGACAGAATAACGCCCTCTTTCAGATGGATACCCCGTTATCCGCAGTACGGGCTTACGACCCGTCAAAGTTCAATATCGATGTATTGGATAACGGATATACAGAGTTGTCCGTTATGAGCGGTGCCGTTTATGCAGAGAGCAGAAGCGGACAAACACGGGTCAGTGCGGGAAAAACCCTTTCGATAGGAGAAAACCGCTACGCAGAACTCTCGCCTTTAGGCCCATCAGGAGAATGGGAAAGCTGGAACAGGGACAGGGACAACAGTCTCTATGCCCGGGGAAACAGTTACGAACGTCTTCCCACTGAGCTCAGTCCTTATTCTTATGACTTTGATCATTACGGACGGTGGGTACATACACCGTCTTACGGGTATGTATGGACACCTACCTTCTCCGTATCTGTCGGTTGGTCTCCTTACAGTGTCGGCAGATGGGTATGGGTAGGCGGTGACTACGTCTGGATTTCCTATGAGCCGTGGGGCTGGGTTCCCTACCACTACGGGCGCTGGACGTGGGTCGTATCCATCGGATGGTGCTGGCTGCCCCCTTCTCGCAGTTCTGTCTACTGGGGTCCCGGGTACGTTGGCTGGTATTACACCCCGTCATATGTCTCCTGGGTACCTCTCGGTCCGAGAGATATCTACTACGGATATGGTCACTACGGGCCACACAGCGTTAATCTGGGTATTCACAGACATATTACAAAACCGATAGTGTATCAAAACGTCCTGATACATAATGCGGTTATGACTGTCAACAGGGATGTATTCCTGAGAGGTCACTATTCACGCAAGGCACTCAGGGAAAATCCTTTTCAGAGAGGTGTATTGAACGCCGGCAGGCCACAGATCACGCCGGTGCGGGCAACAAAAACTCCTCTTGTCAAAGATATTCCTTTAGCGAAACAGCCGCCTCAGATGGTCAGGAAACTGAATACGAAGGAACTGAAAAATAATCGACCGCTTGTGAAAGGGCGCGATTACTCGGTACTGAGACCTAAAACCCGTGCGCAAGAAATGACCGTGAAAACAGTACAGAAACGGCCGTCCCTCCTTACCAAAGGAACGGCTGAACAAGGAGCCCGTGTTCAGAAGCAGGGATCAACACAGGGGAAACAAAACGTGTTGACTGGCAGGACCGCCAATAGCATACCCGGCAAACCGGATATTTTACAGAGACCTTCTTCAGACAGTAAAACCTATACGGGGGGAAAATCCCCATCTGCATCGACAACACAAAAGCCTGCAGAACTATACGGAAAACCAGACAACTCCCGGCAGGTATACAGGGGGGACCAGCCTGACGCAAAAGCAACAAACTCTTTTAACCGGTATCAGCCCTATTCGCAACAAAAAAGGACAGATACGCCTGTTGCAAAACAATATACAAAACCCAGCGAACCGGTGGTGAAAAGACAAATACAAAAGACATCTGATCTCAACAGACCGGACTCCTCACCGCAGGGCATATCCAAAAAGGAGTATACCGCCCGGGGCAGCAGCAGAACCACTCTTATCAGGAAAGAAGTAAGCAATGCACAAGTGAAAGAGATCCGTCCGTCTGTTTCAAACAGGTCTGTAACACCTCGCCCGAAAGAATCTCAAAAGACATACGTTCCCAGAGAAAACAGGGGTTCTCAATATACGCAATACAGCAGAAGAGATATCACCGGAGAAACGACCTCAAGGAAACAGCCGTCAGGCTCGGAACTGAGGCAACAGCCTCAGGCCGGCTCCTCGAAAGCTTTTTCCGGGACACCGTGGACTGGTCTTTCAAGACCAGCTCCTGTAGGGTCTTCCCGGTCACCGGCAATAAATTTCGGAAGGTAGCACCCGTTTCCTTTTTTCAGTGTACCTCCCTCACCCCTGTGGAGTAGGTTCACTACTCTACAGGGGCCCCCTCCTTTAACCCGAAAAAGGAGAAAAACACTTTACACTTCACGCTTTACACTTTACACTTCACGCTTTACGGTATTTGAACATTGAACTGTGAATATTTTTACGTTTTTATTCGACGCCCCGGCATGCTTTACGGTTAACAATGCCCCTGTGCTATGATAGTCATGATGAAGACCATAGATGTCCACACACACGGCATAGGTGGGTACGACACACAAACAACCATTTCAGACAACATCCTCAGAATAGCCGATATTCACGGTTCACACGGTGTTTCTGAGATCGTGCTCTCGATATACCCTGCCGAGATAGCTCTTATGAGAAGGCACATGGACGCTGTTAAGGAGGCAATTGAAAAGAGCCGGGGGGGGAGTGATCAACCTTCACACGACGCAACACGTGCTTCCATCATCGGTGTACACCTCGAGGGTCCGTTCCTTAACCCGGAGAAAAGCGGTGCTCTTGATAAAGGGACATTTATTGAACCTGCAGAGTACCATTTTAAAAAACTTATTGAAGGCTTTGAAGGTATTGTTAAAATTATTACTATTGCACCTGAGATGAACAGAGCTCCTCAACTTATTAAAAAGATATCCGGCAGGGGGATTATTGTGAACATGGGGCATTCCAATGCAACATATAATGATGCAGAGGCTGGATACCGTGCTGGCGCCAGGGGAATTACCCATATTTTTAATGCCATGAGGGCCTTTCATCACAGAGAGCCGGGACTTGCCGGTTTTGGGCTTTTGAATAATGATGTCTATATTGAGGTCATAGCAGATCCCTATCATCTTGATGAAAAGACCCTCGAATTCATATTCAGGATAAAAAATCCAGAAAGGATTCTTATCGTATCCGACACGGTGAAGGAAGCAAAGACAACACCAGGAGCGAAGGCAATCACCGGTGTACATGAAAAACTCTCCGGAGGATGTCTGACAATTACAGAGGCTTCAAGAAGGCTTATCGAAATGGGATTTGATCCACCTGTTGTAGAAAACTGCATATCAGAAAACCCTGAAAGATACCTGTCTGATCAATAAATTAAAGTTCAAATTTCAGAATCCACATGTCAAGGCAGATTTTTCCCGGATTGCCGGCTTGCTTGTCCGGCAGATCGCTGCTGCACCCCGGAGGTGTTAACACCTCCGAGGTGTTATGGCGACGCAGCCTGTTCGCCTGCCGGCTTTAAAGAGGGAAATATGGTAATATCTTGATCAGGTATGCTCATATGATCGGCGAGCGCATTCGTCTGGGGAAATGGACTGAGAGAGATTTAGACCGTATGGTGCGCGAAGCTTCCCTCATGCACGATGTCGGGAAGCGGATAGAATTCCTTTCCGGGCAATTTCTCGATCTGCCGTATGCCGAGTCCACCCTTACCGGTGATAGTAAAACTCCCGAGGTCTTTGTAATAAACCTTGAAGGCGTTGACTGTCTTACCTTTATCGAGTATGTAGAAGCCTTGCGGTTATCAGATTCTTTCTCCGCATTTAAAGAGAATCTGAAAAAAATCAGATACAAGTCAGGAGATGTCTCCTTTGATAAAAGAAATCATTTCTTTACCGATTGGATTGCATACCATGCAAATTCCATTGATGATATAACTGAAGAAATCGGCACCGGGAGGACAGCACGGGTTCAGAAACTGCTCAATGAAAGAGAAGACCAGACGTTTTTTGTTCCTGGAATTAAACCGGTGATGAGGGAGATTCGATACATTCCCTCAGAACATACTGATGAAACGGTCGTGCACAGACTCGGGACAGGAACTTATATCGGCATCTATTCCCTTCTCAGGGGGCTGGATGTTTCACACGTAGGGATTTTTATAAAAGACGGGAATAAGGCACTGTTCAGGCACGCCTCCTCTTCAGCAAAGAAGAGAGAGGTTACTGACGACGATTTCATGGAATACATAACCGACAAGCCCGGCATTATTGTCCTGAGGCCCAAACGTTACACCGCGTTTAAAAACCGTGAAGCGTAAAGCGTAAACTGTGAACCGTGAAAGCCATAGCTCATAGCTCAGAGCTCGAAGCGAATTTAAAGACCGTAAAACGTGAAACGTAAAGCGTCAAACGAACAAGCGAGCAGGCTGACAAGCATAAAAGGAGCTGTCACTGATTATTCATGCACATAATTAATGTCCTATTCAGCCGCCGGATGTTCGTTGCCCTCATCATGGGTTTTGCCTCCGGTCTCCCTCTCCTTCTGACAATTACCGTGTTACAGGCGTGGATGAAAGAAGAAGGGGTAGATTTGACTGTTATAGGAATTATGTCACTCGTCGGTCTCCCTTATACCCTTAAATTCCTCTGGGCCCCTGTCATGGATAGATTTACGCTCCCCCTCCTCGGCAGGAGGAGGGGATGGCTCCTCTTTTCCCAAATCGCATTAATCTGCTCGATTGCAGGTCTCGGATTTACCAATCCAGGACAGAGTCCATGGACAGTTGCCTTTGCAGCACTTCTTGTAACCTTCCTGAGCGCATCACAGGATATCGTCATTGATGCATACAGGAGGGAAGACCTTGCTGATGAGGAACTGGGACTGGGATCTTCTCTCTACGTTAATGGCTATCGTATTGGCATGCTTCTGGCCGGAGGAGGAGGACTCATTATTGCTGATCACATGTCATTCACCAGGGTCTACATCATAATGGCAGCATGCATGGTTCCGGCAGTTATAACGACCTTGCTAACGCCAGAGCCGATTGTTACCGCAGGGGCTCCTAAAAACATGAGGGAAGCCGTCTTGAATCCCCTTACAGATTATTTCACACGAAAAGGCGCTCTCCTGATTCTGCTTTTTATCCTTCTCTATAAAATCGGCGATTCCATGGCAAGTGCAATGACCACTCCTTTTTACCTCGATGTCGGGTTTTCCAAGACACAGATTGGCACAGTTGTTAAGTTCTTTGGTACAGGGGCAACTATACTTGGAAGCTTCATGGGCGGTCTGCTCATGCTTCACCTGAAGATCAACCGTTCTCTCTGGGTTTTCGGTTTTCTCCAGGCGATATCTACAGCAGGCTTTGCACTCCTGGCACGGATCGGCTACAATGTTCCCGCACTGACCGGAGTCATTGCCTTTGAGAATTTTAGCAGTGGTATGGGGACCACAGCTTTTATCGCATTCATGGCAAGCATCACGAACAAAAAATTCACAGCAACACAGTATGCGCTTCTCAGCAGTCTTGTAGGTGTTCCGAGAGTACTGGCCTCTGCTCCAACCGGCTATCTTGCCAAGAACATCGGGTGGGAGGGCTTTTTTGTCTTCTGCACAGTCATGGCTATACCGGGCATGCTCCTGTTATTCAAGTTTGCCCCGTGGAATGCAAAAAAGGCTGCTGGTCAATAGTCACCTGGGTAGAGCTTCACGGGCAATCTGCCTTTACAGGCTATCTCACCATTTAAACACTTCAGGGCTGCTTCCTGTGCTTTGACTGTTGGTTCATAGGCTGCAATCAGCACACCTGCCTCCTGAAAATGCCGAAGGACATAAGGACTTCCGAATGAGATGACAACAGAATCTTTTGCCTTCCCTATCAGTGCCTTAATCCGATCCTTTTCATCCTCATCTATCCCTGAGCTTCCTGCCCAGGCAGCCACGCTTGTAAAAATGGCAATTACGGCACGTTTACCTTCGAGATTCTCCGTATCGTGAACATGAGCGATGTGTTCAAAATATTTCTTAAGGGGGGATGAACTGAAATGTTTGCTGTCGCCTGAAAAGATCAACTGGTTCTTGTTATTCCTGGAAAGCGGCAGTACACCTTCGGTATCTTTTATCATCGTCATGGACCTTTCAGATATCCTTGCTGAGAGTTCCTCATGTTCAGCGTAACGAACCTGTTTTTCACCCAGGGTAATTTTCTGCTTTACGTTTAATATTCGAACTGTTACATCGTCTATCAGTTGTTCCTCAAGTTCTTTCTTTCTGACAGCTGACACGATTTCCCTGAGCGTAAAATCGACATCCGAAGGGTGAAGGAGTATATCAATGCCTGCCTTCAGGCATTTTACAGAGACCTGATCCATATCTTTCAGGGCATTCATGTTCAGGGCATCGGTCATCACGAGACCCTCAAAGCCGAGCTCCCCTCTAAGGATCCCGTTGATAATGCTCGATGACATACTTGATGGCTGTGCGTCAATAGCAGGAAAGCTCAGATGTCCGACCATGATGCTGCTCACTCCTGTTTTAATGGCCTGTCTGAACGGAACGATATCGATGTGCAGTAAATCGCCATACGATTTCTTGATGACAGGCAGAGAGATATGAGAGTCGGCAGACGTATCCCCATGCCCCGGGAAATGCTTGGCACAGCTTATTAGCCCTGACCGCTCCAGTATTCTTATGTATTCCGATCCAAACCATGCAACAGCTTCAGGATTATCAGAAAACGCACGCGTACAGATAATCGGGTTGTCCGGATTCTGATTGATGTCGAGAACAGGGATGAGCGGCATATTTATGCCGATATCCCGTGCCTCATCTGATAATGCTTCGACTGCTTTCCTGAGTAGAGCTACTTCTTCAGGACGCTCTTTATCAAGCGCTGCCGCCATAGCCATCTGGCATGGAAGAAGGGTTGTTCCGCTGACCTGCTGGCCGACCCCCCGTTCGATATCCGATGCAATAAACAACGGTATCTCCGAACGGGTTTGCATGGAACGAATAAAAGGCTTTACCTCGTCTTTTTCCCCTCCGAAGAGTATAAACCCTCCTATTCCCTCACTGATCAATTCGAATATCTCTTCCTGATAACCCCGGGAGCCGATCTGTTCTCCATCGAGCCTGCAAATAATCAATTGTGAAATTTTTTCCTCTAAAGAATTGAGTGCAGGTTGACCTTTTTTGAGCATAGGAAAGTTTATCAGATTATTTCTCCGACGCACAACACAATCGTTAACCCGGAAAATGCAATTGATAGTTGAACCGGAGGCAAAGTCGCCTTCAGAGTCTTTTGATTTCAATCCCGACCTTTGTCGGGACAAAAGACTTTTCAGACAACATTGCCTCCGATAAATGCAGTTTTTGGGTCAATGGTGGAAAGCGCGCCACGGCAGGATAACCATTGAAAACATACGACGTATATGGGAAAATATGGACATGGGACCCCGAACTGCAGCAAAGGCAAAAATATTGCTGGTAGAAGACGAGCGCTTGCAGGCAAAAGTCGTAAAAGAGTATCTGGAGTCCAGCGGGTATGAAGTTATCTGGGTTGAAACCGGCAAACTTGCCATTAAAACAGCAAAAACCCAGCCTGTCGATCTCATCATACTCGACCTGCTTCTCCCCGACCTCGACGGCAACGAGGTCTGCCGGTGGTTAAAGCTCAACGAAGACACGAAGGGAATCCCCATTATCATCCTCACCGTCAAAGATTCTACAGAAGAGAAAGTCATCGGGCTGGAAGCTGGTGCCGACGATTATATCTCCAAACCATGTAATGAGATCGAGCTCAATGCGAGGATATATGCCTGTTTGCGAACCAAGGCCCTCCAGGATGAATTACGGGAAAAGAATCATCAACTTGAAGATGTCCTGTTAAAGGTTGAACAGCTTGCGATTACCGATCCGTTAACGAAACTGTTTAACCGGAGGCGTTTTGAGGCAGCATTAGAGAACGAGTTCAAGAGGACCATGCGGTACGGCTCTCCGAACTCGTGCCTCATGATAGACATAGATCATTTTAAAAGGATTAACGATGCATATGGCCATCATGTAGGTGACATTGTTCTTAAGGAAACAGGAACTGTTATCAAGGATTGCATACGGGAGATAGACACTGTTGCACGCTGGGGAGGTGAGGAGTTTATAGTTCTGCTTCCTGAGACGAAAAAAGAAGAGGCATCAAAAGTCGCCTCACGGATGCTCAAGGTAATGGCAGGTCATTCTTTTTCACAGATTACTCAAAAAATGACGGTAAGCATAGGACTTGCAGGTGTCCCGGACCCATCAATTGATACTGCGGAGAAACTGATTCAGACAGCTGATCTTGCGCTTTATGAAGCGAAATCCAAAGGGCGCAACAGGGTAGAGGTCAGCCCGTAAAGGCAACGACGGATAAAAACGATACTGGATACCCGATTCTCGATACCCGATGACGAAACCACCCCGGCCTCCGGCCACCCCTCCCCGGGTAAGGAGGGGATTAAGGGGGTGGTTACTTTATCAAATTGAGCCAAGAGCTGATTGCTTCTTCTCCCATTCCCATGCGGTCTTAATAATGAATTCCAAATCAGCATACATGGGTTCCCAGTGCAACTCGCCCTTCAGGCGCGAGCTGTCTGCTATTAATACGGGAGGGTCCCCGGGTCTTCTTTCTGTCTCTTCCGTCAGGAAATCCGTGCCCGTTACCTCTTTGGCTGTTTTTACCACCTCCCTTACTGAATAACCGTGTCCGTACCCGCAGTTGAATACCCTGCTCACGCCCTTTTCAAGCAGGTAATCCAGCGTGAGTATATGCGCATGAGCGAGATCATCTACATGGATATAATCCCGGATACATGTCCCGTCAGGGGTGGGATAGTCTGTCCCGAAAATCTGCAACCGATCAAACTCTCCTTTTGCTGTCTTTAATGCCCTTGTTATGAGATGAGTAGCCTGTGCGTATGCCTGTCCTATCCTCGCCTCAGGGTCTGCACCTGCAACATTGAAATACCGGAGCGACACATAACGGAAATCCGACATCCTTGACAAATCGGATAATATCCTTTCTGCCGTTGCCTTGGAAGAACCATAGGGGTTAATCGGATCGAGTGGTGCATCCTCCTTAACAGGTACCGTTTCAGGGACTCCATAGACAGAAGCGGAGGAAGAAAATATCAGGTTCATAACGTTACTATTTTTCATGGCCTCTAAAAGATTCAGGGTATTACCTATATTGTGCCGATAGTATTTCAATGGTTCGCGAACAGATTCTTCCACCTGTATTAATGCCGCAAAATGCATAACTGCATCGGGTTTATATTCCCGGATAAGCTTATCCAGTAAACGTATATCTGAAAGGTCTCCCTTGACCAATCTGCCATACAAGAGCGCCCATTCATGCCCTGTTGAAAGATTGTCATAAACGAGAATTTCATATCCCTTGTGACCAAGGGCATTAACAACATGGCTGCCAATATAGCCTGCACCACCTGTGACGAGGATTTTCACGGGTTTATTTTGGCATCAAAGAAAGTCACCGGTCAATAGTCAATAAGTAATTACATACTTTCCTTGACTTCTTATCCACTTTATGATTAGATGAGTTAATAATATGTTAATAATATGTTAATAGTATGTTTTACTAATATACTATCATGAAGACATGGATGACCATCAAGGATTTAAGTCGCTACTTGCAGATTTCAGATAACAAAATCCGGTTCCTTATGAAACAGAAACAGATCCCTTTTTATAATAGTCACGGATTCCTGAGGTTTAACCTCAACGAGATTGACGATTGGATGAAACACTCCGTTTTTAAAGAAGGTGAAGACAAACAGCGAACCCCGCAAGCTATCGATTTATTTCACTATCGGGGTAAACCAGTAAAGGATTATTCACTGACTGCCACGAAAATATTCATCGGAAAGAAACCGTGGGACAGATTACCGAAATTCATCAGGGACTGTGTAGAAAGAGTTCATGAAATAAAGGTTCATGACAACAGCCGCGATTTTTTATATCGCAGGGAATTCTCTATTCTCATGAACAATTTCAATGATTACCTCAAGGTCAGTTTTCAATTAGGATTAATTGAGAAAATGAAAGGGGGCAGGAAGGAGAAACACTACTATCCTACAGTATTTGCCGAAAGAATATATTCAACACAAGACAGTGAAGAAACAAAAAAGATTATCCTTGACTGCATTCTTGATATTGTCGGCAAGAATTTAGAAACAGTTCCAAACGAACGCCACTCCATTATTCTTCTCTGGTATATACTCACCATCAATGAACAAGGGATAGAACCTGCCGAAAATCATTTCAGAAAAAACACCAGTGAACTGAAAAGCTACTCTCCTCTTATAAGACTTAATTTCACAAAGAGTCTCTGTGCTTTTCTCTTTAATGACGATAGAGAAAGGGAGAATCAGTTCTACAATGAATGGAAACGGATTGTATCCTAAATCCGCAAAGAGCATGGTGTATTGCGAAAGATGTCATTGCGCCAAAGAAACGCCTTTGTGTCGTAGCGCCGGAATTCAAACTGATAGCCCCCGGCCAATGGTCAATAAGTCATTACACTCACATAATGCAATTGTATTATGTCCCCAACCCTCGCCCTCTTTCCACGGGAGAGGCAAGGGGGTGTGACGCCTCCCTGTTATAGATAGAGTGCGTTTTATTACTTATGTCCGGACATTATATTACAATTCATCTCGATCTCCTTCTTGTTCATCATCCCGATAATAAACGCATCAACAAACGAAAGAGATTTGACATACCCGATAGCCTTTCTCAAGTGGTTACTTAGGTATCCTTCAACCAATACTTTCATTCCAACAACTCCCTTTGACTGAGCATGTATTTTTGTTAATGTATCTTCGACCAACAAGCGTTCATGTTCAGATAAAATTTGTTTTTCGGGTGCCTGCGATATCCCTTTCTTTATTGTGGCGGGAAGAAGTTTTACACAGTGTTTAAGACAGGGGACAGATGCAAGCCGGTCATAGAGCGGAAGTTTTCCGGTATCCATATATATTCCCGCATAGTTGATCCGTGCCAAGACAACATCGATTTCCTGAATGCTCAGGACAGATTGCAAGGCGCTTAAGCCGTGAGTTGATACCCCTACAGCACGAACCTTGCCTTCCTGTTTTAGTTTCAGTAAGGCACCGAATGCACCTGATCTTCTCAGGAATTCCCTCTCTGTCCTGACACCATGGAGCAGGCAAATATCTATATACTCGACATCTAACTCCTGAAGGGAGATATGGAAATCACGCCGCGTGTCCTTTTCATTGCAGGTTACTACTTTTGTCGTCAATATAATATCAGGGCGGGTTATATGTTTTAATGCTTGTCTGATGTGTGGATATGTCCTGTATTGAAATGCAGTGTCCCAGAACGTTATGCCTTTATGAAAAGCAAAAACGAGCAATTCCGCCAGGTCCTTTTCACCCATGAGTGACTGTGCAAAATAACCCGAGGGATGGGCAGTCCCTGTTCCTATGCCCAATTGAGAGACCTGGATGCCGGTTCTACCAAGTTTGACATTCTCCATACAGCAAAAAGCCTAACAATATTATTGTGATTATTGTGATGAAAAAGTATTCCATTTTTCAAAAATAGCTTATAAACAATAGCTGCTGGTTATTTTTTGATAGCAAAACCGTTTCTTGAAAAACATATACAGATATCCATCCCATTATGAAAATCAACTCGGCAACTGCATCAAAAAGGTAGATACGTGATATTTTCTTTTTCGTCACATAAAAAATATCAATGCCCAGGAGCACACCTGCAATCCCAGCCCCCAAGACAACCAACTCTGGTGTTATTGTTTTTCTTATCCCACCGGTTATCAATGCCGACCCGATGACAACAAGCATAAGACCTATGGTTCTGACCAACCAGTGATCTGTTTTGGGGCCGGTAACTTTCTCAAATGTCCTCATGCTCAGGAGAGCCCAAAAACCAGAGATAAAATAATATAAACCCTGACCGAGCACTATATATTGCTCCAAGTTCTACCCGCCTTCATTGTTGTTCTGTGTTATAATTTCTTCTCCAACAGTTCTGCCAGTTTCTCAAGGTGGTGCTTCTCTTCTGTGACAAGTGTTTTGAAGACGTTCTGTGCCTGTTCATCTTCCATGCTCCGTGACATCTTTATGTAGAGATCATATGAATTAGCTTCAAGGGAAACAGACAACTCCAAAGCCGCATGAAGACCTTGTTTTTTAACCCAGCCAATGCCTTCACTGACACTCATGCCCCCTTCCATGACATCACCGAGATCTTCAGTCGATATAAAATCCTGAGGGAATGTCTCAGCGGGTTCCCTGCCGGAAATCTGCCTGTAGAGTTTCACGAGTGATTTCTTGTGGCGTTCTTCAGCATCTGAAAGCTCCAGGAATAAGTCTTTGGCTTCTCTGTCTTCGGATAAGTCCGACAAAGCAGTGTAAAACCGCCTTGAGCCGTCCTCCAGGATCCATGCCAGCCCTATGAGTTCCTCCGGTCGTTCAGTTCCTTCGAAGTAAGCCATGCCCGACTCTGGTGGTCCTTCAGCAACAAGCCCTTCCCATGCATTCATACCGCCTTCAATATTATAAACATTCTGAAAACCCTGTTCCTTCAGGACCGAAGCAGCTGCACGGCTGCGGCTGCCCGAGGCTCAATAGACAATGGTCGGCTTTTCCGGATTAATTTCATGAGCTCGGTCATCAATTTGACCAACGGGAATCAACTGCGCACCGGGAATATGTTCCACTTCGTATTCTCCCGGCTGTCGCACGTCAATAAGGTTGTATTCACCGGGTTCCTTTTCCTTCATGAACTGTTTTACATCATCAACAGACACGGACGATACCTTTTTAAAATAATCAACAGGTGCTTTCATCTCTCACCCCCCGAAGGCTTCTGTTCATCGGCTTCTCCGGAAACCTGATATTTTTTCATCATTTTCCTGTCAATATAATTTTTTAGAATGAATGAAGACCTGCCGTTCCAGACGAACCCGTTCTTCCAGAGAATTCCCGTACCATCCCCCATGTTCAATATGAGCATGTAGGAGCGCTGCGGTTTGAACTGTCTGAGCATTCCCCCCTGCAAAAAAGCGAGCAGATTGTTATACAGGATATCATTTTCCCTGATCGCATACACCCCCACCTTCGGGAGAGGACGGTCCCTGAAATAAATACAGTCTCCGCCACCAAACACATCCGGAAACGATACGCTCTGCAGATACGAAGTTACCGATAAACCCCCATCCTTACCAACTGGAAGACCTGACTCTCTGTAGATCGACGAAGGCCTGATACCGGTAGCGATAAAGGCAATATCGAATTGTTTTATTTGTCCATCCTCGATAAGCGCATTACCTTTTGCTAAACTTTTCAAACGTCTATGCTCCGTGATTTCAATACCCTTTCTTTGAAGGGACTTTCTCGCAAGCATCTGGACACGTTGAGGATAATTACCGAGCAAAGGGCTTGCACTCATTACAACTATATTTGCAGCGAGTTTCCTGTCCCGTGTTAGTTTCCAGACATTCGCAGCAATCTCCACTCCTGCAGGGCCACCGCCGACGACAAGAATGTCAATGCGCTTGTCCGACGGAAAACCGAGAATGTATTCCCGGGCTTGCAAGAGATTTGAAATAGGCTTAACGAAGAATATGTTCTTTTCATTTTCATCAATGTCGCCGGCAACTATATCGCTCCCTGTATTAAATGAAACAACATCGTATTTAATGGAACCACCGTTTTTTAGTAGCAGCATTTGCTCCCGGGGCCTTATCCTGAGAACACTGTCCTGTACAAATGTAGCTCCACGATCTTCGGCCATCTTTTTAATGTTGAACCGTATTTCCCCCGGCTCATACAAGCCTGACAACATCCCCGGACCCATTGCAGAGTAATAGTGATAAGTAGATAGGCTGACAAGGGTAACATCGTTCCCTTTCTGAACAAAATCCTGAAGGTTCAGAATGACCTTCAGATGAGCATGTCCACCGCCAGCGAGGACCAGATGTTTTCTCTTAAGAGTCATGTCGTTGAGAAAGATAATTTTCTAAATTTTCCTATTTTGGTAATAATAAAATTGGATATCTCATCGGTACAATCATGCAATAACGGATCAATCTAAACTTCATTATTCCCCTTTTGTATTTTGAGGAGCCCACCTCTCTCTCAGGGTCTTGATATTCTCACTGTGGGTAAGGATGATAACTTCGTCACCCTCTTTCAGTTTTGTCTTACTATCGGCAATGATGAATTCACCGTCACGATAAAAGTAAATCACCCGTGAATTCTCCGGCAAATTCAAGGCATTAATCTCGCCTTCGTCTTCCGCGCGGGCCTCGAATGAAAAAAAGCGCGCATCGCCCTTAATCATTGTGGAAAGTTCAAGAATATCCTGTCCAACGACCATATCAATAAGAAATCTGCTGATGGTTCTGGTAGGCACAATGATATTTTCAAGGCCCAGTTCAGAACAGATATGCTCGAATTCCTTGTTATCGATCTTCGTCACGATTTTTTTAAATTTAAGGGAACGACCAACGAGAGTGGCGATGATATTTGTCTGGTCATTATCAGTCATGCAGAAAAGATAATCCGTATGTTCCGGACCGGCTTCTCTGAGCAGGTCGGGTCTGCTACCGTCTCCGAGAAGAAATCCGCAGTCCAGTTCACCGGAGAGCTCCTCGATGCGGTCTTTGTTTTGCTCTATAAAGACCACTTCATGTTTCCGATCGAGAAGAGACTGCGCTGTCATCACCGATAGTTTTCCTGCTCCAATAAAAACAATTCTCATGATAGTTATAGCCTCCTTCCAAACCAAGTCTTCGGGAAGACAAGGACGAGCAACGCAATCATTTCAAGTCTCCCCATAAACATATCCGCACACAGGACCCCCTTCAAGAAAGGATGCAGATTTGTATTGACAATACCTGTTGATAGGCCGACCGTACCGGCAGCTGAGACCACCTCGAAAAGTGAATCAACCGGATCATAACCCATGACCACAAAGGAAAACCATGAGAGGACAATGACGATGACGAAGAGTACTATCACGATTAACGCACGTTCCACATCATCCGTTTCGAGCTTTTGACCGGACAGTCGCAGATCAACGACCGCATGTCCGGAGAGACTCGTTCTGATGAGTGTCATATGGATCAATTTGATCAGGATCATAAGTCGGATTATCTTGATCCCTCCCGCCGTTGACCCCACAGTGGCGCCAACTGACATGGAAACAACCAGGACAAGCTTTGAAGCGGTATCCAGTTCGGAAATATTGATATTTGAAAAACCTGCTGTTGTCTGGGCGGAAAATGCCAGAAGCGGGGCGTGCTTGAGTACCTTTACCAGGGAAACCGTGTCCGGCGACATCATAAAAAAACTCAGCAGCAGTGTTGAAAGGACACAGACAAGCATTAATACCCGGACTTCGATGTCCCCGAAAAATTTCCTCACCCCTCCCTTCCGTATTGATTGATAGTAGAGGATCAATGAGATAGACCCCAGGAGTGAAATAAGGATGACGGCGACCTGAGATGCCGCGTTTTTTAATCCAGACAGGCTGTTGTCATATACGGAGAACCCACCGGTGGATACAGCAGAAAGCGTATGTGTCACCGATGAAAACAGATCCTCACCAAGAAGCAGGAGCATGATAATACCAATGCCGGTAAGTATGAGATAAACTTTTGAAACTTTCACTGCGTATGCACGTGTCCCGCCCACGATATCTTCTTTTTTATCCACATCTATGAGGCGCTTCGCTGCTATTCCCGGTCGCATAAGGAGGACAACTGAAAACACGACAATGCCGAGACCGCCTATCCATTGCATCCATGCACGTGAAAAGAGAAATGTCCCTGCTTTATCTTCAACAGAGGGTAACGTTGACAGACCGGTCGTCGTGACAGATGATATACTTTCAAACAAGGCATCCTCAAACCGGAGACCTGCTGTGACCATCGGGTAGGATGAAACAAGTGCGGTAAAGAGGAAGATAAGGGCCGTGATAGTAAGTGCCTCGTTTGCCTGTATGTTGGTCGGTGCCTTTACCCGACCCAGGATGATACCCAAAAGGGTAATGGAGCAAAAGACCAGGACATAACTGAACGTAAGAAAATATTCCCTGAATATGAGAGAAACTATAACGGTCACAAGCGTCATAGCACCGAGAATAATACAGAGTTGTCCGAAGTATTTCAGCACAACACGACCGCGAACAGCGTAACTTAAGGTCAATAACTCTTGTGACATAGAAACTCCTTCACACTCTCCCTAATGATATCGTGTCCGGTTTATAGAATCAATGCCCAAGGATCTGAAAATTTGTTTAACCCGAAACATGCAATTCCTGTCGGGCACATATCCGGAAAAACCTTTCATCTGCGAGTCATGGACAAATCGAAATTTGGTGCCTTAAGGGTCTGGTAATTGTATAAACATTATTCAAAAAATCTCCCCTCGCCCCTCTTTGGCAAAGAGGGGTATTTTACCCCCCGGTTCAACAATCAATTGCAGTTTTCGGGTTAATATCCGGTTAACTTCTCAATATGTATCCTCTCTTTGCTTATATGCATTTCCAGGATAACATCCCGAATGCCATCAACCATCTTTGGCGGGCCCGCAATATAATAGTCCGCACGATCCCATTCTTGAGAGTTATCTTTTATCATCGAGGGATTTATTCTTCCTATAAGCCCGTCCCACTGCCTTGCTGAAGCGTCCATATTGGTCATGGTCGGTATTATATGTATGTTGTCATTTATATCAGCTATGTGCTCCAGTTCACCAAGGAAAGCTGCTGCTTCAGGCTTCCGGTTAGAGTAAAAAAGCGTAATAGTATGTTTTGTACGGACATCGGATGCATATCGTATCATCGAACTGAATGGTGTTATACCGATACCGCCGGCGATAAACACGAGAGGGGTTGATGTATCTTCCGGAAGCGTGAATTTCCCGAGAGGTTTTTCTATCGTGATTGTTTCCCCTGTGGACAGTTCTTTAAGCGTCTTTTTGAATGCACTGCCGGTTATCCTTGTCGCAAAAAGCAATTCTTTTTCAAGAGGGGATGATGCAATGGTAAGGTGTCTTCGAAGCCCTCTTTTATCCTGAAAACCCTTATCCGGCAGGTTCAGGAAGCAGTACTGCCCGGCCTGGAATTCATATCCTTCCGGTTTTTCAAAAGATAATGCCAAAGTATCTTCTGCAATTATTTTTCTGTCAATCAATTTTGTATCGTAGTCCATCACTTCCTCACCCTTTTCCATCTATGAATACGATTTTTATTGACACTGGGACGCCGAGGTCTTTTGCCTCACCCCCATGCCCGCCTTCTGTTTCTTTACCAATGCCTTTAAATCTTCTTTAGTCAGGATATCCATTTGCCATTTTTATTTTTCGAAATGAGAAAGTGCTTTGTCATAAGACTTTTCAAGGTCATCAAGCGCTGCATCAATGCCGGTTTTAAATTCCTCCCATGCCTTCGCACTTGAAGATTTGAGCTCATCGATCTTTTTCTGTAATTCCTCCTGTTTCTTCTTTAATCCCTATATTTCTTCTTTAATCCCTATATTTCTTCTTTGTTCTCTTCCTTTATCTCGGCTGTTTCCTTTTCAAGCCGGTTCTCGAGTTCTACAATCTTCTTCCCTATTTCCTCAATCTTGACTTCCGCCTGTTTTATGTATTCGTCTTTCTTCTGATCCAGATATGCCCCGGTCGTTTCAACTGCTTTTCCCAATTCCTCTTTAACGTCTTCTGACGTAACATCTGTTTTTGCCTCTTCTGGTTTCTCCTTGCTGCATGACACGATTAAAAACAAAGAACATATCATCGCTATCATGAATGCAAACTTCTTCATAACGTTTCCTCCTTCCTTTTTTTGTTCAACATAGACACCTTGATACTAAACAACAAACATGCCAACCATCAGGGAAATATTGTTTCTGAAAATCAGATGTTTTTAATCCCGATCTTTATGAAAAACAGATACCGCTTATTCTTTTATTATTGTTTTACCAACAAACAGGCTGTAAATCAAGCCAGGAGAAGAAGGACTGCGAAATACCAGCCTGTCCTGAGGAAAAGATATAAGAACAGATACGTTCATGTACACCCGGTTAAATTTATGAATGAGTTTTTCGCTGACTCAGGTCAATTTAATCCTTGTTTCGTGAAATCAGATGTCAATACTATTATGAGACTATTTTAATCAACTGAAAATTCTTAAACTTGAAGATTTTTCCATTGATCCTGAAAAACCTATCGTCGAAGAAAATATCTTTGAAATTATGGAAAAAGATACGACGGGAATATTTTCCAGGGGTATTACTCTTTTAAATAAATGGCTGACGGGCAGATCAAAGTAACATAAGTAATATTTTCTATTTTGTGGCACTCCGATTTTTTCGTGCTGTGAAGGGTTACAAACGTTTTTGTATAAGCTTGAAAATCTCTTTAGTTCTTCTGGAAATCATCATGCCAACTGCTGCATCAGAATAGACTTCCACCCAGCATACTTCTTATCCCTGACCTTCGGGTGAAAGAATAGGAAAGAATAGGGGACGAAAGAATAGGGGACGTTGATGAATAAGTTGACTTAAGAAAATACTGGATATAGGATAGGCAAGAAATAAAACAAAGGGGCATAGCGAAACCGAGGCAAGCGAGACTTGATTTTCCGGGAACCCATAACCATATAATAGTGCGGGGATAGAGAGGAATGAAATTGTTTCAGGCGATTGAGAGTGGTTCGGAGGGGGAAGAAGATAGAAAAAATAATTCAGGCTATTTTTAGAGAAGAAGGGATAAGCCAGGCAAAGTTAAAGGGAGGAATCCGTAGGGCAGGGAACCATAAATTCGGAGAAAGATAGCGCATAAACTGGTGAAGGATCATGAAGTAATCATGGCAGAAGCTGCACGTCATCTTGGAGTAACAACATCTGCTCTGTCAAAGGCAATGAACTGATGCAAATCAACTTATTCAACAACGTCCCCTTATTCCCCTTACTATTATGGTGATTTAATTATTTTCATTTTGACCAGTTTATGGGGACGTTGTTGAATATGACCAGTTTATGGGGACGTTGTTGAATAAGTTGATTTATTAGATATAATTCGTTGCAAAACTTCCAAATGCATGATTCAAATGATATTCATTGTTTTTCTTCAAAAGATAGATATGCTTAGTAGCAGGTGTACTAAGATCTTGTTGCTATTCTGTGCTCCCATATCCTAAATGGACTGACAATAAACAGGAAGCATTTTTTATGCAACTTCTGAATATGTCCTGACTTCTTTCTCAAGACGCTCACCGAGTTCATCAGCAGTAACATCCAGGTCGTATTGAGACTGCAACCCAAGCCAGAACTCTGAGGATGTTCCAAAAAACCGCGCAAGTCTCAGAGCTGTATCAGCAGTAACCCTTCTCTTTTCAAGGACTATTTCGTTTATTCTCCGTGCAGGTACCCCGATATTCAGAGCAAGTTTGTTTTGACTTAAATTCATAGGTTTGAGGAATTCCTCAAGGAGAATTTCTCCCGGATGTACGGGATTTAATCTTCTCTTTTTCATATGCTCACTCCTTAATGATAGTCGGTTATTTCGACATAATATGCATTATTATCTTTCCAGACAAAACATATTCGCCACTGGTCATTAATTCTTATGCTATATTGTCCTGCTCGATCTCCACTCAGTTTTTCCAGTCTGTTCGACGGTGGTATTCTGAGATCATTTATGTTCTGAGCGTTATTAATCATTCTGAGTTTTCTCAGGGCAATTTGTTGTATATCACCCGGCAATTTTGCTGATCTTTCCCTGCCATATACCTTCTCGGTCTTTTTGTCCCTGAATGATTTTATCACTGTATTATGTTATAACGTCTTGCGTTAAACGTCAAGGGTAGCACTAAATAGGAAATAGGGTGCCTCGTTAGACAAAGTGATAGAAAAGGTTTGGATAGAAAGAGAGAAAAGATCAAGAACAAGCAAGAGTCGAGCTTATGAAGTATTAAATGAAATTCTTTCATGGAATTATATACAGGAGAGCAGAAGGCTCATCTATTTTTTCGGAACAATACGGTAGATCTTGTCATCATTTGGGCGGGGTGATCCCCTTCCGTCTGTATTGTTTGTAAGAAAATAAAGAGCACCATCAGGTCCTTCAACGATATCACGTAACCTGCCGTACTGCCCATTGCTGGAATCAGTAGCGAACCACCTTTCAATCTTTTGAATATTACTGGTGTTAGGTTTGAACTGAATCCGTATCAATGCCTCACTTCTCAGTGTGGCGACAAATAAGTCCCCCTTGAGATGACTGAGCAGATCTCCGCTATAAAATGTAATGCCTGACGGAGGGGTCGTCTCTTTCCAGACCACTACTGGGTCTATATAAGGTTTCTTCGAGGGTGCACCGATGACTTCAGGCCAGCCATAATTGCTACCTTTTGTAATGAGATTTATCTCATCGTGTGCGAAATGGGCAAACTCTCCTGACGGCCCGTGTTCTGATTCATATAAGTTGCCCGATTCTGGCTGCCAGGCAATCCCCTGAGGGTTCCTGTGGCCATAGGAATAAACGGGTGAACCTTTGAACGGATTATCTATCGGGATTTCACCGTCAGGGGTTACCCGCAGAATCTTGCCACCAAGTGAATTTATGTCCTGAGCAAGATCTGCATGGAAAATTTCGCCGGTGGTAATGTAGAGCATCCCGTCAGGTCCGAAAGCTATCCTGCCGCCATTATGGTTTCTTCCTCCGGGAATGCCGCTTATAATGACCTTGTCAAAAACACCTTCCTTCCCATTGTCTCTCAGTCGTATAACCCGGTTACCCAGTTCATCTCCCCGTTTATACGTATGCATTACATAAATGTAGGGTTTATCCGCGAACATGGGGTGAAGGGCAAGTCCCATAAGTCCGCCCTCTCCTCTCGCTTCTACTTCGATCTTTGCATATGGTTTTGTGAGAAGTTTTCCGTTTTGTATTATTCTTATGTTCCCGTTCCTTTCACTCACAAGTGCCCTCCCGTCAGGCAGGAATACAAGTGACCATGGAACCTTCAGATTCTGCACCCACACGTCAATACTGATACTATTTCCGGCAGGGAGAAAAACATCTTCAACTTTTTGTGGCTTCCCGCCCACTGTTTGGGAACAGGCTACACAGGGAGAAAAAGCACATATGACAAGAAAAACGATAAGCAACCTGCTTATAGAGCAAGAAAGTCTTTCTGCAACATCATTGATTTTATTACGGTTAACATTTAAAAGAACTATTGCGGTAACCATATTTTTCTCCTTTGTTTTTATGTTTGATTCGATCTATGAGATCGGAATACTGAAGAGTAAAGTGAAACAACCCTGTATCTCGCCTGTTATAAAAGGTTTTCTTACATCTTAAACCTAAAAAGACCTATTGTCAAAAGTCATTCTGAAACAGAAATTTCAAGTTCCAACATTCTTGATTCGCTCTTCATGTAAAATATCATGGTGATGAAATAAATCGCTTCAAGGAGGGCTCTGTGAAAAAACTTACCACATACTTTTTTAGAGGACTTTTGTTCCTTACCCCTATTGTCGTTACCATTTACGTCATATATTTCGTCTTTTCAGAAATAGATAAAATCTTCTGGTTCAACATACCCGGACTCGGTTTCCTGCTAACGCTGGCCCTTATCACGTTCATAGGATTTCTGGTCTCCACCTTTCTTGCGAGGGGCGCGGCAAATCTTATCGACAACCTGTTCAGACGCATGCCGGTCATAAAGATGATCTATTCCTCCATAAAGGACCTTGTGAACGCCTTTGTGGGTGAAAAAAAGCGGTTCGACAGGCCCGTGCTGGTGACCCTTTTCCCGGGGAGCTCTTTCCAGATCATGGGATTTGTGACCAGGGAGAGCCTCGAAAGTATCGGCATGAAGGAGAGCATTGCGGTCTATATCCCTCAATCTTACAATTTTGCAGGTAATGTAGTCGTCGTCCCTAAAGAGCAGGTTACGCATGTAGCAATTGAAAGCGGTAAGGTTATGGCATTCATCGTATCAGGCGGGGTATCAGGTTTATAAAATTCTCCGGAAATTTCAACATAAACATATCTGAAGAAAAGTACCGGAAAGCAGATTAAATCCCCATAGTCCCTCATATTTTCCTCGGGGAGTCTTCAACAGCATATGTATAGATCTGTTAGGGACACTACACTAGTATGCTGAGTCATAAATGCCTTGCATTAGTTCTCTCTAGTGTCATTCCCCGACTTGCTTGCCCGCCGTCCTTTTGGAGGGATCGGGGAATCCAGTTGTTTCAAAGGCTTCTGGATTGTCCGGTCAAGCCGGACAATGACAAACAATTTTTGACTCAGCACACTATGTGCAGTCCGGTTATATCAGAAGCACACCTTAACAGAGCGGAAAGGCAGCTACAAATCATGGCTCACCCTTTCGTTCCAGTGCAGCTATCTTCTCAAGGCGGCGCTTAAACCGTTCAGCCCCCTTAAACCGTGCATTCAGAAACGTCTGCACGAGATCCCATGCGAGAGCATGGCCAATGACCCGTCCGCCAAGGCACATCACGTTCATATCATCATCCTCTACCCCTTGATGAGCAGAGAATGGATCTGTTATGAGCGCCGCACGCACGCCGGATATCTTGTTGGCTGCAACGCATGCACCTACACCGCTCCCGCAGACAGCCAGGCCTCTCGTGACTTCTCCATTCGCTACTGCCCGGGCCATGGGCACTACAAAATCCGGGTAGTCATCTCCTGCTACAAACTCAAGGGCACCGAAGTCCACCACATCATATCCTGCTTCCTTAAGACCCGTCATCAGTTTTACTTTCATTTCCAATCCACCATGATCTGCTGCGATGCCAATACGTATCATCTTTTACTCCTTTCTATCTGGTTAAAAACGTGCTCTTCGGCTACAGGTTCCTTTTGCATTCTTATCATACATTGTTATCCATATACTTGAAAAATGCATTTAAAAATAAACCTCCCCGCCGCAGAGACGGCGGAGTATCCTGAAATCTCCCCTCCCTTGACGGTCGAAGACTCGCCGAGGAGAGGAGGGGGAGGAAAGTATATGGTAACCCCACAGCAGAGACTGTGGGGTATTGAAAATTTAATAAAGCATCACGTTATTTAACTACCACTGTTCATACAATTACTATAACTCTTTCGTCTCAGTTTTATTCCAAACAGCCCTGACCCGGTTATCCGTCTCTTCCTGGTCAGTGGTAAAGGTGTTCAACCCTGCCAGGTTCTTCAACTGATGACCTGAGCTTCGAGATGAAAAACCCTTTGCTTGACAGGAAGGTTCAAACCATCCTTAAAAGTTTTTTGTAGCTTTTTTCAATTCAAAGTAACTACATTATTGAAAACTCATTTGGATGCTCACAAGCAAATTTCAGAAAACATTGCAGACTATAAACAGAAAACTATAGGGAGTTATACAAGAATGCCCACAGTTTTCCGGCTGTTGAAAAAGCCCGCACATGGATGGGTTGTCATGCCGGACTCGTTTTCTGCCTCGGCAGATCCGCCTGAGGAGGACAGCATCTCTT
>Ga0209270_1001985_pt1 | contig 23967 bp, 20 predicted proteins | sample MTBAKSrepl1MetaG_FD_187456 | JGI IMG/M metagenome (GOLD analysis project Ga0209270, IMG submission 187456) | Enrichment culture microbial communities from Arthur Kill intertidal strait, New Jersey, USA, that are MTBE-degrading - MTBE-AKS1... | ecosystem: Environmental > Aquatic > Marine >...
CAAGCTGTTATATGGAGTCAATCTGAGAAACCCTGCTCCTATTATTGCCTAGGGTGTAGTGTGCCTGGTGATCGATAATGACTCGAATAGAAGCAAAGAGTATAAAAACGGTCAGGGTGTGATCTGCCAGATACCATTCAGATAGAGGGTTTTGCGTTGAAAAATCTTCATTCTCTCCACTTTTCTCCAAATTTCCTCCATTTTTCCACAGCCTCACACAGTCTATTTCCTGAGAGGCAATGGGAAAAGCACGGGTGTGCTGGATTTATATACCTCGTAATCTACCTGCCCACCCCATTTTGCATCCGCATGTTTTTCGAGCAGTGGAATACCGCTGACCCTGGTGAGCAGGAAAAACACAAAGATAGGGGAAACAAGGGCTATCCACTGCCAACCGCGCAATATTGGAAGGGCGATAAGCGCCATACCTACCCACAGGGTGATCTCTCCAAAATAATTGGGGTGGCGCGACCAGGACCACAATCCGTTGTTGATAAATTTCCCTTTATTCTTGGGATCCTTACGGAAAGCCGATTTCTGTGCATCGGCAATTGCTTCGAAGGCGAATCCAAACAGCCAGACAGCCAGCCCGATATAGGCATAAACATCCAGCGCCAGACGGGTAGTAGATGTCAGCACCACCAGCGCCGCAGCCAGAGTAAACACGATCCATAAAGCTTGCAGGGTCCAGGTCTGCAGAAAACGAGGGAAGGAAGATTTGATCTCGTCAAAACGTGCATCCTTTCCGGCGCGATGGACACGCATAAACAAGAAAGAACCAAGGCGACCTGCCCAAACCAGCACCAACAGCATGACCAGGTAGGAACGCGCATCAGCCAATCCGCTCAAAAGACCAGCCAGCAATACCAGCACGATATAGGTAAGACTACCGGTGATATCGAAGAACTTCTCGGTTTGTTTCAAATAAGCAGGGATAAAGACAAGCCACTGGATTAGAAAAGCCAGCGCAACACACAATGCAAAAAGGGGCACTCCTGCAAAACGCACACTGCCCTGGCTGCCCGCCCAGGCAAGCCCGGCACCCAACAAGACAGCTATAAATACGGTGATCAGTGCACTACGATCTTCTTTTTTCATCATAAAAATCCCTTCTTGATAAAGAATACAATATTAGTGTAGAGAAAAAAAGAGACTATTTCTATCATCATTTTATTAATAACCGGAAGGCGGCATTCTACTCTTCTGATATTCAGTTATATTTCTTAAATACACCTGCTCAAACAGCAGGGAGTATAATCAAAGCCTTATTATTTAATACAGGAATGAAAAACATGGATATCAAACGAATCGCTGTCATTGTATTGGATGGAGTAGGCGCAGGCGAATTGCCGGATGCGGATGAATACGGAGACCGCGGCAGCAATTCCCTTGCGAATACCGCTCGTGTGCTGGGTGGCATCAACCTGCCCAATATGGGTGAGATAGGGTTGGGGAACATCACCCCCGTGCAGGGTGTCCCACCACGGGAACATACACGTGGCGCTTATGGAAAATGCCGGGAGATCTCGAAAGGGAAAGATTCGGTGACCGGGCACTGGGAATTGATGGGCATCGAAGTAAGAAAGCCTTTCCCCACCTACCCCAACGGCTTTCCAAACGAAGTGTTGGATGAATTCAAACGCCTGACAGGTTATGAAGTGCTGGGGAACAAACCCGCTTCGGGCACCGAGATCATGAAGGAACTGGGAGAGGAACACATGCGCACCGGCAAACCGATCGTGTACACCTCCGCCGATTCCGTTTTCCAGATCGCTGCACACGAAGATATCATCCCCATCGCAGAGCAGTATCGCATCTGCGCCATTGCCCGCGACATGTTAAAAGGGGATCATGCAGTGGGCAGAGTGATCGCCCGTCCTTTTATTGGTGAAAATGCGGCGAACTTCACGCGCACCAAGCGCCGCCATGACTACCCGTTGCTGGCACCCAGCGACACTATGCTGGATACGCTGGTCAAAGCCGGACACAAAGTATATGCTACCGGCAAGATCGATGATCTGTTCGGCAACCGCGGTATCAGCAAGACGCACCATTCGGTTTTCAATATGGAAAGCATCCAGGCCATGGTGGATTTTATGGATGAAGAGTTCACAGGAATGCTGTTTGCCAACCTGGTGGAATTTGACATGACCTATGGGCATCGCAATGACGTCAAAGGTTATGCGCAAAAGCTGGAAGAGTTTGATGCCTTCCTCCCGACCATCCGTTCCAAGATGCAGGATAGCGATATCGCCATGATCGTGGCAGATCACGGGGTAGATCCCACCACCCCCAGCACCGACCATTCGCGCGAGTACATCCCGCTGCTGGTGTTCGGAAAGCAGGTCAAGAACGGTGTGAACCTGGGTATCCGGCAATCTTTTGCAGATGTGGCGGCTACCATTGGAGAAGCTTTTAATGTGAAAAGTCCTGAGGTAGGAATTAGCTTCTTAAAAGAAATTTTGGAGAATTAAATTAGGAATGCTGACTTGTGCTTTATATAATCAATTTTCTTTTAAGCGTTAAAAAGATATGATTCAATCAGGTCGTGAGAAGTTTATATCTTACATCATTCCTTTTCATTTTTCTTAGAATAAGTCGCTTCTCACATCGTTCTCAGGGGAATAAACTCTCTCGGTTTAAATACCAAGTGTTCCGAAGGATCCATACCATATATTAAAAAGATTTAAGGCAATAGCTTAATCATATAAAACTCTTTCACCCGTTTTAGAAATCATCATTTGGACAAATCCCTTATTTTAAATAAGTAATTGCATTCTAGGATTCAGTGACTATATAATTAACACCAGGTGTTGGGGCATCCACACCCAATCATTTCAAAAATAAATATATTTGAATACATAGAAGGAAATAGAAATATGGGAGAGCATGATTTATCACGCTGTAGAGGATGTGGAGCGCCACTTGAAGGAAATTTCAAAAAACGAAAAATCAAGTGTCCTTATTGTGGAGCTGTGAATATTGTTGAAAAACAAACAGTATCAGACTCAGAGATCACCTGCCCGCAATGCGGGACTGTAAATAAAAAGGAATCAGAACACTGTGTGGAATGTGGCCATAACTTGTATTATGCCTGCCCTAAGTGTGGTACACGAAATGAAGCCAATGCCATCCATTGTTTGAAATGCGGTATCAACCTAGAAGAAGTAGCAGCTAAACAAAAACAGGATGAATTGCGAAAGCAAGAAACGCTCGCAAAAAAGAAAAGTCAACGAAAAAAGAATGTAAAATCATTCTTCATTTATCTTGCTGTAGTCTTGATCCTTTTTGCTACTGTGATGGTTGCACGCTTCATCCATGAACAATCTCCCGAACAACAAGCTCTCCGTGCCACACAAACCGAAGAAACCTATCGCGAACCCTGGCTGGGAATCAACTGGTATGTCATGATGAATGAAGATATTGCCAGAGCTATGAACGTAGATAAATCTACCGAGGGAATATTGGTGCTGCAGGTCTACGCAGACAGCCCGGCACAAGCCGCCGGGATAACTGCCGGAACAACAATCTACGAAGATCCCGACTTGGGAGAGATTCCAATCGGCGGAGATATCATCACCATGGTCAATGGAGAACCTGTCGCCGATTTAGACATAAACTACCTGTGGGATCTGGATTATGAGTATGCCGGCGATAATATGAAGCTGACCATTCTGAGAAACAGCGAAACTTTTGTATTGAATGTCACATTAGGGAAAAAACCGCGCTGGATCGATAGGGAATTCGAAATTTTAAACCAGACACCTTTCGGCTGGTTTACCGAAACCGGAAATTTCGGTATTGCCGCTTATCCCATACTTAAAAAGAGCTCAAATGAATTTCTATTCAGCTTCACAGGTATGAACTACACCGAGGAAGAAGGATGCAAACTGGATCTTTCCCAGATATCGATCGTGGATGATCTGGGGAACACCTATAGCAGCTCGCTTGATACCGATCAACAATATAAATACATGTATACATATTCATACTTCGATTTAAAATTTACCCCGGCGCTGGCAGAAGAAGCTACAAGCCTGACAATAAATTTCCCGGTAACATGCGGGATTTCCGATATCTACATTCCTGTCGATCTACTTTCCAGTTCGCTTACCATCGAATACTATTAAAGAATTCTTTTATAAAGAGAGCAGGTTATAAAAACCTGCTCTCTTCGTTTATGAATACGCATCCCAGCCGTGCTGGGTGGCACAAGCCACCAGTGGTTCGAACATCTTCTTGGTGGAATAGGTATAGACCTTCACCAGCCCTTCTTTTTTAACCTCTCCCTGAATGTTAGCCAGCTCCCCGATTCTGACTGCACTATACCAGGGATCAAAAACAGGTTCCCCCTCAGGAACACGAGCGGATTTCATGAAATGTTTTTCTTTAAAATGCACTGCTTTTTCATTAAGGTCAATATCCACATTGACGGTATGGGTCACCTGAAAATGATCATATTTGAATGAATTATTTTCTTTTCTCTGGCGAGTGTAAAATTTCCAGACTGCCAGAAAGCCCTGTGGGAATTTCTCATTCAGCTCGATAGTGAGATGGCAATTTACCTCACCTTCTTTCGGAAATAACTCTAGCAACAGCTTCTTCAAATCTCCCGCCGGTACAGGAATACCGGTGCCTTCTACTTTCTTCGGCCCAAAGAGTCCCATGATTATATCCTCCACAATAAGATAATGAAGTATATACATCGGCATTTCCGAAAGTCAAGCATGCGAAAATTTTGTATCAAAGAGCATCTGGAAACTGTTTCATATTCTTTTGTAGATCCGCGCAGAAAAAATCCTCATTTCAAAGAAAATGTTTATGAAAAGACTTTTCTTCTGGTGTTCCTTTTTTGGGAATAGCACATAGAATCGTACTCAATAAACCAAATGCCATGAACACCAAGCTCACCAGCATAAAATTCGATTGCACCGGTAACAATTCCTTAATAAGAGTGGGAATTCGCCCCCAAAAAAGAGGGGAGAAAGCAACACCGAAAGAAGTTGCACTGTTGACAACCGAATTCGCCGACGTACTATCATGCTTTCCAACCGCATTCGTTGTAACCAGAGTAATCATTGATATTAAAATCCCAAATCCCATTCCATCAAACAACAATCCTAAAAGAATCAGGGGACTGGAATCGCTGCTTACAACTAAAAGAAATCCCGCACCAAAAAACAGACATCCTAGAGAAACAAGCCATTTTTTTAATTTTGAATACAATTTTGGGAAGGACATTCCAGCCAACATCGTACCAATTGTATTTGCAGACAGTCCATAAGCACTTATCATTGGAGAAATTCCAATCTTGGTATCCATCAAGTAAGTCAAATCGGTAACTATGATGAATGATAAACTCATCATGATAAATGCAAAAAATGCATATAGAAATACAATGGGAGGAATTCTGTTCTTTATATTTCCCCCCGGTACAAGTTGATTAGTTTTTGCAGGAATATTGAGCATAAACAAGATAAAAATGAGAACGAACAGACTGATAACATTGATAAAAAATGCGTACCTCCAATTATAGGTAGCAATCCAAGCGGACAGAGGAGGAACAATGATCGCAAATGATTTTGAAACAGTCAGGCACAACCCAAACATTTTAGCTCGTTCTTCCCCTTGAAAAAAATCTGCGACCAGTGAATTTTGTACAGGACTGATCAATCCCATTCCAGCACCCACCAACCCGCGCAGGAATAAGTGGATAGAAAAATCATTTACCAACCCCGCTCCGACTCCCCCTATGCAATAAAGTAATAAACCAAGAATCAAAATCGTCTTTTTAGACAAAAAACGTACTAATTGCCCCGATAGCAAGACAAAGAAGATGGCAATAGTAGAAGGTAATGTGACCGTTTGTTTGATAATCGTGGAGCTAATTTGAGGATACGCAATATTGATTTTTTGAATCAGCGGTGAAACCGAATCAATAGCGATAACACTTACCAGTGCAAGGGATAGAATAGCTGCTTTGTTACGATTCATATCAGGCTTTCGACACAACTATATTTGCAACAATGATGCGCCTTAAGAAAGTGGATCGAACTTCTATCAGTCAAATTTCAAGAATAAGATGGAAGGTATATTTCTAATTAGTAATCGCATTATTAATAGAACCACCTCCAGATTATTCTGGGAGTAAGTAAAATTTTTGTTATTAACCTAATATGCAAGATGGATTTAGAAAAACCCATCTATTGCATCAGGCTTCATCTAAATTAACATCTGACCCGTTTGTTTCGATAACGTGTTTGTACCAATAAAAACTTTTCTTACGTGTCCTTTCTAAGGAACCTTTCCCAGCATTATCTCTATCTACATAGATAAAGCCATATCGCTTGTCCATTTCTCCCGTTCCACAGCTGATCAGGTCAATACAGCCCCAGGGTGTATAACCGATGCATTCTACGCCATCTTCATTGATCGCTTTTTCTATTTCAAGAATATGTTCTTTCAAGTAACTAATACGGTAATCATCAATGATTTCACCATTTTCACCCACAGTATCATAGGCGCCCAATCCATTTTCCACAATGAAAACCGGAATCTGATAGCGATCATAGAGATTATTCATCTCAATGCGTAACCCAATTGGGTCTAACTGCCATCCCCAATCGCTTGTTTTCAGATAGGGATTTTTGATCGCGTTCATCAAATTACCCGATGTCTTCTCTTTATCTATCGAACTACTTGCGACAAAACTGTGATAATAACTGAATCCGATATAATCAACTGCTCCCTCATTCAGAATCTTTTCGTCTTCAGGTTTCACATCCAGATTGACTTTATTCTTTTTAAGAAACAGCAAAGCTTTCTTTGAATATGCTCCTCGAACCTGCACATCTGAAAAATAATAACCTTGATCAGCTTTCAGCATACTTTCCAGTTGGTCTTCTGGCTTGCATGTCTCACCATAGAAAGGATGCCCAAGCATCATCATCCCGATCTTGAAATCTGGATTGATGGAATGACCTAACTTCACCACTCTTGCACTAGCCACCAACATATGGTGGGCTGCCTGATAAATTACCTGATTAAAATTTTCTCCCTCATTGACCCTGATTCCGGTGGGTACAGCAGGATGAAAAGTAACCGTATTGATTTCATTAAAGGTCATCCAATATTTCACTTTATCTTTATAACGATCGAAAATGGTCTCGCAAAAACGGCAATAGAAATCGATCATCTTGCGATTTCGCCAGGAACCATATTTTTTTACCAATCCATAAGGTGTTTCATAATGGGAGATGGTAACAACAGGTTCAATCGCATATTTCAAACATGTATCAAACAGATCATCGTAAAACTGCAATCCTTTTTCATTAGGTTCTATTTCATCTCCATTCGGAAAAATGCGCGTCCAATTGATGCTGGTGCGAAAGCATTTGAATCCCATCTCTGCAAAGAGGGCAATATCTTCCTTATAGCGATGATAGAAATCGATCGCCTCATGATTGGGATAGTATTGCCCCTCTACGATTCCATCCGTGTATTCTCTTCGCGCATTAACAGAACCTGCTGTCATACAATCAGCCGTACTGACACCTTTTCCATCTACGTTCCAGGCACCTTCACACTGATTCGCGGCTACAGCACCACCCCACAGAAAGTTTTTCGGAAATGTCATCGATTCACCTATATATTCATTGTTATGAGCGTTGCCAATTCAACAGTATCCTTTATGTTACCAACCTGATTGCAATCCCCTAATATGAAGGTATCCTGTGTGATCCCATAGAAAGAATGTGCCAGTTCCCTTCGCGAACGTAATCCGGTAGCCAACAACACATGATCCGCTTCCAGGAACTGCTCCTTCCCATCCTTCTCTTTGACCACCACTCCATCCTCTTTGATCTCCTTACACTTCGTCTCCGTCATGGGATACAAACTCTCACATTTTTCCATGTGCTGACGCAGCGCAATCCGGTACAGCATGTTTCCCTTCTCCGCCAGCTTATCCGTGATCTCCACGATGTGCACTTCATTCCCCCGCTCCGCCAGTTCCAACCCGATCTCCGAGCCGATCGTTCCCCCTCCGATCACCACGATCTTGCCCTTCATCTTGTTCAAATCTGGATACGCTTCCACTGCCTGCCGCGCATGCTCCACTCCAGGGATCGGTGGAGTTGTCGTGTCTGCTCCTACTGCGATGATCAAGGCTTCCGGCTCTAATTCTTTCACCAGTTCCGGCGTCGCTTCTGTGTTCAGCCGTACTTCCACCTTCGACTTCTTGATCTGGGTCAGCAGATAATCGCGATATCTTCTCAGGTCTTGTTTGTAATCATCATAGTCACAAACGTTGATCTGTCCGCCTAATTTGCCCGTCTTCTCCATCAGGATCACTTTATGCCCCCGCTCTGCGGCTGTCAGTGCAGCTTTCAGTCCCCCTGGTCCCCCGCCAATGACTATTACTTTCTTCGCCCTCTCCGCTTTCTCTAATTTTAGGGGGATAAGATCTTCCCTGCCATAACGCGGATTGACCGCACAACCCACATTCATACGATTGGTTGAAATGTGATAACAATAGTTGCAACGTAAACAAGGAACAATGTCCTCAACTCTGTTCTCGAAAGCTTTCTTCCCCCATTGCGGATCTGCGACCAAGATACGTCCCAGGGAAACCATATCCGCTTTCCCAGATGTAATGATGCTTTCAGCTTCTTCCGGGGTCATGATCGCCCCAACCACAGACACGGGAATTTGTACATTTTTCTTTATTTCAGCAGCCCAGTGCACATTTACCATATGGGGTTCGAATTGCATGGTTGCCATATGTACATTGGCTTCATGCTCAATATCCAGACCAGCCGATACATTGACCATATCAATATATGGCTCTACTTCCCGGATAAAATGAACCACATCACCGAATTCAATACTATTGGGAATCCATTCATAGGCACTGATACGCATATCAAGCGGAAAATCTTCTCCTATTGCATTCCGCACAGATTGAACAATCATTTTAGGGAACTTTGCCCTGTTTTCAAAACTTCCCCCAAATTTATCGGTTCTATGGTTCCAGGCAGGGGATAAGAATTCAGCCGGCAGCCAACCATGTGCGAAATGTAGCATAACCATATCGAATCCAAATTCTTTGGCAGTCGCGGCAGTCTCAGCAAATGAATTACAAATGCGTTCTATTTCTTTTTCATCGAGGGCTTTTATCGGATTACCATCTTTGGTAACGCCATCACAGGCACCCCATACAAAATCACCAGGTGAAACACGCGCATATTGACCAGAATGCAAAATTTCTAATGATACTTTTGAGCCTCCCTGATGCGCCATATCCAACTGCAATCTGGTTTTCTGCCGTTCATATTTTGAGAATAAATATGGAATTGGTCCAAATGCTGCCCTAGGATCATCCACCATTCCCCCACCAAATATGAACATGGCAGCTCCCCCGCATGCCTTTTCTCGCAATACCGGCCCACAGGGTGTAGAGACAATACGGTTTCTCAGTACCATATTGTTTATTTTTATAGGTTTAAATAGATTAGGATAATTATTCATCTTCAATCCAGGTTAGCTGCAATGAAATAAGCTTCATTAGTAGCTTCCAATACCTTTGCCACCCGGTCACAATCCCCGATCATGGCTGTTTCAGGGACAATACCGAAAAATGAGTGTGCGAGGTCTTTTCGCGAACGCAATCCGGTAGCCAACAGCACATAGTCCGCTTCCAGGAACTGCTCCTTCCCGTCTTTCCCTTCAACCACCACTCCATCCTTCCTGATCTCCTTGCATTTCGTTTCCGTCATCGTGTGCAGTGTCTCACACTTCTCCATGTGCTGTCGGATCGCGATCCGGTACAACATGTTCCCCTGCGCGTTCAACGTGTCCGTGATCTCTACGATGTGCACTTCATTGCCACGCTCCGCCAGTTCCAAGCCCATCTCCGATCCGATCGTCCCTCCTCCGATCACCACGATCTTTCCCTTCATCTTGTTCAAATCTGGATACGCTTCCACTGCCTGCCGCGCATGCTCCACCCCAGGAATCGGTGGCGTTACCAGCTCCGCTCCCACTGCGACGATCAACGCCTCCGGTTCCAGCTCTTTCACCAGCTCCGGCGTTGCTTCCGTGTTCAGCCGCACTTCCACCTTCGACTTCTTGATCTGGGTCAGCAGATAATCGCGATATCTCCTCAGGTCTTGTTTGTAATCGTCATAATCAGAGCAGTTGATCTGCCCACCCAACCTGCCCGTCTTCTCCAGCAAGATCACTTTGTGCCCCCGTTCTGCGGTTGTCAGCGCTGCTTTCAATCCCCCCGGTCCCCCGCCGATCACCACCACTTTCTTTGCCCTCTCCGCTTTCTCTAATTTCAGAGGGACTCGATTTTCTCTTCTAAATCGTGGGTTCACCGAACACACCACGTTGGCATGCTCTGATGCAATATGGTAGCAATACAAGCAGCGCAAACACGGAACAATATCTTCCTCGTGTCCCTCTTGTGCTTTTTGGGGGAAGAAGGGGTCTGCCACCAGTTGCCGCCCTATCATTACTGCATCTGCCTTCCCGGTCGCGATCACATCTTCCATTTCATCGGGAGTCATGACAGCCCCTACCAGAGAGACCAACACATCACAATTTTGTTTCACTTTCGCTGCAAAATCTACATTGTATAAATGCGGCTCAAACACACTTGGAGACATATATACATTCGCCTCATAGTAGCAATCCATACCACAGGAAACATTCACCATATCGATATAGGGTGCCGCATTTTGAATGAAATACAACATGTCTTCTGATTCGTATGATTCTGGTACCATCAAATGTCGACTGATTCTCATCTGGATCGGAAAATCAGGTCCAACTGATTTACGAATTTGTTCAACAGTTTTCAAAGGAAATCGGATCCGATTTTCAAGGAAACCGCCGTAATCATCCGTCCTTTTATTTAAACCTGGTGCGAGGAACTGGCTGCACAGGCTATCATGTGCGAAATGGATTGTAGCCATGTCAAATCCAAAATCTCTTGCCTGGCATATACCAATAGACATAGACCTTATAATGGCATCCATATCTGCCTCGGTCATCATCTTCATCTTTCGACCGTCAAAACGAATTCCGTCTATTGGTCCACTTACTGATCCATCTTCATTAATGACACTATGAAAACCTACTTGCAGACTACATCTCGCGCCCGCTTGCTTCATTACAGAAATTTCTTCCCTTGTAACATCCCGATTGTATTTACCAAACATGGCATGTTCTTCATCACGGACCATACTGCTGATATGAACTACGGCTGCTCCACCCAATGCTTTATCAAATATGCTCATATTTCCATAATTTGTGCTTGAAATGATCTTATGGGTTGGAATTATCCCCATTGATGAAGCAATGATGCGGTTCTTTAACATTAAGGTATTAATTTTTAATGGGGAAAATAAATGTGGGTAGTTTATTGTCATGCCAGACTCCTTTTTGTGCAATGATCTTTTTACAGATTAGCAGCGATGAAATAGGCATCATTGGTGGCTTCCAACACCTTGCCAACTTGGTCACAATCTCCGATCATGGCTGTCTCAGGTGTGATCCCATAGAAAGAATGAGCCAGATCTTTCCTCGAGCGTAATCCGGTTGCTAATAGAATGTGATCCGCTTCCAGAAACTGCTCCATCCCATCCTTCTCCTCAACTACCACCCCATTCTCCCTGATCTCCTTGCACTTCGTCTCTGTCATCGTATACAGTGTCTTGCATTTATCCATGTGCTGCCGGATCGCTATCCGATACAGCATGTTCCCCTGTGCATTCAACGTATCCGTGATCTCCACGATATGCACCTCATTCCCACGCTCCGCCAGCTCCAACCCAATCTCTGATCCGATCGTGCCTCCCCCAATCACCACAATCTTGCCCTTCATCTTGTCCAGATCCGGATATGCTTCCACTGCCTGTCTTGCATGCTCCACCCCAGGGATCGGCGGTGTGACCGTATCCGCTCCAACAGCGATGACCAACGCTTCCGGTTCCAGGCTCTTCACCAATTCCGGGGTAGCCTCAGTGTTCAAGCGTACTTCCACTGTCGATTTCTTGATCTGGGTCAGCAAGTAATCGCGATATCTCCTCAGGTCTTGTTTGTAATCATCATAGTCCGAGCAGTTGATCTGCCCACCTAATCTGCTTGATTTTTCCAACAAGATCACTTTATGACCACGTTCATCTGCCGTCAGGGCTGCTTTCATTCCCCCAGGTCCTCCCCCAATCACCACCACTTTCTTTGCCTTCTCCGCTCTCTCAAGCTTCAAGGGTACGCGATTTTCCCTGCGGAAGCGTGGATTCACCGAGCATACTACATTGGCATGTTCTGATGCAATATGATAGCAATACAGACAGCGCAAACAGGGAATAATATCTTCCTCTCTCCCTTCCTGTGCCTTTTTGGGGAAGAAGGGGTCTGCCACCAGCTGCCGCCCTATCATTACTGCATCTGCCTTCCCTGTTGCGATCACTTCTTCCATCTCTTCGGGGGTCATGACCGCTCCCACCAACGAAACCAGTACATCACAGCTCTCTTTAATCTTCGCTGCAAATTCCACATTGTATAAATGTGGCTCAAATATACTTGGCGCTGAATGAGGATTCGCTTCGTAGTAGCAATCCATTCCACAAGAAACATTTACAATATCCACATAGGGGGCAGCTTTTTGCACAAAGTACAGCATATCCTCTGATTTGAATGACTCTGGAACAATCAAATGTCGACTGACACGCATCTGGATAGGGAAGTCAGGACCAACCGCTTCACGAATACGCTTGATAGCTTCAAGGGGAAAACGAATACGATTTTCCAATGAACCGCCGTATTCATCCGTACGTTTGTTGAAACCCGGTGCCAGGAACTGGCTGCACAGGCTATCATGGGCAAAATGAAATGTGACCATGTCAAATCCAAAATCTCTCGCCTGGCATATACTGTTCTCGCAAGATTCAATAATTGAATCCATATCCGCTTCGGTCATCATTTTCATCTTTCGACCGTCAAAACGAATTCCATCTATTGGTCCAAAAACCATTCCATCGCTATTCATCGGACTAAAAAGCCCCAATTCCAGACCACAACGCGCCCCGGCTTGCCGGCAAACAGAAATTTGCTCTCGAGTCACATCACGGTTATATTTTGCAAAAATACTATGTTCCCCATCTCCAATTCCTCCGCCAATATGCACAAGCGCAGTTCCACCTAATGCTTTATCAAAAACACTCATATTTCCATAATTTGTGCTTGAAATGATCTTATGGGTTGGAATTATCCCCATTGGTGAAGCAAAAATACGATTCTTCAGCATTAACTTGTTTATTTTTAATGGGGAAAATAAATGTTGATATTTAACTGTCATGTTTAGCTCCTAAGTTTTATATATATAAATTCATTGACAAAACGGTTAGAATAATCAATCCGATATTTATTAACAACCTGGTAACTCGAGATATTTTAAGCAACTTCTTTTTAACAATTGGCAAATTGAATATCGATAAAACCAAGAGGATTAATCCTGTAACAATAGCTTTATCATAAAGAACAACACACGAGAATAAAAATAAAACGATTGGAATAATCCAAGAATAATAGACTGTTAACTTTTTTAAAAACTCTTCATCTCCCAAGTACAGGGAAAAACCCTTCTTTTTCCCACTCATTTCAATCTACCCATTTCATCGATGATTTGGATGCTAATGAAAAAATTCTTCATTTCAGGAAGAGTTCTAAAAAAAACTTTCAATAATGATTTCGCGACTTCATCACTATCTGCATTATGATCAATTTTTAAACTAAGCCCTTCCTTTCTTCTAACATAGAATTTAACATCCCCAATTTCTAGCTCATCTATCTTTTCAGCAATAGTGTCAATCTTCGCGCAACCCACTTGCAACATTTTTTCTCCTCGAAAGATTAGGGGCAAAATGTTATTGCCCCTAATCAGTGATATACGTTCTATTTATTAATACAGGTAATCTCTATTTCTTTTCTTCTTTCAAGGCTTGTTTATCGATAATCTTTACAAACGGGTACCAGATCAACATATCAACAGCAACTATAACTAACTGTAACAATAATCCTTGTATAGGTTTGCTGTTTGCAAGAAAACCATTAAGTCCCATAGGGATCGTCCAGCTTACATCCACCCCAGTAAATCTGGCGACGATTCCAGTCGACACAGAGAAATAGGCAATAAATGTATTCGCGATAACCCCTGTCATGTATGGAATGAACAACAATGGATTCAGCATGATCGGGATACCAAATAACAAAGGTTCTCCAATATTGAAAATTTGAGGGACAATCGCAAGCCCACCCAATTTTTTAAATCTCTCTGATTTTGCGAAAATCACAAGAAGGATTGCAAGACCAAGAGTTGCGCCAATTCCTCCTGCTTGAATTGAATGGCTGAATCCAGAAGTGATAATATTAGGCAGGGGTTCACCAGCAGTGAAAGCTGTGAGATTTTCTACATTTGCTGCCGTAAGTAATGGAGTCATGTATGTACCAGCTACAGATCCATGAATTCCGCAGAACATGAAAAGGGTCATTAGGATTTCCTCAAGAAGCAAGGATGGGAAAGATAATCCAATACCTTTTAAAGGCAGCTGGACAACTGTATAAACGATATTGTGAAAACTTCCGATTGTAGTTTTCGCCAACAATTGACCTGCAATCGCTGATACAAAAATGATGACAGCACCTGGAATCAACACAGTGAAAGTGTCTTCAACAAATTTTGGTACTCCGGCAGGCATTTTTAAAGTAATCTTTTTATCTAAAAAGAATTTGCATGTTCTCGTAACAGCATAGCCGATGATCATCGCAGAAAACATGCCTTTATGTCCTAACCACTCCGAAGGAATCGATGTGTAAAGTTCAGTTGGAGTAAGCAGTAAGAATGATGCAGCAGCTAGAGGAACAATGTTAATTTTTTCTTGAATTCCCAAATGCTCAGCATAACGATAAGGCAAAATCAGAACTACATACAGTGCAATAATACTTAATGTCCAAGACTGAGCATTCATGAATATCATTCTCACTGTTGGATTTGCATTGAGAAAATTTTGCCACGGTGCCAAATCAATGAAAGCAAACAGACATGCAAAAGATCCCACCACTGTGACTGGCATTAAAATCATCATCGTTTCAGCAAGCGCACGAAGGAATTTGATTGATGAGATCTTTTCTGAAAGGGGCACAACAAATTTTTGTATTCTGTCTAAAAATTTATCCATCTTTATCTCCTTGTTTAATTTGACCAATAAAGTACTTTTATCGAGATTAAAATATTTTCAGCCCTATCTTATTTTCCTCCTTTCTTCAATTCTTCTAATGCTGCATTAAGAACTTTTTCACCGTTTAACATCCCATAATCAGTGGTTTCGATCAATAAAAATGGAACTTCTGTAGCTTTATATTTTTCTTCAAATGCGGCTTTTTTAAATCGAACTTGCGGTGCTAAAAGCACAATATCAGCATCTTTAATACATAAATCCAATTTGGATTCTGAATATGCATTTATTGCAGTTTCGATATTTTGCTTTTTTGCAGCTTCTTTCATTTTTTCAACCAGCATTCCAGTACTGGCACCCCACTGACAAACCAATATGATGTTATAGACCACCTTTGACCTCCTTATAAATATTGACAAATTGTTCTGCCAATTCTCTGGTATTTTCTGCGATGGAAAAGTGGTTAGAGGCATGTACCAAGATCATGCTGATTGCCATTTTGCCTTCTCGTGCTTCGTAGACCAAAAGATTGGTATGCACTTCATGTGCTTTTAAAAGAGCTTCTGTGCTCTTCTTTAACAATGCATCTGCCATTTCGAAATCGCCTTTCCGGGCAGCTTCGATCGCTTCCATTGACGCGCTTTTGCTGTCTCCAGCGTACGCAATAACCAATACAGCATCTTTACCAGTGTCCAAAATATCTCCTCAATCAAAAGAATAATGTTTATCTTATGATCATCATCCTCATTAAACAATTTCATGTTTTGCAGATCAGGTCTGCAAAACTAATTAATCTTTTTATAAAAAATGTTGCAAACTATAATAAGGATGTGTCTTTTTATAGAAGTACCAGTTATCGCCCCAATTTTCTATCAGGCGACCAGCGTACATTGCAAATTAACATGACCGAGAAAGAAACAAGAAGAGTAATACACATTACAATATACAAACCGTTCTATGTATGACAATAAACAAAGAAATTCAGCTTATTAATTGCATGATGAATCAAACTACCTGGGTGACAAATGCCTGCCTTGCTGCTCACCTGGGTCTTTCTTCACGTTCTATTAGTACTTATATTTCTGAAATCAATAAGAAATATGGCAATTTAGTCACATCTTCTAACAAAGGCTACAAGATACAAAAAGAAAGAGCCGTTGATATTATTAATGCTCAACAATCGATTAGAATGCCCAATAACTATGAGGAGAGAAAGAAATATATCCTTGAGAAGATATTGCTTTCACAGCAATTTCCCACTATCGATTTTCTATCTGATAGATTATGTATTTCCCCTTTAACACTACAAAACGAGATATCGAAATTACGGAATGAATTATCTGCTCTGAATCTATATTTACGGGTTAAGAATAATAAGTTTTCCATCGTCGGGTTAGACCGTGATAAACATCGTCTGGTGGTAGAACTCATCAACAAGGAACTCGAGAACTCTTCCTTCAGCCTGGAAGGAATTCAAGATCTTTTTCTCAATGTTGATCTAAAGAAGGTTAAAAAAATCGTTTTAGATTCAATAAAGGAAAATAAATATTTTTTAGATGATTATTCACTATTGAACTATATCCTTCACATTGCTGTGTTCATAGAACTTAATGGAGGGCATAATACGAAAGAGCAAGAACATTCTCTTCATAAAATAAACTTTCGTGAGGTTGCATCCCCACATATTTATCACATCATTGAGAATATTTATACGGAACTCATGCAAGTATATGGGGGCAATTACTCCATTGAGGATTTTTGCGAAGTTTCACTATCGATGATGACCAGTGCGGTTTCAAGCCACATCACCAAACTGCATATGGATCAGCTTAGTGAACTCGTTAGTTTAGAAATCGAAGAACTCTTATTTGAGATCGTTCGATCTGTTAGAAATACCTATTCCATTGATCTCAAAGAAGATGGTTTTATGATCCGCTTTGCATTTCATCTTAAAAATGTACTTGAGCGAGTCCAAAACAACATCAACATCAGAAACAGTCAATTCATGAAGATAAAAAAAGATTTCCCTTTAATCTATGTAATTGCTGTTTATATTTCAAATATTATTAATAAAAGAATGAACTGCACACTTTCAGAAGATGAGATCGCCTATATTGCACTTCACATCGGAGTGCTTATGGAAGAAAAGAAAGCTTACTCAGAAAAAATAACCTGCATCGTATTGGCACCTAATTACTATACCGTAGGAAGAGCACTTTTTAAAAGACTAAGTGCCATTTTTTTAGAAAGTTTAATCATTTCCAACTTCATCACTTCCATTGATGATTTGCCAGAAACAGAAAAATTTGATCTGCTTCTATCAACGATCAGTATCAATACCATCATTGATATTCCCTATGTTTCCATTGATCCATTCCTTTCTGAAACATCCATTAATAATGTCTTTCAGAAAATCGAAGAAGTAAAACTATTAAAAATGAAACGCAAAATGACAGATCAATTCAAATACTTCTTCCGAAATGACCTCTTTTTTTACAACCAACCTTTCAAAACACATGTCGATGCCATCGAAACCATGTGCGATTATATGATGAAAAAAAATTATGTTGATAAGGATTATAAAAAGGAAATTTACGAGCATGAAGAGGTGGCACCAAGTTCATATGGGAATATTGCCATCCCACATCCATTGACAAATAATGCAATTTCTTCTGTCATTGCGATATCCATCAATCCGACACCGATCGAATGGGGCAACAACAAAGTTAATATCGTTTTTATGCTATCCCTGCAAGAAGAAAATAGAGACCAATTTAAAGATATCTTCGATTTCATTACTCATCTAATTTCCAACAATGAGTCTTTCACAAAAATATTAAACGCCAATTCTTTTGAAGAATTTATTGAAATACTGGTTTCTTTTGCATAAAATGCTAGTGTTTACCAAATATAAAGCAGTTACTTTATACTAGTCTGTACTACCCGAATCACGAACCGCTGATGATAAGTATTGGTTTGCTCATCATATTGCTCACAGGTCAGCAATGTCAATCAGGGGCACTCTTCATGCGCAGTGATCAGGGTGGTATCGGTAGGTACTATCCATATGATAGATCTCACGCACCTCATAAGCGTAGGTCTGGCTAAATGCTTGTACGTGTTAACAACATCCCTTTTTCAAATATATTTTGAATTTCTGTTCTTTCATTCCCCTATTTTATTAAGCATTCCTTTTTTGGGGGTGACTTCTCTATTTTTGGATCAGTCCTCTTTCGAATCACCGAGAAACTTACCTCCTTAATAAAATATAGGCACCTCCCATAGAATATTTGGAGAAATCAAGTTCTCCCTTTGCTTCTGTCCCATCTCTCCATCTATATACTTTTTTACTTGTATCGCAAAGCTCCAAACTAAGCAAAACGCCTTTTTCCTCAATAAGAGGTTCAAGAAACCCCAAAAGTTCATAGAGGTTTTGATCTTCGCATAAGATGAGTTGAAACTTTTTTTCATCAGCAAAGAAACTTGTCATATCAACGTTTTCGAAAAAATGTTGCTCAATATCTTTTAATATAAAAATATTCTCCCTCAAGCAATCACGTCTGTTTAGTTCATCGGCAATTGGTTGAGTTACGTAAATTTTTTCAAGCCGCTTAGACAAAGATATTACTACTTTTGAAATCGAATCAATATTCATTTCATCACTTTTGAAATTTACTTTTTCCATTAATAAATCGGGGAATCATTCGCAGTTTTTTCAAAAAAATAATATAAGATCAAAATAAAAATGGAATTTATTTTCTTTGTATCCTCTTACGCTTGAAAGAAAGTATAACAAAATTTTTCAAAACAATCTAACCAAATTTAATCTCAAAGTAATTGGCAATGGGAAAGATATCTATTTGTTCGAAAATGGTCAGGATATAAGTTTCATCATTCGTGAAGAAATATCCCACAAGCGCTCCCCGTCTCTCAAGTTCAGCGCCCTTGGATTAGGAGATTGGGGTCTGGAATCTCTCCAATAGATTTGGTTGCTGTTTTGAAGATCCGGATCAAGTAACAGAAAGGCGATCCCCCTGGCAGCCTCACCTGGAGAAACACCACCCCTTCGGCGCAACTTCCAGATCCAATCCATGAACAAAGAATTCCCTTTTAAACCTATATCCGTGTTCACCAAACCCGGGTCAGCAGCGAAGGCTTTAATATTAGGGTGATCGTGCAATCGCCGATTTAGTTCATGGATGAACAATACCTGTGCCAATTTCGTATGTTTATACGCTCTGAGCGGGTTATACGAATGAAATAATTGCAGATCATGCCAGTGCAGATATGTGTGGTAGTGGGAGGCAGAGCTTACGGAGATGATACGGGCAGCGGGAGCAGCATGCATAGACGGCAACAGCAAATTGGTCAATAAAAATCCGGATAGGTAATTGACCGCCCATTGGGTATCGAAACCCTCTACTGTGGTAGTTTGGTGAAATGGCAAGATAGCAGCATTATTGACCAGCCCATCCAGATATGCAACATACCAGGATGTCAATTGCTGTTTGATCTGCTGTGCCAACTGACGTACCTGAACTAGCAAAGATAGATCTGCCAGCAGGTAGGTCAGGTGAACATGAGGGTTGATCTTTGATAATACCTGTTGGGCATGCCAACAGCGTTCTGCAGAACGTCCTATCCCAATCACATTACTGCCCTGTGCCACCAACTGACGGGCTAGCGCCAACCCAATACCCGAAGTAGCGCCTGTTACCACAAAGGTTTTAGGTAGAGAATCCATAACCGAAATATAACACCGGAACAACCATCTTGCTGAAAGACCCCCTTAACCCCCTATTTGTTAACCTGCAATTCACCAATGATCCTCATAAAAGCATTCACCACCTGCGGATCGAAATGCGTACCGCTCTGTTCTCGTATATAATCGAGTGTTTTTTCTTCTGACCAGGCTTTGCGATAGGGACGATCTGAACGCAGTGCATCCCAAACATCCACAATGGCAAAAATACGAGCTGCCAGTGGAATCTGCTCCCCTTTCAAACCGCGCGGGTAGCCGGTGCCATCCCATTTTTCATGGTGACAATATGGAATATCCAGTGCCGACTGCAGGTAATCAATCGATGAGAGCATCGCATAAGCAAAACGTGGATGTTGCTTCATGATCTCCCACTCCTCAGGAGTGAGTTTACCAGGTTTATGTAAGATTGCATCCGGGATACCCAATTTCCCCATATCATGCAAGAGAGCGCCACGACGCAGATGTACGATCTGCTGCTTAGGAATACTCATTTCGCGCGCCAGGCGCACCGCAAGATCGGCAACGCGCAAGGTGTGTCCTTCGGTTTCATGATCACGCAAATCCATGGCACGTGACCAACCTTCGATGGTCTTGTCATATGCAAATGTCAAGTCAAGGTTAGAACGCTGCAAGTTCTCAAAAAGTTCGGCATTATCCACTGCAATGGCTGTTTGACCGCCCAGTGTTTCTAGAAAATCCAACCATTCCTGATTTGGATGTAACAAAGAACGGTGAAAAACCTCCAAAACGCCCTTGATCTGTCCTTTCGCTATCAGAGGAACGGCATAATAGGAAACAAAATCCTCGCCAATGATCAGATCGGACCTTGCAAAAGGTGGGGCGGCTGTTCGCAAGTCTGCGACCTCAACCATACGTTGTTCAAGTGCTGCTCTACCAGCATAACCCTCACCCAATTTCAAATTCGAATGCATAATGCCCCTGCCCCTAAAGCCTCGCACGGCAGTATATTCCAGCGAATTCAACGTTGGATGAAACAGCAGAACACCGGCCGCATCCACACCTAATTGGGAACGAACCTGTTCAAGCAGCACACTCAGAGTGAGATTTAGATCAAAACTGCTGGAAATTGCCTTATCAATATCTCGCAACGAAGTAAGACGTTTCAGATGTTGGTTGGCTTCGCCGAACAAGCGAGCATTTTCAATGGCGAGTCCGGCTTGCCCAGCCACAGCAGTGACCAATTGCAGCTCTTCTTCGGCAAACGGCTCTTTTCTGACCCTATCCAAGGCAATCAATCCAATGGGGACTCCCTTGGAAATCAAAGGAATCCCTGCCCAAGAGCCAAGCTCTTCATAATCGTTTTGATTAATGAGAATTTTAAAATCGGGATAATCATGAGATATGTCTGTCACAGCGACAGGTTTCATCTTTTTCATCACATCATAACTGGGTAATTTGGGGTCAAGAGCAAAGCGCAGCCCAACCACCTGTTCAGGCTGTTCAAAACCACGACATGCCAAAATTTCCATCATATCATCCTGGAAAAGCAGAACGGACATTGAATCACACTGGATTATCTGCGAAATCTTGGAAAGAATACTATCGAGCACTTTCTTCAAGTCTAGAGTAGAAGAAACCGCTTGTGAGATTTCAAGCATGGCTTCGACGCGTTTGATATGACGGCGAATTTCTTCCTCCGCCTGCAAACGTTCCGTAATGTCGCGATTCACGGATACATAACCATTCATCTTGCCCGCTTCATCGTACAATGCATTCATGCGAATCTCAACCGGGATCTTTGTGCCATCTTTTCGCAGTTGCATCGCTTCAGCCAGAAAACTGCCTTCTGTCATTAATTGTTTCTCGATTTCTTCTGATGTGATATCAATAAAGTCAGGTTGTAATAAATCTTCGCCGTTCTTGCCAAGCACTTCCTCTTCGCTCCAGCCGTACATCTGCTGCGCTGTTCGATTCCAGGAGGTAAGCATAAAATTTTCATCCGATGCCATCACGGCATCATTCACATTAGAAAGCAAGTAAGCCTGGTAATTGATCTGCTGCTCAGCGCGTTTTCTTTCAGTAATATCTCCGACCAGATGAACAAAACCTGTGATATGGTTCTGAGCATCGAGAATGGGGTCGGCGATCAGTACCAGCCATTGTGTGCCAATTTGTATTTCCAATACTTCACGATGCTTTGTCCTGGCAGACCGGGTAACCGGGCAGTGCATTAGGGGGCCATCCACCCCGTGAATAACCTTACAACAAACCTGTCCTACCAGCTCTTCCATAGTTTTACCGGTTAGATCACAGAGAGCCTGATTGCAGCGTACTACCTTGCGGTCGGCATCCAACAATGCCACCCCATCCCGCATAGCGTTGAACGTTGTAAGCCATTGTTGTGCTGCCGAACGCAACCTCTCTTGTGCCAACTTTTGCTCTGTGATATCGATTGAAAGAATGAACAATCCTTCTGGCACCGGCTGGATACTCAGTTCAAACCAGCTGCTGCTGCCATCTCCATAGAAAAACTCGTTTTCGATCCTGCGCGATTCCTGGTCGTGTATGCTCTTTTCCAACTCTGCAAACATGGGAGTTTTTTCAATTCCAGGGAATAGCTCCATCATGGTCAAACCTACCAATTCTTTCCTGGATTTTCGCGCCTGTTCGACCACAGTATCATTCACGTATAAATAGGTCCAGTCTTTGCCAATAATCTGGCAACCTTCCAGCATATTATCCATGGTGCTACGCAAGCGCTCCTCATTCTCGCGCAATGCTTGCTCAATTTGCTTTCTCTCCGTAATGTCTGCAACCGTGTATACAAAACCAGTAAGTTCTCGGCTGCGATCAAGAATCGGATCAGCGATCAAGTAATACCAGCGATTGTTATTTTTTATCTCTTTGGTTTCACGTTTCAGCGTATGAACCGCTCTTTGAATGGGACAATCTGATTGTTGTTTATCGTAACCATGAATGGCGATGCCTCCCAGTTTTCCAATCAGATCATTGTAAGTTTTACCGGTTAGATCACACAATGCCTGGTTACAACGCAGGATTTTACGATCGATATCCAGCAGTGCCACTCCATCCCTCATGGCATTGAATGTGGTCTGCCATTGTTGTGCTGCATCTTGCAATTGTTGCTGGGCACGTTTACGATCGGTTATATCAACCGAAAGGATGAACACTCCCTCTGGCACCGGCTGGATGCTGAGGTCGAACCAGCCAATTTTCCCATTGGGGAAGACAAATTCATTTTCCAGATGATGCGGCACATGCTTTTCCAGAGTATCCTTGATCCTGCGGAAAACCTCCGTCTCTTCAATACCCGGCCACATATCCATATAACGGTTCCCAAGCAGTTCCTGTTTGGGGCGCCGATTATGAACATCAGCCGCATCATTCAGATAGACATAACGCCAATCATGGTCAAGGATCTGGCATCCCTCCAGCATATTATCAAGGGTACTGCGGAAGCGTTCTTCGCTTTCGCGCAGAGCCTGTTCAGCATTTTTCTGTTCCGAAATATCCGTGATAAAACCTTCCAGAGCAAGCACCTTGCCATTTTCCGTATAGATTGCCTCTCCCTGTTCCCAGACCCATTTCTCCTTACCATCCGCCGTTTCGATGCGATAGGTTAGTTGATAAGGGCGTTTTTGTTCGACCGCTTCCTGGATAGAATCCCAGATCATCTGGCGATCATCGGGATGCACAATATCCACGAATGAAACACGGCTGTTATTGATCAGCTCCCGAGGTGAATATCCGGTCAATTTTAGAGAATGAGGCTGTGGAAAAATGGAGGAAATTTGGAGAAAAGTGGAGAGAATGAAGATTTTTCAACGCAAAACCCTCTATCTGAATGGTATCTGGCAGATCACACCCTGACCGTTTTTATACTCTTTGCTTCTATTCGAGTCATTATCGATCACCAGGCACACTACACCCTAGGCAATAATAGGAGCAGGGTTTCTCAGATTGACTCCATATAACAGCTTG
>Ga0209270_1001986_pt1 | contig 23957 bp, 18 predicted proteins | sample MTBAKSrepl1MetaG_FD_187456 | JGI IMG/M metagenome (GOLD analysis project Ga0209270, IMG submission 187456) | Enrichment culture microbial communities from Arthur Kill intertidal strait, New Jersey, USA, that are MTBE-degrading - MTBE-AKS1... | ecosystem: Environmental > Aquatic > Marine >...
CAAAGGAATAGGACTCCTGGCCCAGGACCCGCCAGGCGTTTTTGGAATTGAGCAGGGCCACGTCGTAATGGTCGGCCAGGTATTCGACCACCTTCATGCAGTCGTCGAAAACGCCGGGCAGTTCAAAAACCTTGGCCCCGCTGCCCAGGGGCTGGCTGAGCTGCTGGGGCGTAACCTTCCCGTGGGGCAGGAGCACGGCCGACTTGACCATTCCGGTCAAATACGAGGCGTAAAGGGCGGCCGAGGCCGAAGTGTCGCCGGTCGAGGCGCAGACGGACAGGATTTCCGGCAGGCCCTTTTTCCGGATCAAATATTTGAGAAAAGACAGAGCGGCGGCCATACCCCGGTCTTTAAAGGAGGCGCTGGGGTTCTGACCGTCGTTTTTGTAATAGAAAGGGGTGCCGACCAGGCGGCTGAGGGCCTCGTTGGCGGCCACGATCGGGGTGTGACCTTCGCCCAGATAGACTATGTCCTCGATAGGGATGACCGGGGCCAGGAATTCATGGAAAAGGAAGACCCCTTTAAGGGCCGGACGGTTGAGCATCCGGCGGTAGTCGAAGATTTGCCGCCAGCGTGGGCCGGGTTTTTGAGCCAGGCGATCTTCCTGCCGGTCTTCGATCAGAAAAACTCCGCCGCAGTCCGGACAGGTGTAAAGAAGCGAATCGACGTCATATTCCCGCCCGCAGCCCAGGCAGCAGTAGACCAGGCGGCCGGCCGGGGCCGGGATGAGGTCGTTTTGAATATCGGGAGGGAAATCTTGTTTTTGCATGGTGGTTTTTCTTGTCCCTATAAAGTGGTTTTCAAGTGGAGGCGAACCAGAAAAAGAAAAAAACCGCCCGGTCGATCTTCGGGCCGGGCCTGATTCAACGCTATAAAATTATAGCCTTTTTCTTGGAAAAAGTCAAGCGGTTGGCTGCAAAGGGGTCTGTCGTCAGGCCATAAGTCCTGGCTCGCTCAATCGTCCCTTGGCGGCTGTGGATGGAGGCGGCCTGGGCATCCTGCCCATGATTCTTGCGGGCTGGAAGCCCGGGCCACGAAATCAGTCCGCTCCGGTCTCTCAAGGTTGCATTGGCCGACGGCATCGCCTATACTCGATCTCAAAACGGCGGGGGGCGGCATGGCCGAGGCCACGTACATTCGTCTTTACCGCGACGGGGTCCTGAAGGAGCGCATCGAGGCGGCCAGGGAGCTGCTGAAGGAATGCCGGGTCTGTCCGCGCCGGTGCGGCGTAGACCGGACCGGCGGCGATACCGGTGTGTGCCAAACAGGGGCTCGGGCCTGGGTCTCCAGCTACAGCGCCCATTTCGGCGAGGAAGACCCCCTGGTGGGACGCCACGGTTCGGGCACCATCTTCATCACCCACTGCAATCTCTTATGCTTGTTTTGCCAAAACTACGATATCAGCCATGAAGGCCAGGGGCGGGAAGTCGGCCCGGACATCCTGGCCGCCTTGATGATCGATCTGGCCCGAGCCGGGTGTCACAATATCAACTTTGTCACCCCGACCCACGTGGTCCCCCAGATACTCGAAGCCCTGCTCTTGGCCATCGAGGCCGGGCTGGACCTGCCCCTGGTTTACAATTCCGGCGGGTACGATTCAGTGGAAACCTTAAGGCTGCTTGACGGCGTTTTCGACATTTACATGCCGGATTTTAAGTTCTGGGACAATGAAACGGCCCAAAAGTACTGCCAGGTCCCGGATTACCGGGATAGGGCCAGGGAGGCCGTTTTGGAGATGCACCGACAAGTGGGCGATCTTAAAATGGACGGCCGGGGTCTGGCCACCAGGGGCCTCCTGGTCCGGCACCTGGTCATGCCCCACGGACTGGCCGGGACCAGGGAAGTCTGCCGCTTTTTGGCCCGGGAAGTTTCGCCGCACACCTATATAAACATCATGGGCCAGTATCGGCCCTGCGGCCGGGCCCACGAACATCCGGAACTGTCCCGTCCGCTCTCCCCGGTCGAACTTCGGGAAGCCAAGGAAGCGGCCCGCCAGGAAGGCCTGACCAGGCTGGACGAGCGACGCCGGATTCTCTTCACTATCTGACGGAGTCATCGCTTGTCCCGCATTCTGGCCATCGGCGACGTTCACGGCTGTTTGGATAAACTCCTGAACCTGCTGGCGGTCATCAACTGGAATCCCGAGGAAGATACCCTGGTCTTCATCGGCGACTACATCGACCGGGGTCCTGACAGCGCCGGGGTCATCGAACACATCATCGGCCTGCGGCAATGGTCGGACAAAATAATCTGTCTGCTGGGCAACCACGAACAGATGTTCCTGGACTTCATTGAAGGAAGGAACACCGATTTATTTCTCTATAATGGAGGAACGGCCACTTTGGAGAGTTACGGGGGCCGGGAAGCGGGCCTGCCGGTGGCCCATTTCGAATTCATGAAATCGCTCCCTTGTTACCACGAAACCGCCGACTATATTTTCGTCCACGCCGGCCTCCGCGACGGCGTCGCCTTGGCCGACCAAGACCCGCACGATCTGATCTGGATCCGCCAGGAGTTCATTTATTCCGATTTCGATCACGGAAAAACCGTGGTCTTCGGTCATACCCCGGTCAACCGCCCGTTGATCCGGCCGAACAAAATCGGCATCGACACCGGCGCGGTGTACGGGGGCTCACTCACCTGCCTGGAACTGCCCGGTCCGACCTTTTATTCAGTCTGATGAAAAGAGAACGAAACTTACCTGGCGCCGGCCGAAAATAAGAAAACCGGACCTCAATCCGGTTAACGTTTCTGAGGCGAAGTGCGGTTTCCAAGTTCAAAGCGAAGATAACAGTTGCAATTGATCTTGACCAAAGTATTTTTTGAAATAGCCGCAAACGTCGCAGGTTTCCTGACAGTGGACTCTTTTGTGCCCTACGACTTTCTTGAGGACGTAACAGCGTTGAGCCCGGCACTGAAAGACCAAGCAATCCTCACACCGGTGCTTGTGACCCAGGTTGACAAAACCCTTATGATGATATTCCCAGCAATAAACGAATCTTTTCTGCCGGGTTAATTCATATTCTCTTATTATTTCCCGGTTGTAATTGTTTTCTTCCATAAAACGCATCAGTTCTTTGCGGCTGATGCGCCGGTGTCCGCCGGGAGTGGTGGTGGCAGCCAGTCGTCCTTTTATGATCCAATTGCGGACGGTGACTCTGGTCACGTTGAGCATCAGAGCGATATCGTGAGTGGTGAAATACTCTTTCATTTCTTTTATTTACTCCACGAGGACAATCTTTTTCCTTTTATATCATTATTAGGTGCAAAAAGTAAAGACTAATCTTTAAAGATCAAAAAGGCCTGGTTATTAATCAGCAGAGCTTTTAGTTGGCGGGGGGGCGATTTCAGCGTTGTTACCACGCGCCCATCGGCAGGCCAAGAAAAACGTGAGCAAAGTTTCGGTCCGGCATGTTTTATCGTCGTCCGGCATTCCGGACCAGGACGGCGGCCATTTGCCTGACGCCTTTGGTCAACAGACTGATTCCCCCGAAGACCATTCCAGTGCCCATCAAAAGGGGGACCCAATAGGCCTTTTCATGAAAGTAGGCCCAGCCGATCAAAAAGCTGTTAAACCCGACCCAAAACAGGATCACGGCGATCACGGCTTTCAAGCCGCCGACCGCGGCCTGGAGCGGGCGGCTGGATTTGGTCGTTTCAGGGAGGGGTTTCATAATTCTTCCTTGACTTCCAAATAATTATAGCCATGATCGGCTTTTTTTGTCAAAATAGTGAACTGGCGGGCTTGTCTCATTTTTGTTTCAAAGTATAATATCAAATTTCCATCAACTATTCCGAAAAAAAACCAAAGAAAGGGGATTCCATGGCGGCCGCTTCCCAATCCTCAAGGTCTCCCAATTACCGCTGGCTGGTGTTCGGATTGCTGGCCGGGGCCTATCTGCTGGTTTATTTCCATCGTCTTTCACCGGCCGTGGTGGCCTTGGACCTGATGCGGGACCTGGCCGCCGGGGGGGCACTCATCGGCCTCCTCAGTTCGGCTTACTTTTATCCTTACGCCTTGATGCAGCTTCCGGCGGGCCTGCTGTCCGATTCGTGGGGGCCGAGGCGGACCATCACGGTCTTTTTTCTTTTAGCCGGGGCCGCCTCGATCTTTTTCGGCCTGGCCGCCGACGTGTCCTGGGCCATTATCTGGAGGGTCCTGGTCGGCCTGGGCGTGTCCATGCTGTTTGTGCCGACCATGAAAATCTTGACCCGATGGTTCCGCCATTCCGAATTCGCCTTCATGACCGGACTGCTGATGGCCGTGGGGGGACTGGGCGCCTTGACCGCGGCCACCCCCTTGGCCTATTTAAGCGGTGTTTTAGGCTGGCGGGGCAGCTTTGTGGCCATCGGTCTGGCCACCCTGGTCCTGGCCGGGGCCATTTGGATTCTGGTCAGGAACACCCCCGAGGAATTGGGTTTGCCCCCGGTGAACCAAGCCGGCGGACCGGAACCGTCGGCTCCCCCCGAGACCATCCCTCTTTGGACCGGCATGAATCTGGTTCTCCGGAGAAAGTCTTTCTGGCCCCTGGCCGTCTGGTTCTTTTTCGACGCCGGGGTCTTTTTTACTTTCGGCGGTCTCTGGGGCGGCCCCTATCTGATGCAGGTCCACGGTCTGTCCAAACCCCAGGCCGGTCATGTCCTGTCCATGCTGGCCCTGGCCATGATCTTCGGCAGCCCCTTGCTCAGCTACCTTTCGGACAACGTCTTGCACTCCCGTAAAAAACTCATCGTGGGCACGGCCGCTTTCCTGACCGTTTTGACCGGGCTCCTGGCCTTTTTTCCGGCGGCCCTGCCTTACCCGGCCCTGTATGTCTTTTGCCTGCTGCTCAGCCTCTGTTCCAGCGCCATTGTGGTCATCGGCTTCACTTCGGCCAAGGAGTTGTTCCCGGTGGCCATCGCCGGGACCTCGGTCGGCCTGGTCAATTTTTTCCCTTTTTTGGGCGGGGCTCTCATGCAGCCTGTGGTCGGCTGGCTGCTCGATCTTCAGGGACCGGTGGGCGGACCTTATTCAGCCGAGGTTTACGGCCGAGCCTTTCTGCTCCTCTTCGGCGCCGGAGCGGCGGCCTTGATTTCGTCCTTCTTTACCGAGGAGACTTTTCCGGAAGCCAGCCGCTCGAATTGAGTCGGGCGGTCCGAAAATTGATCTTGATTCCTGGTCGCTTCGCTTACTTATAGCGATTCGGCCGGAATTCCGGCTTATCACAAATTTCCGTACCTGTTTCATCTCGGGGCGTCGACCGGATCGGCGGCGTGTCGAGACTTGTCCGCCCTTGATGGAATGGCCCTTGGGCCAAGCACGTCGGAGATACGCCGTAGCCGGGCGGGACCTCTTTTGTATACGGGAAGGCTACCAGGACGAGCGGACTCAATATAAAGGAGGCGCGGTGACCTTCACCATTTGGCCGTTCAGCGGGTGCTTTGCTTGGCCTGACGGACCAGCCCGCCTCTGGCGGGCTGGTCCGTCAGATCGGAAGCTATACCCGAGGCTCCGAGCGCTACGCCTTGGAACTTTCCCGGCACATGACCATCAAGGACGTAGCCCGTCACTTGGGAGTTAATTTGGGGTACGATCAAGAATATCCAGAAAAGGAATCTGGGGCGCCGGTTCTCTCGGCCCAAGCTGGGAAAGCTCAAACAGATCGCCGTTGATGAAATCAGTATTGGTAAAGGGTATTGTTACTTGACGGAGGTGCTGGACCTGAAGACCGGGGCCGGGGCCTATGTCGGCGAAGGTAGGGGGGGGGCGCCCTCCCCAGCGCCGTGCTCAAACGCTCAACCGTCCGGGAAGATGCTAACGAATACACTAAAGAAGGGCAGAAAAGAAAAGATACACGTGACCGCCAAATAATTACAGTTAATATGGTTAAAATTTGTTGAGCAATATATCGAAACTTGTTAAATTCTTGAAAATTTTTTTATAGAGTGTTATGGTTGCTTTGTATACAATAAAATCTGAGGGCTATATAAAAAACGTGAGTCTATTTCCTTTTATGTATATGTACTTACTGAGAAATTCAGTATTTAGGCTTCTATTGTTATTGGTATGGGTGTCCTTCTTCCCTCAGACGGCTCATGCCCAGTCTAAAGAGGAGATGAACATCCTGCGCTTATTTTTTAAAGAGGAAGACCTTATAGTCCAATCTCCAACAAGAGGTTCCAAGCCCATCTCTCAAGTGGCTGAAAATATTGTAGTTATTAATTCTAATGATATTGAGGAAATGAACGCTCATAGTGTGGCTGAGATTCTACAAAGGGTGCCCGGCTTATTTGTTGATTGGAATAAAGATTTTGGAGCTACCTCTTTAATACATATCCAAGGTTCTGAACCCAGACATGTGCTGGTCTTGTTGGATGGCATTACCTGGAATTTTCTGTCAGAAGGGTCCGCAGAAACGAACACTATCCCGGTGGCAATTATCGATAAAATCGAAATTATAAAAGGACCGGCTTCTTCCACCTGGGGCTCATCTCTAGGTGGCGTCATTAATATCATAACCAAAAAGGCAGGCCATACTGACCAGCCCACTGCCAGTCTGAGCGGTTCATACGGCGAAGGCGATACTCATGATTACAGGGTTCAACTTTCTGGCCAAGCAGGGGAAATAGGATATTACTTGTTTGGGGGCAGTCAATGGTCTGATGGCTTAAGAGGTTCAAGACACTTTGAGAATAATAGTTTTTTTTCAAAGTTTAAAATTCCTGTTTCAGAGGATATAAACATAGGTTTTAGTTTAGGTTACAGTGAACCCCACCAGGAAATGGGACATATTTCATCACAAGATTTAAAAATAGATGGTATTAATAGAGTCTTTTTTACAAATGCGGCTTTTGATGCTTTTATAACAAAAGAATTAAATTTTACTGCATCTTTTTATAATATAAATCACAAATTTATTCAGAATAATGCGGCTTTGGGTTTAGGATACATGGGAGCCGCCGACGAACTAGTCTTAGAAAACATCTTCGATGAAGAGATCATTGGGGTAAACAGCAAGTTTATTTTTAGAAAATCCGTGCATACTGCTGTATTCGGTTTTGATGTTGAACAGGGCAAGCTTTGTCAAACTCGTAAAGCAGGTCGATTGTTCCAGTTATTAGGCGCCTCTCCAATATCGGAAACTAATCCGGAAATTGATAAATGGGCGTTATACGCCAATGACACTATATCCTTTGATAAATGGTCTTTAACAGGAGGGGTAAGGTACGATTATAATGACATTACCAGCTCATTCTTCAGTCCAAGCCTTGGCCTTACTCTGAACCCTTCTAACAATTTTACTTTAAGATTTGCCGTCGCAAAAGGCTTTACCATCCCTCCATTATCTTCAACTTCTGGTGGAGGTTTGTTTGCTGATCCAAATCCGTCTCTTAAGCCAGAAGAGGTTTTTTCATATCAATTTGGTCTTGAAACAGTTTTGGCTAAATTTTTATGGTTAAAAGGGACTTTTTTCCATCATAATATAGAAAATAGTTTGAAGTTGGAGATTGGAGGTGGCGGTCCACCTAATTATAATGACATTTGGGTTAATAATGGAAATATCCAACGAGAAGGTTGTGAAATCGAGATAGAGACTTTGCCGATTAACAATTTATCATTATTTTCAGCTATGGCCTATGTTAATTTAAATCCTCCCAGTGAGGTTGGATCTAGTGATATGTTTAACTATATTTTCGGTTTAAAATATAATAATAATGACTCTTTTAAGGCTCAATTATTTGGTCATAAAATTTGGTGGAATTATGATGCTTCATACAATGGAAAATATGATGATTTTATCTGGGATTTTAACCTGAACAAAAAATTATTTTCCTCAAGAAAAAATTTATTGGAAATGTTTTTTACTGCCCATAATATCTTTAATGGTGCCCAATATACTTGGTCGGAGAACAAAAATCCAGAAAGATGGTTAGAAATAGGGATCAGACTCGGATTTATTTAATTCTTAATTGATGAATGGATATTAATTTTTCATTGGCAGACGCAAAAATATTTACAAGAAAGGGGGTATAGGAAGTTTTTTTTTGGATACCTTTCAGTCTGCCCTAAACACGCCCTAGGCCGGTGACGAAGGAGGAAAGCATGGAGGAAAAAGAATTTATTGTTATCGACGAAGGAATTGAAATGGAAGAGGTTGGTCCTCGTGGTCCTTGTTGTTTTGCGGCAATGATGATAGTCAGAGGTTAACTTAGTTACTTAAGAAAAGAGGGGGGCTTTGCCCCCCTTTAAAACTATGGAATTATCCCGATACATAAAAGTTTATCCTTACGAAGGTAACCCAGGAACCAAAATCATTTTTTCCACGAAAAAATCTTCTTTGATTCTTCTAAGTGAAGATGTTCTTTCTTCAATAAAAAAAGATAATATTTCACCTCATTATATAAATCGGTTAAAAGAGCTTGGTATAATCGTTGAAGATAAAGAAGAGGAGCAAAGAAATTTACTTAATTTTATAGATACCGTCAATTCTAACAACTCTATATTAAATTTGACTGTTATCTTAAATCTGGATTGCAATTTTTCTTGTGTTTATTGTTATGAAGGTGATTTCAAGGGTCGGCTGTATATGTCTGAAAGTACAGCGGATCTTCTAATAGATTTTTTAGAAGTAAAAACATGTGGAAATATCACTTCTATTTTGATTGATTTTTATGGCGGAGAGCCATTATTAAGTAAAGAACTGATAAAATATATTTCGAAAGAGATTATTAAGTTTACAAAAGAAAAAGAAATATCTTACAATTTTTCCTTGGTGACAAATGGCTCCTTATTTGATAGAAAAACGGCTCAGGAATTAATTGTTTATGGTCTTGATACAGTAAAAATCACCTTGGACGGGCCTCCAAATAATCATAACAAATACAGGCCTTTTAAATCCGGGGCGGGAACCTTCGACCTCTTATTGAATAATTTAAAAAATACCTGCGATATTGTAAAAATAACCCTTGGGGGTAACTATGATAGCGGTAATTATACCATCTTCCCCCAATTACTAGACTTGTTGGAAACTGAAGGTCTTACCCCTGACAAAATTAATATAGTTAAATTTGATCCTATAATTAACAGGCCTGAAAAGGAAATTATGCCCGGGGAATATAGGAAAGGTTGCCTGTCGATAAATGAGCCCTGGCTTTTAAAGGCTGAAAATTATTTACGTGAAGAAATATTAAAAAGAAAATATAATTATCCAAAAATTTCACCCACACCGTGTGTTATTGAAATAAATGACTCATATATAGTCAATTATGATGGCTTAATATACAAATGTCCGGCCTTTATAGGCCGGGAAGAGTTTGCCATCGGTTCTTTACAAACCGAATTAACCGATCCAGCTCCTGTTTATCAAATTGGATTTTGGAAAAATACCCAATGTTTAAACTGTGAATACTTACCACTGTGTTTTGGAGGGTGCCGATATATTGCTTATGTGAGAGATGGAAAGATTGATCAGTTGGATTGTCGAAAAGAATATCTGGATAATTCTTTGGAAATTTTAATTAAACAAGACTTGAAATACAGGTCTAAGGCTCCAGTTGGTTGAAATCTTTAAATGAAAAAAATCTTCTTGTATTCACTACCGTCAGCTCAATTTGGGCCGTTGTATTTGGACTTATTGGGCCGTTTTACGTAATTCAGGTCCAAAAAATCAGCGGAGGAATGGAAAAGCTTGGTATCGCTTTTAGCATTTTAATTTTATTACAATCATTGACATGTTACCTCGCTGGTCATTTTTCTGACAAACTTGGAAGGAAACCTTTTCTTTTTTTCACGGCATACACGGATGCAGCAGTTCTTGTTCTATATACCATAATAACCGAAACCTACCAATTGTATCTACTGCAGGGAATGTTCGGTATTACAAATGGGATAGGGGAAACTATAAGAACATCGCTTCTTGGCGACTTGACGATAGAAAAAGCCAGAGGAAAAGCTGTCGGGAGATTCAACGCCATTGTCAGTCTGGCCTCAGCGGCTGGGCTATCTCTTGGTGGCTATTTTGTTAAATTCTATGGGATAAAGTCTTTGTTTTATCTTGCCGCTGCTCTCATCGTTCTTTCAACTTTTATTTTAATGTTCATAACCGAAAAACAATAGTGTCCCAATGCTGAATTGTATCCGATTGTACTGTCCCCGTGTTGTCAACGGAAGTTCACATTTCTAGAAGCCTATAAATGATGAAATAATTGTTAATTAAAATAGTTAACAATTTTAATTTAGTGACTACTAGCAGCATTTGTCTAAATTAAATGCTTGACTTTTACACGTCACGCCGACGGCAGGACGACGAAGCAATCCCGGTTCCATTTCCCCCGGGATTGCTTCGCTTCGCTCGCAATGACGAATTGGCCGTTTGATTTTCTTCAACCTCAAAACGGTATTAAACGTCATTCCCGCATCAGGGGCACGAAGCGGACGGCCATGAGGCTCCGGGTCCTGACTTGGCCTTGATCGTCTTTTTCGGCCAAAACCAGGCTCTGGACGGACCAGGGCCGGCCGACCGGGATGACCATTTTGCCGCCGACCTTGAGCTGCTCGATCAAGGGCGGCGGGATGTGCCCGGCGGCGCAAGTGACGATGATGGCGTCGAAAGGCGCTTGTTCCGGCCAGCCGAAGTACCCGTCGCCCAGTTTCAGCTTGATCTTTTCGCAGCCCAGTCGGTCCAGAAGGTCCCGGGAGCTTTGATAAAGCTGAGGAACGATCTCGATGGAGTAGACCTCCTTGGCCGTTGCGGCCAGGACCGCGGCCTGGTAACCCGATCCGGTCCCGATCTCCAAGACCTTTTCCTGGCCGGTCAGTGCGAGGACTTCGGTCATGTAAGCCACGATGTACGGCTGGGAAATGGTCTGGCCGTAGCCGATGGGCAAGGGCTGGTCGGAATAGGCCATTTTCAGGTCTTCTTCGAGGACGAAAAGATGCCGGGGGACTTGGCGCATGGCCGCCAGGACGGCTGGGTCCTTGACCCCCCGGGCCTCGATCTGATCGGCGACCATCTTGAACCGGGCGGCCCGGTATTCTTCTTCGCCGGCTAGGACCAGGGAAAAAAGAAGCAGCAAGGCCAAAGATATTGCTGTTATGGTTTTCATGATTTGACTCCTCTCAAGTAAAGCCCGGCCGACAGATAACAAAGACCGGCGGCCAGGATGGCCGGGGTGTGGCCGGCCTGGAGGCAGAGCAGGCCCGCCCCCAAGGCTCCGACCATGCTGAAAAACCCGTTGACGCCGAAGGCCCAGGCCCTGGCCCCTGGCCTGGAGCCGACCAGATGGGTCAGCCCGCCGGCAAAGGGGGCGCCCATGACCAAGGCGGCCGGGGCCAGGGCCAGTCCGGCCCCGACAGCGCCGCCGGGCAGCCAGCGCAATCCGGCCAAGGCCAAAGGCAGGGCCAGGGCCGAGGCCAGGACGAACTTTTTAGGGGGCCGGTCTCCCCACCACCGGCTGCCCAGACCCGAGGCCAGGAGAAAGGTGCCCACCACCAGGGGCACGGCCAGGGCTGGGCGGCCCAGCCGATAAATGGTTTCAGCCAGCAGAGTGATTTCGGCCAGCATGTACCCCAGGCCGATCAGGCCGAAGAAGGGCAACCCCCGGGGTCCGGGCCTAAGCCTGACCAGGGGTAGAAGAATACCGATGAAGGCCAGGAGCAAGGCGGTGAAAAAACCGCCCCAGGTGAAGAGCAGGCCCCATTCGGCCGCCCCCAGGGGCTGCCCGCTTCGAGGGGACAGAATCAGGTCCAGGGTCCGGAATCTAAAAAAATGGAAAAAATACGGGCGGTCCCGGGTGGCCGGCCGGAGGTGGAAGTAGGCCCGGTCGAAGAGTTCTTCGGACCGTCCGGCCAGGATCAAGCGTCCGGCCTCGGCCAAAGGCTCTTGAGGCAGAACATGAAAACGGTTGATCTCTTCGGGTCTTAGGCCGGGCAGGACCGAAAGGTCGAAGTTCAGCCTCCGGGCCGCGGCCCGGATTTGTTCCGCCTGGTCCGGGCTGAAGCCGCCCGGTCTGACCATCAGCAGGACGGTGTTCCAGTCCCGGACCAGAGCCAGCCTCTCGGCCGGGTCCAGGTTCAGCCTTTTCAAGGCGTCGGCCGCCGTGGCCAGGATTTTGATCGAGGCCCGGGGCGGATTCATCAGGGGACCGCTCAGGACCAGGGCCCCGCCGGGGCTCAAGCGGCCGAGCCTGGCGGTCAGTTCTTCGACGGTCAGCAGCCGGGTCACCTCCAAGCCGGAGCCTGAAACCAAGCCGCCGCCGTAACCCAAAATAATGAGGTCAAAATCATCCGGGGTGCGGGCCAAAAACACGGCCGGATCGGCCCGGATGACCTTCACGCCCGGTCGGTGGTAGAGACGCCCGGTGAAATCGGACCAAGGCCCGTTCATTAGTGAAAATATTTCCGGGTTTTCTTCGACACCGGTGACCCGCCCCACCCCGGCGGCCAAGGCGGTCAGGACTTCCAGGCCGCCGCCGGGATTGATAATCAGGACCCGCCCCGGGTCGATGACTTCATAGGCCAGCCGCTGCATCAGGCATTGGATGAAGTCTGGGGGCGGATCTTCGGGGTTCCACCTGGTGATCGGCCCGACCAGGTCGCCGTCCACAAACAGGCCCCTTTGTTCGGGCAGAGGGCCAGAGCAGCCTAGAGACAAGCCGGGGGCGTAATGGAAGGCCGGACCGCCGATAATTTCCGTCAAGCCGTGCAGTCCCACGGCTCGGTCTTCCAGTCGGCCGGCCTGGGCGGCCAGGGCCGCGGAGCGGTCTTTGAAGGGGGCGAATTTCAGGGGCAAGGGCCAGGCCCAGGCCAGGAAAACGATGATAACCACAGCCGCCCCCCCAAAGGCGGCCCCACGGCGTCCGGCGGCCGGGAGATAGGCGGCCGAACCGAGCAGGGTCAGTCCCAGGGCCGGATAGAGGGCCTGGTTGGGCCTCAGATAAGCCAGGGCCAGGGCCGCGGCCAGGCAGCCGGCCGCTGATCCGGCCAGATTGGCCGCATAGGCCCGGCCCGGTTTTTCGGTCCAGGCCAGGACCAGGCCGATATGGGCCGCGGCCAGCAGAAAAGGCCCGACCAGGATGAGAAAGACCAAACCCAGGTCCCGCCAGGCCGAAGCCGACCAGGCCAGGGCCAGCGGCTCCAGACCCACGGCCAAGGCCCCCAGATAGGCCAGGGGGATGGACAGGGCTGCTCCCAAAGCCGTGGCGGTCAGGGCTGCGGTCGGTCTCCCGGCCAGGCGCGGCAGGGCCAAGGCCAGAAGACTGCCGGCCGAACCGAAGCCGACCATGGCCAGGGAAATCAGCAGAGAGGCGAAGTGATGCCAATAGGTCAAAGCGAAGACCCGGGTCAGGGTGACCTCGAAGGCCAGGATCCCGCCTGAAACAAAGAAAATGGAAAATAAGCGGGCCCGCTCCAACTTCAGCCGTCCTTTATAGAAATTGTTTGGTCAACGGTGGCCTGGATTCCCGCTTGCGCGGGAATGACGGCAACAACTATACGTCATTCCTGCGAAAGCAGGAATCTACTTTTCTCGGCCAGACAGAGAAAGGCGGAAAACGCTCCGTTCACTGATCGGTTACCCTTCTTCTTTAATCCGCCGGCGGCAAATGAAGCCGGCTTTCTTTTTCCGGTCACAGTCATGCCTTTCCAGGCAAAACCAAGGATGAAAATAGTCGGGACGATAAAATACTAATATTGATGATTCTTACCCTCCATAGGGGCGATCCCGGTGATCGCCCTCCGGGTCAAAAGTCGATCCGGTCAATATTTATCCGGCCATGACCCCGGATTCCGACCGATTTTCCATCGAAAGGCCGGCCATGGTCAAGCCGGTTCGTTTGTTGGCGTCGTTCTTAATACATTTTGAACTTTAAATCGTTTAAGAATAAATCAATTTTGCCAAATTTCTGGCGAAATAACAGATAATATTATGATGTTATTTAATAAATTACAGCAACCGCTGTTGATTATAATGATCTTTTGTTCATAATTTTCTATTGACAAATTTAGCCTAATCATATAAATTATGAACACAGGTTCGAAACCTGGAGGAAAAAAGCTGGCGATGAAGGGTTGAATCCGGGAAGGCCGGCAAAAAGAGCGGACTTGCCGATGGGTGCGGCCGGCATCGACGTTTTTTCCTCCGGGGCGGGTGGACGGTTCACGGTCGGTCCTGAAGGGCCGGGCCTCGACGTTCACCTGAATTTTCAGGAAGGAGGTTTGAGATTATGCCTGCTTTTGATGGAACTGGTCCTACGGGTTACGGCCCCATGACGGGGCGCGGTTTAGGCTATTGCGCCGGTTATCCGGCGGCCGGGGCCTGGGGTGGTTACCGATCCGGCGGCTGGGGCTATGGCGGCTGGAGCGGCGGGCCCGGCTGGGGCCGTGGCTATGGCCGCGGCTTCGGTTACGGCGGCCGTCGATTCGGCTACGGCGGCCGTGGTTGGGGACGGCCCGGATTCGGCCGCGGGGGCCGGTGGGGCTGGTGAGAGACCGCCTCGTTTAAAGTCTGGTAAATATTTATGATAATTCCTCAATGGCCAGGAGGTGTGTCATGCCAGGATTTGATCGGACGGGCCCCTGGGGTTACGGTCCGCGGACCGGACGTGGTTTAGGTTACTGCACCGGGTATTACCCGGCCGGCGGTTATCGAGGCCCTTGGGGTTTCGGTCCTGGCCGGCCCGGGCCGAAAGCCAATTTCTAAAAGATTTGGCCGAAGACCTCAGGGCTGAACTAAACTTGGTGGAGAAACGCCTGGACGAACTGGAAAAAGAAAAAACCGAGGACTAGCCCGGCCTGAGGGGGCGGGTCAGACTGACCCCACCCCCCAGGACCGATCAGGCGGGACCAACCCACCAACGACCGAACTTAGCGCCGGAATTTCGGGAGGCGGCCAAGATGCCGATTTATGAATTCGAACGCCGTTCTTGCGGACATATTTGCGAATTTCTCATCGGTCCAGGTGAACCTGGGCCACCGGCTTGTCCGAAATGTGGTAGTCTGGACCTGGACAAGATCATGTCGCCGGCTTTATTTTTGACCCGCGTCGGCGAAAGTAAACGGGGCCGGACCTGTTGCGGCCGGGAAGAGAGATGCGAGGCGCCGCCTTGTTCCACCGGCGAGGCTTGCCGGCGGGACCGCTGAATAAGGCTCGCCCATGGCCCTGAAAAACTATTACCAAATCATGGAAGTGGCTCCCGAGGCCTCCCTGGATGAAATCAAAAAGGCCTACCGGAATCTGGCCAAGCAATATCACCCCGACCGCAACCGGGGGGAACCGGCCAAGGAAGAACGCTTGAAAGAAATCAACGAGGCCTACCAGGTTCTGGGTGACGAGACCGCCCGCAAAACCTATGATCTGATGATTAAATCTCAAGGAGAGCCCGGCCTCTCTTTCGGTCCGGCGGAGGCGGGGGTCTGGGCGTCGGTTTTTCAGATGTTTAAATCGGATGGAGCCATGACCAGGGGCGCTTTTTGTCCACGGCGTGGTTTCGGGAAAAGAGGCTGCGGCAGACGCGGCGGTCGGTTTTTTAAAAACGGCTCTTCTTAATTTTTAGAGGAAAATCAAATTGGAAGCCAAAAACCCCTCTTATGTTTACGGTCCGGTCCCCTCCCGCCGGTTGGGCCGGTCTTTGGGCGTGGACCTGGTCCCCTATAAAACTTGTTCCCTGAACTGCGTCTACTGCCAGCTCGGGCCGACCACCTGTAAAACCATGGACCGCAAAGAATACGTTCCCACGGATGAACTTCTCCGTCAGGTGGAACGGAAAATAAAGGCCGAAGCCCAACTCGATTTCGTCACCCTCTCCGGTTCGGGCGAACCGACCCTCCACTCCGGTTGTCGCCGGATAATCCGGACCCTGAAGGAAATCACCGACAAGCCGATCGCGGTCTTGACCAATGGCACGCTTCTCTGGCAGCCGGAACTTCAAGAAGACCTGTCCCAAGCCGACCTGGTCGTGCCTTCCTTGGACGCGGGGGACGCGGTCACGTTCAATCATGTCAACCGTCCCCACCCGGCCCTCGATTTTGATCGAATCGTCAAGGGGATGATCGATTTTCGGTCTGTTTTTGACGGATTGATCTGGCTGGAGGTTTTTCTCCTGGAAGGAATGACCGGCCTGCCCGGAGAAGCCGCCAAAATAGCCTCGCTGGCCCGGGCCATCAGTCCCGACCGCATTCAGCTCAACACGGTCACCCGGCCCCCGGCCTTTGACTTCGCCGCCCCGGTCAGTGAGGACAAAATGAAAGAGCTGCTCAAACTTTTTGGGAAAAACGCCGAAATAATTTCAGAATCTCCCGCAACGGCCGGGCGGACCTTTTTTTCCGGACGCCGGGACGAGGTCTTGAACCTGCTTCAGCGGCGTCCGTGCACCCTTGATGATGTCTGCGCCGCCTTGGGCTTTCACCGAAACGACGCCACAAAATTCATAGTGGACCTGGTCAGACAGGATTTGGTAAAAATGGAGCGGGTCGGCCCCAACCTGTTCTATACTGTCAACCTCCTTGGGCCGAGTGGGCCGGAGTTCAAATAAAGGGTCCGGTGTTCAAGTCTCCGTAAGGTAATAAAAGCGGGTCTCCAAATTATGTTTCATTTTCCGGGGGTCGACTAGGAAAAAAGTACCAGAAACTAGGCTATAATCCGTGATTTTCCCGGCGGTTTTCAGGAAAAAAGTAATTAAATTGGTACCCGCTTCGTATTGCCTTCCGCCTTCCAATAGAATATCCTTAATAAAATAGGCTCTTTTATTCACGGGGACCAACTGACACTGGAGGGGGTAATCATGAAGATGAAGTTTTTTTATGCGCTGATTCTTGGGGTTCTGCTGGTTTTATCGGCTGGTCCGTCCGCTTGGGCCGCGCCCGTGTCTATAGACTTGAGCACCTGGACCAAGGAAGGCCCGTCCGCCAACGGGAATTGGAACGTTTCCGGCGACGGGAGTACGGTCCTGCAAACGATCAACGGCAATCCGACTTTCTTCGTCAGCCCAGGAAATTATATTAACACCACTTTTCAGGGCAAGTTCAAGGTGGAAACCACCTACGACGACGATTTCATCGGCTTCGTCTTCGGGTACAACTCGCCCCTGGCCAGCCAGGGCGACCCGGTCAATGCCTTTGATTTTTTGCTTTTCGACTGGAAACAACTTAATCAAACCTCGGGCGGGTACATGGGCTATGAGGGCTTCAATCTGGTCCGCGTCAACGGAACCTTTACCGATTACAGCTCTTCTTTCTGGGGACACACCGACAATCCCCCCACTTTCGACGTCCTGGCCACGGATTACGGTTCCGACCGCGGCTGGGCCGACAACACCGAATATGAATTCACCCTGCTTTACCAGGTCAACCGGATCAAGATCGACATCAAGGGCGGGACCGGGGTCTTCCAAAACGGAGCAACCATTTTTGACGTGACCGGGAGCTTTCCCGACGGCCGTTTCGGTTTTTACAATTACTCCCAGTCCAGCGTCCGGTACCAGGGCTTCACCGAGGAAGAAACCCCGGCCGTGGTGCCTCTTCCCGGCGCGGCCTGGCTCCTGGCTTCGGGCCTGGCCGGCCTGGTCGGGCTGAGGCGAAAGACTCGAGGCTGAACCGGCCGGTCAAGGACTAGGCCGGAACTAGGAAAAAAGTCCTAGTCGCCGAGTGGAAAAATGGTACTTTTAACACTGGAAAATACGAAAAAAAATCATACTCGCGGCGTATTGACTTGTGCTTTCGATTCAAAATAAAATGGCAGCCATAGAGAGAATTTTTTCAGACTAAGGAATTATGGGTTGCGGATGACCAGGGTAAGAATGAAATTGACCAGATAACGCCTCCGGGGGACCGGAGCCCCTTGGAGGCTTGCTTCGGCGTAACCGCCCTCCCCCAAAGTATGGCGAGGGGGATTTTTCCGGGCGCAAGGTTCACCAAAATTTCATTAAGTTGTCATGGCATTGAGGGTTGACTATCATTTAGGGAACCGAATAGAATTTCGGATTAGGGGCTAGGTCAGAGCAAAGTCAGGGTGCGGCCCGGCTGGCTGACCGAAAAGAAACCAAACGTGTCGGAAGGGGGTGCTAATTAGGTCAGCGGAAGAAATGGGAAGTTAAGTGGAAAACGTTTTGGTCATGGTTCACGATCAAAAACCAAACCAGATAGAGACGCCTTCAGGGAAAAACAAATCCTCATGAGGCGAGAATAAACAACGGCGCGTCAGTGAAAATTCCTAAGCTTTTAACTTGGAGGTAAAATATGAAGACACTCTTAAAAATAATCACCCTGGTCGCTTTCCTGGCCCTGCTGGCCGGACCGGCCGCGGCGTCGACGGTGCTCTATGGGCAGTCGCCTAATCCGAACGGTTGGGACGTGGCCTGGGATTCCGGGTTTACGCTGGCTGATGACTGGGTCTGGACTGGGCCCTATGCCGCCCTGGTCTATGACTTCCACATCTGGAATTCCTGGATAGCTGATGATTTCGGGACTGTCAGCAGTGTGACCATAAGCATCTGGGATGATACAGGGGTTGCCCCAGGGAGTCTATTAAAGTCCTATGAATTTTCGAACCCACCGGAACCCGACTTTTATGGCTCCGGCGAGCAAGGCTGGTACAATCCTATCCAAGGTTATTCTTTCCCGTATGGTAGTAGCGAAGACTATGACCATGAAAACATTTACCTGTCCAGCTTCGTTGTTGACCCGCTGGACGCCTTTCTGGCTCAGCCGGGTGTGACTTATTGGCTGGCAGTGAACGTCGTCCCTGAGGGCGAGACACAATCCCCCGGCTGGAAGACGTCACTGGAAGGCTCTAGCACCAATGCGGCAGTGTATTTCAAGGAAGGGGCATGGCATTCCCTTTATGATCCGTCGTTGTCGGAACCTTTAAATTTAGCTTTCGAGGTCACCGGGCAGATGGTTCCGGCTCCGCCGGCCCTGCTGCTGCTCGGACCGGGCCTGATGCTGGTCTGGGGTTACCGCCGGCGCAGGAGCTAAACCGAAGAACGCCGAGTCGTTCTTAACCCAAAACCAATAAACCAAAGCGGGAGGCTGTCCATTCAGCCTCCCGCTTTTTTTGGGTTTTATACCAAGTTGCCTTCAAACAAGGTTTATCCGCAGGTCATGGCGAGGAATCCCGCGGCAGCGGGATGACGAAGCCATCTCTTTTAATTTCAATGGATTGCTTCGGTCCGTCCGTGACGAACCTCGCCATGACCTCATGCTTTCTTTACTCTATGTATGAAGGCAGCTTATTATTAGGCCTTGATTCTTGGCGCACTTGGGCCGGGGTGCCCAGGTGAATCCAAAGTGGTCATGACTTATTTTTTCCGGGCTGACCGATCATACCAACCGACGTTCCGCTTTTCTTTGCTTTACGGTCACATCAGCCGCGGTGACGTGCTGAAAGCGGCCTTTCGACGGGTGGCTCGAACAAGAGAGCCCCCTTCCTGGAAGCTCCGGCTTCCCCAGGGTGGCCCCGGCAACTCGTTGCCGGGGCGCCGCAGGCGCAAGAGGCCTATCTCTCCCTCGCCGGGTGGTCCGGATTCCGCGTGGCGCGGGACCGGGTCCGCCGTCAGGCGGGCTTGTCCGCCTCAGGCGAATAAAAGGTCCGGCGAGGAATTCGCTGGAGTTGCCGACGGACCTTCCGGCTGAGACAGTCCCTGGACCAAGCCTCTTGTTCCTTCGGAACTTCGACCACAAGTTGTCGAAGCCACCCCAATATAAGTAGTTGTCTGGTTCCCAAGCTCCGGAGACTGTGAAAGTATTGCCTATTTTGTATTTTTTAGAAATGTAACTATCTGAAATTACTGACAGGGACGTTGGATTTTTCGATTTCTTTCACAGCCTCGGAGCCTGGGAACGAGAGCATAAAATTTAAAAGGATTGCTTCGGTCCGTCCGCCGAGAGGCGCGGGCCGCAAAACCGTGTTTAGGGACAGGAGGCAGGAAGGTGGATGAGTGAAGGCGGAGCAGACGGCAGAAAGCCCGGCGGGAGGCTCGGCCGAGACTGAACAAGCCGGAGAGGCCGGAGGCGCTGGTCCCGGACGGGACCAGCGATCAGGGCGGAAGGCATGTTGACGGTCCCAGAAGAGGGGGTGAAGGGGGGCAACTGTTTGGACCCGGCGGTTTATTTGCGGGTGGAGCGTGGGGGATTTGGAAGTCGGCGGTCCTTCCCCGGGGAGCTTCCGGAGAAGGCTCCCCGGGGATTGGATTCAAGAGCGGGCCAGAAGCGATTTAAAGCCCCGGGTCAGGGCCTGGCCGCCGTTGCGGGCCACGATCAGGCCTTCCATCTTGGGCAGTGTTTCGAGAATTTCCGGGGCGATGAAAACGGCGGTGGAAGCGGCGTCGGCCTGGGCCGCGGCCCGGGCCACCACGGTGGCCGAGACCAGTCTGGTCGAGGGGCGGCCGGTGTCCGGGTTGAGGAGGTGGTGATACTCATGTTCTTTATCGAAGAAAATTTCGTAGGACCCGGAAGTAGCGGCGGCCTGGTCGGTTAAAGTGATGATTCTCAGGTACTTATCCGGCTGAAAGGGGTCTTGGACGGCGATGCGCCAGGGGCGGTGGTGGTCCTTGCCGCCCAGAGCTAAAATATCCCCGCCGGCGTTGATCAAGGCGTTTTTGATCCCGGCCTTCCTGAGGGCCAGTCCGGCCCGGTCGATGATGTAGCCTTTGGCCACGCCGTCCAAACTTATCTTCTGACCGACACAGCCGAGAGCCACTCCCGAGGCGCCGAAGCGGACCCGGCTGAAATCGACCATTTTCAAAATATCGGTCAGTTCGGCCTGGTCGGGTGGCCCGCCGGTCTTTTTGAAGCTTTCCTGGATCAGGGCCAGGAGCGGCAGGACCGTGGGGTCGAAAGCCCCGCCGGAAAGCCGGTGAGTGCGGGCGGCCAAGGTCAGGACTTCCAGCAATTCCGGGCCGGGGTCGGACAGGCGTCCCGCGGCGTTAAGCTCGGAAACGGCGGTCCCCTGACGGTGACGGTCGAAAACGGCGATGAGCCGGTCCATTTCAGCCCAGGCCATTTCACAGGCTTGGCGGGCCTGGTCCTGGGAATCGGCCGTTACGGTCAAGGTCACCAGTGTGCCCATTTTGAGCCGGGTCTGTTCGAAACGGTCGAAGCGGGTTTTGGCTTCGGCCAGGTGGACCAGGGAGACCGGGGCCGAGGCCGCCAGGCTCAAGGCCCCGCACCATTTGACGAAATCACGACGGGAAATTTTTCGGCCAGTGTTCATAGGAACTTCCCTTAGGCAATCTTTCTGATCGGTTGGACCTGGCCGTAACCGAAACAGAACAGGCCGCAGTTGAGACAACGGACGGCCTCGCGGCGGGCCTGTTCCTCGGTCAAGCCAAGTTCGACTTCCTTGAAGTTCAAAGCCCTCTCTGCAGGGGCCAATTCAGGCATCTTGACCCGGGGCGATTTTTCCAGGGTCTGGAGGTCCTCCGGATGGACCCGGTCGACCACCGGGCCTTTGAATTCGTCTGGTTGGGGTTGAATCGGCTGCCCGGACAGGAGGAGGTGGATGGAGCGGGCGGCCCGGCGGCCCGCGCCGATGCCTTCGACCACGGTGGCCGGTCCGGTATAGGTGTCACCACCGATAAATATTTCGGGGACGCTGGTCTGCAAGGTCTTGGGATGGCCGTCGATGGCCTTCCACCGGTTGATGGCCAGGGCATTCGGGCCTTCAGTGGGGACAAAACTCACGTCGGCGTACTGGCCGATGGCGGCGAAGACGTTATCCACCTCGAGGACGGTCTCGGAGCCTTCGACCGGAACGGGGCGGCGGCGGCCGCTGGCGTCGGGTTCGCCCAGTTCCATGCGGATGTATTCGAGTTTTCTGACTCGGCCGTTTTCGTCGCCGATCAACCTGGTCGGGGCGGCCAGGAAGTGGAACTGGATTCCTTCCCGTTCGGCTTCCTCGATTTCGATTTCGTTGGCCGGCATCTCCTTGCGGGAACGGCGATAGAGCAGGGTGACTTCCTTGGCCCCCAGGCGCCAGGAGGTCCGGGCCGCATCCATGGCCGTGTTGCCGCCGCCGATGACCACGACTTTTTCACCGATGGGCGTATCCTCCCCCAAACCGCGTTTGGCCAGGAAGATGGTCCCGGAGAGGACGCCTTCCAGGTCGTCTTCGCCTTCGACGCCCATTTGACGGCTGTTCCAAGCGCCGGTGGCGATGAAGACAGCCTCATAGCCTTGTTCGCGAAGGTCCTGGAAGGTGAAATCCCGGCCGAGGCGTTTTTCCAAATGGACTTCGACGCCCAGGTTGACGATGCCTTCTATTTCCCAATCCAGGATTTTCTTGGGCAGACGGTATTCAGGGATGCCGTAGCGAAGCATGCCGCCGAGCTGGGGCATGGCTTCGAAGATAACGGGCGAATGGCCCAGGCGGCGGAGGAAATAGGCGGCGCTCAGCCCGGCGGGGCCGCCGCCGATGATGGCCACTTTTTTCCCGGTGTCGGCGGCCAGGGGCGGCACGATATGCCGGCCGGAGCTCAGTTCGTAGTCGGCGGCGAATCTTTTGAGGTGGTTGATGTTGACCGGTTCGTCAAAAATGTTGCGCCGGCACTTGTCTTCACAGGGGTGGGGGCAGACCCGGCCGCAGGTCAGGGGCAGCGGGTTGCGCTCCTTGATCTTATGGACGGCCTCTATGTACTGACCCTGAGCGATCAGGTTGATGTAGGCCGGGATGTCGATCTGGGCCGGGCAGGTGGCCTGGCAGGGGGCCAGACATTCCCAGTTGGTGTTCAGATGGATCAGCTTGTTCGAAACCGATTCGAGCCGGAGGACGTTTTTGGGGCAGAGGCGGACGCAGGTGCCGCAGCCGGTGCATTTGGCCTCGTCCACGACCGGCAGGCGGTCGGGTCCGAGTTTAATGGCCCCGAAGGGGCAATTGGCTTGACAGGTGCCCAGGCCCAGGCAGCCGACGTCGCAGATTTTGTCGCCGCCGGACAGGAGGACCGCCGCCCGACAGTCGGTGATGCCGCCGTAATCGAATCTTCGTTCGGCCCGGGAGGTGCCGCCGCGGCATTTGACCTTGGCCACCTCGGGTTCGCGCAGTTCGACCGCCACGCCCATGACCCCGGCCACCGACGTCCAGACGTTGGGGCCGCCGGCTACGCAGACGTTGGCCGGGGCCCGACCTTGAGCGATGGCCGCGGCCGCCCCGGAACATCCAGGAAAGCCGCAGCCGCCGCAGTTGGCCCCGGGCAGGACCTCCTCTATGGCGGCGACCTTAGGGTCGACCTCGACGTAAAAAACACGGGCGGCGTAACCCAAGCCGGCAGCCGCCAACAGGCCCAAGGCGCCCATGATTATGGCGGCGGCTAACATGATTCCACCTTTTTCGTCGGTTCAAGGTAAGACATAAGTCCTCAACTGTCTCTATACCATCAGACCAGTCCGGCGAACCCGGAGAAAGCCATGGCCATAAGCCCGGCGGTGACCAGACCGATGGCGATGCCTTCGAAGGGTTTGGGAACATGGGCCAGGGCCAGGCGCTCCCGGATGCTGGCGAACAGAACCAGGGCCAGGGAGTAACCGACGGCGCTGGCAAAGGCGAAAATCAAGGCTTGGAAAAAAGTATGTTCTTCCTGAATATTGATGATGGCCACGCCCAGGACGGCGCAGTTGGTGGTGATCAGGGGCAGGTAGATGCCCAGGGCCCGATAAAGAGCCGGGGCGCTCTTCTGCATGACGATCTCCACCAACTGGACCAGGGCGGCGATGACCAGGATAAAGGCGATGGTCTGGAGATATTCCAGGGCGAATTTTTCTAAAAGATACGTCTGCACCAACCAGGTAATGGCTCCAGCCAAAGTGATAACGAAGATGACGGCCATGCTCATGCCCATGGCCGTGTCCATGCGGCGGGAAACCCCCAGGAAGGGGCACTGGCCCAAGAAACGGGCCAACAGGATGTTATTGACCAGGATGGCCCCGACAATCATGAGCATGTAATCGCTGAAGGTCATGACCTCTCCCATAATCGGTCTCCTTTATCAGT
>Ga0209270_1001988_pt1 | contig 23939 bp, 21 predicted proteins | sample MTBAKSrepl1MetaG_FD_187456 | JGI IMG/M metagenome (GOLD analysis project Ga0209270, IMG submission 187456) | Enrichment culture microbial communities from Arthur Kill intertidal strait, New Jersey, USA, that are MTBE-degrading - MTBE-AKS1... | ecosystem: Environmental > Aquatic > Marine >...
GCCCTGATGTGCGGGCATGAGATGCAGGTGCCCGGCGGCCTTTCCCGCTGCATCCGGGTGCTGCTCCACTGGAACACCCCCCGCACCGCTCGCGAAATCATACACGTCTACCTGCGCGATGCTAAAAACCTGCGCCCGGACCGTACCACCCTGCCGGAAATCCATGAAAAAGAGCTTGAAGGAATGATCAGGGATTTTGACTTAGGCTCGCTGACCTTTGACCCGGACGGCATTAAAAAAAGTGACCCAGGAAATAAGACGTATGAAAAATAACTTTCCGTTGCAAAGGTCATGAAGCTTTAATCCGAATCCCCCGTCCCCAAACCCCGAGGAGTTTTTCAACTTGAAGGAAAACTGGGATATCATCAGTCGGATCGGAGCCGAACCTCTTCCGGAAACCGTCGTTTCGCCCATTGACGGTGCTGAAATGGTGCGGATCCCCAAAGGCGCCTTTACCCAAGGCATATCCGAAAAGGAATTGATGCAGATTACGCTTCTGGATGAACGCATCAATCCACTGTATGCAACCGAAGTTCCCGCCCGCAGTATCTATCTCCCGGACTATTATATCGACCGCTATCCGGTAACGAACTACCAGTATCGCCGGTTCATTAAAGCCACCCGGCATCGAAAACCCTTGCTGATGAACGATCCGGACTGGAACCAGCCGATGCAGCCGGTGGTCTTTGTCGGCTGGGATGACGCCAGGGCTTACGCCGCATGGGCCGGAAAATCCCTGCCGACCGAATCCCATTGGGAAAAAGCCGCCCGGGGGACAGACCGCCGCTTCTGGGCATGGGGACACGAATTTTATCCGGACCGCTGCAACTACAAAGGATACGGGCTCGGTCGCACGTCTGAAATAGGCTTTTTCGACAAAGGCATGAGCCCTTATGGCTGCTATGATATGTGCGGCAATGTATGGGAAATGTGCGAAGGAAGCTGGCTGGAAGGCCGCCTTCCCATGCGGGGCGGATGTTTTCTGGGATCGCCGGTGTCGGTGCGTGTCACCCGTCGCTGGACCCCGGAGGATACCGTCAACGGCGCCCACTGGCTTGGGTTCCGCTGCATAAAAAACATCCCCGTAGCGGCCGCCTCCTCCTGATATCGGAAACCGGCCGGATCCGGGACCCTGGAACGGTATTCAGGGCTGGCAACACACCTGTATCCATAAGAATAAAACCATAACAAAAGGAGAAAAAATGATTCATGTAATCGCTACGATTAGACTGAAACCGGGTTGCCGGGAGGAGTATCTGGGCATTCTGCGCCGGAACATCCCCAGCGTAAAAGCTGAAAAAGGGTGCCTGGGTTATGCACCGACGGTGGATCTCGATACGGATATCGCCATTCAGGAAAAAACCGGCGGGGATGTTGTCACGCTGATCGAAGCCTGGGAAAGCGTCGATGCATTGAAGAAACACTTTACCGAACCCCATATGCTCGCTTACCGGGAAGAGGCCAAAGATCTTTTTCAGAAAGTCCGCGTCCGGGTGTTGCAGCCGGTTTGAAAGGAAATAAAACCATGGATCTTGCTTTGCAAGGCAAGGCTGTTTTAGTCACCGGCGGCAGCCGCGGCATCGGCCGCTTTATCGCCCTCGCCTTTGCCGGAGAGGGCGCTGACGTGGCCATTTGTGCACGCAACGAAGAAGCCCTCAACCGGACGGGCAGGGAGCTCAGCGCTCTGGGCGGCCGCACCCGGACCATCGTGGCGGATCTTTTTCAGGAAACGGACTGCCGCCGCGCCGTCGATCAGACCGCCCGGGCCTTCGGCCGGCTGGACGTTCTGATCAACAATGCCTCCACCAATGTGTCCGGCTCTCTGCTGACGGCGGACGACGATGCCCTGATGGAACGGCTCATGGGAAAAACACTGGCCGCAATGCGCTGCGCCCGGGCCGCGATTCCGCACCTGCGCCGGGCCGGCGGCGGCCGGATTATCTGCATCGGCGGCCTGGCCGCGCGCAATCCCGGCAAAACCAGCCTCCCCTCCGGGCTGGGCAATGCGGCCCTGGCAAACTTCGGCAAACACCTCAGCGACGAAGTCGCTGCCGAAGGGATCCTGGTCAATGTCGTCCACCCGTCTTTCTGCAAAACCGACCGGTTTCCCGCCCGCGTTGCTGCCCGGGCCCGGGAACGGGGCATCAGCGCAGCCGAGGCGGAAGTCTCCTTTGCAGCCATGTTTCCCATCGGCCGCATCGTCGAACCAGCCGACATCGCGCCGCTGGTGCTCTTTCTGGCCTCGCCGCATGCCGGCGCCATCACCGGCCAGAGCATCGCCGTGGACGGCGGCATGAGCCGCTCCGTCAGCTATTAATGGCCGCAGCGGGCGGGCGGCTTCGGGATACTTGCCTTATGTTGCGAGCCGCTCTATCCTATTAAAAACATTGGGCATTTAGATTTTCGTTCAGGATATCCAAAATTTTCAGAAAAAGCAACCTGTTATCTGTCTCTTTCATGGTTTTCGGTCGTGTACTGACAACATAATAATTATGGCTTATTTATACACCCGCTTGATTGACCCCAAATAGCCAATTCCGTTAAAGGCTATCGAGCCAAGTAAGCATGTCTTGCATATTTTCTCCATCAAGCAGCTCATCTATTTTGTGATGGATGGTTAAGTCCGATTTCATATACTCGACAAGCTGTTTTTGGATACGTCGCCTGTGATTAAGATCCAGCTGCAAATATAGCGTTGTAGACTGCACGTTATCATGACCAAGCCAGTTTTTAATGTCCGTTATCGTTTCTCCGCGGTATAGCAGATCCATAGCTCTGGAGTGACGAAAACTATGAACCGGACTTATTGTTTTAAGCCGTTTAGCAGTTAGTGCCATCGACAGGTGTTTTTTGCATATACGGTAAATGCCATGCCGGGTTAACCCATCACCCCGCTGATTGATGAACAGGCGGTGCTGGTAGCTGGGTTTTGGGACAATGCGGTATCTTTTGATATAGCCTTGAAGCAGCTGCACCGTCCGGGGTTCAAGTTTTACAAGCCGGAACCGATTACCTTTGCCCAGGATGGCCATGGTATTTTGTTCCGGGTTAAAATAGTCAAGGCTCAGGCCTGCGATTTCACTGGCCCTAGCCCCTGAGTCATAGAGCAGGTGCAGCAGGGCATAATCCCGGAAGCCTTCTTTGCTCCGGATATCGACAGATCCAAAAACCTTTAGAATCTCGTCATTGTAAAGAAAGCCGACCAAAGGCTTTAGAGACCGTTTTTGAGGGATATTGAGGATGGTATCTGCCAGCTCATGCTGCTGCGGATAGATAAACCGGATCATTTTGGCAAAAGATTTGATGGCCGCCAGGCGGTTGTTGCGGGTTGCTGACTGGTTATTACGCTCTTTTTCAAGTTGATTGAGGAAGTCCAGAATTAAATCAGACGAGAAGTGCTCCAGTCTTAGAGACTCAAATTTAATGTCATGGTATTCTGCGGCAAATGGCAGCAGGAGCCTGAATGTATCACGGTATGCTTTGACAGTATGTGGACTCACCCCCTTGATGTGGGTCAGGTACTGATCGAAGAACCTGTGGATGCATGTGGAAAGCTTCATTCTTTTCTTTCCTGCCAGAGGGTAAAATCGACCAATTGCTTTCTGACGAGGGCATCGGTGACCCGAAGATACACACTGGTATACTTGTATTCGCAGTGGCCCATATATGCGGCCAGCACCGGCAGAGCATTCTGGGCAGACTCTCCGCGCTGTTTGATCCTTAACAAGGTGCCCACAGCGAATGAATGGCGAAGGCTGTGGGGTGTCGGTTGGGGGAAGTTCACATTGCCGACAACCCGCCTGGGCTGATCAAGTCCGATATCTTTGAGAGCCTTTATAAAAAGACGACGGACTTGAAAATCACTTAATGGCTGCTGATTTGCGCGAACCAGAAGATAGGGGCTTTGATCGTTTCGGATTAGGGCCTTACGTACGCTGATGTAGTTATCGATTTGTGTCATGACCGCTGCCGGCGCCGGTATAAGCCTGTCTTTGCTGAACTTAGTCTTTTCGATATAGATGGTGCCGTCATCACGGCGATAATGGTGCTGTTTAAGCTTTAAAGGCTCTGAGATTCTCAACCCGCATCGTGCCATGAGCAATATGGCCGTATAGATGGCCAGATTAATTAGAAAGAGCCCTTTTGTATGATGGAACCTTTTGCACACAGCCGATAGTAGCTGGTCGGTTTGATCGGGTGAAAAGACAAAAGGCACGATGGTGTTTTGCTTAAGCTGAGGGATTGTCCCAACTGGGTTTTGCTCGTAATATCCACGGCGAACCATGAACTCAAAAAAAACACGTGCAGCAGAAAGGATCTTGTTTACAGAACTGGCCTGCATTTTAAGATTAGCCCTCATTTCAAGAAAAAACGAAGGCTCAAGCAGTTTCTCTTTGCTTTCTTTCTCCTTCAGATATCGATCAAAAGCCCTTAGCTGTGGTATAAATCTTTCCATCTTATATCCCAGGCCGTTACGATATACCAAAAACTCATCGAGCCTCGGTGCCATGAAGCTTTCAAAGGGTTTCATCGAACAGAACCTTTCGCATCAGTTGGGTGTCTATATGAAGATATGCCTGGCTGGATTGAATATTCTGGTGTCCCAACATCTCTTTGATTTCAAAAATGGAGCGGCCGATCTTAAGAAGATTCTGAGCATATGTATGCCTGAGCCAATAGGCCGAACTCGGCAGTCCGGCCTCTTTCATGGCTTTACCGATGTAATAGACCGCTGTAGTGGAACTAACGGGTTTTATGGGATTTTGACCTGTCAAGAAAAGCTGTCGGAAGGGCGCCTCTGGCCTCACTGTAGTGATGTAGGCGGCGATGGCCTTTACGGTCATCTCGGGCAATGGCAGGACAACAGGGTTTTTGGTCTTTCTATCCGGCACACGAAGCGTGCCCTCACTAAAAGAGATATCATCAAGGGTAATCTTGCTGATTTCAATAGGCCGCAGCCCCAGGGTATAGGCCAGATACACCATAGCGCAGGTCCTGATATCGGTGGCGGTGGAAAGCTTTAAACTTGAAAATAGCTTTTGCACCTCCTGGGGCCGTAAGAATTTAGGCGGCTTGACCTGGTCAAATCGACGCGCTCCCACCAACAGGGATGCAAGGTCTTTTCTCAATATCTTTTTCTCATAATACAGATACTTCAAAAACCCCCTCAAATGATGGCGATAAGTTTTACGGGTGTTCTGAGCAACTTTGAACTCAGCCATGAACCGATCAAGGTGTTCGATCTTTAGCGCGCAAAGATCGATCTTGTTGGCTTCAAGGTAGTCATGAAAAAAAGCCAGAACCCTTCTTGCTCCCTTAAGCAAACCCTCGGAGACGGCTTTATTTTGTTTAAGGTGGTAAAGATACTGCTCATAGATGTCGGGCAATTCGATCTGGTAGTTTGGGATCTGTAAAGGCGCATCGATGCTGCCTTTGTCATGTAAATACCCAGAAACACCGGTCAAAGCATGAGCTGCTTTTTTTACCCCCGTGCTGCCTCTGAATTTTATGAAGGTATTGTATGTAAACATGTCTTCCCAGGCGATCTCTTCTTTTATTACGTAGATGAGAAAATCAGTCAGGATATCGGTAAATCTTTCAATATTACCCCTGGCGCTATGCTCCGGGTCTGACTTTATCCGGCAGAGATATTCCAGGATTGCACCGGCCAACATTCTGATGTCTTTATCCGACACCTCGAACCTCATGACATATTTGTTCGCTTATGACTTTTTCCAAAAGTCATCCAGAGTGAGTTGACAAATGGTTGCCGGATCATACGCTTCCATCTGTTCCTGGCTTCTAAGCACCTTAGATACGGGTCGAGTTACTCCTTCGGGAAGCGATAGAACCTGGAAAAGATAACCATCAAAGGCGATCATATCTTGATCAATCAGAGTGTTTCTGGCCAGGATGTATTCATCCACCGAGATGCGCAAAAGGGTGCAGATTTTATCGTAACTGTAGTATGACAGGCCGTTGCGATCAGCTACGATGATCAAAAATAGATACAAAAGTAGCTGGTGGTGGTCGAGGCTGCCCCAGAAGCCGTCGTGCAGGAAGCGGTGCTCAATAAATGCAAAACTGCCGGTGATTTTCCGGATACGATTTGGCTCAAGGGGGTATGTTTCAATTGGGCGGGACTTAGTCTTGGATATCGGTTTGCCTTTTTTCGTTTGATTGGAGCTTTCTTGCTGTTTGCCAGCGGGTACACCGGTGCTGTGGGCAGGCTGTGTTGAGGGCCATTGAAGATCATTGCGCAGATTTTTCATCACAATTGCCTCCTTTATATTGACTTTAGAGGCAATTTATTCTCTTTTTAGCGGTGGGTCAGTACCCGTTTTATGTTGGAATGGCGGTTTTTTTCCTTTTTTGCGTTGCGGTCGGGGACCAAAGCCTACCGGCGGGGGCAAAACATACAGATATGGCTCGGCAGTCATCCGCAGTGCAGGTAAAACATATTCAGCTCCAAGCACGGCTTTAAACGAAGAAATGCTGGGCCGGCAATCTTGCAGGACAGGTAAAAGTTCTGTTAAGAGATTCAGGGTCGTACGTATTAGAAGCAGCCGGCGTCTGACCCAACGCAAAACGCCGGCAAGACCGACATCGATCCGGAGCTCGCATACAGCGGCTTCTTGACTCGAAGCGCTTTCAACCTCATTGATCACAGTCTCAACTTCGATTAGAGATCCTGGTAACCGCGAGGATAGGCAATCGGGAAGCAGACTGAAGGTGCTGTGTCCATCCGGACAGTACCAGCGAGCTATTCTCGTTCCCTCGGGAGTTTGACGACAATAGGTACCATGTCTGGCGAAGCCGCATCCCCCTTTGCTGTGAAGGGGGCAATTGTCAAGCGCTGCTTCCTTCCAGGCCTGTTGGCGTACATATTCGTCGGCAGATAAATTTGTAGCAAATCGTATCTGCATAGCAATCCATTGTCACAAGGGTCAAAATATGCAAAAATATTGACCATGTCAAAGATAGGTCGCAATGCATCATGTCCCTGTGGCAGTGGCAAGAAATATAAAAAATGCTGTCTTCTGAACCAAGACGGAAGGCGAACGTCGGTCCCACCAATAAAATATAGGGCTGTTTACTCCGATCTTGATCAGCTCTCTAATAGTGTAGTTGATCTTATAAATCAAAATGAATTGGAAAAAGCTGAAGCTGTATCCCGAAGACTGTTAACCGAATATCCCGATCAGGTTGATGGCTTTGATCGCTTGGCTATGGTGTATGAAGCTCGGGGAGATAGAAAGAAGGCTGCGGAATATTACCGCAAAGCAGCGGATTTTGCGAGATCAAATCCAGGCTTTGAAAAGAAAAGCATTGACAGATTCTTATCTGAAGCTAAACGGATGGAATCGGATCAGTAAAAAGAAAAGCGCAGTCTATCCCTCCCAACCTATCCGGGCAGGATAGAGGAATAGCCCATCGGAACAAAAAAGTATAAGAACCAAATTCAAAGAATATATATGGAATTCTTTTTTTGGAGAAGTAGAAAAGAAAAAAACACACAACAAAACCAAACTGACAACATAACTTGCCTGAATGGTGTATAGAGCGATGGCACTTCCGCAGATACCTGTAAAACACCGCAACCAGGCGGACATGCTCGCCAACCGGGTAAAAAAGCGTTATGCCCACCTGAGCAGGCGATTTGCCAGAGAGCGCATCGAGGCGTTCCGGCTATATGACTGGGATATTCCGGAAATCCGGGCCGCCGTCGACTGGTATGCCGGGCATCTGGTCATTTCGGAATACATGCGCACGCAGTCGACGCCGGAATGGCTGCCGCTGATGGGACATGCGGTTGCAGAGGCACTGGAAATCACACCGGAAAACGTTCACCTGAAAAGAAGACGCGTTGGGTATCAGAACGGAAACCGGTACGAACGGTTCGATTACAGCGACAAAAAAATCGTAGTGTCCGAGCGGGATTTTCGGTTCCGTGTCAATCTGGATGATTATGTCGACACCGGGCTCTTTTCCGACCACCGCAATACCCGCCGGATGGTCGGAGAGGCGGCCGCCGGCAAGGATTTCCTGAACCTTTACTGCTACACAGGATCTTTCACCTGCTACGCCGCCATAGGCGGCGCCCGTACGACGGTCTCCGTCGACCGATCCGAAACCACCCTCCGATGGGCAAAGGAAAATATGGACCTGAACGGCATTCCGGAAGCCGGAAACACCCTGATCCGGTCACATACTTTTGCTTTCATTGAAAAAGCCAGGTGTAAAAACCAATCCTTTGATCTGGCGGTAGTTGATCCGCCTTCATTTTCAACCAGTCGGAACCGAAAACACGCCTTTGATATTGTCAAGGACCATCCGGACCTGCTCACGGGCGTGATCGGACTGATGCGGGCCGGCGCTACAATCTTTTTCTCCACAAACCACCAGGATTTTCAGCCGCGCCTGGATAAACTACCGGTTGCCGAAGTAAAAGAAATCACTGCGATAACGATTCCGGAAGACTACGTCAGCAAGAAGAAAACGATCCACCGCTGCTGGAAAATCACGGTTTGATCCATCGCCCACCGCTCCCAAACTTTTAAGAGAATTCTCACCCAAACCCAATCAGGCTCTATGATTTGAGAAACAGCTAAAATGACATATTTCTTTTTAAATCGGCTAACGACCGCCGGTTCCACGTCCGAATACGTCGCGGCCCGCCAGGGGGTTATAAAGTTTTGTGATGGCGAATTTCATGACATCGATGCTTTTCATATCGATGATAATTTTCCATAAAATCTCTTCTCCCTTTTCCGGGAGCACGCAGGCCTTTTGGGCGTCAAAATTCAATCCTTCATAACCTTTGACCAGTTTTTTCTGGTCCTTTGAAGTCATTCCAACCTGGATAGCCTGTTTGCCGTCGATCGTTTTGATCTCACCGGCCAATCCCGCTTCCTGAAGCTGTTTGACTTTGTCATCATTGAGAAAAATATTAATGTAAGCGTCGGCCATTTTGTCACCTCCAAATTTATTGAAATTTTATCTAAAACCTTACTCCAACCTCAACGCGCCATGTATAGAGCATTTTGATAAAGAATGTCAAAGAAAAATTTGACAATTCGCCCCCTATCCGCTATGAGATTCCAACAGACCATCAGAAAAAAACGTTCGGTTTTTGGAATGTCTTTTCAGGCCGAACGGCAGCAATGCGATCAAATCGTTTGCAAATTGGATAAATCTCTTCTCTACCTTGTCTCAGCCCTTGAAGCGGCATACAGCTTATTGAACCGCGAGCGCATTTTCCGTCCTGTCTTGGCGGGACTGCCGAAAACTTCAAATTAAAATCGGTGGGTTTTGCCGGCGACTCATTTCACGGCAGAATTTTAAATGTTAACAACTTAAACACGGGAGGGTAATCATGAAAAAATTGCAATGCGTTCTGGTCCTGTTAATAGCCTTGTCATTCATTGCGGTTCCGAACGCTTTCAGTGTGGATTTTTCAGGCAAAACCATCGAATGGATCATCCCGTTCGACGTCGGCGGCGGTAGCGATGTCTGGGCCAGGCTGTATGCCCCATTTCTGCATAAATACCTGCCGGGGACCCCGATCGTGGCCATAAAAAACATGCCGGGAGGGGGCAGCATCATCGGCGGGAACCATTTTGCTTCCCGGGCCAAGCCGGACGGGCTGACCATTTTCGGGTCGTCCGGATCCACTACTTTTCCCTATCTTCTGGATAACCCCAGGGTCAAATATGATTTTGCCAAGTACCCGATCGTGTTCGCCACCCCGGTGGGCGGCATGGCTTACATCCGTCCCGAATTCGGCGTCAAATCGGTAGCAGATCTTAAGGGACTTAAAAAACAACTGGCCTATGCTTCCCAGGGCGCCACGTCTCTGGACATCGTCCCGCTGCTGGCCTTTGATATCCTGGGCCTCAACGTCAAAGCGGTGTTCGGCTACAAGGGACGCGGTCCGGGGCGGGTGGCTTTTGAGCAAGGCGAGGTCACCATCGACTATCAGACCTCGCCGGCCTACATCAAAAATGTGCGCCCCCTGGTTAAACAAGGCCAGGCCGTTCCCCTCCTGTCATGGGGTATGATCGACAAAGACGGCAATATGGTTCGCGACCCGGAGGAACCCGATCTTCCCAACCTGGCTGAAGCCTATGAAATCATGTACGGCAAGAAGCCGCAGGGGCCCGCCTGGAACGCCTGGAAAGCTTTTTTTATCGCAGGGTTTGCCGTCCAGAAAGCCGTGTGGCTCCCTGAAAACACACCGGACGAAATTGTGGCCGCCCATAGTAAAGCGGCCGAAAAAACCGTTGCCGATCCGGAATTCCAGAAAGTGGCGGCAGCCGAACTGGGTGGGTATACCCAACTGGTCGGCCCGGCCGCCCGCAAGGCTTTCAACCAGGTGCTGCAGGTTCCAAAAAAAGACCGGGAATGGCTGATCAACTGGCTTAAAACCAAATACGACGTCACCATAAAGTAAAACCTCTGCCTGGGACGGTTGGATCGAATTCATCATCCCGGCCCGCATTCAGTATCGCAGGTTGCGGGCCGGGCTTTGGAAAACCAAGGCAAACCATGGAACTTTTCTTTAACACCCTGGGAGTGGTGCTGGCGCCGTCTCACTTTATCATGCTGATTGCCGGCGTGCTGATGGGGCTGGCCATCGGCATTCTTCCCGGTCTGGGCGGCATCACCGGCATGACGATCCTTCTGCCGGTCATTTACGGCATGGACGTTCACAGCGCCTTTGCCCTGCTTATCGGCATGGTGGCGGTTATTCCGACTTCGGACACCTTCCCTTCCGTCATGATGGGAATACCCGGCTCCTCTGCCTCCCAGGCCACCATCATGGACGGCTATCCTCTGGCTAAAAAGGGAGAGGCCGCCCGGGCGCTGGGGGCTGCCTTTACCGCCTCTTTGATCGGCGGGCTCTTCGGCGCCACGGTTTTAAGCGTTATCATTCCCATCGCGCGGCCGATCGTGCTTCTCTTTGCATCCCCGGAGCTTTTCATGCTGGCGTTCCTGGGAATATCTTTTGTTGGGGTTCTTTCAGGCCAGAAGCCCATCAGGGGGTTTCTGGCCGCCGGCATCGGCCTGATGCTGGGGGCACTGGGAGATGCCCCGGCGGTACCCGAATACCGCTACACCTTCGGTCTGGACTATCTCATGGATGGCGTCCCTCTGGTCATTGTCGGGCTGGGTCTTTTCGCCGTTCCGGAAATTATCGATCTCTTGATCAAGGGCCGGTCCATCTCAAAGGTCGCCACTCTCGGCAAAGGCTGGCTTGACGGCGTCAAGGACGCCCTCAAGCACAAGTTCATCATTCTGCGTTGCAGCACCATCGGCGTTATCGTGGGGTTTTTACCGGGCCTGGGCGGTTCCGTTGTGGACTGGATTGCTTACGGGCACATCATCCAGACAACCAAGGATAGGGAAAATTTCGGCCGGGGTGATATTCGCGGCGTGATTGCGCCGGAAAGTGCCAACAACGCCAAGGAAGGGGGCGCTCTCATCCCCACATTTCTTTTCGGGATTCCCGGTTCAGGGTCCATGGCCGTATTTCTGGGCGGGCTGTTGATTCTGGGCATCCAGCCGGGCCCGGCCATGGTCACAGAAAATGTGGATCTTATCTATACCGCCATCTGGAGCCTGGCCCTGGCTAACGTTTTCGGCGCAGGCCTCAGCATTCTCCTGGCCAAACCGATTACGCGTCTGACGATCATCCCCTTCAGCTATATGGCGCCTTTCCTGGTGCTGATCATCACCTTTGCGTCCTATCAGGCCAGCCGGAGCTGGGGCGACCTGGTCGCGCTTTTAATCATGGGATTTCTGGGCTGGATTATGAAACAGTATGGCTGGCCCCGGCCGGCAGCCCTGATCGGATTCGTTTTATCCGACAGCCTTGAGACCTACCTTTTCATTTCCGTCCAGCGCTACGGCTTCGGCTGGATGGCCCGGCCCGGCGTAATCGCCCTGGCCTTTATCATCCTGATTTCAGTCGGCATGGGAATTTTTTATCAGAAAAGGAAGCCTTCCGGCGCGCACAAAAAACATGAAAAAAATCTTTCCTGACATCAGCCTTATTTTCTCGGCCGGCCTCCTGGTCGTGTTTGCCTATTGCGTCTATGATTCCTTATCCTTCATGTATCTGGCAAAAATATTTCCCTTATCCATCGGCATCTTTATGTTCTTTGCAGCGCTTGCCAACCTCATTCTCGAGATCAGGGGAATACGGACGACTGCGGGCCTTAACGCAAAAAAAGAACTGAACACCGCCGATCTCGAATCCGAGTGGGATATCCCCATGGCAGACGTCTGGTCCAAGCTGCTGGTATATCTTGCCGGCATCCTGATTCTCTACCTTTTTATCTGGATCATCGGATATCCCCTCAGCATCACGCTCTTTATCTTCCTTTTTTACCGCTACGTGGCCGAGACCGGCTGGCTCAGCTCAATTATTGCCGCTGCGGCGGGCATGGGATTTCTGGCGCTGGTTTCAAAATTACTCTCAATGGACTGGCCCGAGGGGCTCATTCACCTGCCCTGGCCCTTGGGTTGAACACGGGCATGAAGATTCCTGGGATGTCGACTCGGACTATTTTATAACTGCAGGCTCGACCGGAGCGGGGCCTTTGAAACGTGAATTCAGTGTTTCGGGCATAGAGAGGAGCAGCGGCATCCGTATCAGCAGGTCGAGAGCGACAAAGGCCATAAACACATACTGCGGTCCGATTTTGTCCCAGATCACGCCGGCCAGAAATGCCATGGCGGCATTAAACAGCATCCGGAAACAGCGGGTGATCCCCAGCCACCGTCCCATTTGGCTGGTGGGAACCAGCTCCCTTTCCATGGCGCCGGTAATCGGTCCCCCGATCCAGTAAAACCCCTGCAGGATACCGGCGATGACCAGCCAGACCGGACCGGTGGCCAGCACCAGGATGGCGTTGGAAGCCCAGAAAAGCGGAATGGTCAGGTAAAGTACCGGCTTGCGGCCGATCCGGTCGGCCAGCCGTCCCAGCGGAATGGCAAGGAGAATAGATGCCAGAGAAGCGCCGGCAACCATGGCGCCCAGGACAAACCCGCTGGCGCCCTTGATTTCATTGGCAAAGACCTGAGAAAACGGAAAAACCATGCCGAGGGGCAGATTGCCGAGTGAAGCAATGATCAGCCACCGCTTCAGGTAGCGGCCCTCCCTCAGAATACTGTATAGGTCGGCAACCAGATTCCGGCGAAGTCCCGCTGCCCGGTTCCATTTCCGGTCTGAAAGCTGGGTATAGACCAGCCAAAGACTGCCGATGCTGATGGCCAGGGCAATAAAAAATAACGGACGGATGCCGTCCAGGGTTACCCCGCCGAAAGCAGTTACCAGCCAGGCCGCCAGCATAGGCCCGGCCATACCCAGCAATCCGGCGGCCACGGTTTCGCAAATCATCATACCGGTAGCCCGGTCCCGATTCGGCAGGCAGTTTCCGCAGACCGTCGCGCAGCTTTGCGTGCTGACGGAAAATCCCAGCCAGTAGGCGATCATGGCGACAATGGTAATGATCCAGCCGGTCGCCGCCCCGTAAATTAAATATGAAACCGCCAGCATGGCGATCCCCATGAGATAAATCTTTTTAGGGCCGGTCCGGTCGATGAGCCAGCCGACCAGCGGGCTGACGGCCCCGGCAAAAATCATGCCGATACTGTTCACCATCCCCAACTGGGTGGCAGTGGCGCCCAAGGCAACAATAAAAATGGATAGATACGGAAAGGTCATCTGATAGGCCAGCTTGTCCAGCGAGGTCCGCGCAACCGTGACTTTCCAGTCGCGCTGCTGCCGGTTTATGAAATGGAGCGCTGCGGCCAAAGGTCCTGAACGAGGCTTCAGAGAATACGTGCGTCCGGTATTCATCCGGTTTTACCTGTCTTTTGTATTCGGGTCTGGAAATTCCTGCATCTATTTGCAGTTTGGATTCAGATATGCGGGATATCTATTTAAGACGTCGGGCAAAGTCAAGGGGTATGACAAGCGCTACCCTGATTATGAACATATCGGATGTACCCAAATGGATTGTTTTTTCGATTGAACTGGAATATATTTGAGAAACAACTTGCCCTAATGAGTTATTAATTACACCGATTGCTGGATTATGCCAAAGAAAAAAAAAGTTGTCGTCTTTACAATGACTGCTGTCATATTTTTGCTGGCGACGCTTGTGTTAATTTATACTTTCAGCAGACCTTTTAAAGCAACAACTATTGAAACCGGGGAGCTGATCATTTCACCAAAAGAAAGTGTCCGAAAAGGTCCCCCGCTTTATATGGGTTTCATTCCACAGGGCAATGCGGTCTTTATGGTAAAAAAGTGGCAGCCGCTGGCCGATTATCTTGCGAATGAAATCCAGATGCCGGTGGAGAATGTGTTTCGATTCAGCTATAGGGAAATCACGGATGCCCTTGCCAGGGGAAAACTGGATTTATGCCTTACCGGCGCCTTAATGTATGTGCATACCCGTGATGCCGCAGATATCCGGCCGCTGGTCCGCCGAAAGATATCCGGCAGTTCCTCTTATCACAGCATTATCATCGTCAGGAAAGACAGCGGGTTGAAAACGTTTAGCGATTTAGAAGGCAAATCATTTGCCTTTGCGGATAAAGAATCAACCACCGGATATCTCCTGCCCATCGCCATGATGCGAGAGCAAGGCATCAGCGATCCCGAATCCTATTTTTCCAAGGTCATATATGCCGGCAACCCGGACTCGGTGCTGTTGTCGGTCTTGACGGGAAACATCGACGGCGCCGCCATACCCTCGACACGGTGGCAGTCGGAAAATCCCAATATTAAAGAATTGAGAATTATCTGGAAATCCGGACCCACATTTCTGGGGCCGTTTTGCGTAAGAAGCGGCTTGAATGCGGAACTGGCTGCCCGGTTGAAAAAAGCATTTTTAAGGATCGGCAAAAATCTGGATACGTTGGAATTGTCAGACCATATCCGGATAGAGGGATTTGAAGAAGCCTTTGACAGTGATTATGACGGTATTCGCAAGGCGAACAAATGGGCTTCCTGAATATTAAGGCATTAAGCTTGAAAATGAGGTTTATTTATTCATTTGTTTTTGTAATCATCATCACCATTACGATTCTGTCTGCCGTAAATCATATCCGCTGGAACCGAAATTATCTGAAGCAGGTTCGGGATGAGGGTTTGATCCTGACGCAAACGTTGGCGCAGGGAATCATGGACCCGATCGTCAGGAATGATTTTTATACGTTGAACGAGTATGTCAATACGCTGATCAAAAAGAAAACTATCGCCTATATCGTCATAACTGACAAACACGATCATGTTCTCGCTCAAAGTCCCGGAGCGTTGAGCCTGATACCGGAACCGATTAACAGCCGCGTCAGCGGGCTGGATAAAACCTTTATGGTTCAGACCTACTATAATTCGGATTTAGAAACACGAATTAATGATATATCCGTGCCGGTGGTAATCGAGTTGAATAAATGGGGTACCGTCCGGGTGGGTTTTTCGCTGGCCTACATGCAGGCTGAAATTGCCAGAAACCTTCTGGTGGTCATGGTGACAAGCCTGATTTCAATCCTGATGGGAATCGGGGCCGGTTTGATTTTGAGCCGTTTTGTCACAGAACCGATCAAAAAATTTTCCCAGAGCATGGAAACCGTCGCTTCCGGAAACTTTGAACAGGAGGTTTCCATCGATACGGCCGACGAATTCGGTTTGCTGGCCAGATCATTTAACGAAATGGCCGTCTCACTGAAAAAAAATAAATTGGAGCTTGAAAAAACTTACCAAAGACTGATTCAAAAGGAAAAAATGGCAGCCCTGGGAGAACTCACGGCGCGAATCGCCCATGAAATAAAAAATCCGCTGGGGATCATCAAAGGAACCGCCCAGATTCTGGTTGATGAAAAGGAGCCGGTCGATGTCAAATTGGAAATCGCCGGTTTTATTATCGATGAAGTCAACCGCCTGGACGCCAAGGTTCGTGACCTGTTGAACCACTCCCGCCTTCAGGCCCCTGTGCTTCAGAAGGTTAGTATCAATGATGTCCTGGAAGATACTATTCATATCTGGGAATATCAAAAACGCGAAGGCAAGAACATAACCATTTTCCGGAACTACGACCGAAACTTGCCGCTCTTGATGCTGGACCGGGAACAGATGCGACAGGTTATTCTAAATCTGATCATTAACAGCTGCGAAGCAATGCCCGATGGCGGCAGGATAACCGTTACGGCGGGGTTTGACTTTCAAAAGGAAGATCATCCTAATTGCAAGGGCCGGAAAAGCGTTGTGGTCGCATTTGAAGATACGGGTATCGGCATCCATGAAAAAGATCTGGATCGAATTTTCGAACCTTTTTTTACCACCAAAAAAGACGGGACAGGGCTGGGATTGGCAACCGTAAACCGGATTGTCGAAAATCACAAAGGTAAAATCAGCGTGGAAAGCCGCATCAACGCCGGCACACGCTTCTTCCTGCAATTTCCGATTAACGAGATTGCATAGCCGGGTACCATCATGAAACCTCGTATTTTGATAGTGGACGACGAGCAGAGAATGCGGCGGATCCTTCAAATCATTCTCGGAGAGGATGACTATCGTATGGATCTGGCGGAAAACGGCCTTGAAGCACAAAACCTGTTTCAACAGCACTCCTATGAAGTGGTTATTACCGATCTGAAAATGCCCGAATTGGACGGTATGGCGCTTATGGACTCTATTCTTAGGGTAAAACCGAATGTTCCGGTGATCGTGATTACCGCCCACGGCAGTATTGAATCGGCGGTAAAGGCAATGAAGGCGGGGGCATATGACTACATCACCAAACCATTTGAGAATGAAGCGATCCGGATTACAGTCGCCAAGGCTGTCGCCTACTCCAGACTGCTGGATGAAAATCGGTATCTTCGCGAAGCGGTAGGTGTTCAATACGGCTTTGATCATTTCATCGGTGATTCCCCCCAAATCCATGAGATTCGGAGGCTGGCCGCCCAAGTGGCGCAAACGGCGTCCACTGTGTTAATCCAGGGCGAGAGTGGAACCGGGAAAGAATTGCTGGCCCGCTTAATCCATTTTAACAGCCCCCGTTCCGCCCGACCCTTTATCGCTTTCAATTGCGGCGCTTTGCCCGACACACTGCTGGAAAGCGAGCTGTTCGGCTACGAAAAAGGAGCATTTACCGGAGCCCATAAACAAAAACCGGGGCGATTTGAAATTGCCGATACCGGTACTATTTTTCTGGATGAAGTCGGCGACATGAGCTCGGAAGCTCAGGTAAAAATGCTGCGAGTGCTTGAAGAAAAAACCTTTGAACGCCTGGGCGGTCGTCATTCCCGGAAAGTGGATGTACGTGTCATCGCCGCTACCAATCAGGATTTGAAAGCGTTGATCAACCGGGGCGCCTTTCGTATCGATCTCTTTTACCGGCTCAACATATTCCCCATTTACATTCCCACCTTGCGTGATCATAAGGACGATATCCCCATCCTCGTGAAGCATTTCATTAAGGAATTCGCCGGCAAGATCGGCAAAAAAGTTGTAAATGCATCCCCCGACGCCATGAACCTGCTGGTATCTCATTCCTGGCGGGGAAATGTTCGCGAACTCCAAAACTGCCTTGAAAGGGCGATGATTCTCTGTGAAGGGGCATCCGTCGAGCCGAGGGATTTGCTCCTGGAGCGAGATCCCTTTCATTCCGCCGACCCGGCCGGGGGTATTCAGTTTCCGGCGGATGGCCTGGCATTGGAAGAAATGGAGAAGGCCCTGATCGGAAAAGCGCTGGAACTGTCCAAAGGGAATCAAACGAAAACCGCAACCCTTTTGAAAATTTCACGCAACAAGCTCCGCTATAAGATGAATAAACACGGTTTGCATCCCGCTGGTTGATATCCACCACCTGCCGGTCTAAAACCACCAGCATTTACGCTGTCTATCGGACCCCTCTTGTAAAGCTGTTTCCATCTATCCATTTAAACATATAAAATACAATAGGTTGTAAATTTTTCCGGGCGACCCCTTTTCTGGCACCGGAATTGCTTGGATATCCATAGGGAAACGTTGATCCCTTGTAATGCAGCACGGCCATAATTCAACCATTAAAAAGGAGGTATCATCATGAAGGTGAAATCAAAATTCGGATTTACCCTGTTAACCATTGGATTCATCATTTCCGTTTTAAGCTTACAGTGGGCCGTCCCGCCAACCGCAGCCGGCATTGAAGACAAGCTGGTCATCGTCACCTCCTTTCCCCGGGACCTGACCGATCCCTTTAAAAAAGCGTTTGAAGCCAAATATTCGGGAACGACGGTGGAAGTTCTGCAAAAAGGAACCTCGGCGGCTGTAAAATATGTTGAGGAAACCGCCAAGGGGAATACATCCGATATTTTCTGGGCCTCGGCGCCGGACGCTTTCGAAGTTTTAAAGGGCAAAGGGCTGCTGGCCCGCTATACGCCTGAAGCCAAAGGGATTCCGGAAAAGGTCGGTTCCTACCCCATCAACGATCCGGACGGCTTTTATATGGGTTTTGCCGCTTCCGGCTACGGCATCATGTGGAATACCCGCTACCTGAAGGCCAAGAAGCTTCCGATTCCCAGAGAGTGGGACGATCTTAAAAAGCCGGTCTATCACGGCCATGTCGGCATGTCGTCGGCGTCGCGGTCCGGAACGACCCATCTGACCATCGAAACCGTTCTCCAGGGCGAAGGCTGGGACAAAGGCTGGAGCACATGGAAAGAGCTGGCCGGCAATTTCAAGGTGGTGTCTGAACGCAGCTTCGGTGTTCCCGAGGGGGTCAACAGCGGCGACTTCGGAGTGGGGATTGTCATTGACTTTTTCGGTTTTTCCTCCAAGGCCACGGGATTTCCGGTGGAGTTTGTCTATCCTTCCGTGACAACCCTGGTGCCGGCCAATGTCGGCATCATCAAGAACCCTGCCCATCCCCAGGCGGCTGCCGCTTTCGTCGAATATCTGCTGTCGGTGGAAGGTCAGGAACTCCTCCTGCTGCCGGCGATCTGTCGTCTTCCCGTCAATCCGGATACCTATGCCAAAGCACCCGGGGATTTCCCCAACCCCTTCAAGGACACCTCCATCGGCGCCGCCGTCAAGTTTGACGTCGATCTTTCCAAAAACCGCTATAACCTGGTAAATGCACTGTTTGACGTACTGATCACTTATCGGCATGCGGACGTTGTGGCCGCAGCCAAAGCGATCCAGAACGCCGAAGCCGCCCTTTCCAAAAAGCCCAACGCCGAAGCCGCCGCCCTGATCAGGGAGGCCCGCAGCCATCTGGCGGCCATGCCCATTTCCGAATCCGAAGCAGTGGATAAAAAGTTTCCGGGGGTCTTTACTTCAGGGGACTTTAAAAGCCGTGCAAAAGCCGATGCAAAGGTTTCCCAGCGCCAGGCCGAAGTCGAGGAGAAGTGGGACGCTTTTTGTAAAAAGAACTACGCCGAAGCCAAAGCCAAAGCTGAAAAGGCCCTGGCCATGCTGAAATAGTCGGGGGTTGCTGTTTTCTTTTCAGATATAAAAAAGCTTGAATATACGAAATGGGCGGCCGTCCCGCCTGCTTCCAGAATAGTAAAGCGCCCAACCGACAGGGGCGGAGGCGGCAGCCCATTGATATCGATTTAATTTCCGGTCCGATCAAAAATCCGACCGGCAGGAGAGAGAGATGCTAAAATCTGAATTTACCAAACATCCGGCGCTGTCCATCGTCATGCTGCTGATCGCTCTTTTCCTGGTCCTCTTTCTGATTGTTCCCGTAATTCTGGTCGTTTTCGTCGCCTTTCAGGATGTGTCCACCGGTCAGTTCACCCTTATCAACTTTAAGGACTTTTTTAACACCGCACTTTTTCGCGAATCGTTCTGGAATTCACTCTACGTCGGCTTGATGACGGTTCTGGTGGCTTCGGCCTTTTCCATGCCGCTGGCGTATTTTACGTCACGGTTTGAATTCAGGGGAGCGGTGATCGTTCAAAGCCTCGGGATCATCCCGCTGATCATGCCCCCCTTTGTGGGGGCTGTGGCCATGATGATGCTGTTCGGCCGAAACGGAAGCGTCAATCTCCTGCTCGAGGACTGGTTCGGCATTAACATCCCGTTTATGGAAGGTCTAAACGGCGTCATATTTGTGGAAAGCCTTCATTATTTTCCGTTCATCCTCATCAACCTTTCAGCGGCCTTAAACAACATCGACAAGTCCATGGAGGAATCGGCCCAGAACCTGGGATGCTCCGGCTTTCGCCTTTTTCGGCGGATTGTCCTGCCGCTGGCCATGCCGGGCTTTATGGCTGGTGTATCGCTGGTGTTTCTGAAGGTCTTTGACGATTTGGGGACGCCGTTGCTGCTGAACGTCAACAACATGCTGGCGCCACAGGCCTATCTGCGGATTTCGACCATCGGCATCAAAGATCCCATGGGGTACGTGATATCCGTTTTCCTGGTAGTAATCGCCCTTGCGTCCCTGTGGCTGGCCATGCTGGCGCTGAAGGGGAAGGATTATGCCACCGTGCAGAAAGGCGGCGGAGGCCTGGCCAAGCGCCGCATGCGACCGGTTGAAAAGGCCATGGCCTGGTTTATCATCCTGCTGATTATGATTCTCGTTCTGGCGCCCCATTTCGGCCTGACCCTGCTTTCATTCGGTACGATCTGGTCGTACAGCGTTTTGCCGGATGCATTCACCCTTAATAATTTTATGGCCGTTTTTTCGGAAACCCCTGAGTATATGACCAACACCGTTTTGTATTCATTTCTGGCCGGGTTGATCGATGTCCTCCTGGGGACCGCGATTGCCTATATCGTCCTGCGTACCCGGCTGGCCGGGCGTAAAATGCTCGACTACATCGCCATGTCGGCTGTGGCCATCCCCGGGCTGGTGATCGGCATCGGCTATCTGCGGACGTTCTTCAGCTATCGTGTGCCGTGGCTGGCCGATCAACCTCTGGCGACCTGGTGGTTCATGATCGTAATCGCCCTGTCTATCCGCCGGCTGCCGTATGCCTTGCGGGCCTGTTCGGCGGCCCTGCAGCAGGTGAGTGTTTCTTTGGAAGAATCCGCCGAGAATCTCGGAGCGCACAAATTTACGACCATCCGAAAAATCGTGGTGCCGCTCATGGCCGGCGGAATCCTCGCCGGCTTTGTAACCAGTTTCGCAACGGCTGCGGTGGAACTGAGCACCACGCTGATGCTGGTATCCAAAAATGCCGACGGGCCGCTTTCATATGGCATTTACGTTTACATGCAAAGCGCCGCCGGGCGCGGTCCCGGCGCGTCCCTGGGAATTGCGGCCGTCGTAGTGGTGGGGGTGTGCACCCTGATTTCACATATCTTCATTGATCGGCGCCAGAAAAAATTAGGCATGCGCCAGGTCGGCTGAAGCCGTAACAACCGTGACAGGAGCAAAGTATGAATAACAACGTATCTACGGACACCAATGGACGGAACGCCGGGGTCACCTTAAAGGGGATCAGCCTTTCCTTCGGAAGAACACGGGTTTTAAAGGGGATCGATCTCAAAATAAATTCCGGTGAATTTTTTGCCTTTTTGGGACCTTCGGGCTGCGGCAAAACAACGCTGATTCGCCTGATTGCCGGGTTCGAATCGGCCCAGGCCGGAGAGGTGCATATCGGCAAGCAGGAAGTGTCGCATCTGCCGCCGTGGAGTCGCAATGTGGGCATGGTATTTCAGAATTACGCCCTTTGGCCCCACATGACAGTGCGCAGGAACGTGGCATTTGGTCTGGAGGAAAAGCGCGTACCCCGCAATGAAATCAACGAACGCGTAAATGCGGCACTGGAACTGGTCGGTCTGTCTGATCTGGCCGATCGGCGCCCGTCCCAGCTTTCAGGTGGTCAGCAGCAGCGGGTGGCGCTGGCCCGCACCATCGTGATCGAACCCCAGGTGCTTCTCCTCGACGAGCCGCTTTCCAATCTGGACGCCAAGCTTCGAATCCAGATGCGCCGTGAACTGCGCCAACTTCAGCGCAAGCTGTCACTGACCACAATCTTTGTCACCCATGACCAGGAAGAGGCCAATTCCACTGCCGACCGGATCGCCGTTATGAACGATGGAATCGTCCAGCAGGTGGGGTCCCCCATGGACCTCTACGACCGGCCGGCCAACCTCTTCGTTGCCGGCTTTTTAGGCGTAGCCAACGTCGTTGAAGGAACCGTTACGCTGCAGGAAGGCAAAGCCCTTTTTCGGTCCACCGACAGCGCCGTGGCGGTTCCCATCGGAGAATCATCGGCAGGCGCATCCCATATCGTTTTTCGGCCGCAAAACATGACCATTCATTCATCAGACGTTGAAGCCCTTCCGGGCATGTTGCGACTGGTTGGCCGGGTAAATCACCGGGAATTTCTGGGGAGCGTGGTGCGCTACCGTGTCGCCGTCGGAGAACATTTCCTGCTGGTGGACGCGTCTTATCAACGCGGAGTGGAGCCTATAGCCGAGGGGACTCCCGTGACCCTTTCCCTCAAAAAAGAACAGATCATCGCGCTGGAACAATAGGATAAAGACTAAATTCCTGATCAAGAGAGGGCAATTTGCATGTGGAGGCTTGCCGGAGGCATATTTTTAGGATGGGGTCTTGGCAGCAATGATTCCGCCAATATATTCGGCACAGGCGTTGCAGCAAATGTCATAAGATATCGCACGGCCGTCATTCTGACTTCAATTTTTCTGATCATCGGAGCCTTGCTCGAAGGCGATAAAGCCATGCATACGGTCGGGGAAATGTCGACCATCACGGACACGGCAGCGTTTATCGCCACTTTTTCCGCGGGTCTGTGCATGGCACTGTTTTCGTATCTTTCCCTTCCGGTGTCAGCCTCTCAGGCGATTATGGGCGCCGTGCTGGGAATCGGGATGATCTCGGGGATTCCCGATTTTTCAAAAATGTACAAAGTTGTGTTATGCTGGCTTCTGACGCCGGCGGGGGGGATACTTTTCACGATGATCCTGTACCCGCTTTTCGGCAGATTTTTTCAGATCGCGCTGTTTAATATCCGGTTCCGGCATTTGTTTATACGGTTTTCTTTATTATCAGCAGGGTGCTATGGGGCCTACTCTCTGGGTGCCAACAACGTGGCCAATGTAACCGGTGTTTATGTCGGCTCGGGGTTGTTGTCGCCTTTTGATGCCGCTTTGATGGGCAGCCTGAGCATGGCCTTCGGCGTTTTGTCTTACAGCCGCAAAGTCATGGACACGGTGGGCAAGAAGATTGTGGAGCTGGACGGTTTTTCCGCTTTTATTTCAACCCTGGCTGCGGCGATTACGGTCCATGTGTTTACCCAGGTGGGCGTTCCCGTTTCGACTTCACAGGCAATCGTCGGGGCCGTCATCGGAATCGGTATTCTCAAGGGTACGAAAACCGTAAAAAAGAAGTCGCTCATTGAAATCGCCATCGGGTGGGTTTCCACCCCGCTTGCCAGCGGCCTGGTTGCTTATATTTTGATGTTGATTTACCTTGCTTTCGTCGATATCGCCGCGTAGTTTATTTATGGTTCATCAACAGATTTATATAAAAATCCCCCCATCCCCCCTTTGCCAAAGGGGGGCAAGGGGGGATCTCATGGTTCGTTGTGCCCAAACCCGGGCATGGGGGTTAGTTGGTGATTCTATAGGATTCAAGCCGAAAGCTTCATGCAAAAGGAGATGCAATGGTATTCTTTAAAAAGGAAAAAGAAGTCCTGGAGCTGATTTTAAAGCATGCCGATGCGGTTGAGGAGTGTATCCTTACCGCAATGGAAACGATCGATGCTTATTTAAAGGGTGAGAAGGCTAAGGCTAAAAAGCTTTCCCAGGAGACGGACCGGATCGAATCGGCTGCCGACCTTATCCGCTATGAAATACGCGACAAGCTTTATACCGGTGCGTTTCTGCCCCGGCTCAGAGATGATATCTATAATTTGATTGAAAGTTATGATGAAGTCGCCAATGCGGCCGAATCCTG
>Ga0209270_1001989_pt1 | contig 23936 bp, 24 predicted proteins | sample MTBAKSrepl1MetaG_FD_187456 | JGI IMG/M metagenome (GOLD analysis project Ga0209270, IMG submission 187456) | Enrichment culture microbial communities from Arthur Kill intertidal strait, New Jersey, USA, that are MTBE-degrading - MTBE-AKS1... | ecosystem: Environmental > Aquatic > Marine >...
TTTCAGATTTTTATTACAGGAAAGCATATCTATTCATGTGATTTTCAAATCCCCCCTCACCCCCCTTTTCTAAAGGGGGGTATATTTATGCAAGCATTTTAACAAGAATTTCTAACACTCGATTGCGCGAAGACTCTTACTTTTTAATCTTGTTATTCAGTCGAACCCTTTTAAAAAGTATTCAGGGCCGGGGTTTCGAGGCCCGGGACCCTTTTCAGGTTAAAACCGCTTCTTCTTGTGTATCATAGAGAAAAGAGTAAGATATTATACCCGAAAGTTTGAATAGGGATGCCTATGCAAAGACGACTTGATAGTACATGTTGGGTGCGTAAAAAGCTTGCTGAATTAAAGGATAACCAATATGCGGTTCATCTCGCCGCTCTTCTGCATATCTATTCCGGATGCCTTACTCTCGAAGAGATCGCAGAAAGGGCAGGCATGACCCTGCAAACCCTCCATGGCTTGAGAAGCAATGCTCCTTTCATGCGCTTGGTTGATACATATAAGAAGGAATTTTCAGGGGAAATCAGGGAGAATATCCTTATCAATACATATGAGCTTGCGGAATATGATGCCTTTGCTTCGGAATGTGCTATGCTCGACGAAGTCATCCGGATACAGATAAAGGTTCCTCTTATAACGCAATTCAGAAAACTGTCTCAAAGCCTGAAGAGCAGGGCAACGTATAAAATAAAAATTGAAAAAGCAGAGTTATTGCTTTTCAGAAGGCTTTTCGGTTTCTTTATCCTGATTGAGAAATATGCACCGACGCTTACTTCAAAAGCACTTGAGGATGCAAAGGAGATAGCAGGGGAGGTTGTCTGGCCATCACTTGGCCTGGATGCCGGTGAAATTGACAGGATACTTGGCAAGCCCCTGCTGACCAGGAAAGAAAGGCTGAGGGATCTCAGGGAAAGACTGGATGCTGTGATGCAGGATAGCAAAGCGCATGGAGCATAGCGCTCAGCGAAAGAAGTTCAACATTAAAGATTTTACGTTGAAAAATAGCTACCAGGCTAACAAACTGTCAAGCGAAAAAGATGAAAAGATATCAAGCTGACCCGCTGTCAAGCCTGCAAGCTGGAAAATTTTGGACTTTTAAAGTATATCACTTGAACATTAGTACCCCACTTTTGTATTAGTGTTTATATAACCGGCGGTCTTTTATCTCGGCATATGAAAGAATAGGTCCTTCAGTACAGATGTATTTCCCGTCTATATAACAGTGTCCGCACTTGCCGACACCGCATTTCATATGTGCCTCGAGTGATGTGAAGATACGATTCTCACTCACGCCCATTCCGTGGAGATTTTTCATGGTTATATCGATCATGACAGGAGGGCCGCAGAGAAAGGCAAAGGCATTCTTGAACGAAATCTTTGGTGTCTTCAAGTAATCTGTAACAAGCCCTATATTCCCGTCCCAGTCCATATCTTTTTTATCGCACGTAAGGAAAACCTGCATCCCCTTTTTCTGCCATGTATTAATGTCGTCTTTGAAAAGGATATCGGACGGCGTGCAAGAACCGCTGACAAGGGCAACCCGCTTAAACTGCTTTTTATCGTTCATTACCATATGTATGAGAGGGCGGAGAGGGGCAATGCCCAAACCTCCTGCAACAAAGATGATATCTTTCCCTCTTGCCTCCTCAACAGGGAATGAATTCCCAAAAGGTCCTCTTATCCCGATCTCATCTGAAGGTCTGAGCATATGGATCGCTTCCGTAATATATCCCACGCGCCTGATGCAGAGTTCGAGATATTTATGAAAACCGTAGGTAGAAGTTATTGATATCGGCACCTCACCTTTACCCCATAATGAAAGCATTATAAATTCGCCCGGTTTATAAGGGAATGGTCTCTGAGGTTTTATCGTAAACAGTTTTATATTATCGGTCATTTTCATAATATCAATAATCTCTGCCCCTGACGGAAGGTAGGTATCTTTTATTGTACCCTTCACCTGTTTCTCCTATCGCCGATGTCGATTTTGTGAGCGATTGTTGCCATATCTATATGTCCGGGACATGTTATAGTGCATCTGCCGCACCCAACACAGCCGAACTTGCCGAAATGTTCCGGATAATAGATCAATTTATGGAAATACCACTGTTTGATACGGGAGCCTTTTTTCTCGGAGGGCCAGACATTGCCTGCCATTCTTGTGAACCCTTTAAATATGCAGGCGTCCCATACCCTCAATCGAACGCCCTGATTTTCTGATTCGACCTTATCGAGGACGTTGAAACAAGTACAGAGAGGGCATTCATAGACACACCCGCCACATTCAAAACACTTTTTCGCAACCCACTCCCAGAAAAGGTCACTGATTCTTTCTTCGAGAATTTTCTGCCTGGCATTTTCGAGGTTGATCCTTTTTTCAAACTTCGAGGCAGAGCTAAGGATAATCTCATACTGGTCTTCGTAATCTGATTTTTTCGGCTTTGAAAAAAGATAGATATATTTTTTGATCAGAGGTGCTCCCCGGTTGGAAGCTGTTTCTACCATATACCGGTCGCCGAGGTCTGTAAGCTGGATGTCAAAATTTGATTTAAGAGACGGGCCTGTGCCGAGACCGATACAAAAACAGGTAGTTTCAGGGTTATTACAGACTATTGAGATGAACACGGCGTTTCTCCTCCTTGACATGTAATAATCATCAATGAACTGTTCTCCGAAGAATTTATCGAGCATTGCAATCGCTGACATATCACAGGAACGCACACCAAAAATAAGTCTTTTTGTGTCATCTTTGAGTATATCTGTCGCACCAACCGAGAATCTGAACATATCTTCCTTGTGGGGGAAAAGGAACTCCTTCGGGGACGGTATCAACGCCGGACAGTCAAGTTCGATCTCATGGATATTTTCAACTGTTTTCATGATAACATCTCCGTGCACAGAGCGTAGTGGTGCGATGAGGGTCATCGTTTTTCTTAACTGTCTGAGCCAGTAAGAAAGATAATTTTTATTTAAGATTAAAACGTTTTTCATTTTATCCGTTCTACCCTGACTGAGCAGACCTTGTACTCGGGTATCTTGGCAGAGGGATCAAGGACTGGATTCGTGAGGAGGTTCGCCGGAGCCTCTTTAAAATGAAATGGGATAAAAATAACACCTTCAGGAATATAATCTGTAATATATGCCCTTACTATTATCTTGCCCCGCCTTGAGGAGACTGTAACCATGTCCATATGGTTTATCGACAGGGATTCGGCATCCTGCCGGTTTATCTCTGCGAAACATTCAGGACATTCTCTGTTGAGGGAGGATGTACGCCTGGACATGGTACCCGTATGATAATGAAAACAGGTCCGTCCGGTTGTAAGGATTAGAGGGAAGTCAATGTCAGGCACTTCAGCAGGCGGGGTAAAGGCAACAGGGATAAACGTTCCGAGTCCTTTCGTGAATTTCTTCCTGTGGAGGAAAGGCGTGCCGGGATGCGTTATGTCAGGACACGGCCATTGCAGGCCTTGATTGTGTTCAAGCCTGTGATGAAGGATCCCCCGGTAGATAGGGGTTAAGAGAGCGATTTCTTCCATTATTTCATGTGTAGCGCGATATTGCATGTCGTAATTCAACTCCCCGGCGAGAGCGGATATGATTTCCCAATCAGGTTTTGATTCGCCGAAAGGTTTTACCGCGCGCCTGATTTTCTGAACTCGTCGCTCAGTATTTGTGAACGTACCGTCTTTTTCTGCAAAAGCAGCAGCTGGAAGGATGACATGAGCATACTCAGCAGTTTCAGACATAAATATATCCTGCACAACAAGGAACTCAACTTTTTTGAGCGCTTTTATTGTGTGTGTAACATCAGGGTTGGACAATACAGGATTTTCGCCCATTATATACAATGCTCTTGCAGTGCCCTTCAAAGCAGCATCAAACATCTCTGTAACGGTCAGTCCGGAGGCGGATGGTAGGTTCACTCCCCATGATGACTCAAATTTCTTTCTAGCTTTATGGTCAGTAACTTTCTGGTATCCTGACAATACATCGGGAAGCACTCCCATATCGCATGCACCCTGGACATTATTCTGTCCTCTCAAGGGGTTCAGTCCCGTGTTTGGCAGACCGATATGGGCTGTGAGCATGGTAAGATTTGCACATGTGCAGACGTTTTCGACTCCTGTCCTGTGCTGTGTGATTCCCATTGCATAAAAGAGCATCGATCTCTTTTCAGTTGCATAGAGTCTTGCAACCCTTTTGATATCACGCGCAGGGACACCGGTTATGTGCTCAACGACTTCCGGAGGGTAATTCTTAATCGTGTTCTTGAAGGCAGTGAAGTTTTCCGTACGGCGCTTTACGAAAGATATATCCACAAGCTCTTCTGTTACCATGATATGCATGATGCTGTTGAGAAGAGCTGTATCGGTACCGGGACGATGTTGCAAATGAATATGCGCGAGATCAGCAATCTGGGTCTTCCTCGGGTCTGCCACAATAAGTATGGCACCGTTGTCCACTGCTTCAAGCATCTGCATTCCTATCATAGGATGTTGATTTGTTGTATCAGAACCTATGACGAATAAGAGCCGGGCATTCGCTATCTCGTTAATAGAATTAGTCATCGCTCCTGAACCGAATGTATCTGCTAGGCCGCCTACGGTAGATGAGTGACAGAGCCGTGCGCAATTGTCGATATTATTCGTACCGATTACAGCCCTTGCAAATTTCATCATAATATAATTATCTTCATTCGTGGATTTGGCAGAACTGAGAATGCCTATGGCATCAGGTCCCGACTCCTTTTTTATCAATGACAGTTTTGCAGCAATGAGTTTTAATGCCTCATTCCACGACGCTTGTCTGAAAGAACCGCTTTCTTTTATGAGGGGATACCGGAGCCTTTCAGGGTGCTGGATAAATTCAAAACAGCTCCAGCCTTTCACACAGAGGCTCCCCTTATTGACGGGATGGTTTCTTGCCGGCGATGCCCCGACGATGGCTCCTTTATCTACATGAAGATACAGTCCGCATCCGCAACCGCAGTAAGGACAGATAGTAGGGACCTTGTCTATCGTTACCCCCCAATTCTTGACATGGGCCGCGAGCAATCTCCCCTTCCGCAAAGAACCCTACCGAATTTGGTGTCGTGTAGCCTTATAGTATGCCCTTCCGGTTTTATTTGTATAGAAAGCCTTATAAGGCGTTCGATTTCATGATCGGGGGCGTTACTACGCAGGGCTGTTTTGATATCTATTTCGGTTTCTGAAAAGAGGCAGGGTCTTAATTTACCGTCTGCTGTCAAACGAAGGCGGTTGCATGTATTACAGAAGTGATTGCTCAGGGGGCTTATAAATCCAATGACTCCAATTGCCCCATCGAGCTTGTAGTAACGTGCGGGTCCGGACCTTCTCATCCGGACAGGGTGCAATGACCCGGTCCCTTCGACAATAGATTTTATTTCTTCAGAAGAAATGAAGTATCCCGGTTTCCACATGTTCTCTTTTCCGAAGGGCATTAACTCTATGAACCTGACCTGATAGGGGGTTTTCAAAGTCATGTTTGCGAACGCTCCTATCTCGTCATCATTGAATCCGCGCATGGGAACCATGTTTATCTTTAACGGGTTGAGGCCGGCCTTTTCAGCGGCTTCGATGCCTTTGAGCACGTGATCGAGATTCCCGCACCTTGTAATTTCTCTGTATCTTGACGCTTTAAGCGAATCGAGGCTTATATTGACACGTTCAAGGCCTGCGTCTGCCAGTTCCTCAGCGTGTTGGCTAAGCAGGATACCGTTAGTTGTTAAGCTGAGATCCTGTATGCCATCGATGGACTTTATCAGTCTGATCAGATGGCTGACATTTTTTCTTACAAGCGGTTCTCCGCCGGTAAGGCGAACTTTTTTAACACCGATATTGACAGCAATCAGTAATATCCTCATGATCTCCTCGTAGCTGAGGATATCTTTATGCTGCATCGGGACAAGGCCTTCCTGCGGCATACAATAGACACAGCGCAGATTGCACCTGTCGGTAATCGATATGCGCATGTAATCGATCGTACGCTTAAAAGTATCCTTGAGAGTGCTCATGTTCTATTTTAAGGAATTTTTAAATTGTCCAGTGACTTTTTTGCCAGCTCAGCTTCCCTTGTACCGGGATAACGTTCCTTCACCTGCTCAAGGATTATTTTCCCGGTCTTTTTGTCTCCGAGCTCTATAAAGCAAAGACCTTGTTTTAAGAATGCGTTTGGCGTTTTCTCGCTATTTTTATACTTTTTAAGCACTATTTCGTAAGACAGGATCGCATTTTCGTAATCCTTCTCCTGGTAGTATGTCTCAGCGATCCAGAACTGCGCGTTATCAGAGAGATCATCCTGGGGGTACTCTTTCAAGAAGGACTCGAATTTTGTTCTTGCCTCTTTATATCGTTTCTCTTTGAAGGCATTGTATGCGTCATCATATTTTTTTACTTTTTCAACTAAGGGATGGTGAGCCTCATCGGGCGGTTCGATGCCAGGCTTTTCGGGTATCTTGATATCTTCCGGTTTTTGTGCCTGCTCAGATCCTCTCCGGGCTTCTATCGAGGGGATCCTTTCATTGATCTCCTTCAATTTGTTCTCGATATTGACCATCTGTGACTTCAATATCTCGATTTCCCCCGAAGAATCGTTGAGCGATTTCTCTACAAAATATTTGTGTTCTTCAAACCTGCCGTTTAGGAGCTGGATGTCTCTTTTGGCATCAGAGAGTTGAGATTGCATCTGTGCCTGGTTTTCCCTTAGCACATTGAATGAATCCTGACTGGCGATCCCTGATGTCTTTTCTTTTAAATTATTAAGCTCATTTTTTATGGAAACATTCTCGTTCCTCAGCCTGTTTAAGTCCTGCCTCAAGAAGTCATATTGCTCGGTAGTCGTTATGCAGGAAGACAGAAGACAAAGAAAACCGAGAAGAAGGCAGGAAAGATAGAAAGATTTTTTCAGCCCGGTAAACATTACTGGCGTTCCTTCCTTAAGACAACGAAGTGTGCCCTTCGGTTTTGTGCCCAGCACTCTTCAGACTCCTCAAAGCAGAGGAGCTTTTCTTCTCCATAGCTCAATGTTTCAATCCTATTTGGTGCTATCCCAAGGGCACAGAGGTAGTCTTTCGTTGCCTTAGCCCTTCTGTCGCCAAGAGCGAGGTTATATTCATTTGTTCCTCTGGGATCGCAGTGACCTTCGATTAAAATTATCTCGGATTTGTTTTTCAGCAGCCAGGAGGCAATGTTTTCCAGTACTGGTTTTGCGTCATCACGTATGTGATATTCGTCAAAATTGAAATAGATGTCTTTAAAGACATCTTCCTCTTCGGTATAACGAAGGGGTTCTTCTTTTGACTCTATCATGGCGATACTCTGATCAGTTATCTTTTCCTCGGGTTGGATCTCGACGGTTTCCGGAGTGCCCTTTTTTGTTTCATGAACGGTAACCTTCGGTTGGTACTCTTTATACTCTTCAGGTTGTTGCTTTACCAATTTTTTCTCAGCACAACCGATCGCTATGAGACCGAAGAGTAACACTATGATTACAGAAATTCTTTTCATAGACTATCCTCCTTTTCTCCATGCATAGGATAGATTCCCTTAAGTTCTGCCCTCTGACTTATGATAACAATTTTCTTACTGGGGTGACCAGGCCGGGCCGAAGGCAACATGTCCCTTGGGTGTTATCCTCCTCTGGGATTCTCCGTTTGCTCTCATGATATATATGCCTTTCGTGCCGTCCCGATCCGAAGAAAATGCTATATACCTTCCATCAGGGGAAAATGAAGGATCTTCGTTATTCCCTGAAACGGTAAGTTGGGTCAGTTCTGTTTTGTCAGGTCTTATAGTGAAGATCTGGTTTTTCCCCCTTTGTCCTACAAAGGCAATCATATCGCCTTTCGGAGACCATGAGGGAGAGGTATTGTAGGAACCTTCAAAAGTCAAGCGCCTTATGTCCGATCCGTCGTGGCGCATGATATAGATCTGCGGGGTACCGCCTCTGTCCGAGACGAAGGCGATAGAGTGCCCGTCGGGTGATACAGAAGGTGAAACATCAATGCCATATGATGAACTAAGTTTTTTTATTTTTCCGTCCCTGATATTTTTAATGTATAAATCAGGGGTGCCGTCCTTTGAAGAGGAAAAGGAAAAGCTATTGCCGTCCGGGAAAAAATTCCCTGCTATGTTTGTACCTTTTGAGGCATATATTTTCTTTTCGCTCATATTGGTGAAGTCTATCAGATAAATGCCCCATTGTCTATTCCTTTCTGCTGAATAGATGAGTTTCGTCCCGTCTATTGACCACCTGGGGGGGAGGATAATGTTTCCAGATACCCCCATTTTTGTCGTGCGCTTTCCGTCCCAGTCCATGACATGTAGTTCCATCCTGTTTTGGCTCCTTGAGACAAAGGCCATCCTGGACCGGAATATCCCTCTTTCCCCTGTAATCTTGAAATAAATATCATCGGCAATGGCATGAGCTATCGGCCTGATAAGCTCTCGTGCAGCTCTATATTCTTTCCTGAAAACCTCGCGTCCCTCGAAGACGTCATATAGGGATATCCTTACCGACAGCTCTTTGTCCTCTTTGACAGTACCTTTCACGACAGCTTCAACGCCGAGCGGGGTCCAGTTTTTAGGGCTGAATTGTTGGGAAGGGTTCTCTAAAAAGGCATCCCTGCTAACGGGGAGGAAAAAACCGGTAAATTCAAGGTCATTCTCAATAATGGCTGATATCTCCCTGCCGAGCGGGCCTTCAAGCTCTTGGATTGCTATGGGGAGTTTTTTAAATGCAGGCGAGGTTATGTCAATGTAAACTTTGGATTCAACGACAGTGAGCAACAGACCGTAAATCGCAAATAGTGATAAAAAGAAAGTTAAAACCTTAAACTTTGAATTTCGGACTTTGGATTTTTTTTTCATGGATAGAACCTTAAGCTGACCTCAAGCTCATCAGGAGGCGGAGGAAGAGGGTTGGCTTTCGTGAGTGCTTTCAGTGCTTCCTTATCAAAAAAACTATTGCCTGAACTCTTTTCCATCTTCTGAATTTTTATTGTGCCGTCCCGCAGTATTTTAATAGAGATGACGGCTAAGAGGTCTTTGCGTCCTGTTTCCGGCCAGCTCCACTGCTGCCATATCTTGTTTTCCATCTGGGCGTAATAATCGTTAAACAGATTGCTGCTCCCCGTACCTGGCTGGTTAAGGTTTGTCTCTGGATTACCTTTTTCTCCGCTATAGTTTGCACTAAGATTTATGACGGACCGTAGCCTGACCGTTTTTTCCACCTGTTTCTTCGCCTTGATGAGAGAGATTTTTTCATCTATGATGTCCTGTTTACTCGATATGTCTTTTTGGGGGACAAGGGCTTCTTTCGCATTTTTCGTAAGAATAGTTTTCTGAGGTGGGGATTCTTTCCGGGCAATGGAAACCCCTATTCTTTCACCTCCGGTAAAACTCTTTAAGACCTCATGGCTGACAAGACTGACCGTATACGGTGGTGGGAGGTTTATCCTGTTCGACTGTCTTGCGGCGACCAGGATGATCAGGCATGCTGTAAGATGAAGAGTGAATGATAGGATGGTCGTTTTGCGGAGGTTTGGTCCCCTCATTTCAGTTGTATCTTCGGTTCAGTGATCATCCCGAGTTTTTCTATGCCTGCATCCTTTATTTCCCCCATGACTTCAACAACAAAGCCGTAAGGGACGTTTTTATCTGCCTTTAAAAAGACATTGGGGTTTAGCTTGCTGATAGCGTCTAGTTTGCGCCTCATCTCCTGTAGGGATACTGGACTATCATTCATATAGATGGTTTTATTTTTACTTATGACGAGCGTTATCCGCTCTTCAGTCGGAAGGTCTTTACCTTTTGCTTTGGGGAGATTCACGTCTATCCCCTGCTGGAGTAAAGGTGCTGTAACCATGAAGATGACCAGTAAAACAAGCATAACATCAACGAAAGGCGTGACATTAATTTCTGAAAGGACTCCTCTGTCCCTGCCGTATCTCATAATCCCCCGGTCGTAAAGAGGTCGAGAAGTTCTTCAGAGAAATCCTCCATCTCTATGATCATTCTCCGTGCCGTGCTCAGGTAATAGTTATAGGCGATGACAGCAGGGATTGCAGCAATAAGACCGGCTGCAGTTGCTATAAGAGCCTCTGCTATACCGGGTGCAACGACAGCAAGTGAAGCTGCCCCGGTTGATCCGATACCCCTGAAGGAGTTCATGATGCCCCAGACTGTACCGAACAGGCCGATGAAAGGAGTTGTAGAACCGGTTGTTGCAAGGAAACTCAGGTATTTTTCGAGTTTTGTAGATTCGAGCACTTCATATCTCCTCAGGAGCCTTTTTGTCTCGGTCTTTCCCCTGTGCATTTCATCCATATAAACAGATTTAAATACATTTGCAATAGGGCTTATCATTAAATGTTTTGTTGCCTGATAGAGGCCGCTGGCATCTTTCGCTGACCTGTAAGCGCGTAAAAAAATATCGGTTTCCTTGTTCCCTCGCGCAAAATACCTCTGTTTGAAGAAAATTATTGCCCATGATACGACGGAGAAGAACAGGAGAACGATGAGCACTATCTTGACAACGGTACCGGCCTGGAGGATTAAATGTATCGCTGAATTTTGCATGGTTACCTCATTGTAATTTATTTTTTAAACCAGGTTTTATTAAAAAAATTTCAGTCCAAAAAGTCAATGAAGTTTTTCCCTGTACTAGCTTGCTCACATACATTTGTTCTATTATATACATATCAGTGAATTATTGCCGTGGGAGGGGTGGCCGAGCGGTTGAAGGCGACGGTCTTGAAAATCGTTTCCCGATTGTATCGGGACGTGAGTTCGAATCTCACCCCCTCCGCCATGCACTATGCAGTGAGGTATCATGTAGCCGGGAAATATAAAGGAGAATCGAATAATGTATTATATCCCTAATGCTTCAGCGATCCTTTTCTTTTGTTTTTCTATAGCCTTCTGACCCTGTTCGAGATTCCTTATAACCTCTTTTTTGGCGGTATCGGATATATCTTTGCCTCTATCAATGATATCCGACACCTTGTCTTTTATATCCCCTGCAAAGTCGTGGATATTGTCAATTGTGTCTTCAACAAGGTCAACGGTTTCTCTTTTTATTCTCCTTGCAGTCTTAGAGATGTCTCTTCTGGTCTGTTTGCCTGATTTTGGTGCATAAAGAAGTGCAACTAGAGCTCCAATTGCTCCACCGATTAAAAAGGCTCCGCCGATTTTTTTTATCCCTTCATCCATAGTCTCCTCCTTGGGAATTTATGTTATTAATTTAGCAAGGATAAGCAGATGAGTCAACTTAATAGCTATTAAGACAGTTTTGAATTAAAAGGTGTTGAGTCCTCGTTCCGAGCCGGTGACTATTGACAAATGACACCTGATTATTTATTTGACTCAGTAAACTTGATAGATAGACGCTATAAACTTATAAACGAGCTGCGCTCCGCGATTTACACTGGTAACTTAAAAACTATTGCCTTCTCTGGATAGAGAAATTCCGTTGAGGGGTTACTTTTTTGAAGGAATAAGATAAAATCTATCCATGGCACTTAAAGACAAGCCTGATATTCTGGATAAATTCAAGGGCACGCAGTGGAGATTTATCGTAGCAATATTGATCTTTTTCCTGTTTCTGTTTATATGGGGGCAGTTTATTGACATAGGAAAACCTGTACAGCATTTCATAAGCTACAGCCAGTTTATGGAGCAACTGGATGCCGATAATATCGATTCAGTCACGATAAAAAACCTGGAGGTTACCGGCTCTTTTAAAAAAGATGTTACCCTGCAAATACCGGGTGAAAAGCAGACTGTGACTGTTAAGAATTTCAAATCGTTTCTCCCTGCTTTTCAGGGGGAAGGACTCATGACGAAATTCAGGGAGAAGAACGTTTCCGTTACCATAGAGCCGGATGAAAAAGGTTCTCTACTCTGGCAAATTTTCATAGGGGTGATACCCTGGGTGCTTATTATCGGCGTATGGCTCTATATCATGAAACGTGCCCAACAGCAGATTCATGGCGGTGCCGGAGGATTGTTCTCGTTCGGTTCGAGCAAGGCGAAACTCTTTGACGTGAAGAAGCCGGCGGTAACGTTTAAGGACGTTGCCGGCATGGAGAACACCAAAAAGCAACTCCGGGAAACCATTGAGTTCCTTAAAGACCCCTCTAAGTTCAGGAAGCTAGGTGCAAAGGTCCCGAAAGGAGTGCTCCTGGTCGGTCCCCCGGGGACAGGGAAAACTCTCCTGGCGCGTGCTGTCGCCGGTGAAGCAGGGGTCCCTTTCTACAGCATCAGTGGTTCAGAATTTATCGAGATGTTCGTGGGGGTCGGTGCTTCACGGGTTCGCGACATGTTCAAGAAAGCAAAGGAAGCACAGCCGAGCATCATTTTCATCGATGAGATTGATGCTGTGGGCAGAACGAGGGGAGCAGGACTGGGAGGCGGGCATGATGAAAGGGAACAGACACTAAATCAACTCCTGAGCGAGATGGACGGCTTCGAACCCCACGAGGAGGTCATCATCATGGCTGCAACGAACAGGCCGGATGTCCTTGATCCGGCACTCCTGAGACCGGGGAGATTTGACAGGCACGTTGTCATTGACCGGCCTGGATGGAAAGAGCGCAAGTCAATATTTGAGGTCCATGCCCGGGACAAGACACTCGCTGATGATATTGACTTTGAGGTACTTGCAAAAGGTACCCCTGGCATGACCGGAGCAGATATTGAAAACCTCACGAACGAGGCCGCCCTTATTGCGATTAGAAAAGGGAAAGACAAGATAGACATGAGCGATTTTGAGGAGGCCCGGGACGTTGTCCTCCTGGGTACAGTCCGGGAAGATACTATCAGCGATAAAGAGAAGCGAATAACAGCATACCATGAGGCAGGACATACACTTGTTGCATTGCAACTGCCTGGGACAGACCCTATCCATAAGGTAAGCATCCTTCCCCGGGGCATGGCTATGGGTGTAACTCAACTCCTGCCGGATGAAGACAGGCATTATTATCCCATGACATATCTCATGAACAGGCTGAGCGTGGCGCTTGCGGGAAGGGTTTCTGAAAAGATTGTTTTTGACGACTTGAGCAGCGGCGCACAGAACGACCTCAAGGAGGCGACCTCTCTCGCAGAGAAGATGGTTGCGCAATGGGGTATGAGCGATAAGATCGGCCCGGTCAACCTGGGAAGGGGAGAGGAGCATCCCTTTTTAGGGAGGGATCTGTCCATGCCAAAACGTTACAGTGAAGAAATGGCGTGGCTTATAGACCAGGAAATTCACAAACTGATGGTTGAGGCTGAATCCAGGGCTGAAGAAATTTTAAAGAATAACAGGAAAACGCTCGATGCCCTTGCCGATGCGCTTATCAAAGAAGAGGTACTGGAGAGAAACGAGATCGAGAGGATTATTAAAGAATCGGAAAACGCATAGCGCATGGCGTTTTTTAGTTTATTGGATTTGTAGGGTTAATACATGTTGGCGAGCCGGCCCAGTTCTTCAATGCTGAGAGTCTCTGGCCGCCTGTTAGGGTCGATGCCGGCACGGTCCAGCCACTCTTTAGCATCTCTACGCATACCTTTCAGGGAATTTGAGAGGAACTTCCTCCTTTGAGAGAAGGCAGTCTTTACCATGCTCTTAAAGATGTGTTCGTCTTTTACATCTATTGAGGGTGTGTCGAGGATCTCCAAAGTGATGACGGCTGAGTCAACTTTTGGGACCGGCCTGAACGCACCTTTCGGAATGATGAACGCGAGATTAGGAATTGCATAGTATTGGACCATAATTGAAAGTACTCCGTAATCCTTGCCCCCTGGTTTCGCTATAATCCTTTCAGCAACCTCTTTCTGCACTGTAAACGTCATGGACAGGAGCCGTGGTCTTGCATCGAGGAGTCTGAAGATTGCGGGGGTGGTAATATAGTACGGTATATTTGCAACGACCTTGAACTCGGGCAGGTTCTCGTAAGGGTACCTGAGGGCGTCTCCATGTACGAGTTCAACATTCCGATAGTCAACGAGCTCGGTTTTCAATTTCTTGTAAAGGTCCTCATCGAGTTCAATGGCAATTATTTTTTTTACATGTCCCGCAAGCATTCTTGTCAGCCTCCCGTGACCAGGGCCTATCTCTACGACAATATCGTCAATCGAAAGCCGTGCAACCTTAATGATCCTTGTCAGGATTGAGGGGTCATAAAGGAAGTTCTGTCCCAGGTATTTCTTTGTCATTGCAGTTAAATATCTTAAAAGTTTTTTATTTTATTATAACGCAAACCGGCGCCGCTCCGGTCCTTTCCTCCTGCCAGGTATATAGTCAGGTCTTGTAAGGGAAAGAGAAAAATATACGACACTGCCCGGAGAATGCTGATTGTCAAGGATGAGTTCACCCTTACGAATATTTCCGCGAGCAATTTCTTAGAGGAGCACTTTGTGCTTTCATTGACAAAGAGGAACATGAAGACATAAAATTGATTTGAAGCCCTTCCCCAGTATCGGGAAAAAAATGCCAGGGAGGTTTGCCATGTTAAAAAAATTCATTATTACCGCTGTATTTATTATCCTCATTTCAGGGACCGCGTTAGCCCTCGAGTTATCGTCTGATTTTGTGACAACCCATGGAGGATTTACTACCTCAGGCAAGATATATTTAACCGCCGATAAAATCAGGATGGATATGGATTCTCCTCAAAAAATGAGTTCTATAACAAGAATGGACAAGAAGGTTATCTGGAACGTGATGCACGATCAGAAGTCGTATATGGAATTACCTTTCGTAGAGGACAGGAAGCCCAGGGTTGAAAAAAAATATGAAGGCGAGATAGAGAGGAAGCTTCTTAAAAAGGAAACCATTGACGGACATCCGACAGAAAAATATCTTATTACTTTTAAGGAAAGGGACAAGACGAACAAAGTATACCAATGGTGGGCTACCGACATAAATTTCCCTGTAAAAACAGAAGACTTTAATGGTCAATGGAAGCAGGAATACAGGAATATTAAAATGGGGAAACAGGATAACAGCCTCTTTGAAATTCCGGCAGGGTATAAGAAATTTGAAATTCCGGCAGGGATGATGATGCCGGGCAGTATGAAGACCAAATAGTTTTACCGGCCCTGTGATCGTATTACTTTAGTTATATGCCGTTTGTAAAACATAGACAATGAGAATAGTAATAGTCGGTGGAGGAATTTCCGGCCTCTCCCTGGCATATTTTCTCCTTGAGCGCAAGCCTGATCTCGATATTGCCGTCCTTGAATCAGACAGAAAGCCAGGCGGTAAAATCTGGACTGACAAGGTGGACGGTTTCCTCTGCGAAGGCGGGGTAAACGGTTTTCTTGATAACAGGCCGAGGACGCTTGAACTCGTCGGGAAGCTTGCGCTTAATTCTTTACGGAGCAGTGACAAGGCCCGGAAAAGGTATATCTTTTCGGATAAGAAGCTGCATCTCCTGCCAGAATCTCCCCTTTCTTTTTTCACATCCGATATCCTGAGCATTTACGGAAGGCTGAGGATCGTATACGAGATATTTGTTCCAAGGAAGACAGGCAACGACGAGACTCTTGCTGACTTTGCACGCAGGAGGCTAGGAAAAGAGGCATACGGGAAACTGATAGACCCGATGGCGTCGGGCATCTTTGCCGGGGATCCGGAAAACATGAGTCTAAAGAGCTGCTTCCCAAAGGTACATGCACTCGAAGCACAATATGGGAGCCTGATCAGGGGAATGATCAAACTCAAGAAACAGGCAAGAAAGTCCGGCAAAAAGGTCGGCCCGGGGCCGGGTGGGATTCTCACGTCATTCTACGACGGGATGGAAGTCCTTGTGAACGGGCTTAACAATAACTTGGGACAGAGACTGAAAACTAATAAAAAAGTCTTGTCGGTTGACAGGAAAAACAATACTTATACCATCTACATGTCTGATAGTTCCAGCATCGAGGCCGAGTCAGTAATGGTCGCATCACCTGCACATGTTACTGCAGAGATAGTAAAAGACATGGATAAACAACTGTCTGTGTCACTTAACGAAATATATTACCCTTCAATTTCCGTTGTCTGCTTGGGATTTAAACGGGCTCATATACATCACCCCCTTGACGGATTCGGTTTCCTCATTCCTAACAGGGAAAAGAGGAAAATCCTGGGGACATTATGGGACTCCAGTATTTTCCCTAACAGAGCACCCGATGGGTATGTATTGCTGAGAAGCATGGTCGGGGGAGCAAGGATGTCCGACCTGGCAATGGAACCTGATGATGTTCTGGTACAGATTGTCCTGGAAGAACTCCGTGATATCATGGGGGTAAAAGCAGCGCCTGATTTTATGCGGGTGTACAGACATGAAAAAGGGATCCCCCAGTATTTCCCGGGGCACGAAAAGAGACTCGAATCTGTCTTTGAAAAAGCAAGTAAATACAAGGGGTTCTATCTTACCGGGAATGCATACCGGGGGATTGGTGTTAATGATTGTATTGAAAACTCTTATAATCTTGCAGAAAGAGTAATGAAGGAGTATAATTTCTAGTACAAACTTGAGCAGATTGACTTCCAATAAAACAAATCTTTTAAGGTTTTTAGACTCGCCGGAACTGTTCTGTCAATTTATATGAAGGAGGCAACATTGAAGGAAAACGAGATTGTTGAATTCTTGAAAAAAGAGAATGAGGAATTCAGAAGGCTCAGCGAGGAACACAGAAATCTTGACAGGCTTCTTGCCGACATTGACAACAGACGCTATCTTACGCCTGAGGAGGAAGTAGAGAGGAAAAAACTGCAAAAGCTGAAGCTTCTCAGGAAGGACAAGATGGCGGCAATCGTAAGGCAGTACAAGAAAAACCTATCTTTAAATTAAAAAGAGCAACATTGGACTTCAGGGATGCAGAGATGTCAATCCCTGCTTCCTGCATTTGCAGTATCTTCCTGCCTTTCTCTTTACAGTGAGTAAGGCGTTGCCGGATTAAATGGATAGCGAGCATATTCCCCGTGGTCTTGCCACGGGTATTTTCTCCACGGCGAATACGCCTGAGTGCGGAAGCGAGCGAATAGTAAAGAATAAAGAATTCCTTACATAATCCCGAAAAAATTCGGGACTGCGGTCTTGCCGCAGGGACTCTTCAATACCAAAGGGGGTATCATGTTTTATGAGAAGTAAGAGAATAAAAGAAGGTCTCGAGCGCGTACCGCATAGGGCGCTTCTTTATGCGACCGGAATTACCAGGGGGGAGATGAAGAAACCCTTCATAGGCGTTGCGACGAGTTTTACGGATATTATCCCTGGCCACATCGGTATGCGTGATCTGGAGCGATTCATAGAGAAGGGTATACACACCGGGGGAGGCTATCCTTTCTTTTTTGGAATTCCAGGTATCTGTGACGGTATAGCAATGGGGCACCGTGGGATGCATTATTCGCTCCCGTCAAGGGAGTTGATCGCCGATATGGTCGAAAGCATTATGGAGGCACACCAGTTGGACGGCCTTGTACTACTTACGAACTGCGACAAGATCACGCCGGGCATGCTAATGGCGGCCGCACGGCTAAATATCCCGGCAATCGTTGTCACGGCCGGGCCTATGCTCTCAGGCCGTTTACGGGGGAGAAGACTGTCACTCGTCAACGACACCTTTGAGGCGATCGGGAAATATAAAAAAGGCTTGATAAAAAAGGAAGAGCTTGAGGAGCTTGAGATATGTGCATGCCCCGGGGTCGGCTCTTGTCAGGGAATGTATACTGCAAATACCATGGCATGCGTTACAGAGGCGCTTGGTATGAGCCTGCCTGGATGCGCCACGTCACTTGCGGTTTCTGCCGACAAACGGAGGATTGCCTTTGAGAGTGGTGAGCGCATTGTCGCATTAATCAGGCAGAAAATTACCCCGAGAAAAATCATGACACTGAACTCTTTTGAGAATGCCATTATTCTTGACCTTGCACTCGGCGGCTCAACGAATACGGTTCTCCATATTACCGCGATAGCCAACGATGCAGGAGTAAAGCTTCCGCTGGAGACATTTGACAGGTTGAGCAGGAGGACACCTCACCTTGTGGACATGCTCCCGGGCGGTAAGCATTACCTGGAAGACCTTGACCGGGCTGGCGGGATCCCTGCACTGATGAAGAGGCTGCGGGATAGGTTGCATAACAATATGACGGTGAGCGGGAGGAGCATTTACAGGATCGCTGATTCAGCAGAAATTGTGGATGATGAGGTCATAAGGCCTTTCCGGAAGTCTCATCACAGGGAAGGTGGTATCGCAATATTGCGGGGCAACCTCGCACCGGACGGTGCTGTTGTGAAACAGACAGCAGTGGATAAGCGGGTGATGAGATTTGAGGGAACAGCCCGTGTATTTAACTCAGAAGAAGAGAGCATGAAGGCAGTGATAGGGGGAAGGATAAAAGCAGGAGACGTGGTAGTTATAAGATATGAAGGGCCAAAGGGTGGCCCCGGCATGCGGGAGATGCTCTCCTCAACTGCAACGATTGCAGGCATGGGATTAAGCAGTTCGGTAGCATTAATAACAGACGGCCGTTTTTCAGGCGGCACAAGGGGGCCATGCATAGGACACATATCACCCGAGGCTATGGAAGGCGGCGTGATCGCGATTCTCAAGGATGGTGACAGGGTTAGAATTGACATTCCAAAGAGGAAGATAGATGTTCTCTTGTCAGGTGAGGAGATAAAGAAAAGATTCAGCACATGGAAACCGTTGAAACCAAAGATAAGCAAGGGCTATCTTGCCCGATATGCAAGGATGGTGAGTTCAGCCGGGAGCGGCGCAGTCATGGAGTAAGAAATTATTTCCCTCTTGCATCTTCCTCAAGGGTTTTTAATTTCGAGATCTCACCAACAGCTATGAGGGTATCACCCACCTTAATCTCGGTACGGGACGTAAGGTTAGTATCAAGTTAGTATATATTAATATTGTGTCCTCATTACATCATGCCCGCTCGTCATGCCCAGGGTTTTTCGGTGTCGCCGGAATTTTTTTCCATGCTTCCAGGATGATTCCTGTTTTCCGGGATCCCATATAGACATCCAGGTTCGATTTTAGTTACAATTACCTGAATGTATATCAGGCATATCTTCATGTTCTTGCCATGGGATGAGAAAATTAGAAGTAATAAAGATTCCTTACATTTAGATAGATTCATCGCGTTTGTGCCTGGTTAGCCTTAATTTGTTAAGGAGTAACAAGAGGGTATGAAGATTTCAGGAGCAGAGATATTAATTGAATGTCTCAAGAGGCAAGGGGTAACGCACATTTTCGGTTATCCGGGCGGTGTTATCCTCAACATATTTGACCAGCTTTACGAAGACAAAGATATAAAGCTGATCCTCACAAGGCATGAGCAGGGAGCAATCCATGCAGCGGACGGATATGCGCGGTCTTCGGGAAAACCGGGGGTTGCGCTCGTCACCTCAGGCCCCGGTGCAACAAATACTGTAACGGGCATCGCAACAGCCTCGATGGACTCAATCCCGCTTGTCGTTTTTTCCGGTCAGGTCCCGACGATGCTTATCGGGAACGATGCGTTTCAGGAGGCCGATATCGTCGGTATTTCAAGGCCATGCACGAAGTATAATTACCTAGCGAAGGACGTAAGAGATCTGTCCAAGATAGTGAGAGAGGCTTTTTACATCGCGACGTCAGGCCGGCCAGGCCCGGTCTTGATAGACCTCCCGAAGGACGTCACTGCATCAAAGGCAGAGTTCACGTGGCCGGAAATAAAGATCAGGAGCTATAACCCGAGGTATGAGGGTAATAAATGGATGATCAGACAGGCGGCACAGTTAATTGCAAAATCGAAGAAGGCGGTAATCATAGCAGGCGGCGGGGTCATACTCTCCAATGCTTCCAAGGAACTCAGGGAACTTGCCTACATGACTAATATCCCGGTGACAATGACCCTTATGGGACTCGGTTCTTTCCCGGGAACACATGAGCTTTCACTCGGCATGCCGGGGATGCACGGTACCTATTATGCGAATAAGTCAATACAGGAGGCTGACCTGCTGATCGCGGTAGGAATGAGATTCGATGACAGGGTGACAGGCAAGATAGATGCCTTTGCCCCCCATGCAAAGGTAATCCACATAGACATTGATCCTACATCAATACGAAAAAATGTCCGTGTCGACGTTCCCATCGTCGGAGATGTCAAGAACGTCCTTACTGCCCTCAACGAAGTTATAAAAGAAGAGGAAAAAGAACAGTGGGGTGCGATCCGGAAGGCGTGGTTAAGGCAGATTAAAGAATGGAAAAAGGAAAGGCCACTGAGTTATACCTACGATGACCAGGTAATAAAGCCGCAGTTCGTCGTTGAAAAGATATACGAACTTACAAAAGGTGACGCAATTATTACGAGCGAGGTTGGACAGAACCAGATGTGGGCTGCGCAGTTTTACAAGTTTGACAAACCGAGGACATGGCTTACATCGGGTGGTCTCGGAACCATGGGGTACGGGTTCCCGGCTGCAATCGGGGCACAGATGGCACACCCGGATAAGCTCGTTATAGATATCGCCGGTGACGGGAGCATCCAGATGAACATCCAGGAACTTGCCACTGCGGTCCTTAACAAGCTTCCTGTAAAGGTTGCCATACTTAATAACCACTACCTCGGAATGGTGAGGCAGTGGCAGGAACTCTTTTTTAAGGAAAGATATTCTTATACTCACCTGGAGGTGATACCTGATTTCGTTAAAGTAGCAGAGGCTTACGGAGCTGTAGGGCTCAGGGCAACAAAGCCGAGCGAGGTTGAGCCCCTGCTCAAAGAGGGATTCAGGTTGAAAAAGACTGTCTTTATGGATTTCGTTGTTCACTGGAAAGAGAAGGTCTATCCCATGGTGCCTGCCGGTGCAGCTATAGACCAGATGCTGTTCGAAGAGCTGGAAGAAAAATCAGAGAAAAAGTTAAAGGCAATTAAGTAAATGAGGCACACTATCTCCTTGCTTGTTGAAAACAAATTCGGGGTCCTTTCGAGGATATCAGGCCTTTTCAGCGGGAGGGGATATAATATCGAGAGCCTTTCTGTCGGGGAGACGATTGACCCCCAGATATCAATCATGACTATTGTGACGAGCGGTGACGACCAGATCATAGAACAGATCACGAAGCAGCTCAACAAGCTCATCGACGTCATAAAAGTGATGGATATGACTGACTATGACCATGTTGAACGTGAGATGGTACTTGTAAAGATTGAGCCCAAGCCCGGGGACAGGGCAGAGGCACTCAGGCTTACTGAAATATTCAGGGGGAGGGTTGTGGATTCAAGCAAGACGACTTATACCATGGAAATTACAGGTGATGAAAAGAAGATCGCTGCCTTTGTGGAACTCATGAAGCCCATGGGGATCAAGGAGTTTATCAGGACCGGAAAGATAGCGATTGCCCGTGAAGGAATAAAAAAGAAGTAAAAGTCAAAAGTCAGAACTCAAAAATCTGGCATGAGGCACAACCCGTAAATAAAAAAATCAATTGAATTAATGGCAGTATTTTTATTATGGACAGCATGACAAAGATACATGCAAACAATTCTGAAAAAACTTAATTCAACACATAGTCAATTTGGGCATCTTTTGCCAAACACAGATTACTACATAATAGCGAATTTGCACTAAAAGATTTACTCATTATTGGGTATCGTACTCTGTTCAGATTTATCGATCAACCTTTCTTTCACTGCAGTTCCTGATGACGACATTTCTATGATCATTGAGTAAATAACAGCCAATATGAGGACAAGGATAAGAAGGAACAGACTTAACTTTGGTTTTCTGTAAAGCAAAAAAAGTAAGACCGCTCCTATTATGAGGACAATTATCGGATTATTATGTCCAAAAGAGATAACAGGCTCTATAATCCCATGAAGGTTCAATGTGGCATCTCCAAGTCTATAAGTTCCTCATTAAACTATACATTTCTTTGACAGATTTGTAAAATATTGATAAAAGAAGCAATGTTTGTGAAGATTAAATCCTGGTTGTTAAATGTAAAGCGAGGTATTCCCCGTGGTCTTGCCACGGGTGTTTTCGCCACGGCGAATCCGCTGAGTGCGGAAGCGAGCGAATAGAAAGAATAAAGAATTCCTTACATTAATCCCGAAAAAATTCTGGACTGCGGTCTTGCCGCAGTGAGCCTTTAATTATATATAGATTTTGTATCAAAGGACAACATTATATAGAAATTTAGGCCCCCAGATTACCCTTTTCAGCAAAATTTATTAACAGTAGGCCAAAAAATTAATAATCTTGTAAGCAAATATGGGATATGCATAAAAACAATGTTGGCTAAAGGAAGATGACCCCATGAAATCCGAGGTCATTATCAGGAGCGAAACAAGCTCCGATGTCAGCGCGATAAGCGAAGTGACTGTCGCTGCGTTCAATACGCTGGAGATCAGCAACCACACGGAGCAATTCATAATCGAGGTGCTACGCGCCGGCAATGCCCTTATGCTATCGCTTGTAACAGAGATGGATGGGCATGTGATTGGTCACATCGCGTTCTCGCCCACGACCATTTCGGACGGCACACAGGGCTGATACGGACTTGGACCTGTTTCGGTTTTGCCGGAATACCAGCGTCAGGGCATTGGCAAGGCCCTAATACATGAAGGATTGTCACGGCTGAAGGGCATGCATGCTCGCAGCTGTTGTCTCGCGGGGCACTGTCACTTTCCGCGAAGGATTCAAAGCTGATGGCTGACAAGAGCGTGCAGGCGACGCCTAACAGCGCGCCTGATGCTCCATGTGAAACATTTCTTTTATATTCCTTAAGGTTATTTGGAGTTTGCTTAGCTGCTTGTCCGTAGCCAAGTAAATTATCGTTTTTGCATAGTGATATAGGATAACTATACCTTAAAAGAGGTTTTTTAAGGTTTGGAGATTGCCATATACAATGATTCTATCTCCCTCTTTTATCTCTTCTTGAGGTTTTGGTATCGGTATCCATTTTCTGCCCCGTTCGATACCTAAAATCAGGAAGTCCTCCCTGCATATTTTACATTTCGACAGTGGAGAACCAGCCAATGGAGAACCTTTTTTTATGTGGGCTCGGACAAGACCATATCCCTCTATGAAGTGAAGAAGATCCTCAACCGTCTCTTCTTCAAAAAGTGGTGATTTTGCAAGTTTGTCTTCGATAAAACTTTCCCATTTCTTAATAAAACCCTTATAAGTTCCAACCTTGTAAATTACAAATACACCAACAATTAATATGAAGACATTAATCGGCAGGGCATACCCTTTACTACTAATAAGAGATGAAGTAGCTGATATGATAACGGTAACAATTCCTGCATTGCCCAGAATCATGAGCAGACTAATAACCTTTCTTCTCACAGGATGATTCATTACCTCTTCAGCTTCTCTGGTTGTAAAACCAGTACCCGTGAATGCTGACAGAGCCTGAAAAACCGCTCTCTTTTTATCTAATCCTGTTATCATCAGAGCGATTGCCCCTCCCCTCACGATGAGAAAAGATATAAAAATGATAAATAACGTTGGCGGAAGAAAATATATCCCTGTCATGTCTTTACCTCCAAGCAAATTTTTATCTTTTCATAATATCCTAACTAATTATAAAAAACATCAGAGTGCGGATTTGATCAGGAAAATAATAAAATTTGACTTCGATCAATACTGAGGAATATTAGGTGCCTCTGAGAAAAATATCGTGTTTCTTACGGGATGAATCATGAAGGGTGTTCAGGCGGGTTGTGGAGCAACCCTACTTCCTCCTACCAACAAATGTGCTATAAAAGAACGAAGGTAAAGGCAGGAGAGCTCACTACTTCCCGGGCTTAAGAGTCCTTAGTACAGTTTGTTCCCTGCCTCCTTAAACCATGATAAGTTGATTGGGCGTATGAGTCCTTGTTACGAAGGAGGATTGGTTTGGAGGCATACCCTGCCTGATCCTGAAAAGCAGGAG
>Ga0209270_1001991_pt1 | contig 23904 bp, 19 predicted proteins | sample MTBAKSrepl1MetaG_FD_187456 | JGI IMG/M metagenome (GOLD analysis project Ga0209270, IMG submission 187456) | Enrichment culture microbial communities from Arthur Kill intertidal strait, New Jersey, USA, that are MTBE-degrading - MTBE-AKS1... | ecosystem: Environmental > Aquatic > Marine >...
ATTTAGGAATCCACGATCCCCTGCCTCAACGCCTCGATCCCTCAATCTGTCAATTCCTCAACCTGCTGATTCCTCTTTTTTCTCCTTCTGAACCTTTTGGAGCCCGGCCTGCTCCCGGATCAGATCAGCGATCCTGTCACGGATGTCCGTGTTTTCAGCGAGAAAACGCCTCACATTCTGCCGGCCCTGGCCGATCCGGTCGTCTCCGAAGGAATACCAAGCCCCGCTTTTTTCAATAATGCCGAGGGCAGCCCCCAGGTCCAGGATGTCGCCCTCTTTTGAGATCCCCTCACCGTAGATGATGTCGAACTCAGCCTCTTTGAAGGGGGGCGCCACCTTGTTCTTGACCACTTTGACGCGGGTCCGGTTTCCGATGGTCTGATCGCCTTCCTTGATGGCCCCGATGCGGCGGATGTCGAGGCGCTGGCTTGCGTAGAACTTGAGGGCGTTTCCGCCGGTGGTGGTCTCGGGATTGCCGAACATGACCCCGATCTTCATCCGGATCTGGTTGATAAAGATAACGCAGGTCCTCGATTTGCTGATGGTGGCGGTCAGCTTACGGAGGGCCTGGGACATGAGCCTGGCCTGGAGCCCTACATGGTGATCGCCCATCTCGCCCTCGATCTCGGCCTTGGGGACCAGGGCCGCGACCGAATCAATGATAAGGACGTCAATGCCGCCGCTTCTCACGAGGATCTCGGCGATGTCCAGGGCCTGCTCGCCCGTATCCGGCTGAGACACCAGGAGACTGTCCACATCCACCCCTAATTTTCTGGCATAGGTCACATCCAGGGCATGTTCCGCATCCACAAAGGCCACCATCCCGCCCTTTGCCTGGGCCTCGGCCGCGATGTGAAGGGCCAGGGTGGTCTTGCCGGAGGACTCGGGGCCGTAGATTTCCACCACCCTTCCCCGGGGAACGCCGCCCACGCCAAGGGCCAGGTCGAGGGCCAGGGAACCTGTGGAGATGGAGGGTATATCCAGAAAACTCTCATCGCCCAGTTTCATAATGGACCCCCGGCCGAACTGCCTCTCTATCTGGGAAATGGCCTGTTCAATGGCCTGATCTCTTTCCATAGGACCCCCCGTTCTGCATTTTTTGGTTGCCTGAGCGGCAATCAGCCGTGCCGCGATTCAGGCAGGATTTACTGTTTGCCCAATGGCCATGTCCCCAGTTTGGTATACACGGCCCCACCCGGCTTGAGATCGCTCCTGAATAGGACCAGCTCTCTCAAAAGGCTTTTGGGACTCTCCACCTCCTGGTACTTGGATAAAAAATCGTTCAGTGCGGGATCCATCCTGGCGCCCTTTCGAAACCTCCCCAGGGTCAGGTGGGGCCGAAACGGCCGACCTTCCTCCTTGATCCCGAACGGGGCCAAGCCTGTTTGCAGGTCTTGCCTGAAGCCCGACATGCGGTCCAGATCGCCTTCCAGCCCCATCCAGAGCACCCTCGGATTCCGCCTCCCGCCAAAAAGGCCGGCCCCCTTCAGCTGGACAGCAAAGGGGGCATGCTGAGCGCACGCCATTTTGGCCGCATCCTTGATCTTCCCCATCACGGCCTCCTCCACATTCCCCATAAACACCGCCGTGAGATGGATATTGGCCACGCGGACCCATCGGATGCCTTTCAGGGCAGCCTGTCCATCCTCGGATGCCGCAGAGAGTATGTGCCGAATCTCGGAAGGAATTTCAAACGCCAGGAAGGAACGGATCGTCATTCAGATGCCTTCTCACCCAATCGAGGGCCATGGTCGAGGTGTTGAGCTTTATCTGCTCGCGCCGGCCCCAGAAGCGGTATCGTCTCGAAACCGTCTCTGTAGGATCGGCCAGTCCCACAAACACCGTTCCCACCGGCTTCTCGTCGCTGCCCCCTTCCGGTCCTGCGATCCCTGTAACGGCAAGGCCCAGATCGCTGTGCAACCTCTCTCGCACCCCCTGCGCCATCTCCTCAGCGGTCTTGCCGCTTACGGCCCCATATGTGGAGAGGGTCTTGGGGCTTACGCCCAGGATGCGGGCCTTTGATTCATTGCTGTAGGAGATCACGCCCCCCTGGAAATAAGCGGAACTTCCTGCCACATTGGTCAGGCGATGTCCGATCAACCCCCCTGTACACGACTCTGCCACCGAGAGGGTCTGTTTCTTTTCGCACAGGAGCCGACCCACCACCTCCTCCATCTCCTCGTCCCCCGCGGCGAAGACATAAGGGCCCACCAGGGATCTGACAGCCTCTTCCATCCTGTCCAAGGCCTCTGCGACAGATCTCTCGTCAGGACCGCGAAGGCTCATGGTAATGTGGTTTTCGGGATGCTGGGGGTAGAAGCCGAAGACCACATCGCCCGATTTTCCTTCCAATTTCTTGAACATCTCTGCGATGGCCGGCTCGTCGAGTCCATAAAGCTTCAAGATTCTCTGGCGCGTCACCGGCGGTCTTTCATAAAGCTTCAGGAGTTCGGGCACCACAAAGGCATCCATGATGTGGCGCATTTCTTCGGGCACGCCCGGCAGAAAATAAAAATGGATGTCTTTTTTGACAAGGGAGAACCCGCAGGCTGCGCCCTTGGGATGAATCATGCGGGCGCCTTCCGGCATAAAGGCCATCTTTTCCAGGGGGGGCGACATGGGGATCCCCTTGGCCTCCACATACTGCCTGATCTTCTGAAGCATCTGACGGTCGAGGCAGAGGGGCCGTTTCAGTGCCTCTGCGGCGATCTTGCAGGTCATGTCGTCTTCTGTTGAACCCAGGCCCCCTGTGACGATTACAAACCGGGATGACTCAGAGGCCCTTTTCAGGGCCTCGATCGCCATCTTTTCATCATCGCCCACCGATGTAATGCGGATCACGCTCAGACCCGATGCGGTCAGCCTCCCCGCGGCGTACCAGGAGTTGAGATCGGCCGTCCTGCCCGATGTCAGCTCGTTTCCTATGGTAATGATTTCACCGTACATGGAACTGCTCTATGTTTTGCATCAAGATGACGACCTGGGCCGTTTGCGCGATGTTGCCGTGTGCGGGGACCTCTGCTGATGTCAGCGTCTGCCATATGAAGTCATGCCCTGACATAACCCAAGGCGGCCTGACGGCCGCAACCAAACAGCGGCCCGGCAGCCCATGGGGGTTTCTGCCCAAGGGCTGCAATAAAATGCGTTCATATCGTTCGGCGACCGCCCCCGGGCTCGGGATACCATTTATTGAAAGGCAGCAAGGAATTCCTTCCCATGAAAGGGTGTCCTTGGGGCTGGAACAGACTGTATTTCAAAGCCCTGCTGCCGTTCCCAGGAGCTGTATTCGGTTTTTGCAGCCCTTGGGCAGAGATCCCCACGGGCAGATTTCTTCGCACGTTGCGGAGAAGTCACGGACAAAGATTCTACGCTAATCATGCCGCGAGCCAAAGAATGCCTCTCAAAAACAAATGGGCATAAAGGCCTGCCAGGAGATCGTCCATGACAATCCCCAGTCCCCCCGTGAGTCTCTCTGCCTGCCGGACCGGCCACGGCTTCAGGATATCAAAACACCGGAAGAGGATAAACCCGAGGCCGATGCTCTGCCAGGTAACGGGGAGCAACAGCAGGGTCGTCAGGAACCCGACCGCCTCGTCAATGACGACCTCCGGAGGATCCTCTCTTTCCAGCAGGTTTGCCGCCCTGTGGGCGGCCCAGACCGCGATCAGGATCATGCCTGCCAGTGCGGCAACAGAGTACCTCGTGCCGAACCAGCCGATCAGAACCAAAGGCATGGCGGCAAGGGTCCCGAATGTCCCGGGGGCCTTGGGCATGAGCCCTGTGCCGAACCAGGTGGCCAGGACCAGGGCGGCCTTTCCGCCGGGGCCGGTCCTTTTGAAGACGCCAAGGACCGACACCTTATCAGATTGAGCGGCCGACATCAAGCGGCTTGTGGGGTGTGCGCATTCAGCCCTGCGATCCATTCATAGACCTCGCGCAGGGGGATGCGGTGTTTCAGGGCGGTCTGCCGGCACGCCTCATATTCGGGGGCGTAACGACGCAGGCCGGTCCTGTCGGTCACTGCCTTGACCCTGATCCGGCCCCAGGGGCTGTCCACTTCCTCAAAGGACCGTTCCTGCACCCTTCGCTGAGTGTAACGAAACCGAACCCCCAGGGTGGTGGTCTCAGCGGTCATGACGGCAACAAGAGCGTCTTCCTGATGAGGACGGCCTACCACCTGGATGTGGACCCCGGGTCGGCCCTTTTTCATCTGGACCGGGAAGAAGACCACGTCCAGGGCCCCTGCATCAAAAAGCCTTTCCATGAGAAATCCCAGCCATTCGGGGTTGCAATCGTCCACGTTGGTCTCAAGCACGACGACGGTTTCTGTCTCATGTCCCGGCGCTTCCGTGCCGATCAAAATCCGGAGAAGATTGGGCCGGTCAGGAAGGTCTCTGGTCCCCACGCCATATCCGATGGATTCCACCGTCATGGGGGGCATGGGGCCGAACGATGCGGCCAGGGCCCGCACCAGGGCCGCTCCGGTAGGCGTCACCATCTCGTGTCGCGTCCCCGAGTCCATGAGGGGGACTCCCTTCAGGAGGCTGAGGGTGGCGGGGGCCGGAAGGGGTATGGTCCCATGGGCGCAGTCTGCAAAACCGGACCCGACAGGGAGGGGGGAGACATATATCTTCTGCACGTGAAGGCATTTTAGGCCGTACACAGCACCCACAATGTCCACAATGGAATCCACAGCCCCCACCTCATGGAAATGGACCTCTTCCGGGGGCCGGTTGTGGACTGCACCTTCCGCCCTGCCGAGCATTTCAAAGATCTCAATGCCCTTGCGCCGGACCGTTTCCGGCAGGTCTGCCCTCTGGATCATGGATCTAATCTCATTGAGATTTCGGTGGGGATGGTCTGCCTCTTCCCCTGCAACCAGAAATCGGGTGCCGTATATCTGATGCCGGACCTCCCGCCGGGCCTGGATCTCATAACCAACAAGATCAAGCCGGTTAAGCCCTTCCTTCAATCGATCCAGGGGAAGCCCCGCATCCAGGAGGGCGCCCACGAACATATCGCCGCTGATGCCGGAAAAACAGTCCAGGTAGGCAATCTTCATTAGAGGTGCTCTTCGGGAAAGTATAGCCGAAAAAGCCCTGCTTGCAAGCAGGGCTTTTCACATCCATGGTCAAGAGATTATAGGACCTCTGCGACCAGTTCCGAGATGTCCTTGATCTCGATGGCGTCTTCCTTGTTGGTGGTCTTGCGGCTGTCTTCCAGCATGGAGATGCAGTAGGGACAGGCCGTGGCCAGGATGGCGGCCCCGGTGTCGCAGGCCTCATGGATCCTCAGGTCGGAAAAGCGCCATTCCGGCTTGGTCTCCATCCAGAGCCGACCCCCGCCAGCCCCGCAGCAGAGGCTTTCCTTGCGGATCCGCTTCATCTCCACCAAATTGCCGCCGGTCACCGCGGATATGATTTCCCGAGGCTCCTCGTAGATGTCGTTGTGCCTACCCAGATAGCACGGATCGTGATAGGTGACTTTCTTGTCGAGGGTCTTGGACAGGTTCAGTTTTCCTTCCTTCAGGAGGCGCGCCAGCAACTGGGTGTAATGGAGCACCTCGAATTCGCCGCCCAGTTCGGGGTATTCCTTGGTGAAGGTGTATAAGCAGTGAGGGGAAGTGGTGATGATCTTTTTGACGCCCTTTTCCTGGTAGAGCTTGATGTTCTTTTCCGCCATATTCATGAACAGGTTCTCATCCCCTATCTTGCGCACCGATTCGGAGCAGCAGTTCTCCTCCTCGCCGATCACCCCGAAGCTGACCCCGGCGGCCGAAAGGACCTTGACCATGGACCTGGCGATATTCTGGCTTCGCGCGTCATAGGCCGATGTGCAGCATACAAAGAGAAAATATTCGGTCCCCTCCCCAAATGTGGGCACATCCAGCCCCTTCATCCATGCGGTCCGTTTTTCCCTTGGCTCGGACCAAGGGTTTCCATTACTGTGAACGCTCCCAGTGGCCGTCCGCAGCACGCCGGGAATGGCGCCTGTTTCGGCGATCATGGCCCGCATAGCCCGGACCACGTCAATGATGGTAACGCCCCGGGGACACTTAAGGACGCACTTGTTGCAGGTGGTGCAGCCGTAGAGGATGTCGTCCGATTCATATCCTTCAACGCCCAACTGGGCCATCCGTATCAACCTGCGGATGTTAAAGGGTCCGTCCACAATCCGCCACGGACACGACCCCGCACACATGCCGCATTGCATGCAGAGGTTCAATTTCTCGGCGCCCATGGCCACCAGGGCCTCGTTCACTTCGTACAAAGGGGTTAACGCTTCCATTTCCTATGCTCCTTTCGCCGCAAAATAAGATCTCCCGCATCTGTTACAGGAATCACACCAAAAAAGAATGTGATTTTTTTAACAAATGCACCTGCCAATGTCAACATCCTAACGTTTGCCGCATCGTCGCCTCCTTGACAAGCTATCCCAACAAGCTTAAATTTTTTAAGATTTCTATAAAGAATTTCTATTATCCCTTTGGAGGAACACATATATGCGATTTGACAAATTCACATTAAAGGCACAGGAAGTTATCCAGGCCTCCCAGCAGTTGGCAGAACGCTACGGGCACCAGCAGATCGAACCCGAACACCTGATCATGGCCATTTTAGAGCAGAAGGAGGGGGTTGTCCCCCCCCTTTTGGGAAAGATCGGCGCTGATCGAAATGAGCTTGTCAGGTCCTTTGAGACTGCTCTGGAGAAGCTCCCCAAGGTTTCCGGCGCGGGTTACGGTCAGGCCTATCTGTCCCAGCGCACCAAACGGGTCCTGGACAGGGCCTTTTCCGAGGCAGAGCAGGTAAAAGACGAGTTCGTAAGCCTCGAACACATCCTTCTGGCCGTGAGCGATGAAAGGGAGGGAGACGCAGCCCGTCTCCTGGCCCAGGCTGGCATCAGCAGGGACACCATCCTCAAGGCCCTGGTGGACATCCGGGGAGGACAGCGGATCACCGATCAGAATCCTGAAGACAAGTATCAGGCCCTGGAGCGATTCGCCAGAGACTTGACTGCAGTGGCCCGAAAAGGGGGCCTGGACCCGGTCATCGGCCGGGACGACGAGATCCGCCGCATCATGCAGGTCCTTTCCCGCCGAACCAAAAACAACCCGGTTCTCATCGGCGAGCCGGGGGTGGGCAAGACCGCCATCGTGGAAGGTCTTGCCCAGCGGATCGTCCAGGGAGATGTGCCCGAGACCCTCAAAGACAAGCAGGTGGTGGCCCTCGATATGGGGGCCCTGATTGCGGGGGCCAAATACCGGGGCGAGTTTGAAGACCGGCTCAAGGCGGTCTTGAAAGAGGTGACCGACGCCCACGGCCAGATTATTCTCTTTATCGACGAGATGCACACCCTGGTGGGGGCCGGGGCCGCGGAAGGGGCGGTGGACGCATCCAATATGCTCAAACCTGCCCTTGCCCGGGGCGAGCTGAAGTGCGTGGGCGCTACCACCATCAAGGAGTATCGGAAATATATCGAAAAGGATGCGGCCCTTGAGAGGCGGTTCCAGCCGGTGATGGTTGAGGAGCCGAGCGTGGAAGACACCATCAGCATCCTGCGAGGTCTCAAGGAGAAATACGAGGTCCATCACGGGGTCCGGATCAAGGACTCGGCCCTGGTGGCGGCCGCCACCCTGTCTCACCGCTACATCACCGATCGGTTTCTCCCGGACAAGGCCATCGACCTCATCGACGAGGCCACGTCCCGCCTGAGGATCGAGATCGACAGCCTGCCGGCGGAGATCGACGACATCCAGCGCAAGATGACCCAGCTGGAGATCGAAAAGGAGGCCCTCAAAAAGGAAAAGGATGCGGCATCCAAGGAGCGACTCGCCAAGATCGAAGAGGAGTTGGCCCAGCTTAAAGAGCAGGGCGAGGAGATGACTGCCCACTGGAAAAAAGAGAAGGAAACGATCGTTCGGATACGGGAGATCAAGGAAAAGCTGGAGGCGACCCGGTCAGAGGCCCAGATTGCGGAGCGGGAAGGCAATCTGGCCAGGGCCGCAGAGCTAAAATACGGAACCCTGATAGAGCTGGAAAAGACGCTGGAGCAGGAGAACCAGAAGCTCGAGGAACTCCAGGCGACTCAGAAGATGCTCAAGGAAGAGGTGGACAGCGAGGACATCGCCGAGGTGGTGGCCAAGTGGACCGGCATCCCGGTGTCGCGCATGATGGAGGGGGAAAAGGAGAAGCTCCTCAAGATGGAGGAACGCCTTTCCAAGAGGGTCGTAGGACAGGAAAAGGCCATCGATGCGGTGGCCAATGCCGTGCGCCGGGCCCGCTCCGGCTTGCAGGATCCCAACCGTCCCATCGGATCCTTTATCTTCATGGGTCCCACAGGGGTGGGAAAGACCGAGTTGGCCAGGGCCCTTGCCCAGTTCCTCTTTGACGACGAGCAGTACATGGTCCGGGTGGACATGTCCGAATACATGGAAAAGCACTCGGTGGCACGGCTTATCGGTGCGCCTCCCGGTTATGTGGGCTACGAGGAGGGGGGCTACCTGACAGAGGCCGTGCGCCGACACCCCTATTCGGTGATCCTGTTTGACGAGATCGAAAAGGCCCATCCCGATGTCTTCAACGCCCTGCTGCAGATCCTGGACGACGGTCGCATGACCGATGGAAAGGGTCGTACGGTGGACTTCAAGAACACGGTCCTGATCATGACCTCCAATGTAGGGAGTCAGTTCATCCAGGAGATGAGCGGCCGGGGAGGGGACCCCGCGGAGGTGGAACGGCGGGTCATGGACGCCCTTCGCGCCACGTTCAAGCCTGAATTCCTCAACCGGATCGATGAGATCGTCATCTTCAACGCCTTGGGGCATGAGGAGATCCGAAAGATCGTGGGGATCCAGGTCGGTCTTTTGGAGAGCCGTCTGGCGGCGAACAAGATCTCCTTGAGTCTGACAGAGAGGGCCCAGCAATTCCTGGCCGAAACAGGCTTTGACCCGGTCTACGGCGCGCGGCCCCTCAAGCGGGCCATCCAGCACCATATCCAGGATCCCCTGGCCGTTAAGATCCTCGAGGGATCGGTGAGAGAGGGGGATCATGTGACCATCGACGCGGTGGACGGAAAGGTGGCCTTTACATAAAGAGTCGACATGGGTGTTCTCCCCGGCGTTGTCCCTCGAGGGAACACCCATGCCCCCGCCATATTCTATCCTTTACATATTCCTTGATCTAACCGTCAAGATGCGATAGGGTTTGCATCCGCCCTTCTAACTTTTGCCGCCGGCGGGAAGCCCCTCGAGAAGGGTTTTTGCATTTTAGCCAGGCAGTAAACGGGTGACTGTCCCATCAGTATTTCAGGCACGTCAGGCATTGGCCATATGATCGTCAGCCCCAACAGCGTCGTCATCGACCTCTCTGCCCTGGTCAGCAATTTCCGGCAGACCAGGAACCTGGTCGGCAGGGACGCCCGCATCATGGGCGTGGTGAAAGCCGATGCCTATGGGCATGGTCTCCTGAAAGTGGGGAAGGTCCTCGAGAAACAGGGGATCGATTGCCTGGGGGTTGCCTACACGGGCGAGGCCCTCGTCCTTCGGGAGGGGGGCATCCGGATCCCGATTGTGATCCTCTGCGGCATCCGGACCAGGGAGGAATGCCTTCAAGTGCTTGAAAAGCGGTTGACCCCGGTGCTGTTTGACCTGTCGGCCGCAGAAATTCTGTCCCAGGAATGTCGGCGACAGGGGATAACGGCCCGGGTTCACGTGAAAGTGGATACGGGCATGGGCCGGTTGGGGATCGATGCAGCCCACATCGGCCCCTTTCTGCAGAAGATCATCTCTTTTAAGCGCCTGGAGATCGAGGGCCTCGCGACCCATCTTGCAACCGCGGATGAATCGGACGCCCGGTTTACCGAGGAGCAGGTGGCCCGATTCGAGGCGGCCATCGCAGCAGGGCGGTCCCTGGGCCTGGATCTCCCCCTGAACAACATGGCCAACAGCGCAGGCGTCATGTGTCACAGGAAGACCCGTTTCAACATGGTCCGACCGGGCATCATGCTGTACGGCGGGAAGCCCTCGCCCAGGTTTGTGAGCCCGGCTTCCCTGGCGCCGGTGATGCATCTGCGGGGTCAGGTCCTTCAGATCAAGGACCTTGTCCACGAGACCCCTGTGGGCTATGGGCGGACCTATTACACAAAGGGGCCTCAAAGGGTGGCCGTGCTCTCCGCGGGATACGCTGACGGTCTGCCAAGGGCCTTGTCCAACAGGGGCAAGGTCCTGGTGGGGGGTGAGAAGGCCGATATTGTGGGGAGCGTGTGCATGAATCTGACTGTGTGCGACATCACCGGCCGTGAGGATGTAAGGCCCGGCGATGAGGTGGTCTTCCTGGGCTCCCAGGGAGGAAAGACCATTACGGGCGATGACATGGCCGAATGGGCGGGCGCCATCTCCTACGAGATATTCTGCGCGATTGGAAGGAAGCATGTGAGGAGCTATATATAAAATGAAGGACAAACTGACTGCCATTCTGACGACGACCATCCATGACTGCTTTGACCGGGGGCTCCTTTCAAAAGCCCCCATTCCCAATTATGTTATTGAAATTCCAAATAATACCGAACATGGTCACTTTGCAACCAATGTCGCTATGGTGCTTGCTGCCAGCCAGAAACGCCGACCTGCGGATATTGCCAAAACGATTCTCGACAACCTGAGGGATGACGGGCATCTCTTGGAATCCGCAGAGATTGCGGGACCCGGGTTCATCAATTTCAGGATTCGGGCCGAACAATGGTGCAGGCTTTTGACCGAGATCCAGGATCTCAAGGCCGCCTACGGCCAATGCAGGATGGGCAACGGGGAAAAGGTCCTGGTGGAATTCGTCAGCGCCAATCCCACGGGCCCCCTCCATCTGGGCCACGGACGGGGGGCCGCCCTCGGCGACACCCTCTGCCGGATCCTGGAATGCTGCGGCTACGACGTGGTGCGGGAATTTTACATCAATGATGCGGGGTCCCAGGTCAGGGTTCTGGGTGAGTCTATCTACAGTCGGTTCAGACAGATGTCCGATCCGGGGCATCCATTTCCGGAAAAGGGATACCACGGGGACTATATCGTGGATCTGGCAGAGGCCATTTCCCGCGAAACCGATCTGAGCGTCCTTTCGGAAGAGGCCGGCATCGCCCTCTGCGCGCAGAAGGGAAAGGAGATGATGCTGGCGGAGATCAAGGCGGACCTGGCCCGTTTCAGGGTGGCCTTCGACAACTGGGCCAGTGAGACAGACCTCCACCAATCAGGCCTCCTGCACCACACCCTCGATATGATCCATAAAGACGGGCGCCTGTATGAAAAAGACGGGGCTACATGGCTTCGAACCTCCCGATTCGGAGACGACAAGGACCGTGTGATTCGGAAGAAGGACGGGGAGTTCACCTATTTTGCGGCGGATATTGCATACCATTTGCAAAAATATGAAAAAGGCTTTACAAGAGCGGTAAACATATGGGGGGCAGACCACCACGGCTATGTCCCGCGGATAAGGGCCGCGCTTTCTGCGCACGGCGTTCCGGAAAACTGGCTCTCTGTATTGCTGATTCAACTGGTGAAATTATGGGAAGGGGGCCAGGAGGTCCGCATGTCCAAGAGGGCCGGGAGTTTTGCCACGCTCAGGGAACTGATGGATGCCGTGGGAGAGGACGCTGTCCGCTTTGTATTTCTCATGAAAAGCCATGACTCCCCCCTTGATTTTGATATGGATCTGGTGAAAAAGAAGGACAGCGACAATCCGGTTTATTATGTCCAGTACGCCCATGCCAGGATATGCAGCATATTCAGGAAGGCGGAGGCGGAAGGGGTTGTCTTAGCAGGTGCGCCCACAGACCTGTCCGACCGTCTCACCTTGAATGAGGAGTTGGGGATGATCCGGACCATGGCCGATTTTCCAACGCTGTTGAGGGAGATCTCCACGAGCCTGGAACCCCATCGTCTGACCTATTATCTTACAGACCTGGCGGCCCTGTTTCACCGGTATTTCAACCTGGGGACCAAGATCCCCGAATGCCGGGTGGTGACGTCCGACCCTGGTCTGACTCAGGCGCGACTTACGCTGGCCGAGGGGGTGCGAACCGTTATCGCCAACGGGTTGAGGCTCCTCGGGATTGAGGCGCCTGAAAAAATGTGAAGAGGCGTGAGGCCCAAGGCCCAAGGCGCGAGGCATGAGGTATTGGGGGACGAAGCGACGCAGCGAGAGAGGCTGGAGCTCTCAATGAGATAGTCTGCGTCTTCACTCAATAAACCGATAACCCAACGAACCCAATAAGGCAGCATCCACCAACAGGGCCACGTTTTATACGCACTATGGGCAAAAAGGAACCGGACGGGGGGAAGGCAAAAAAGAGATATCAGATCGAGGTGTCCCCCCTTTCTATCTTTCTCTGGAGCGTTGCGCTCTTTTTCTTCATGGCATGGATTTTTGCCCTCGGCGTGTTTGCCGGAAGAGGCCTCCTGCCCGGAGGGGTCGAGACGCTGGCCGAATTGAAGACCCAGATCGCCAGACTCCAGCAGATGATGGCCAAAAAGGATCGGACCGAACTGGACGAAATACGGAAACTGCAGAAAGACCCGAAATTTGCATTTTTCGACGAGCTTTCAGAAAAAAACAACGACACCCGCAAAAAGCCGCCAGCACCCAAAGAAAAACCCGCCGCATCTCCCCAGGCGAAGGAAACGGCTGGTCCTTCCAGGGGGTCGGCCAAATACGTGGTCCAGGTTGCCTCCCTGGAGACCGAGGCAAAGGCAAAGGACATGGTGGCCCGGTTGACCCGGAAGGGATATAGGGCCTATTTCTACAAGGTGTTTGTAAAGGAACGGGAATATTTTCGCGTCAGGTGCGGCGTCTATGAGACCGAAGGGGAGGCCATTGCCGTTAACAGACGCCTGACCGAAAAGGAAAAAATTAACGGATTTGTCCAGAGGATTGAGGGAAGGTGAGGCGGAAGCGAAGGCCTCCGCATCCAACCCCTTGTTTTTAAGACGATACCGCAAGTTGGCAGGCACTATCATGATTGATCAAGAAAGCGCATCTCCCATCATCACCAAGGCCGTGGCGGCGGACATTGAAACCGTCCACAAGATCCTGAATTTATTTGCCGAAAAAGGTCTTCTCCTCCCACGCTCCTTGAGCGAGCTCTATGAGCGCCTCCGGCAGTATTTTGTCCTCAAGAGCGAGCCGGAGGGCAGGGTTTACGGGGTGTGCGGCTTGGGCATCTGCTGGAAAGACCTGGCGGAGATACAGTCGCTCGCCATACTGGAAACGCACCAAGGGAAAGGATTCGGCCGCAAGCTGGTGGAGGCATGCCTGGAGGAGGCCAGATTCCTTGAGTTGAACAGGGTGTTCACTCTAACATATATACCTGAGTTTTTTAAGCAAATGGGATTCACAGCAATCGACAAGTCGCTGCTTCCCCACAAGATCTGGGCGGATTGTCTGAAATGTCCCAAGTTTCCCGATTGCGACGAGACGGCATTGATGCTTGAGCTCAACGGGTCGTCCACATAAACCGAAAACAAGATCGTCTGTCAAGCGCAGCCGCGCGGTGCATCCCTGAAAGGAGGGTCATATGTTTGGCATGGGTATGCCTGAACTGATCATTATCCTGGTGATCGCCTTGATCGTGATCGGGCCCAAGAAACTCCCGGATCTGGCAAGGGCCCTTGGAAAAGGGATGTCCGAATTCAAGAAGGCGACACAGGAGATCAAGGAAAATCTCAATATTGAAGAGGACCTGAAAGGGGCGAAGAAGGATCTCATCGATTCGGTCAGCGGCCTGGATAAGCCCGAAGAACCGGCATATCCGAGGTCTTCCGAGGAGAAGAAAGCGGCATATCAGGACTTCGACGAGATGCTGGAGGACTATGACAGCATGAAGGAAGAGAAGAAAAAAGAGGAAACCGCCCCCACGGAGGCGTCCAGCGAACCAGCGCCGAAGGCCCTTTCGGAGACAAACCGGCATGACGGATGATGAAAAACAACCCTTTTTAAGCCACCTGGAGGAGTTGCGACGCCGACTGGTGGCGTGCGCCATTGCCGTAGGGGTCGGATTTGTTGCTTCCTATGCCTTTTCCGAAAGACTGTTTCAGGTCCTGATTATGCCGCTCAAGGCGGTCATGCCGGAAGGGGATCGTCTCATCTTCACCAACCTGCCTGAGATGTTTTTCACCTATCTCAAGGTGGCCTTCCTTTCGGGCGTCCTGATGATGGCCCCCTTTATCTTCTACCAGCTCTGGATGTTTGTGGCCCCCGGTCTCTACCGGCATGAGAAAAAATATGTGATTCCCTTTGTGGCAACATCTACCATCCTCTTTGTGGGGGGGGCCCTGTTCGGCTATTTTATCGTCTTTCCATTCGGGTTCAAGTTTTTCATCGGTTTTTCCAACGAGTATGTCAAGGCGCTTCCCTCGGTAAAGGAGTATTTTTCGTTTGCCATCAAACTGTTGTTCGCCTTCGGCATGGTATTCGAGCTTCCTGTAGTCATCTTCTTCCTGACCAAAATAGGGCTGGTGACGCCGGAGGTGCTGCGGCGGAAACGGAAGTATGCCATTCTTCTCACCTTTGTTGCAGGCGCCATCCTGACCCCGCCCGACGTTATCACCCAGTGCATGATGGCAGGCCCTTTGATCCTGTTGTATGAGATCGGCATCCTGGTCTCGGTGATGGCCCGAAAGAAAAAAGAAGAAAGCCTGAATGCAGAGGAGGAGCCGGATAGGGAGACGAAACCAGACGCCGATTGACCGTCTCAGAGATTCTCCATCCCATACTGTCGCCCAGGGTCTTTTAAAAAGGCTTCAATCAGGTCGCACGGCTTCTGCGGGTTCTGCGGCTAATTGAGAAGAGAAAAGCGGTTTCCGGAGACCTTGAGCAGAATCGGCTTCCTCTTGGCCTCTCCCCGCCGGTCAAATGCGAGGGCCCCGCACACGCCTTTGAATCCCCGAAACGCACGCAAGGCATTTGCCAGATCCCCTCTGGTTCGAATCGTCTTTTCAGCGAGAACCCGCTTCAACAACCGGATGGTGTCGTAGGCATTGGCGGCCAGAAGGTCTGGATCCGTCTCAAAATTTTTTCTGTAGGTCTCAACAAATGCCCGGACGTCCGCATCCTGGGCCTCCGGGAAAAACCCGGAGCAGAAAACAGCGCCCTGGACGTAGTCTTGCGCCATCTCGATCAACTGGGGGGACTGCCAGGCGCTGGTTCCCAGGAGCTGAACCCCCCCTACGTCGTGGAAGACCAGTTGGGGCGCAATCATGACAATGCGTTGGAATGAGTCCGGTACAAAAAGGGCATCAAAGTTGATGACAGGTTCCGGTTTCTCCTCCTTTTCCGAAACCTTTTCTCCTATGGAAGGGTTCCTGGCCTCCTGCTTTGCGGGTTGACGGTCCGGGGCCTCGTCCAGGCCTGCCATGCTCCTGATCTGTTCGGCAAAATCGGTCTGGTCCACCCCATAGGACTCTGCCGCGGTCACGGTCCCGCCCGATTGTTCCAGCCTGTCCCAGAACAGGTTTATGCAGTGATGGCCATACGGGTTGTCCGGATAGAGGATTGCAAAGCGTCTCAGCCCCATCCGATTGACCGCGGCGTCAAGAAGCCCTTGGATCTCCTGGGCGGGGGTTAGAAGGTTGCGAAAAACCATATCTCCTTCTTCCACAATCCCTTCCCTCTGGCTCAGGGCGATGATAGGAACGCCTGTTTCCTGGGCCTTTCTGGCTACAGCGCCGGCCGCAGTACTCGAGAGGGGTCCGATGGCGGCCATGACCCTGTGCCGGTTCAGATCTTCAAATGCGGCCAGGGCGGCCTCCGAATCCCCCCGCGTGTCTCTGATCACGAGGGTTATGCCTGCTTTGCCAGTGAGATCGGTCCCCGGGTCCATACCCAGTTGGAGGCCTTTCAAGACCTCCTGGCCGTAGAGGGCAAAAGGCCCGCTGAGTGGGAGGAGGACCCCTATGACGCCCTGCTGAACGGCCATCTCTGCTTTCAGCCGCTCCAGCACGGCGTTTCCCTTCGAGACCCAGGCATCGTCCGTGGTGGAACGGACGAGGGCCTTTGCCGCCTCCTCCGCGGATTCCAGGTCCCCTGCCTCAACATAAATCTGGACCAGTCGATCGTAGATCTCGGGGGCATAGGGGGTCCCTTCAGCATCCCTTGCATACTGGCGGAGGAAGACGGGCCTGCTGGTGGTTATGAGCCCTTCCAGTTTTCTGTGAAGTGCGGCCTCCTCCTCTAATGGGCCTTCCCACAGGGTTTTGGCCATCAGCCACCAGTGAAAGGCCTCGGCCTTGTCGCCTATGGCGTTGTAGTTATCCCCTATCAGGATATATACATCCCTTTTCAGGGGATGGTGCGGGTATCTTTTCAGCCACGCCAGGGCCTCCCCGGCCGAACGCCCGTGTTCACCGATGCGCGAAAGGATGACGGCCTTGTCGTAGCGGACCTCTACCAGCCACGGGAGGTCGGGATAGTCTTGACAAATGGCCTCCAGGACCGTCGCGGCCTTGGCGGGCTGGTTGAGTTTGAGATAGATGTCGGCCATGCGCCTGAGGACCCGGGCTGTTTTTTCATTTTTGGGAGCATCTTTGAGGAAGGCCCCATAGGCATTTAGGGCCTTCTCTATATGGCCTTTCTTGTCATAGGCCTCCGCCTGGCCCAGCAGGTCCGCACGACCTGTTTCCACCGGTGCAGGGGGATGGGTCCTGGGGTGACATGCGGCCACAAAAAAGGCCGCCCCCGCCGCAAGGGCGAGGACAGCCTGTCTTGTTGGAAAATGTCTGCCGATCACTTCTTGACTTCCTCAAAGTCAGCGTCCACCACATCGTCGTCCTTTGACCCACCAGTTTCAGTGCCCGGCCCGGGGCCGCCTCCAGACTGAGTCTGGTCCTTGGTGGCGTTTGCGTACATGGTCTCGGCCAGTTTGTGGGATGCCTGGGTCAATTCATCAGTGAGGCGCTTGATCTCTGCGGCATCATCTCCTTCCATGGCCTTTCTCAGTTTCTCGATGGCCTGGTTGATGGTGGACTTGGTCCCCTCATCCAGTTTGTCGCCCACCTCCTTCACCGACTTTTCCGTAGAGTAGATGAGGGAATCGGCCATGTTCCGGGCATCCACAAGCTCTCTTTTTTTCTTGTCCTCCTCCGCATGCATCTCGGCGTCCTTGACGAGCTGCTGGATCTCTTCCTCGCTCAGGCCGCTCGATGCGGTGATCTTGATGGACTGCTCCTTTCCCGTGCCCAGGTCCTTGGCCGAAACGCTCACAATGCCGTTGGCGTCGATGTCAAAGGTCACCTCGATCTGGGGAACGCCCCTGGGGGCCGGCGGGATGCCCACCAGCTGAAATCGGCCCAGGGTCTTGTTGTAGGCCGCCATCTCCCGCTCTCCCTGGAGCACATGGATCTCAACCGCCGGCTGATTGTCCGCGGCAGTGGAAAAGATCTGGCTCTTTTTGGTGGGTATGGTGGTGTTTTTCTCGATCAGTTTGGTAAAGACCCCGCCCAGGGTCTCGATCCCAAGAGAAAGGGGCGTTACGTCAAGGAGGAGCACATCCTTCACCTCGCCCTTTAAGACCCCGCCCTGAATCGCCGCACCGATGGCGACCACTTCGTCGGGGTTCACCCCCTTGTTGGGCTGTCGGCCGAACAACTCCTTCACCTTCTCCTGGACCTTGGGCATGCGGGTCATTCCCCCGACCAGGATCACCTCATCGATATCCCTGGGCGACAGGCCCGCATCTTTCAGCGCCGTGTTGCAGGGCCCCACCACCTTTTCAATGAGATCATCGACCAGGGCCTCCAGCTTGGAACGGGTCAGCTTGATGTTCATGTGCTTGGGACCGCTGGCATCTGCGGTGATGAAAGGCAGGTTTACGTCGGTCTCCAGGGAGCCCGACAGCTCTATCTTGGCCTTTTCAGCGCCTTCCTTGAGCCGTTGGAGGGCCATTTTGTCGTTTCTAAGATCGATTCCCTGGTCCTTTTTGAATTCGTCTGCCAGGTAGTCAATGATCCTCAGATCAAAATCTTCGCCCCCTAAATGGGTGTCGCCGTTGGTCGACTTGACCTCGAAAACCCCCTCGCCGATCTCCAGCACAGAGATATCGAAGGTCCCTCCGCCCAGGTCAAACACCGCGATCTTCTTATCGCCCTTTTTATCGAGGCCAAAGGCCAGGGCCGCTGCCGTGGGCTCGTTGATGATCCTTTCCACATTCAGGCCTGCAATGCGGCCGGCATCCTTGGTGGCCTGTCTCTGACTGTCGTTAAAGTAGGCAGGAACGGTAATGACCGCATCGGTCACCTTCTCGCCCAGATATTCCTCGGCCGTCTCCTTCATCTTCGTGAGGATCATGGCAGAGATCTCTGCCGGGCTGTAGGATTTTCCCTTGATGGACACGTGGGCGTCGCCATTGGACGCCTTCACGATCTTGTAGGGAAGGACCTTGATATCTCTGGCCACTTCAGGCGCGTCATATTTTCTCCCGATCAGCCGTTTGACCGCAAAAACGGTGTTTTCAGGGTTGGTAATCGCTTGTCTCTTGGCTGCCTGTCCGACCAGTCTGTCGCCGCTGTCGGTAAAGGCTACAATTGAGGGCGTTGTTCTGCTCCCCTCTGCATTCGTAATCACTACAGGGTCGCCGCCTTCCATAACAGCGACGCACGAGTTGGTGGTTCCGAGATCAATCCCTATTGTTTTTCCCATATTTTTCGCCTCCTAAGTATCCCAAAATCTCTTCGACGTACCTTGCACACCGCATGCCACGCATGCCGATTGCGAATTGCTGCGCCCTCTAAAGATCCCGTTACGCGGTCTTTCTGTTGACGATCACCATGGACGGTCGAAGAAGCCGCTGATTGAGGGTGTATCCCTTCTGAAGTTCTTTGACAACGGTTCCTGTTTCCAGTTGGTTGTCCGTCGCCTCTGACACCGCCTCGTGGAAGTTCGGATCGAACTGCCCCCCTACCGCTTCAATGGACTCCACGCCGGCCTTTTGGAGGACATCCAACAGGCCCTTCAGGGTCAACTGAACCCCCTCCATTAGGGCATCGAAGGAGGCTTCCTTTTCTGAATGGTCCAGTGCCTTTTCAAGGTTGTCCGCCACTGGCAGGAGTTGCTTGATTAACGATTCATTAGCGAATTTAATCAGGCTCTGCTGCTCTTTTTGATATCGCTTTTTCAGATTTTCGATTTCCGCCTGAGAACGGACATAAAGATCGTAGTTCTTCTGAGAAAGCGCCTCTGCCTCCTTGATCTTTTCGATCAGCTGATCCTTTGACATCTCCTCTAAAGGGATCTCTTCTTTTGTCTGGTCTTGCGACGTCTCTACCTCGCCGGGCGTTTCTCCTGCTGGTGCGGCGGCCGTTGCCGTCGCCTCTTCTTTGACACTGTCGTCGTTTACGCCGCTGATCACGTCAAACTCCTGTTGTTTTTGCATTGTTTATAGTAGGTTGCCAGGCGATACGCCTTATGGTTGTTCCTGTCAGCCGGGGTTTGGGCCGCCCTTTTTTCCGCTCTTTCTCACCGGCCCCAGCCGCCGGCTCTGAGGATGCTCCCCTTACAACACTGAATCAGAACCTAAGCATCCACAAAAAATTTGTCAAGGCAACCCGCGGCAACTTCTCCAGATGCAAAGCAGGTTCTTTTCCCTTGAAAAAACTACAGAATTGACAAAAAGCAAAGGGGGGCAGGAAAGGGCACACACGTGCGCTTCCGAGCGACCGGGCATTTCAGCGGTCCGGTTCAGGGGGTGAGCCGTTCCTTGCGCATGAGCTTTCTCAGGTCCTCTACAAGAATGGGGGCATACTCGCGGGTAAGACGATGCGTATCATTGTCGTTAAGACCGGTAGGTTTGATAAAGAGGCCGTCGGCCCCGGCCCTGAACATGGCGACAGCATCATGGATCAACGATTTCCTGGTATAAAAGACCGCGGGGGTCCCGGGGTAACGGGCCCGCACCTGGCGGAGGTTGGAAAGGCCATATTTTCTGTTTTGACCGATGCGGCTGCACGCATCTTCAAACAGGTTTCGCCAGCAGTCCACCACAGAAAAAAGCCTTTTGAGATATTCGTTGTGGACATCTCCCTCAAATGCATCCAATCCTTCGTAGACCTGTTCGAGGGTTGGAAAGGCCGCGGTTCTGGACCTGAGCTCGTCCATGGAGGTGAGGGTGGGTTCAGACACATCCGGGTCCTGGCCCCACAAATCAAGGAGGAACAGGGCTGGGGCCTGACCATCCAATCGATCCGCCGCCTCTTCAAATGTGTAGGCCTGTACAAATTCAAGATCAGGGGCCGAAGGGGCGATCTCATGCTGGACCAGGTCATGTTCAAACGCCGAGTCGTCGATAAAGCAGATAACGGGTTTCATGGCTTCCTTTCACCGAAAAGGGTTAAAGGCCCTTTCCTGTCAGCCGAATGAGGGCATCCAGGTATTTTTCCCTTGTTTTTTCAATCACCTCAGCCGGAAGCCGCGGGGGCGGCGGCTTTTTGGGCCACTTGATTCCTGTCAGATAGTCCCTCAAAAACTGCTTGTCAAAGCTCTGCTGAGGTCCGCCTGGGCGATAATCGGCCATGGGCCAGAACCTGGAAGAATCCGGGGTCAAGACCTCGTCGATCAGGATGAGCCGGCCGTCCTTTTGGCCGAACTCAAACTTGGTGTCGGCCACGATGATCCCCTTTTCCGCAGCCAGATCCCTCCCCAGTTCATAGATGCGGAGACTGATGTCGCGGACCTGCTGTGCAGTCGTTTCTCCAATGATCTCTGCGGCCCTCTCAAAGGTGATGTTTTCGTCATGCATGCCGTCCTGGGCCTTGGTGGAGGGAGTGAAGATGGGACTTGGGAGTTTGTCTGACTCACACAGGCCCGTGGGAAGGGAAATGCCGCAGACAGCCCCTGTGTCAAGATATTCCTGCCATCCAGAGCCGGATAGATATCCCCTGACGATGCACTCGACCGGAAGGGGGGTTGTCTTCTGGACCAGCATGCTGCGGCCTTCCAGCTGGGAGGCATATTTGCGGCACGGCTCAGGATACTCGGATGGGTCGCTGCTGATGAGATGGTTTTCCACTACAGACGACAGTTTTTGAAACCAGAAGAGAGAGATGGCCGTCAGGATCTTCCCCTTGTCCGGGATCGGGTCGCGCATCACCACATCAAAGGCCGACATGCGATCGCTGGCAACGATCAGCAGCTTGCCATCCACCTCATAGACGTCCCGCACCTTTCCCCGCTTCACAAGACTAATGTCTCCAAGGTCGCTTTGGATCACTATGTCTGCGGTCATGCATCATCTCCTTTGAAAATCAGGTTCATCATTGAGGCCTGGGCCTTTTGCATCCCACGCTGGGCAGTAGATTTGGGTATCATTCGGCCCGTTTCAACTTCTCCAGATATTCCCGGTAATAGTTCAGGACCGTATTACGAAAGGTGACAGTCTCAGCATAGGGGGGCACTCCGTTGTACTGCTTTACCCGATGGGGTCCGGCATTGTAGGCGGCCAGGGCCAGGCTCATGTCCCCTTTGTGCATCCTCATGAGATCTGAAAAATACCGGTATCCGTAGGCGATGGCCTTGCAGGGGTCCAGACGATCATCCTGGTTTTGTTGCACGAGCTCTTTTCGATACCTGGCAAAAAGATCAGACCTTTTTCGGCTGCATGCCAGAGAATCCTGCATATACCGCCTGGCACGTTCGGCCTTCTTGAGCATGTCGGCCCGCGTGATCCCCGACATGAGGGAGAGGGCCTTTTTCCGAAGAGACCGTTCGCGTTTGAGCAGGGACATGGCCTCTTCAAAATAGTCCGGCAGATGGATCTGTTCCATTCCCAGTCCTTTGCCTGTCTGCGGCATGATCTGGGTCAGACCGGCTGCGCCCACATAGGACACGGCATGGGGATCAAAATTGGATTCCCGCTTCATGAGGGCCGCAAAGAGGCGCCCATCCACCGGATATCCGCCGGTTTTCAAAAGATCCGGACATGATGTGATAAGACCGGCAAGACGGGGGGCCTCGCGATCAAGTGTCGCCTTCAAAGACAGCTCTGGATCCGTTCCCCTGTTTTGGTCTTGTTTCCCAAGGTCAAATCGGCTTTTGTCCCCTTCCGATCCCTTCTTCTGAAACTCGGAAAACACATGGTTGACGAATCGGACATTTTCCGGGGTCAGGGGGGGCGCATCTTCAGGCAGGCCCCTGCATCTGTTGTAAAAGACCCCCAGGCCTTCCCTGAGATTGAAACAGGCGGTTTTCAGGCTCTTCTCCAGAAGGTCGTCCAGGACCCGGGAGCAGGTTTCTCGGTTCAGCCGCTCATCCGCCTGGGCCGTCAGCTTTTCCCGGTAAGCCGCAAAATGCCTGCGCGCCGAGGCAAGGGCCTCTTTCCTGGCAAGGGCCGATTCCCCTGCCTGTTGGGCATGTTCACCGCGAACGGTCTCCGGCGCCTGGGTTGTCAGCGCCGAGACCATCTGGTCAAAGAGCTGTGCTGCCTCGGCCTCGGCAGCCGCGGCCGCAACATAATCATCATTGACGAAGACCTTGAGGCCCAGGGATTGGGCCACTTCAGGCCTGATCTGAAGGATTCCCTCTGCGCCGTTGTAAGTTCCGTCCGACAGGCTCTTTTGATGGGCAGCAAGGTTGTATTCAATGATGCTTTGTCGAAGGAGCGTGGGATTGGCAAGGACTGTCTGCAAAGGGCACAGCACTGCGGCAACCATCGCCAGAAAAATCGCGAAAGCCGTTTTTATCGATATGTTTCTTATCAGCATGGATTAATGATTGCTCGACCCGGCCTGTTCATTTGGGATTCAACACGGCCTTGATCCTAAGGGGGTCTGAGGGCCGCAACCAAACAGCGTTCTGCCAGCCCGTGGGGGTCTCTGCCCAAGGGCTGCAATAAAATGCGTTCATATCGTTCGGCGACCGCCCCCTGGGCTCGGGATACCATTTCACTGCTGTCCGGTTTACTTTGCAATAATATCAATAGGTTATGATTTTACTTGCTCTTCAACTTGCAAATTTGCTTCAAAAATCTAAGGAGTAAAATTAGTACATTTGGCTCTTTGCCAATAAATTTGGCGATCTCAATAGTCAAACAATGTCAACTGTTTAGGTGGAGATTCGCGCTTGCCATAGGTTTTACGCGGCCTCTCAAAAAAGATATCGACCAAGCGCTTTTTCTCGAACAGATTGACCTCCAAAAAGTGTAATAGCTGTGAGAGGCTTTTTTTGAGCCCATATCTTTGCTTTAGGATCGCCAAAATGAGGTAAACGATCATAGCAATCCAGATCTGAGTTTTTACTGCATTTGGGGAAGTGCCATAGAAGCTTTTCACCTTGAGGTTTTGCTTGATCCATTTGAAAAACAGCTCGATTTCCCAGCGAGCCTTGTATAAGGCTGCAATAGTATCGGCTGGAAGATCGAAATTGTTGGTCAAGAATACCAAAGTTCGCTGACGTTCTTCGTCACGAAAGCTTACTCTTCGTAAGCGTTTTGGATACTTTGCCTTGGTGCCCTTGCTGAAGAGAAGAATTTCCTGGTCACTTCTCAACCCCAGGGATTTGTCGACCGGATGCGACACTATTCGGGTCCATCTGATGGAGGTTTTCAACCGAGAAACAAAGAATGCCCTGATGTCATCAATAGACCTTAGCCAGTCAAAGTCAACATAGGCACGATCGACCACATAAATACCTTCCGGTTCAATCGGAATCTGAGGTGCCGCTTTTACATCATGAACTTTACCATCCGTGATGGTGAGAAACGCCGGGATGTTGCCTCTGAGGTCGATCATCGCATGCAATTTGATAGCGCCCTTGGTTTTACGAAATTTGGCCCATGGAAATAAGGACAGCGTCAGGTCGATGGTGGATGCATCCAGGGCATACACAGCGTTGTCCACATCAATGGCTAAATCGGTACCAGCGTATTCACGCC
>Ga0209270_1002001_pt1 | contig 23801 bp, 23 predicted proteins | sample MTBAKSrepl1MetaG_FD_187456 | JGI IMG/M metagenome (GOLD analysis project Ga0209270, IMG submission 187456) | Enrichment culture microbial communities from Arthur Kill intertidal strait, New Jersey, USA, that are MTBE-degrading - MTBE-AKS1... | ecosystem: Environmental > Aquatic > Marine >...
TCGTGGCACGGGTTAAACCTCAATAAATTGAAGACTGGTTGAAGTCAGGAGGATTTATGGGGCCAGGTTATTTCTGGTGGGGAGGAATGTGGATCTTTCCCACGCTGATGATGGTGATTTTCCTGGTGGTGGTGTATGTTATTTTTATCCGGGGCGGCTTCAGGCCATCTTGGCTGGATCACAATGAGCACCCGCAAAAAAGAGAGCCTTCTGAAACCGCCTTGGATACTTTAAAAAAGCGGTATGCAAAAGGAGATATCTCTCTGGCTGAATTCGAGCAGATGAAGCGTGTGATCGGGGAGTAGGATCGGTCAATCTAACCAGGGTTTGTAAGCGCTTGGTAACACCGCCTCTACGTTTTGACGGTGTTCAAGAGATCGGCGTTGACGAGCTGGTATAGACGCTTTTACATTTAAATTGAGGAGGCATATTTCCGATGGAAAAAGATGAATTTCAAGGCACTGATTTGGTTTGTTTCTGCTTTGGGTATACCAGAAACGACATCGAACAGGACTTCATCAAAAACGGTCAATCAACGATAATGGCTAAGATCGAATCTCAGACAAGGTCTGGTGGGTGTGATTGCGCTAAAAAGAACCCCAAGGGCCGCTGATGTCTAGCCGACGTCCGCAAGGTTGTGGACAATATAAAAATAAATAAAAAGAAATCGGGATAGATTTACACACGGATTTTGCTGTAAAGCGTTCATGATAAAAAAGGCCCTTATGATAAAACGGTAATGATCATAAGGGCTTTTTCTATTTTTGAAGCAGAAAATTATTTTTTCATTTTACGCCGAGCGCCTGCCAAGCCGATCAGCCCGGTGCCGAGCAAAAGCAGCGTAGCGGGTTCGGGGACAGGATTTGTACCTGTATAAAATTGCCCGTAATATTCATCACCATTACCGCCAACAATTTCCCTAATCTCAATGTAATCGAAGCAGGTATCCGACCATGCACCCACGAATGCGGCGATGTCATTGGGCACATTAAAGGTGAATGAATCGATAAATGATCCATTGGAAAATAAAAACACCTCAAAAGTTGAATCCACAAATTCAATCCCGACGCCATTTGGATTGTTATATTGCATCTCAAAAAATTCGAATCCAAAAGAATACACCGGGCTATCCAACTCAATATTCAAATGTTCAGGCCCACTAATAGCAATTTCATTACCAGCAAGTTCCGGTGTCCAATCATCTGTAAGAAGATGGCCAGGAGATGCTCCGCAGAAAAACTCACGGCTATCTTCTGTAATTGAAAAAGTTAAATCTCCGACTGTTAGAGTCGCTGTATTATTACCGGGTGGAACCATTCCAATATTGGGCAGCGTTTCTGTTGATACTGCACCGGTTTGGCTGAGAAATTCTGTTTTATCGTCGAAGGTAATGAGCGTTGCATACGAGGACATGGAGGAGAGAATCAGGACAATGACGATTATTATTAACTTTTTCATTTTTCTTTTCCTTCGTATTGAATGTCCGTTCGGAAAAAATGAACATAATAATCTGCACAGAATACATGCAAAAAACATGCTATTTACAAAATAATCAATTTACCTTTTATTTCGGTTAGTTGACAATATCTTGCCAAAAAGATAATGCACAATTTGTGTAATTTATTTCACAATCTTATAATCACGTACGGTTTTCGTTTCAGGTTTTTTATCGTAATCTGAATGAAAAAAGCGAAAGCCGATGATGCCGTCAGAAACCCGCCTCTTTTTTGGATATCGAGATACTCTCCCGGACAATAAAAATCGTTGAGGACCACCCGCAGGCCGCCGGAAAAGCGGTGGACGAGAGCGCCCGGGCCATTTTATCAGTATTCTTTATGAGTGCTTCATTCGATGCAACGGCCAGGTGGACTCCAAAACGGTTGAAGCCTATTTAAACTTGTTCGGGCAATCCGGAAAACTTCAAAAGGGGGAAGCCTGAATGAAAATAGCCATCTTGGATTTGAAAAAATTCCGATGAGCTCCTGACTCAATTTTCGAGAAACATGAAATTGTCCCTTCAGGGTTGAATAAATAAAATAATGACTTAATCTTCAATAGGACGCAAAATAATACCACAATGTGGTATATATTGCGAATGTTAAATTAATAAACGGGTGACTTTCATTTAATAGCCAACAAACTAAAAAGATTGATAAAAAGGAGGCATCACCATGAATAAATTTTCACATGTTGTTGGAATAATGGTATTAAGCGTTCTTCTGATTGTGCCGATAGGCATCTGGGCACATGGCTGGGGAATGGGCGGCGGCTGGGATCATCAAGGTTCTGGATGGCACCATTCCGGCAATTATGGCGAATATGGCTACGGTTCTGGAAGCAATCTCAGTAAAGAAGAACAAAAACAGCTTGAAGAAAAGCGTGAAGCGTTTTTAAGAGAAACGCAGGAAATCAGAGAAAATCTCTACGAAAAACAACGTGAACTGCAAAGCGAATTGGCCAAAAGCGAGCCGGATGCCGCCAAAGCATCTCGATTACAAAAAGAAATTTCTGATGTGCAGTCCCAGTTCGATCAGAAGCGCATCGCTCATATGATTGAGATGCGGAAATTGAACTCCCATATCGGTCGCAGCTTTAGCAACGGCGGCCCGATGATGGGATATGGATCTAACGGCAGCGGGTATTGCTGGGAGTAACCGCAATCACCCAAACATCATTCCCGGGACCCGGCGGGTCCCGGGTTTCGCCCTTTAGTTTTAAAGTTTATTAGCCTACAAGCGAATAGCCACGGTCTTGGACAATTATTTCGCCCCTTTTTACCGACAGGCTCACCCCCGCTATTGAGAGTTTTAATCTCCTGGATAATTCCGCCATACTGATTCCAAGTTCCCTTATCGCCCAGTAGCACAATAAACTTCGAGCTTCGACACGCCTTCTCTCTTTACCCAATTTCCATATCTCTGTCGGCTTTATCCCCAGCAGCTCAGATACCCTTGCCGCAACCTTATCCATATCGTATCCCTGAGCCGCGAGGCGATATTTTTCTTCCATCTTTTCCTGGGCTGCCGAAAGTATGTATTCGGCGAAGTCCCCACTTCCCAGTATCCGCTCATCAAATTTATGAAATATTTTATCCTTTCGCAATGCTGCTGCCGCTGCCCATCCGCCTGCACTGCGAATCAACCCACCCCCTGTCAGATCATCGCGCCTTCCCTGTGAAATTGCCCCACGAACAAAATTCCTGTAATTGCGTCGCGCCGAACCAGTCCTGTCGCCAAACAGCTTCAACACCCAGTCGGTGTCTTGCCAGATTCTTTTGACCTTGCCCATCAGCGCGCTGTGGCCTGTATAAGGGTATCTGTCAAGTGCCTCTATATCTTCGATAATCTTAGCTCGCACCGGATTGAGATGAATATATCGTACCAGCTCCAAAAGATACGCATCTTCTTCACACAAAATCGATTTATACCGATTTTGAAAAAGATGCCCACAGCGGCGATGGCGGCGATTATAGACGACAACATACCCGGTCAGAAGCCGTCGCATCACCGTGGAAATGGGAACAAGACCTGTTTTAAGAAGCAAATGGAAATGGTTGGAAATAAGCGCCCATGCAAAACAACGGGTATCTGTTTCTTGAAGGATTGCACCGAACCGGTCCAAAAAATTGCTGTAGTCGGCGTCATCCTGAAAAATTACGCAACGCTCTATCCCACGGGAAATGATATGATGTAATGCGCCGGGCGCATCTATCCTCGACCTTCTCGGCATAATTTTTCGATATCAGACATCTCTGCGCTTTGCAAACTTTAAATCTAAAGGGCGTCCCCATTTTTTATTTCTTTCATTGGCATCGTAACATGGTCGTCGTCATATATCCCCTTTTGCGCAGTGGTGTGGCATGCGGAACAATTGGATAATGAACCGACCGATTCCTGTGCGAATATATCCGGGTCGATTTCGCGATGCTTTTTTTGAATGTAAGGAATCTGTGTTATTCTCAGCGGTGTTTGATCACCGATGCTTCTCATGATTTTGCCGGAGAGCTCAGATGAAGAAAATTCTGCAGCGTTCGACCTAAGATATTCAGAAATTATTTTTTTTGACTCCGTATCGAGCTCGGCAGTTTCCCCAAAATGATCTCCCATACGATCCAGGATGGCGTCCCACGAACCGGAGGGCAATAACTGCGGCTGATATACAAAATGGCAGGCGCCGCAATTTTTTATATACGTGGGATTATTCACTATCCAAAGGCGGTTGCTGTAATGCTCCGCGTGTTCCCGCTCCTTTTTTTGATACCGGCTTTTTCCTTTATGGTCGTCATGATCCGCAAAGGCATTATAAAAGATCCCATTGGCCGTCAGTAAAAATGCCAATAAAAAACCTATATGCCTAGGCATCCTGTTCATACTCCCTCCATAGAATTTTCTTGTCGAAATAGTCGGATTAAATTCCTTATCGAACGCATTCATTTGAATGTGCTCGGCTTCACAAAACATACGGTATGGTCACGATCCTGGGCAGATAAGCGAAAAAGTTAACAAAGCAAGGAGAGCTTTTGCAGATAAATCGGTGAAGATGGAACTGTGGCACATGCATGAAAAGATTCAAAACCATTAAGCCTGTAATCATCGGGCGGATAATCGAGGAGAGTAGGTGAGCGAAGTGGGGTATCATGGGTTTTCACGTTGAGCGGCTGGGCCTCGGCATTGACTGCTCTCACTGTTCGGCCCTTTTCCAAATTACAGCTTTTGCATGAATTCCCCCAGCAAAGCATATGAAGCCGGTAAAATGCCTTTGCTTTGGGTTGAAGCCCATGCATGCAGGCCTGTCCGCAGAAACAGGACTCAGCCAAGATGCTGTTTGCGAAAACACCTGAGACCAAAATCGAAGCGACTAATAAATAAAATATTCTTCGATATTCCATAGGTTTAGGGACGCCCTTTAGTTTTAAAGTATTAGCCTACAAGCGAATAGCCGCGGTCTTTGCAATTATTTCGCCCCTTTTTACCGACAGAGCCACCCCCGCTATTGAGGGCTTTTAATCTCCTGGATAATTCCGCCATACCGAGCCGGTCCCAAAAAAATTGCGGCAGTCGGCGTCATCCTGAAAAATTACGCAACGCTCTATCCCACGGGAAATGATATGATGTAATGCGCCGGGCGCATCTATCTCTCGACCTTCTCGGCATAATTTTTCGATATCAGACATCTCTGCGCTTTGCAAACTTTAAATCTAAAGGGCGTCCCCATTTTCCCTAAAAGCTAACTTTGAGATTCGGATAATACGTGCTGATCGGATTATCTACTGAGTCCGGATCCTTGAGCGCCATACGTGCCTGTGTTGCGATCTCTGCTTTGTAAGTTTGCAAGTTCGGGATCATGGTGAAGATATGTTGTGTCGACCTGGATAGTCCGAAACTGATCGAGATCGAATGGAATCCTGTCGCATTTACGGATGATTTGGACTGTCGGCAGTCGACATGCATGGCGAAGGGAAAGTTCGTAGAATACGTTAGGGTTATGGTATGACAGATCGGCAACCACCAATTTAGACTTGAGGATATATTCTACCACCTGTGCCGTGATCATCCCAGCCTTCCCAATCTTGTCAGCTCTAACGACCTTTAGCTTGAATTCTTCGAGAGCAGGTTCTACGATGGAGCCAAGAAATAAATCAGCGTGCTTGCGGTGCTCGGAGTCATCATCGCCGATTGGAGAAATGTAAAAGCACACATTTCCCCAATCTCCTTCGGTCGTTACTGTCTTGACCTGTTCTGCGACTCCTGCTTCCGGCCTCTCTTCCACATCGGAAGCGGGCCGAACTATTGTCTGGATGGTAGACAGGCCTTCGATAACCTGTTCAATCGGGATAATGCGTTCAGCACCCGCAATAGGTTTCAGTATCCCTAGAAATTTTGCGTTGACGATGAAGATCTCTACGCACTCCTTGGCGTCGGCAGCGGGAATACCACTGTCTTTCGCAAGATCTTCAAGCACGGCAGGTGCTGGAAGTCGATTTCCCTTCTGTGCCTCATACAGTGCCTTAAACGGTGGAATATTGGAGATTGCCAATTTGAAACGTGCAGTCAGCTTGTCTTTTGGTGAGGAGTCTGCGCTCGTAGCTGCTTTTCCTGCTGGAGTCAATTCCAGGTGCTCAGCCGTATAGTTCCCCTTGGTCAAGCCATACTTATTCGAATTCACGATCAGTTGGCGGCTTGCTCCACTATCCGGTGACTTCCCCATTTGGTCGAATAGGGTGAGTCGACGTACCTTATCTCCTGAGGCATGCTTCTGAATCGCATTTGGAATCGTAAGTGCTTCTTCGAAAGAAGACGCGGGGAATAGAGTCGTACGACGCGTTCGCTTTACTTTCTTTGCGCCTTCAGCTGTTGCCTTCTTCTCTTCTGCATTCATTTATTTCTCCTTTCGGTTCTTGCTCCATTATCCAACAAGTAATTCTATAGATTCTGTATAAATCCACTTTCGTGTAAATATACTGAAAAGTCCATTGCCGGCTTGTCAGGCTCTCAGTTCAACATATTTAACAAAGCGTGCAATTATATATCAAAAACCTTTAGCACCTCGTCGCCATAGTGGTTGATGACCTTGATGGCGATTTTGCCGGTTTTGGGCGGATCGAACGGAGTGCTTTTGGTGCTGTAAAGGTTCGACCAGGCGGCCTCGTCGATTTCGGCGCGAAGGGCGCGTTTGAGTTTGTCGTAAGGTTCCTCGGCGCCGGTAAAATAGGCATGGCGTACGAAGAAGCTTTCGCCGTTGTAATCGGTGTCGATGAACCAGCAGGCGATGTCGTCGGTGGATGAGCTGCGAATCTGGCCGGTGGTGGGATCGTACACGTCCACACCCTTGATTTCCATCGTCAGCTTGCCGCTCTTCTTATCCTTTTTGATGTCCACATCAGGCTCGCCAAATACCATAAATAGATTTCCGGCTCCGGTTTTTTTCAGGAGTTCGTCGCCCATTGCCAAATCGGGATTCATGCGGGCCGGCAGCACATTCAGTTTACCGTAACGCTTGGTCTCTTCTGAAACGTGGGGGTCAAAGGCAAACCCGCAAACGATGAGCAGATCGTAGCCGATGCCCTGGACGGCTTCCTTTGCAGCTTCTTTAACCTGTTGCGGGCCGACGGTTCCCTGTTCCGGGCCGATGGAAACGGCCACGCGCCGCACTTTTGCCTCCAGCTCCTCTCCCTTGGCAGAGGAAGGAATCTTTTCGGTATAGGTCCCGGCGGCATGAATCCAGCTTCCAGCAAAAGAATCTATGGTATCGAATTTGAGTCGTTCGCCTTTTTTGGTGTTCTGCACGCCGGCCTTGCGCAGGTTTTCGAGTATCATTGCAGCAAAATCAGCCGTTTCCTGCCGGTCTGTCTTTTCTGTGTCGGTTGCCAGCACCCGGTGCGGCGAAAGGCTTTCCACCGTGAAGGGGCCAGTCACCCGGAGAGTCTTATTGTCCTCATAGGGCTGATCGAAAAGCGTTTCGGTATCGGCGTGGCGGGAGATGGCTTCGTCGATCTGCTTGCGGGTCATGCCTTCCCTGATGTCAGGATTGTTGGCAATGGATTTGAGGGTGACATGCGGTACGCGCTTATAGATAAACCCTTTGCGGATATCGCTTTCGGTCGAATGCGGCGGCGGAAACTTGCCGGTAAGCTCGGCTTCTTTTTTGATGCCTTCGGGCGAGTCGGCCAGCAGATAATAAGGATATTTTGCGGCCATCAGCCGCGTCCGGGCAAGGGCCAGAGCGACACGGCTGGTGTCGCAGGTAATCCAGCGCCGTCCCCACTGCTCGGCGACATAAGCCGTCGTGCCACTGCCGCAGGTGGGGTCCACTACCAAATCGCCAGGGTCGGTGGTCATAAGGATGCAGCGTTCGACTATCTTAATGCTGGTTTGTACTACATACACCTTAGATTCAGAGAAGCCTGTCATAAACACATCTCGCCAAACATTGTTAATGGGAGAGACGGGAAAGTCGTCAAAATAACGACGATACATCAGCGAATTACCAATAATTTTCAGGCGGCCAGCCTGTTCCAGTTTTTTCATACCTTCGATGTTTGTTTTCCAACCGCCTTTACCCGGTGTAAAATTCTGTCCGTTCACTTTATAAGTAAAAAGTGTCGTTTCGCTCGCACTTTGGCTCGTTAGGTTGTCAGCCGCGTAAATTTTCCAGCCTTCCGTGATTGAGTTCGGACTAAATAACTCCTTTTCTGTCAATCTGCGATCTTGCTTCCCATCTGGAGATTGAATGGAAATATATTGAGTTGTCCCTTCACCTCCAAGTTCTTTCATTGAGAATTGTTGCCGATACTTTACGTTTAGCCTTTCCTTACCGTACCAGAGAATGGTGTCGTAAACGGGATCAAGAAATTCGCTCGCTTTCCCCGACGTTTTGAGTGTTGCGATTTGGCTCACAAAATTCTCACTCCCAAACACCTCATCCAGCACACACCTCACCAGGTGCACATTTTCATCACCAATCTGCACGAACACGCTACCAGTCTCTGTAAGAAGTTCACGCGCTACTATCAAACGGTCACGCAGGTAAGCTAAATAAGAATGAATGCCCAGTTTCCAGGTGTCACGAAAGGCGCGCACCTGCTCGGGCTGGCGGGTGGCGTCCTCGGCTTTGCCGTCCTTGACATCACGCTTGCGGGTGCTCACCTGCCAGTTGGAGCCGAACTTGATGCCGTAGGGCGGATCAAAGTAGATGGTCTGCACCTTGCCCTTGAGCCCCTCTTTTTCAGCAAGACTTGTCATCACAAGGAGGGAATCGCCCAGGATCATGCGGTTTGACCAGTTCTGATCGTGCTTATAAAAGTCGATTTTCTGTTCAAATCCTTCCGGACCGCCGTTAAAATCGGCAAAAAGATCGAGCTGTCCGTCGCCGGGCTGCTCTTTGCGCGGCAGGGCTGCAATGATCGCCTGGGGGTGAATCTTTTCCTGGATGTAGATGGGAACCACCGGCACGGCCAGATCGATGCGGTCCTGATCGTCCTTGCCCTGCCAGACTAGTTGCGGGTCAAGCGACGGGTCGCGGGGATACAGCATGGTTTTCGGGGCCGCTTCATCATCAGCCACAAAGTCGCGCAGCTCCTCGGTGGGGATGTTCCGGCGCTTATCCTTGTGGCGGATGGATTCGAGCTTTTTTGCGCTATTCTTTTTATTCATTTTTTCCCGGGCTCTGTGGTTTGAGTTTCCGTTATTTCATATTCACAACTCTCTGTAATAAAATATCTTCTATGTTTCGCCTGGCATCCAAGAAAGATAAAACATACACTTTTGTGTCCGCCACTCTAAACATCAGTCTCCAGGGCGGAACAATTAATTCCCGGTACTGCATAATCCCCTGATCTTTAAGCTCCGGAAGTATTCGGCATCTTTCCGGCATGGCCGCCAGGCCAGAGGCTTTCGCTTTGATTTTTTTGAAAATTTTTAGCGCAGTGGCCGGGCTGTCAATTGCGATATAGTCCATAATCTCTTTTAAATCATTCTCTGCAACGCGAGCCCATATGATTTCATACCCTTGATTCATTTAAGCTTGCCTTCAAGTGAGCTTTCTATTTCCCTGAACACTTCGTCCTGAGATTTGACTTTTCCGCTTTTAATATCGGCCTCTCCCTGGGAAAGCACCTTCAATATTCCGATTGCATTGCGCATATTTTCATAGCTTTCAGGGTCCTGAAGAATGGCGCGCGGTTCCCCGTTTTGGGTAATAATGACAGGACATCGGGTCTCGTTGATTTGATTGAGTAAATCTGCTGCTCTGGATTTCAGGTAAGTAACCGGCTTGATATCGCGTGTAATGTTCATTTTTTCACCTCCTGTCCGAATATAATACTAAATTCAGACCGATTATCAAGCGTATTATTCTTTACCGGCAGCGAGGCGCCTTTGTTTTTTAACCGGCCTTCTGTTTAAGACTGCCGCGAATCAGGTTCTGTGCATCCCAGGGATCGGCGATTTCGATAAAATCCCAGCGTCCGAAGCCGCCGTGGTTGTTTACGGCCGGAATCCAAAGGGTTCGGGCCGTGGTAACTTTGGCGGCCTTGTCTTTTTTGGTTTCGCCGGTGACCTCGATGATGAGGTTTAATAAATCGCCGTCGCCCCTGCCGTCGTCAAGGCAGGCAATAAAATCCGGGATGTAATTCTTTTCCTCGCCGTTAAATATGTAAGGAATGGTAAACCCGAGATGGGTGTTTTTGACATACCGGCGCACCTCGTCCATGTCCTCCAGGGCTTGCGCCATTTTCTGCTCCCAGGAGTCGGTATCGGCCACAACATGCGACACCTGGCATTTATCTTCCTTTGTGGCATAGACCGGCCGGATCGTGTCAAAATCCACATGGCGGGTCGAGCCGAGCGTGTCGTATGGACGCAGGATCGGCTTTAAGGCAGGTATGCCGTCGCTTGACTGCACAATAGCCTTGTAGATCCGGTCGGCGGCAGCATGGGCAAATTCGATCAGCAGGAGGAGCTGCGGAAAGGTATGGTCTTTAAGTATGACGCACTGTGCCAGCCAGCGCTTGGCAATGGCCAAAAGTTGCGGGAAAAGCCACGGCTTGTCGTTGCCGTCGTCATCGCGAAAGTACTGCTCCAGAGTAAGTTTGGCGAGCAGGAAGGCGATTTCGTTAGGCCGGCGTCGTTTGAGATCCTCCAGGCGATGTTTCTCTGTGGTTCCGACAATCGGGGACATTTCGGTTTCAGTCGGGACGTCGGCGGTCGAAAGCGAAAGCCGGGAATCTTCGGTAAAAGTTGCGATAAGGCGCTCGCCGGGCACATCGTAGCGGTAGCCCTGCAGACGCGGGAAGGTGATTTCACAAGAGCTGCGGTTTTCCAGGGCGCGCACGCGGGTAGACACGGGCCCGGGCTTCGGTTCTTTGGTGGAACCGCTGCACGGGATAAAAGAAAAGGGAACGCCGTAAACCTCGGCATACTCGGGCGGATAGAGATCCAGGTCCGGCGGGTAGGACATGCGCCGCAGCGCCCGGCCGACCACCTGTTCGCACAGAAGCTGAGTGCCGAAGGCGCGCACACCCAGGACATGGGTAACGGTGTTGGCATCCCAGCCTTCCGTCAGCATGGAAACGCTGACCACGCATTTGACGTGCTCGCCCAGCTTGCCGGATTTGCCGACCGTGTTCATCACCTCCCGGAGCAGATCTTCATCTGTGAGATCTTCCGCATCCCGACCGGGAAAGCGCAGCCGATATTCGTCTTTAAATTCCTCAATTTCGCGGGCGGCTATTTTTTTGAATTCGGGGCTCATGGCTTCACCCGATTCAAGCTGCCGGCTGTCCACCAGAATCGTGTTGGGGCGTTTCAGCCAGCCGCCCCGGCTGTCGTCGTTGCGAAAGATGGGGAGCTGGCCGGACTGAACAACAGTCGTTTCGCCGATCGGCTTTTCCCATCCGGCAATATAGTCGAAAACAAGCTTCGAGACGTTGGTGTTGTTGCAGACTACGATAAAGACCGGCGGGGTAAGCCCTTTGGCCCTGGCCTCATCGTTTTTCTCCCACAGACGGTAATATTTCTCGTAATTGCTGTAGAGGCTGTGCAAGGCGCCCTGAAGCTCGGCCGGCAGCCTGGGCGCGCCGCTGACCGCCTGGGTTCTGCGTCCTTTTTTGGGGAGCTCCTCGCGGATGCGCAGCCACAGATCGCGATAGGTGGGCTGATCGCCGGTCATGGAATCGTCGGCAACAGGCACGCGCGGAACTTTGACAATTCCGGCCTCAATGGAATCGATCAGCGAAAAGTCGGAAACCACCCAGGGAAAGAGGATGCCTTCCGGGTAGCCGGAGCCGCGCAGAAAAAAAGGCGTGGCCGAAAGGTCATAGATGACTTTCACGCCGATCTTGGCCTTGACGGCCTCAATGCCGGAAATCCAGACCCGGGCCTCTTCCTCGCGCTGCTTAGCTTCAATTCGGTCATCACCGGTAAGTTTGACGTCTTCGCCGTCCGGCTTGCGGCGGTAGCAGTGGTGGGCCTCGTCGTTGATAATGATGATGTTTTTCTTGCCGCCGAGCTCACGGCAGACGCGGCGCACCATCTCGCCGGGCGTTTCGGTGAAAGCGCCTGTTTCCCCCCTGGCAAGGATGGTTTTGGTGAGCTTTCCGGCCGACACCTTCTCACGCTGTTGGAAGGCATGGAAGTTTGTGATGAGGATCTTGGCGCGGTCAAGGTGTTTCAGCTCTTCAGCCGGAAGGACGTCGCGCTGGCGGTAATAGTTCTGCGGGTCATTGGGCAGCAGCACGCGCAGGCGGTCACGGATCGTAATGCCGGGGGCGATCAGCAAAAACGTGTCGGAGAAGCGGGCCGCCTTCGGGTCGGCCAGTTTGTTGAGCGCCTGCCAGGCGATCAGCATGGCCATGACTACGGTTTTACCGGAACCGGTCGCCATTTTAAAAGCCGTGCGCGGCAGGCCGGGATTGGAGGTGTCGTTGGCAGCCCGCAGGTCGTTTTCTATCCAGGCGTCGCCGAATTTGCGGGCGACCTCTGTGATGTAGATGGCGGTTTCAAGGGCCTCTATCTGGCAGAAAAAGAGCTTTTTTTCGCGATCCGGATCGGTCCAGTACTTAAGCAGCCGGGCCGTCGTGGGCGTAACGCCGAGATAGCCGCCCTTGCGCCACAAATTGACCCGGCCCCGGACTTCATTGACAAACCGGTTTTCTTCGACGCGGTCCTGGGTCCACTCGGTTTCGAAAAATTCGCGCTGCTTTCCTTTTTTCCTGGGGCGGGCGATGGGCACGAAATAGGAGCTGATCCTGCGGCCGGGCACGATTTCATTCGTAATGCCTTCGTCTGTAAAGCGGAAGTGGCGGGTCGGCTCGCGAAAGGGTGAATTTAACACCGGATTTTCAATAACGACCTGTTTCATGAGCGATTTGCCTTCCGTGCCGCTTTTCCAATGCAGCTAAGGTTAACGACAATGCGGGCGGCACTGGATACAGCTTTAAATTCAAAACCCGGAAGGGTATACATGCGGGCAGCAGTCTGGACGATGTTCCCTTTCATGACGAACGAAAACATTTCCGATCGGTGGTGGTAAAAAAGCGAGTTGGATTTTCACCATGATTATTGATAACTTACTAATTCGAATACAAAAATATGGAAAGAAAGTCAATCATAAAGTGCTTTTGTGGCGTAAAAACTCAGAATGTACTTTTTTGAGGGAATTAAGAGATACCTTAAAAGGAAAATGGAGCACCGAGTTGGTTTCCGTGCAGACCAAGGAAATATGGGGGCGTCCATGATTTTATGCTTTAATTGTTATATGGGAAATTGGATTTGATATTTGACGGATCATGCCACGGAAAGCGAGAATAGATATGCTGCGCCATGGGATCATCAGGGGAATTGAACGCAGGAAAAAATTTCGATCCGATCCCGACAAGATTTTTTAAATCGGCCCGGAAAATTGACTTCTGAAACGAACCCCAAAAGGCCGTGTTACACGGCAGTCAGGCTATTATGATGAAGGGCGGAAATCTAAAGGACGTTCAGAAGCTTTTGGGACATAAGACCATGACACTGCGGTATGCTCATTTGACTCAGGAGCATAAAAAGAAAGCGGTCAACCTATTAAATGGATTGACCGACTGTCACAAAACTGTCACAATGCTTGGGCAGGTAAAAAGTGCGACCTTATAATCTATTGATTTTACTGGTCGGGGCGACTGGATTTGAACCAGCGACCCCTTGAACCCCATTCAGATCATGCCCCTTTTCACCCCTTTTCACCCCTTTTCATTTCTATTCAAAAACGCTTGACTTCATTATAAAAATACCCTATTTTCCTATTCATGGCTTTGCATCATTTTTCACCCTTAACAAGGTCAAATGTTCACCGGAATGTTCACCGGGCTTTTTGAGTGAAAGGACAAAAAAACATGGGGCTTACAGATCTTCAGGTTCGAAAATTGAGGCCGAAAAATGCCGAATTTGAAGTTGCGGACGGTCAGGGCCTTTATATCCTGGTTTACCCTGGCGGCCAGAAAAGCTGGATTTTCCGCTATCGATTCGATGGCAGGCGCAGAAAAATGAAAATAGGAATTTATCCCGGAATCACACTTGCAGACGCCCGCGAAAAGCACGGCGCGGCCATGATCGATTTGCAGAAAGGGATAGATCCGGGAAAAAAAGCGCTTGATATGAAATCAAGGCGTAAAGCCGAACCGAATTTTTCAGACTTGCTTGATGAAATTTGGATAAAAGAGTTGAGTCAGAAAAAATCGGGTCTTCAGACCAGAAAGCTTTTAGAAAAAGACGCGATTCCGGCATGGGGAAAACGGAAGGTGACAGACATAAAACGGCGGGACATCGTTCTGTTGCTGGACAAAATAGAAGACAGGGCGCCGGTCGTGCGGAATCGCGTACACGGGGCTTTAACGAGGGTTTTTAACTTTGCGGCAGAGCGGGGAATAATAGACGATTCACCATGTACGCGGGTCAGAAAGATTGACGAGAAGGGCAGGGACCGCGTTTTGTCGGATGATGAAATTAAGCTTTTTTGGCAAGCGATGAGCTTCGAAAATGCCGCGATCAACATTTACCGGGTTACAAAGCTACTTTTGAAAATGATTTTGCTTACTGGACAGAGGCCGGGCGAGATTGCATCTATGGCATGGGATGAGATAGACGGCGACTTTTGGACCATCCCTTCGGAACGTACGAAAAACGGCGAGCCGCATCGGGTTCCTTTGTGCGCCATGACGCTGGAAATTATCGAGCAGGCAAAAGCGTATTCGGCAGACTCACCTTTTGTTTTCCGCTCAAGCTTTAAAGCCGGCCGGCCTGTTGATCGGCACAGTTTAAGTCGCGCGATAAACCGACACTTTGAGGAAATGGGCATTGAATCACCTTTCACCCCTCACGATTTGCGGCGGACCCTTCGGACGAAATTGGCGGAGCTTGGAGTTTCAGACATTATCGCCGAGAAAGTTTTAGGGCATAAGCTGCAGGGCGTCTTGGGCATTTATAACAGACACACCTACGACCTAGAGAAGCGACAGGCTTTGGTTCTTTGGGAAACCCGGTTGCGCGAAATTGTCGGGGTTTCCGAAAACAAGTCAAATGTCATAGCGTTTTCGAGATAGCGCGAGGCGCAAAAAATGGAAAAGATTTTAAAAGTTTCGTCGAGATCAGGGAAGGATTATCGGTTTGAGTGGTTCGAGTGGAGATTTACGGAAGACGAAAAAGAGAATTTAAGAGATATCCTACAGGGTTTTGACCCTCTTTGCATAAACGAATTTACCCTACATCTTGAATATTTGTGCAATCGTGTTTGGATACTTTCGGATGAGGAAACGGCACACAAGCGGCCATCCAAGGAAGGGCGTAAAGTTGCGATTTTGGAAACAATCGCAAACCTGGAAAAAGCAAGATCCGCGGCACAAAAAATAAAAAGGGGGATGATTACCCCGTTTATGCCGTATGGCTTTGAAGAGCCTTCCGATTATGATTGGGTTGCTTCACTCGAAGAGGCGCATAGTTTATCCTGGGGGATAGACAGGCAGATTGGTCAGCTTATCGATATTTTAAAAGGGTCACCGGATCTTTTGCCCAAACGCGGAAATCCAACTATCCGCAACGAATTTGCCACAGCGATAGCGGACGCCTACAGCAGGCATCTTGGCAGACCGACAACGACACACTCGTCGCCAAACCCGCATATCAACAGGTTTTGCAATATTTTAAGTTTTGCATTCGAAGCGACCGGGCTTCCAAGCGAAGACGTGTCAAAAGTTGCCCGCGCCGCAGTTTGCCCTAAAAGGGGATACAAAACACAAAGAAAAAACTAATAGCGCGCTATTAGCATCGCGTTGCATCGTTATACAGTCCTCGTCAATACATTGGCGGGGACTTTTTTTTTGGGGAGGGGCCACAGCATGAATCAGCGAATCATCAGAAAGCCGGAATTACTTTTGAGACTATCGCTTAGCGACGCGACAATTTATCGCCTTGAAAAAAGGGGGCTGTTTCCGAAACGCGTGCAGCTTGGCGGCAATTCGGTTGGTTGGTTGGACGACGAAGTTGAATCATGGTTCAAAAAGAAAGCGGATGGCCGAAATGATTCTTCAGGAAGATAAAGCAAGAGTTTTTCAAGGGTTTATGGCCGATAACGGCTACCACGTCGATTCCGTCATCCCGGACGGCAAAATCCATAGATTTAATCTAAGGGATCGGAAGGGCCTGCCGGGTTGGTATGTTTATCACGCGGACGGAGCATCGCCGGCCGGGGTTTTTGGCGACTGGATATCCGGCGAAAGGTTTGCTTGGAGCGGCGGAAATGGAAACAAGCCGGATCGGCGAATAGTCGAAAAGAGAAAAGCCGAAGAAGATCGGAGCTACCAGCAGGCGGCGGAAAAGGCCAAGGCAATTTGGGAAAAATCAAAACCGGCACCCCCGTGCCATCCCTATTTAAAAAGGAAAAAAGTCAAAGCATACGGCATCCGGCAAGCGCTTGATGGACGCCTTGTTGTGCCTGCTTACGGGCCGGACGGCAATATCCAAACCATCCAGTTTATCGATGGCGATGGGAGAAAGCTGTTTTTGGCCTGCGGCAAAAAGGCCGGCGCTTTTTTCACGATACCAGGCAATCAACAGCATTTTCTATGCGAGGGCTACGCGACCGGCGCTTCAATCCATGAGGCGACCGGCGGCACGGTTATTGTTGGCTTTGACGCGATAAACCTGCTTCCGGCGGCCGAGAGCTTTAGAAAAAATCACCCGGATGTTTTTTTAATAATCGCCGGCGACAATGACCAGTGGACTGCCGGGAATCCGGGTCAAACAAAGGCCGCGGCCGTTGCAGAAAAAATAAGTAATGCAACGGTCATTCTTCCGAAGTTCACCGACGAGTCAGGAAAACCAACAGATTTTAACGATTTGCACGAAATAGGCGGCTTGGGCGCTGTAAAGTCACAGCTTCGGCCAAAAAAAGGATTCCCGTACGAGGCTATGATCGGCGCGGCCGGCCTGTTTACGCAGATTTATTCAGAATATCTTGAGAGTCCACAGCAGTTTTTCTTTTTTTCTTACTTGACCTGCCTTGGGAGTGTTTTGAGTGACACCCTTACTTTGGAAACCGAGCTTCAGCCACAGCCGAGACTTTACACTTTATTGCTTGGACAAAGTGCCGACGAGCGAAAATCAACGGCCATCTCAAAAACATGCGAATTTTTCAGGGATAGCGTTGACAACTTCGAGATGTCTTTGGGCGTCAATTCTGCCGAGGGCTTGCAGGCCAGGTTCGAGGCGATCGGCGGCCGACTGCTTTTGGTTTTCGACGAATTCAAGCAATTCGTTTCGAAGTGTAGGATTGATTCTTCGATACTACTCCCATGCGTCACGACTTTGTTCGAGTCAAATCGATACGAAAGCACCACAAAAGCGAAGCATTTGCTTTTGGAAGGAAGTCGGCTTTCTGTACTGGCAGCCAGTACCGTTTCGACATACGAACGGACCTGGGACCCTTCATTTACAGACATCGGATTCAACAACAGGTTGTTCATCGTGCCGGGAACTGCAGACCGGCGCTTTTCCTTTCCGAAAAAAATCCCATCGGTCGACAAAGCTGAACTTCGGCGAAATATCTGCGCCGTTATTTCTCACGCAAAAACAAATAGCGAGCTTCGGATAACGGACGCCGCACGCGATCAATTTCATGATTGGTACATGGGCCTTGAACGATCCGTTCACGCAAAGCGTCTTGATGTGTATGCGCTTCGACTTTTGGCGCTGCTTGCGGCCAACAGTTTGAAAAGTTGCGTCGACGCCGAAATTGCGGATCACGCGACGCGGCTTTGCGACTGGCAATTGGAGATGCGAAAACTTTACGACCCTATCGACGCCGACGGAAAAACCGCGCAAACAGAGGAAAAAATTCGGCGAGTCCTTCGATGTGGACCCCTTTCCGAGCGGGAATTAAAACGCGCCGTCAACTACCAGCGAGATGGCCTTTGGGTGTTTAATTCGGCGATAAAAAATCTGTCGACATGCCAGGAAATTTATTTTGAGAAAAAGGCCAAAAAATGGATTTTAACCTAAAGTGTCATCAAAAGTGTCATCACTATTTTGATGACACTTATCATGCTGATTTTAATATAAAAAAGTGCAATGTCATCACTTTTATAGGGTAGAGGGAATTTATAAATTGTCCTACCCCTTGATGACACCCCAAAAACGAGTGAAAAACGAATAAAAACAGAAAGTTAATAGTGATGACAAAAGTGATGACAAAAATGATGACACTAGCCTTTGGCGGAAACAAAAAAACAAAAAAAAGGCTTTTTATTTATACCAAAGGGAAAAACCGTTTTGAGGATTGAAATTTCCAATTATTTAGTGCTGTTGGACGGTTCACCGGGCGTTTTTCGCGCCGTTAAGAACCGCTTGACCATTGAAAATCCTCTTTGGCTGGAAAATGAGCGCATGGGTCGATGGAACGGCGGGGTCGAAAGAATTTTGCGATACTATTCTGAGGCTGGTGACCTTTTGATTTTGCCGCGCGGGTTCGTTCGACAAGCGATAAGCATATGTCGCCAGTATGGCGAAAAATACGAAATTTTTGACAAGCGCCGGACCCTGCCGGAAGTCGATTATAATTTCATCGGAACTTTAAAACCCTTTCAGAAAAAGGCGGTTTCAGATGTTTTAAAGCACGAATTCGGAACTTTATCGGCGGCGACCGGCAGCGGAAAAACCGTTATGGCGCTTGCGATTATTGCAGAACGGCGGCAGCCGGCGCTTATTATTGTTCACACGAAAGAGCTACTCGAACAATGGATTGCGAGGATTGAAACTTTTTTGGGGATACCACGGGCCGAGATCGGCGTCATTGGAGCCGGCAAAAAAACTGTCGGGGAACAAATCACCGTTGCGCTCGTCCAAACTCTTTATAAATGTGTGGACGATTTTTCTGCGGCTTTCGGCTTTTTAATTGTTGATGAGTGCCACCGGGCGCCGAGCAGGACTTTCATCGATGCCGTAACCGAGTTTGACTCCCGCTACATGCTTGGGTTGTCGGCCACGCCTTGGCGTCGGGATAAACTTTCACGGCTTATCTATTGGCACATGGGAGATCTTGTGCATGAGGTCAACAAAAACGATTTGGAAGAAAACGGGGACATTCTTCGGCCGGAAGTCATCACGCGAAAAACAAGCTTTTATCCCGAAGCAGATCCTGTCGAGGAATATCAAGAGATGCTTAAAGAGCTTACAGAGGACTTGGACCGCAACAGGCTTATTGCATCGGATGTTGCGGCAGCCGCTAAAAATAAAAACGCCGGGGTTGCGCTTGTGCTTTCGGACCGGAAGAACCATTGCCATGAGCTTCAATTTTTATTGGCTTCCAGCGGAATCGATGCCGAAGTATTGACCGGCGATTTGCCGGCGACCAAACGACAAGCGATTGTCGAAAAACTTAATGCCGGCCAGATCAGAGTTTTAATCGCGACAGGTCAGTTGATCGGCGAGGGCTTCGACTGCCGGGATCTTTCGACGCTTTTCCTTGCGACTCCTATAAAATTCGATGGGCGAGTCCTTCAATACTTGGGCCGGGTTCTGAGACCTGCGCCGGGCAAGGATCGGGCTATCGTTTACGATTATATCGATTCGAATGTTGGCGTACTAATGGCCGCAGCACAAAGCAGGGCAAGGGTTTATGGCAAAGTGGAGGCGACGAGGTGAAACTTAAGGACGATCCGACGATCCTGGTTTATCGTAACGACATCGACAGAGCGGTTGCTGAACTAAAAAAGCGGGTTGCTGCGGGCGGCTACCTAAAAATCTTAAGGACCAGGTATGAGAATCCGTCGGTTCAGGATCGACGCCGGGCAAAGAGGTTATCATCGGCAGACCGCCAAAAGAAAGCGAGTAAAAATGACAGACGAAAAACTTAAAGAGCCGGGGCCGTACAGCCGGATGATTATTTCAGCGGTTGCCGGCATGTGCAATGCCGTTACGACTTCGATGAATCTTCACGACTACAAGGCGGTTCACGAGATGAAGCGGGTTTGTGATGATCTATTCCGACAAGCTGAGGCAGCGATGGCGATGGACGAGGCAAAGCGAAATGTTCAATGATTACAAGTGGATGGGTACGGCATGGGTATTCTTATCCAAGGTAGGAAAAATAACCGCGCGGTCAATCAAACGCGCATAAATTTAAGTTTTTGCTTTAAAAATGGGATGTTATGAAATTACAACGGGCACCAGGGCACTTATCGGCGGACGCCAAGCGGATATGGCGCGGGATCATCGACGAGTATTTGATCAGCGACGTTGCCGGGTTGCGGATCTTGAGGGTTGCGCTTGAGTCATACGACAGGGCACAGTCGGCGCGGGAGTCAATCGACAAGGCCGGCATGGCGGTCCTGGATAAATACGGGCAGCTAAAACCTCACCCACTATTGTCGATTGAGAGGGACAGCCGGGCGGCTTTCCTTGCAGGGCTGAAGGCTTTAAACCTGGATCTTGAGCCGTTGAGGGATCGTCCAGGCCGGCCAGGGGGCAAGTGATGCCGACGAACAGGACCAGGCGGACGCGGAAAATTGTACCGTCGTCGTTATCTGAGGCGATGGGTCGTTATCTGCGAACGGGTGAATCCGAAAAAGGCGACTATGAGCTTTTTATGGTTCTCTATCAGCCTGAAAAACTTTTGGCGGTTTGGGATCGACATCGAGACGAGGTCATGTCGGGCTGGATATCGGATCACCCTTGCAGCCGTCCATTCGCTTGGTGGGAATGCGACGCTGAAAAAGAGCCGGTCAAGGGTTGGGCGGGTGAACGGTTCGATTCACCGCAACGTCGGCGCCTTGGCGGAAGTGGTTTACCATCTCATGATACTTCATGCGCATGGTCGGGGTTTGACAAAGGCATTCCGGCAAGCTGGGACCCGGACAGCCTCGATCCGGGAGATCCACCAGTTTATGAATCTGAGGCAGCATATTTACAGCGGCACGGGTTACTTTCAGAAACCGAAAAACGATATTTGGCGAAACACGCTGAAAAACTATCGCCGGAGATAATCAACTTTGAAAACGAATGAAACGCGCTTCGGCGCTCATAATAATTTGCCGATGCCGGACGTGCGCGAGATGCCACGGACTGGAAGCTTGATGACAAATGCTCTGCCGAGATGGCGAAGCATGGGGCCGCGCGAGATGCCGGCTTCTGATTGGGCGAAACGATCAAAACCCGCGCGAGATGCCGGGGTTGAGATCTGGGCAGGCCAGGGAGAAGTTAAACTTAAACATTCAAAACTTAAAGGATAAAAAAATGATGATTAAAAATACAGCCATAAATCCGCTGGATTATAGTCGGACACAAGGGAAAATCGAGCTTCTAAACAGCACAGTCGAACGTATTTACAAAAACGCGTCCAATCAAAACCGAGGCTTAACCGACGAAGAAAAAAAAGTCGCCTATGGCCTTCAGGACGAGATTGATCGGTTCAGGGCTGAGATCGACGACACGCCGTCACCGCGTACCGTCGGCGGTTTTTCGGCAAAACCGAGCAACGGCGCGGGTTTTCAGAACTTCGGAGATCAGCTTCGAGCCGTTGCCCATGCCGGCATGCCAGGCGGAAAAATCGATCCGCGGCTTTATAACGCGGCGACCGGGCTGAACGAAACCGTACCCAGCGAGGGCGGGTTCGTGGTTCAAACCGATTACAGCAACGAGCTTTTGAAAGAGGTTTATCAGACGAGTCTTTTGGCGGAAAAATGCAGGCGGCTTCAAATTTCCGGGAACTCGAATTCGATCAAAATTAACGGCTTCGATGAAACATCACGGGCCTCTACACGGTTCGGCGGGGTTTTGGGGTATTGGGCCGACGAAGCGGCTGAGAAAACAGCGTCAAAACCGAAATTCAGGCAAATGGAATTGCAGCTCAAAAAGTTGATCGGGCTTTGTTATTCGAGCGACGAGTTGCTTGCGGACACAACGGCGCTTGCTCAAGTCATTCAATCGGCTTTTGTCAGCGAATTCGGGTTCCAGCTCGACGACGCGATCATCAACGGTTCAGGTGTCGGTCAGCCGCTTGGAATCCTGAACGCCGGGTGTTTGGTATCCGTCGGGAAAGAAGCTGGTCAGGCGGCGGCCACCGTCGTTGCGGAGAACGTTATCAAAATGTGGAGTCGCTTGCTGCCAGGGTCAGAGAGCCGGGCGGTTTGGCTTTGCAATAAAAACGTTTTACCGCAGTTGCTTCAGTTGTCCTTGGCAGTTGGTACAGGCGGAATCCCCGTTTACATGCCGCAAAACCAGATTGCGGGGATGCCATATCAAAGTCTATTCGGACGCCCTGTCATTTTTTGCGAGCAATGCGCCACTCTCGGCACACAAGGCGATATCATCCTTGCAGACCTGCAGGATGGGTATATCCTTGCAGAAAAGGGCGGTATCAAATCGGACATGAGCATCCACGTAAGATTTATTTATGACGAGTCGGTCTTCCGGTTCGTGCTGCGGGTTGACGGTCAGCCGGCGCTTGCTTCGGCATTGACACCGTACAAGGGCGGGGCGACCAATACCCAGAGCCACTTCGTCGTCCTGGACGCCAGATCCTAAACCTTAAACGGCCGGGGGGCCCTAGGGCTTCCCCGGCTTTTGATAGGGGTATAAAATGGCAATCTCAATAACAAATCCGGCAGTCGGCAAGTTTGGATATTTCCTCAATGCCACGAGCGCCGATGCAAGCGGTGTTGAAGAATTGAAAGCGGCGCCGGCAGCAGGGTTGAGCATTTACGTCGATCACCTGACAATTTCAAGTGATTCGGCAATATCAATTTCCATCGGCGAGGGCGAAACCGTACCGGGAACCATCGACACGGTTTTACTTGGGCCGACGCCTTTTGCAATCAATCAAACAATTCAATGGACCTTTTTAAACGGCGGGATGAAGTTGACGGCAGCGACAAACCTTGTCGTTGAGGCATCCGGGGCCGGAAACATCAACGTTTTTGTTTCAGGTAGAGTCGAGTAAATTTTTCCTTTCCCCTGGGCCTGGCGGTGGGGACCGGCCGGGCCTGGGGGATATGCAAGGCGGTAAGCTGGACCAGTAATGGCCGGCGAGCGAAGCCGGGGACCCTCGAACCCTGGCCGGGCTTTCATGACTCCGCCTGCCTCCGAGACGGCTTCCGGTCGAAAGGCTGGGAGCCGTTCTTTTTTATAAAGCGGCACATCGGGGCGATATAAAGGCGCTTCAACGGCTTGAGGCTGCACACCGGCGCGCTGTAATGGCTTAGCAGGCGATATTTTTTTTGGTTAATGGTTTGGTATGGCTTTTTTAAAAAGACGGCGGCATAAGCGGCAGGCGGTTGTCCTGGTCGACCGCCTGGAAAAGGCGGCGCTATCACCTCTACGCGCGCGGGACGGGGGAACAAGGTGTCCATGGTGGACACCTATCCGAGATATGCGGAACCGCTAAGCAACTGCACGGGGTGTGCAGTTATCCGAACTGGTGACAGCCACCAGTTACCCGGAACTGCTTCATTGACGCAGTTGGCAGGGACCGACAAGCAACTGGACGCCCCGTCCAGTTTTTTAGTTTTAAAAAGAAAAAAACTATGCGATACTTTTTTTATAATATTTTTTTGTTACAAAGGGCTTAAAAATGTTCACCGGAATGTTCACCGGATTTAAAAAACGAAAAAAAATAGGTCACGGAATAACCCGTAACCCATTGTTTTAATTGGTCGGGGCGACTGGATTTGAACCAGCGACCCCTTGAACCCCATTCAAGTGCGCTACCAGGCTGCGCTACGCCCCGACACAAATAAATTTTGCTATCACGCAGGCGACGCCGTGTCAATAGCCGGA
>Ga0209270_1002006_pt1 | contig 23783 bp, 21 predicted proteins | sample MTBAKSrepl1MetaG_FD_187456 | JGI IMG/M metagenome (GOLD analysis project Ga0209270, IMG submission 187456) | Enrichment culture microbial communities from Arthur Kill intertidal strait, New Jersey, USA, that are MTBE-degrading - MTBE-AKS1... | ecosystem: Environmental > Aquatic > Marine >...
GGAAAAGGTCAATTTTTATACAACAAAATTGAATGTTAAAGAACCTTCAGTAACATTATCAATTGAGCTAATGGATGCCGTTCGGTAACATTATCATTTGACTTGACACGGGTGAATGAACCCATAGATAAGTTTTATTGTTATATACAAAGAACTTTTGAATCGTTTTATTATTGCTTAATGCTATAATCTCGCTGATACAGGATGTTATTCAGGATGAGATCATGACCCAGACTAAGCGCAAAACCACTGCAAAACCTCGTTCGACCTCTAGCCGGTCAAAGAGCGTGACAACAAAAAAAGCACCCTCCAGCAGAGCGAGAACAAGCAGCACCACAACCAAAAGGACAACACGCACCACTCCCAAACCCCAACCAAGAGTTGCTTCAACTCCGCGTACGCCTTTGTCTGGTGAGCAAAAAGCCGACATCACCGGAATCGTCCTCATTGTTATTGCGCTGCTATCCCTCATGGCTGCCCTCACTTCCCAGTCCGGTCAGCTGACCCGCTGGTGGACGAATTGGCTGCAAACTGGGATAGGCTGGGGAGCTTACGCCTTACCTCTGATCTTGCTGGTGCTGGGTGCCTGGTTCCTGCTCTCGAGGATTGAGAACTTGCCCAAGGTCAACCTCGAACGGGTTGTTGGGATAGTCCTCGTCTTTTTCAATCTGCTGGTCTGGTTTGAATTGATCGATCAAAGTTTTCCGCCACTTGGCTCGCCCAGCGGTGGTGGCTTGTTGGGCGGCAATATCTACCGTGTTTTTGAATCAATGCTTGGCAAAGCGGGCACTGTGATCGTGTTGATTGCCTGGCTGCTGATCGCCCTGATGCTGCTGGTTGACCTCTCGATGTCAGACCTGGCAGCCTGGGTGACCGCCAAATTGCAGTCTTATAAAGAAAAAGTAGGGGAAGATGTTCACAACAAACGCCTCGAGCGAGCACAGCAAAAGGCAGAAGCGCAAAAACAGGTCTCAGAAGTAGAAGTTCCTGTCATGCCGGAGCCCAAACCGCATGTGGTAAAACCAATTCCAGCCCAGGAACAACCAGGCGAAGAAGGGCGACCAACCGAGCATGTATGGAAGTTACCGGTGCCCTCCGAGGTGCTGGACCCAGTCAAAGCCGCTCCAGTTGACGAGGAATCCGACGAAGATCGCGCCAGAGTGATCGAAGAGACCCTCAAATCCTTCAATGCTCCTGCCAAAGTAGTGGAGATTCGGCGCGGACCGACTATTACCATGTTTGGCGTAGAACCTGAATACCTTGAATCCCGAAGTGGAAAAACCAAGGTGCGCGTCAGTAATATTGAGCGGCTTTCAAATGATCTGGCGATGGCACTAAAAGCCTCACGCATTCGAATACAAGCACCTGTTCCAGGCAAAGGTTATGTTGGTATTGAGGTGCCCAATATGAAAACCGCCATGGTATCCATACTTGACATTGTAGAAAGCCCCCAATTTATCGGTCACCCATCTCCGCTCAAATTCGCGCTCGGAAAAGACGTAACAGGCAAACCCTTTACGGCTGACCTGGCCTCCATGCCTCATTTGCTCGTTGCTGGAACGACCAATTCTGGTAAATCGGTTTGTGTCAATTCCATTCTGACCGGATTTTTACTCAACATGACCCCGGACCAGCTTCGTTTGCTGCTGGTGGACCCGAAACGAGTTGAATTATCGATTTATAACGGGATTCCCCATCTTTTGGCAGATGTGATCGTTGATGCCGAAAAAGTTGTTGGAGCATTAGATTGGATGCTGCGGGAAATGGATTTGCGTTATCGTACCTTTGAGGTCGATGGTGCCCGCAACATCGATGAGTACAACTATCATAGAACCAAGGCTGGAGAAAAAACACTACCTTATATTGTTGTAGCTATTGATGAATTAGCGGACCTGATGATGCTGGCACCGGATGAGACCGAACGCTCCATCACCCGTCTTGCCCAGTTAGCGCGAGCTACTGGCATTCACCTGATCATAGCCACACAACGCCCTTCTGCTAATGTTATTACTGGGCTGATCAAAGCCAACTTCCCGGCTCGGATTGCCTTCGCGGTCGCCTCAAATGTCGATAGCCGCGTGATCCTGGACCAACCCGGCGCAGAACGTTTATTGGGCAAGGGTGACATGCTTTTCCAGGCACCAGACGCTGCCGCTCCGGTGCGTCTGCAAGGCACGTATATCTCTGATCGCGAACTTTCTGCTATCACAGACTTCTGGCGCAGTCAAAACACCCAGGAAGGGGCTCCGGAAAGACCTGATAAAGCCATAATTGCAACACGTTCCCACTTGCCCATGACCCAAGTCCCGTTATGGAAAGAGTTAGAAAAAGACCCAAATGCCGATCCGATTGAGGAGGAAGCCTTGAAAATCATTCGCAAGGAAGGTCGCGCTTCCGTTTCCATGCTGCAGCGGAAATTGCGAATTGGCTACACCCGCTCGTCGCGTTTGATCGAAAAACTGGAAGAAGATGGCATCATCGGTCCCCCCAATCCTCAAACCGGCACCCGCGAGGTGCTGGACTGGGGCGACTTCCCCCCTTTGAAAGAGGATTAAACTCTCATCCTCAGTGTGGCGAAGGACTTTAAATTTCAACTATGGATGGGGCTTGGTCCATCCGCAGCGTCCGAACAATCCATTCCGCGGGAGGAGTAAACCCCTCGCGGACAAATGGAGCAAGATCCATAAGCAAAGTTCGTTCTGTTTCGATGAAAAACTACCCCACCTCAGTTTCTACACGCCAGTTGCATTTCTTTTTCATGGTAAAATTTATAGTCGGACTGAGTGTAGATCAGTTGGGGGAGGTTGTCCCGAATAAAGCTAGCCAATACAGCTCTTGTTTTATTTGCGCGATTTCCACCTTAGGTTTATAATGATTCCAAATCTTAAATCATTGGAGCAATTTATCAATGTCAGACACCGACGCCGCAATTTTACAGGAGAACAATCAGGAGAACGAGCCAGAAGTAACAATGGAAAGCCTAATGGGCGAATTCGATGCAGAAGGAATGAGTTTAGATATCCCAACTGCTGGTGAAATTCGCGATGGCATCATTGCTAGCCTGTCAGACAATCGAATCTTAGTGAGCATCGGAGCAAAATCCGAAGGCATCATTGAAGGCAGAGAGTTCGACGCAATTCCAAAAGAAATATTAGCGACCTTCGAAGAAGGTAAAGCAATCCCGGTGTATGTAATTACCCCGGAAGACCATGACGGCAACCTGATTCTCTCGTTTGTCCGAGCAGTGGAAGAACAAAGCTGGATTGAGGCAGAAGAACTGCTGAAATCTGGTGGCACTTACTCCTCCACCGTTGCAGGCTACAACAAAGGCGGTCTAATTGTTCCGCTTTCAACCATTCGTGGGTTTATTCCTGCATCTCAACTCAGCCTGAGCCGCCGCTTCAACATATCTGGCGGAACTCCGGAAGAAAAATTCAAAGAATTTGTCGGCGAGTCGGTTGATGTCTGTGTCATCGAGGTCGATCGCCAGCGACAACGCCTGATCCTTAGCGAACGCGCTGCCAGCACTGAAACCCGTGACATGATCCGTGACAAGATCCTTGAAGATCTCCACGAGGGTGATGTTCGCACTGGTCGCGTCACCAGCATTGCAGATTTCGGCGCTTTCGTCAATATTGGCGGAGCAGACGGTCTGATCCATCTCAGCGAGATGAGCTGGGATCGCCTGGAACACCCCAATCAGCTGCTGAAGGTTGGCGAAGAAGTGAAAGTCAAGGTTATCAGCGTTGATCGCGATCGCCGCCGTGTTGGTCTTTCCCTACGCGCACTGCAGGCAGACCCCTGGAACGAACAGGTCAAAGAACTCAAGATCGGTCAATTGGTTGAAGGTGAAATTACCCGACTGACCAATTTCGGCGCATTTGCCAAACTGCACCTGCCCGGAGACCTGGAAGGTCTGGTTCATATCTCTGAACTAAGCGAAAAACGCATCGACCATCCCAAAGAGGTTCTCAAATCCGGTGATATTGTCACTCTTCGCATCCTCAAAATCGAAGACAAAGACCACCGCATTGGTCTGAGCCTCCGCCGTGTTGACTCCCCTGCCTATGCAGACATGGACTGGAAAACTCTGGTCGAAAGCTACAACCTCGAAAGTGGTGAAGAAGGCGCAACCATCGGTGAGATGGTAGGCGAAGAAGTCGCTGAAGAGCCAGCCGAGGACATAGTGGAAGAAACGGTCGAAGATACCGTCATAGAAACCGCAGAAGAAACTGTGGTTGAGACCGCTCCAGATGTTGTTGAAGACACTGTCGATGAGGTCGCAGAAGAAGCAATTGAAGAGACCGCAGCAGATGTTGTTGAAGACACTGTCGATGAGGTCGCAGAAGAAGCAGTTGAAGAGACCGCAGCAGAAGTCATTGAAGACGCTGTTGAAGAAGCTGTTGAAGAAGTCGAACCGACCGAAGAAGACAAAGAGTAATCTCAGTTGAACTATTGCGTCGGAGTGAGAGATCGCTCCGACGCTTTTTAATACCTATGAACTTAATTTTTGACGCTCACCAGGACCTTGCATACAACATTCTCTCCTTTGGGAAGGATTACAGTCGCTCAGTTTACCAAACCCGCCAACTCGAAGCCAACCAAACCATCCCAGGACTGACCTACCAATCCCTCCTTCGCTGGCCTGAATACAACCGTGGCAAGGTCGCCCTGGTTTTTGGTACCCTCTTTGCTGCACCGGCACGCTCTGAAAAGGAACTCTACTCAAATCTTCAGATCTACAACACCCCGGAAGAAGCCAACCAGGTCTACTGGAAACAGCTAAGGCTGTATCACCAATTAACAGAGGAAAAACCCGCCGTCTTTCGCCTGGTCAGCACAAAATGTGACCTCAAAAACCATCTGGAAGAGTGGGAACACCAGCCATCCGAGCCCGAACCAGAAGACTACTTGCCTTTAGGCATCGTCCCGAGTATGGAAGGTGCGGAAGGAATTATGGACCTCAAGGAATTACCAGAATGGTGGGAGAACGGTTTGCGCTCCATCGGACTTGCCTGGGCTGGCAACCAGTTTTGCGGCGGGACGCGCGAACCCGGACCGCTCACCACTTTAGGGCGTGAATTGCTGCATGAGATGGCGCAAACTGGTTTCATCCTAGACCTTTCCCACATGGATGAACCAGCAGCTCTGGAGTGCATCCAAACCTATCCGGGTCAGGTCATTGCCAGCCATTCCAACGTTGCCTCGCTTGTGAAAGGCTATTTCACCAACCGGTTGCTCTCTGAACAGGTGGTAAAAGAATTGCTTGCGCGTGGTGGCGTGATTGGGGTTGTACCATTGAACGCATTCCTGAACTGGGAGTGGCGGGCTGATGGTGGTCGAGCGGGTATTTCACTGCGCTTACTGGCAGAACAAATTGATCATATCTGCCAGATCGCCGGAAATTGCGACCAGGTCGGAATCGGCAGTGATTTTGACGGTGGTTTTGGGCTTGAACACGTTCCATCAGAAATCGATAGTATCGCCGATCTGCAAAAACTGCGTCCCTTCTTGCAGGAACTTGGGTACAATGAAGGTGATATCAAACAAATATTTGCAGGTAATTTTCTGAAAGTGTTAGAATCGGTCTTACCTGAGTAGAGTGCCTGATGAAGTTTAGTGATAGAGACGTTCTCATTGACCCCTGTAACAACCTTGACCGGCGTGCCAAGGATTATGGCTTTCCCCACACACAAATTCGGGTTGGGCTGACCTTGACCTTGATCGGTCTTTTTCTACTGATCGTGGGGTTGAGACCTGACCTTTTTGGGCTGGACCGCGGGCTTTACATCGGCTTCACTCAGATCATCACGATCCTCTTTGGTATCGGATTCCTGACTATCGGTGCCAACAGCACTTTCAATGCCTTTTGGGCTTGCACGAACAAGACGCTCCTTGCAGACATCGGCGCACGCACGATCATGACTGGTTATGTCATTTGCGCCTTCACCGCTCTTGCGGATGCCTTCGGCTTCGGAACCAACCCGCCCCCGGAAGTCATCCTTGGTACGCTGCAAAGCCAGGGTGTCATCATCGGTCTCCTGGTGATTTTGATAGGTTTGTTATTAAAGATACGCTGGCAATCCGATCGGCAAGCCCCCCTGGAGCAGGAAGCATAAAGCCGGCTTTCACATCTGATCAAATTGAACACAATTACTCAGCACCCCCACTTTTTCTGCCTTTCAAACGGACTGCGGATCGCCCTGAAGCCAATCCACACCGCACCAATTGTCAGCACCTGGCTTTGGTACAATGTCGGTTCCCGGAACGAAGTACCTGGAAAGACAGGATTGAGTCACTGGGTCGAGCACATGCAGTTCAAAGGCACCCGAACCTACACTGGTAAGGAAATGGAAGATACTATAGCCCGAACAGGTGGTTACTCCAATGCCTTAACCAGCCCCGATTGGACCACCTACTTTCACACTTTACCCAACTCTGCCCTCGAAATCGCTTTGCGATTTGAGTCTGACCGAATGATCAACAGCCTTTACGAGCCTGAGGAAGTTGAGACAGAACGAACCGTTATCCTTTCCGAAAGAGAAGGGAATGAAAATGACCCGCAGTTCCTGCTGGCAGAGGCAGTTCAGTTGGCATCCTTCTCGCAGCATCCTTACCGCAATGAGGTCCTTGGTTCGACAGAGGACTTGCTCTCACTGACTCGCGACGACCTTTACAATCATTACCGCAATTACTATCAACCCAGCAATGCCCTGCTCTGCCTGGCTGGTTCTTTTGATGTTGACTCGACCCTTGCTTTAATCAAGCAGTACTTCGAGCCAATTGAAAACCGGGAGCCGATCCGTTCCATCCCGACCCCGGAAAACGAAATCATCAGCGCTCAGAGCGTTGAGCTGCAAGGTCCGGACGAGGCTGATTACATCCACATCACCTGGCGCTCACCCCAAGCCAACAATCCGGAGTTTTTCGCTTACACGCTCATTGAAAGCATTCTGAGTGGTCCTTCCAGCCTCAGTATGTTTGGGAGTGGTGGCATAGGTAATCGCAGCAGCAGGTTTTACCGTGAACTGGTTGAAAATCAGATGGTTGCATCTGTTTATGGTTCACTCTCAGCCAGTATCGATCCGGGTACCTTTTCCCTTAACCTCACCTGCCGGGGCGATCACTCACCGGAGGAAGTTATTGAAAGAATTGACCAGGTTGTTGACCAGTTTTTGACCCACGGTCCTACAACCGAAGAGCTGACAATTGCACTCAAACAAGCCCGTGCCAACTTTGCCTACAGCAGTGACAACATCACCAACCAGGCTTTTTGGCTCGGCTACGCGCATAGCTTTGCGGACTACAACTGGTTTACGGATTATGTAAAACGCCTCGAGCAAGTCTCAACAGAAGACATCCTCCGCGTCGCCAGGCTCTATCTTGATCCTGCCCATCGTGTGACCGGTGTCTATCGCAATCGGGAAATGTTTGCCAATGGCTAATTCAAGTCCCATCACAGCTCGGCTACCAGGTTCCGACTCGATTTTTCGAAAAACACTTCCAAATAGTGGTACTTTTTTGGCCTACCCGAACCCAACCAGCCCGGCGGTTTACTTCCGGGGTTACCTGCCCGTTGGCAGCCTGTCTGACCCGGAAGGTAAAAACGGTCTCTCGAACCTGCATGCCGCCATGCTCTCAACCGGTACCCAAAAGCATGAATTTCGTCAGCTACACACGCTGATTGAGAGTTGCGGCGCTTCCATTTCCATCAGTTCCGGCTATCTATCTACCGTCTTTTCCGGTCAATGCCTGAAAGAAGATTTGCCCCTGATCCTGGGAATATTGCTGGAAATGCTCTCGCAACCGACCTTCCCTCAGGCTCACTTTGAGCGCTTGCAGCAACAATTGGCGACAATTTTCAAAATCCAATTGCAGGACACTGAAGAAATGGCTTCGCAAGCGTTTGATCGCCTTTATTATCGTGGGCATCCCTATGCCCACCCTGAAATCGGCTATCCACACACAGTTCCCGCAATCACCCGCGAAGATCTGCAAACATTTCATACCGAAACCTTCGGACCCAACGGGTTGGTTGTCGCTTTCGCAGGCGGGATGGACAGTGAAAAGACCGCCGACCTCTTCGAACAGGTTTTTTCAAGTTGGTCTGTTCCTCATCAAAAGGTACAAGCCGACCTGCCCAGCTGGCAGCCGCACGGTGAAGCTCTTCGGGAACATATCGTCATCCCTGAGAAAAGCCAATCCGACCTGATCATTGGTACTTCTGCACCAACGGGAATGAGAGGGGATTACCAGGTTTGTGCCCTCGGAAATAGCATTTTAGGTCAGTTTGGTATGATGGGTCGCATCGGCGAATCTGTCCGCGAACGCTCGGGTCTGGCTTACTACGCCGGCTCCTCACTTGAAGTCGGTCTTGGTCCTTCCTGCTGGAAGGTCACAGCCGGAGTCAATCCGGATAACCTGGAAAAAGCCATGGGTAAGATCAAAGAAGAGCTGAAGCGTTTTATCAACGAACCGGTCACCCAGGAGGAACTCTCAGACGTCAAGGAGCAAGCCCTCGGGCATGTACCCCTTTCGTTGGAAAGCAATGTGGGCATCGTGCGATTTTTGCTCAGCCTGCAGCGCTTTGAACTGAGCCTTGATTATTTGCGCGAACTCCCCGCTATTCTTGAAGCGGTGAGCGCCGAAGATATCCTCGCCAGTGCCCAAAAACATTGGGAACTGGACAGGCTGGTGATCACCTCAGCTGGGAGAGCCCTATGATCAAATCCGGGATCGACCTGATCCGCACTAACCGCCTGGCAGAAGTGAACCCCCGCATTCGCGAGCGTTTCATTCAGCGTGTGTTCACGCAGGCGGAACAAAACCAGGCAAAGGATGATAACGAAACCCTCAGCGGGATCTTTGCCGCCAAAGAAGCAGTGTCAAAAGCCCTGGGAACCGGAATTGGCAAGGTTGCCTGGCAAGATATCGAGATTTTGCATGAATGGAGTGGCGAACCATTGGTGTATTTGCACGGGAATGCCCGTTTCGTGGCCGAAAAAAAAGGGCTCAAGCATTGGAGCGTTTCCATCACTCATGATGGAGGTCTGGCTGCGGCTGTGGCAGTGGCGATTGGGGATGGAGTGTGAAAATCCTTGGCCTTGCGGATGTAGAGGCGCCAGCGGTTTACAACCCAAATATTAAGAGCCGCTTTCGCGACATTGACCTGGTCATCTCCTGTGGCGACCTGCCTCCCGCCTACCTGGAATTTGTGGTCAGCATGCTGGATCGTCCGCTTTATTACGTCCATGGGAATCACGTCCAAAAGATCCGGGACGATGAAGGTAACATCCACACGGAGCCTCCTGGTGCTATCAACTTGCACGAAAATGTCTATTATGACAAGTTGAATGATTTGATCTTAGCTGGGATCGAGGGCAGCCTGATCTACAACTTTGGTCCCTATCAATATTCACAAAAGCGTATGTGGAAGATGGTGTACAACCTGGTACCCCGCTTGATGCTGAATAAGATTACCTATGGACGCTACCTGGACATCTTCGTCACCCATGCTGCGTCGGCTGGAATCCACGATGATGATGATCCGGCTCACCAGGGAGTGGACGCTTTCCGCTGGCTGATTGAAACCTTCAAACCCAGGCTACATTTGCATGGTCATGTGCACGTCTATAACCCCTTCACTCCCCGTGAAACTCAATATAAGGATACCCGGGTAATCAACACCTACGGCTTCCGGGAAATCACGCTTTAGTTGGAATTATTGATGCCTTTGTATGAGTGTGTTCCGCCCTGGCTTGTGCTTATAAAGCGATGCTAAACAATGGCACCAACATTTCATCCACATGCAAGCCGCCGTGCCTGCCCTGCATCGTGTTAGGGCGGTCGGGCCACCAAAGATAGCTGTTTCCAAGTGGAATCGCCACCAAATCCCCGATCCGATCTTCAAGGTCCGGATGATTCTGCCCATTCCCCAATAATTCCATATCCAAGACCTGTTGGCGGGTCAGGAATTTGAACTCACCTGGCCAGGCATTCTCAAAGTAAGCTTTCACAGCATCGGTTTGACCCTGCTTTACATACAAAAACGGCAGACGTCCTTCGCAGGTTGGTGCCAGGGTGAGCATCCTGGTCAGTTCAGGATGATTCGTCAGGTCATACCTTGCATTTACAGGAGTCTCGACCGAACCATGATCCGCTGTAATTAGAATCAATGTATTTTTACGCACCGAAGCGTCCAACCCACCAACCAGTAACCGAAAGAAGGCATTACTGAAATCAAAAAACTGCTCGGTTACGCGTTCGTTGTATGTTCCATAACGATGCATGAGACCATCCACATAACTCCAATATGCGTAAACAAACCTCCGACGTGATGAGGGTGCATTAAGCAGATCGCGCATGTTTAAGAACAGGTCACTTTCAGCGGTGAAAGCGTGCAAATGGCTTCCTGGCAGATGCATCTGTGATAAGCCTGAATTGGCAATTCCAGCGGGCAAAAACGCGTGGCTCTCGACCCCATGATTAGCAAATCGCTGCCCCAGTGGGGTCTGGTTCATAAAACGAGTTGGTTCAAAACCGGCTTTGGTTAATCCGCCCACGTCACCCTTATAGGTAATTGGCGTGTGAAGAATATTATTCATCACCAATCCCAGTTCTTTGTGCCACATTTCGTAGCCAATCACACCGTGCTGGTTTGGTGTAGTTCCTGTCCAAATTGTGGTTAGTGCAGTTGCCGTGGTGCTTGGGGTGATACTTGTCAATGGAAAGAGATTGCCTTTTTCAAGCTGTTTTTGCCACAAAGGCGCCTTACCCTCATTCATCAGACGAAGCAATTGGTTGTAACCCAGCGCGTCCACCAAAACCAGGATCACATTTTGGTAATGGTCCTGGAAATTAGCTAAGATGGATTGGTCCAGAATGGGGGCTGGTAATTGTCCTGCTTTTAACCAATAGGCAATGGTCGGCGTAACATTTGCCAGCCCAAAGCCAGAATAACTCGGCATCAAAAACTCGTCCACGCCAGTGATACCCCTCAAAGAATCAGAAGTCAATCTTGGCAAAACAGCATGATCATAAACAGGCATTTAACTCTCCTCACCTAATTTCAAACAGGCTTCCGCCGAAAGCCAAAATAACGTTTCACGGATGTCTTTTCTGTTGACCCAGTCGCGTTGGTCCCATCCCTCCGGGACTACCATGTCCCCTGCATAAAGGTATTGGCCAAAATCCACGCCCCGAAATTTCGCCACTGCAGCCAGGCCGGACAACTCCATCTCCACCGCCAAACAGCCTTTCGCTTTGTAATAGGCGGTCTTCTTCAATGTCTCACGATAAACCGCATCTGTCGTCCAGGCCTTTGTCAGTAGATAATCAATTCTTTTTTCTTTAAGTACCTCTTCAAGCACTTTGATGGTTCTGGGTTCAATTTCAATCGCCTCGGAGGGGGGTAAATAGTGATAGGAAAGCCCTTCCTCCCTGTAAGCCAATGTTGGTAACAAAACGTGTCCAACTGAGATTTCTCTATCCAGCACGCCACAACCGCCACACGCAACAACATGCTTTGCACCAAAGGCAATAGCTTTTTCAAGGATCGCTCCAGCATTCGGAGCCCCCACCCCAGGTTGAACGAAAGCGATTCGTTTGCCCTTGAAATCAATCGCATAATAAGGATACAACCCACCTTCAGAGACAACCGTGAAGAGGATCTCAGCCTGGCTTTCCTCGGCAACTTTTGAGACCACTTCGCGAAAAAAACACACCACCAGGTATTCCGGGAAATCAACCTCTATCCTGGCATGATTAGGCTGAAGGATAGCATTGGGATCAGGATCGTATCCAAGTATTGGAAAAAGATTATCCAGCATAGTCTCTACTCACAAATTTCTCCATTCGATATCCCCTTGATTGGCAAAACGGTTTTTCATAACTTCAATTGCCTGTAGATTGCTATCACAGAGGACAAATCGTCTGTCCAGGTTCAGGCACGCCTGACCAGTCGTCCCGCTTCCGGCAAAAAAGTCCAACACCAAGTCACCCGGGTCAGACGATGCGCGTACGATCCTTTCAAGGATACCAACGGGTTTTTGGGTCGGGTAGCCCGTCTTCTCGCGGCTGTTCGTGCCCACGATGGTGTGCCACCAGGTATCGGTCGGCAATTTGCCTTTGGCAGCTTTTTCCGGACCCACTAAACCGGGAGCCATGTAGGGAATCCGGTCGATATCATCAATGTTGAAGGTGTAATTTCGATAATCCTTGGCATAGAAAAAGATGGTGTCGTGTTTGGCAGGCCAGCGGTCTTTCGCACGACCGCCAAAATCGTATGCCCAGATGATCTCGTTAATGAAATTCTCTCTTCCAAAGATCTGGTCCAGTGCGATCTTACAATAATGGGCTTCACGATAGTCGATATGAAAATAGAAGCTGCCATCGGCCTTTAAAACCCGATGGGCTTCTTCCAATCGCGGCCGCAAAAAGGCTTCAAAGTCGCCAAAGACGTCGTTATACTCGCCTTCACCTAACACTTCGGTCTGGTAAGAATTGCCGCCGAAGCCTATGCGGTCTCCTTCGCCATCCTGAGCACGCACCGTCCGAAAACGCTTTCGTGCCTGGACCTTACCGGTATTAAAGGGTGGATCGATATAAATCAGATCAATACTATTATCTGACAGGGTATTAAGCAGTTTAAGGTTATCCCCTAAGTAGACTGTGTTTTCCATTGGTTGATTTTAACACGTCCAGAGATGAAAAACGGGCTGCCTTTTGACAGCCCGTTTAGCTAAATTAAATTGAGAATTAATCAAGTTGCGATGTGCAGTGGGGGCAGCGGGTTGCCTCGAGGGGAATCTCCGTCTTGCAGAAGGGACAGATTTTGGTTGTCGGTTCTGCTGCAACTTCGTCTTTCTTCTTCAAATCACGCATCTTATTGATTCCTTTGACCACCAGGAAGATAAAGAATGCAATGATCAGGAAGTTGATGATCGACATCAAGAATGAGCCATAAGCCATAACAACAGCACCTTGTTCCTGTGCCACTGTAAGAGGTGTGCCTTTTGGAATGCTGACAGCAGCTTTGTTGAGTTGCGCGTACAGGTTATTGAAATCCACTTTGCCTAAAAGCATACCAATGGGAGGCATAATAATATCTGCCACCAGGGAGTTGACAATTTTGCCAAAAGCCCCACCAATGATCACACCTATTGCCAGGTCAAGCGCATTTCCTTTAGTAATAAAATCTTTAAATTCATCCATAAATTTTTTCATAACTACCTACCTTTCAGTGTTCATTATAGTCTTTATTGAGATAAATATGATCTCATAAAGAGTAGGCACTCTAAGAGGTTATTTCTGTCTATGTTTCGTGCTTTTACAACACTTTTTACTCACTGCTTAGCGGTTATAATTAAACAAACTTATCTAGACGAACAGAGTGAGGGCTACGATGGATGAAAATTTTGATGACAAAGCTGAAGAATTGGCTGACGATGCCGCTCAAGCGGCTGAAGATGCCGCAGAAAACCTGACCCAGGCAACAGAGAACGTCTGGGATAAAGTTGAAGATACTACTGAACAGGTTGGTGAGCAAGTAAGCCAGGTTGCAGAAACAGGCTGGGATAAGGTTGAGGAAACAGCAGAAGCTGTTGAAGAACAGACCAGCCAGGTTGCAGAAACTGCCTGGGATAAGGTTGAGGAAGTGCACGCTGAAGCATCCGAGACTATTGAAGAAACTGTCGAGACCGTCTCCGGAACATGGAGTGAAGTCGGCGAGGAGTCTGCAGGTGCAAAACCTGCCCACGAACACACCTATGGCGACGAGTACGTTCCCGATAAAACTGACGAATGTTGTCAACCAGATGCAGCTCCAGACCCTGTGGCTGCCGCTGAGTTTGCATCCTCTCCCATCGGGCTTGGTCCTGACCTGATCGGTCCGACCATCACCGCCCAGGATGTCCGCGCTATAAAATCTGATCACATTATTGATTCGCAAAAGAAAGCCAGGAAAGAAAAAGATTTTCCGGTTTGGGCGATCATCCTGATCATATTGCTTGTACTCTGTATTTGCGTCATCCTGCCAGTATTGCTCGTGTTTGGTGGTGGGATTGCCATTTTCCGCAACATGTTTGAGAGTCTGGGTTTAATTTTGCCCTATTTGGTTTAGCACATTGAATCGCTCTCAAGATTCACAAAACTTCTTTAAGTAATCAAGAGGCTGGCTTTAGGTCCAGCCTCAATTTTTGAGTAGTCAATTCAGTGCCCCAATCACAAAAATTCTGTCCTTTTTTTTCGGTTCTGGTTGACGGAAACCCTGTCCGTCCTTACAATTGAACTTAGTAAACTAGAAAGGATGACTTCAATGAAAGTACTCACCCACAAGCAGGAGCTTTGCACCGGCTGCCTGGATTGTGAAGTGGCGTGCTCGCAAGCCTACTTCAAAACAAACGATCCCCGTTACTCCGCCATTCGAATAATCGAGAACAACAGAACATACCGGGCGCGTAAGTGCACCCAATGCGGCGAGTGCATCAATATGTGCACCGCCAACGCGATCTACCGTGACCGTAACGGCGTGGTTCGCATTGACAAGAAGAAGTGTGTCGGCTGTCTTGGTTGCGTAGGCTATTGTTCAGAATTAGTCATGTATTATGCAGATGACCTGGATGTGCCTTTCAAATGTATTGCCTGCAATATCTGCACAAAGGCTTGCCCAACAGGCGCCTTCGAAGTGCTTGTAAGCCAGGTAAAGGAGAATTAATGGGATCTATCCTAAAAAACTACAGCTACACCCCCGCAAAAATTGAACGTGGTTATTCGGGCAAAACACTATACATCAACGTGTCGGACCTTCGCATCGAGGAAAAAGAAGTCACCGACTTTATGAAAGAAAAATTTATCGGTGGCAAAGGATTCGACCTCTGGTACCTCTGGAATGCAGTTACTCCCGATACCCGTTGGAATTCGCCCGAGAATGAGATCGTCATGAGCGTTGGTCCGCTGGGCGGCATCACTCAATATTCCGGCACTGGCAAGTCACTGGTCTGTGCTATCTCCCCGCTGACTGGCATCCCCATTGACAGTAACGCTGGTGGTTACTTTGGTCCGCTACTCAAATTCTCTGGCTGGGATGCTTTCGAATTGCAGGGAAAATCCGACAAAGATGTTCTGATTTTTATCGATGGCAACAACGGTCAGATCCAGATCGAAGAGGCGGACGAATACCCTGAAGATTCGCATCTACTCGCAGAAGAACTGACTCGTAAATATGCGCTGAATGAAGATGACATGGTCAATGTATCGGTAGTCTGCACAGGCAGTGCTGCCAAACATGGTTATATGGGCATGCTCAACTTTTCCTTCTATGACCCACGCAGAAAGGTCTGCCGTTTCAAGCAAGCTGCCCGTGGAGGCTTGGGAACCATCCTGAGAGACAAAAAGGTCAAAGCGCTGGTGGTTAAGTACAAGGGTGTCACACCCAACCTCAATAACGCTGCCGATATCGCTACGATCAACAAAGTCGGCGTGAAGTACCACAAAGAGATGCATGATCTTGACAGCAAACAAAACAAAATGCGTCAAATCGGAACGGCTAACACAGTCATGATCATGAGCCAGTACGACCTGTTGCCTACGCGCAACTTCCAGACCGGAGGCGACCCCGAAACGGTCAAAATCGCCCCGGAAGTCTTTATTAATGATTGGCTTACGCAAGGCTTGCACGACGGCTGCTGGTACGGCTGTACCATGTCTTGCGCTAAGTGTGCCGATCACTTCTTGCTTACAACTGGACCTTACGCTGGCGATCGGGTCACCGTGGACGGACCCGAATACGAATGCGTTGCCGGGTTGGGTGCGAACCTGGGCATATTTGACCCGCAAGCCATCCTGGAACAGAACTTTTATTGCGACACCTACGGTATTGACCTGATTTCTTACGCCACCACGGTTGCATTCATCATGGAATGTTACGAACGTGAGCAAATCGGTCCCGAACATACCGGCGGGCTGGACCTGCGCTTTGGAAATGCCAAAGCCTCGTTGGAACTTATGCACCAGATGTCTCGAGGGGAAGGTTTTGGTAACCTGGTTGGTTTGGGCATTCGCAATCTGAAGAAAATCTTCGTCGAACAATTCGGCGCTGATGCAGATTTATTAGAAGATATTGGCATGGAAACCAAGGGGCTGGAGTACGCCGAGTATTCCCACAAGGAAAGTCTCGCGCAGCAAGGTGGCTTTGCCATGGCTACCAAAGGTCCTCAACACGACGAAGCCTGGCTGATCTTTATGGACATGGTCAATAAACAACTTCCGACCTTTGAAGATAAAGCCAACGCGCTCTATTACTTCCCCATGTTTCGAACCTGGTTTGGCCTGGTGGGCTTATGCAAACTACCCTGGAACGACATCGTGCCAGCAGATAACTACAAAACCGATTCACCAGCCAAAGTGCCGGAGCATGTTCAGAATTACATTGATATTTTTAACGCTGTCACAGGAAAGAATATCGATAAAGATGAATTGATTTTGCAGTCCGAACGTGTTTACCAGTTCCAGCGTGTGTTCAGCGTACGGATGGGCAAGGGCGAACGAAAGGACGATTACCCTCCCTATCGCTCACTTGGTCCGGTCAGCCCGGAAGAGTACATTTCACGGAAAGAGCTTTATGACAAGCAATTGCGGGAGCTGCAAGGTCTCAACCCCGAGACAATGAGTTTGGACGAAAAAATTGCTGTCACCCGACACTATCGTGAAGACCAGTATGAACAATTGATGGACGCGGTCTATCGACGCCGCGGCTGGACAAGTAACGGCATTCCAACGCCAGAACGGTTGAAGTCAATTGGAATGGACCTGCCGCAACTTATGGAAGTGATTGAACCGAAACTGTGATCAAGGTCAACACAGAACCTTACCCCTGGCATCCCGGCATGACTGTCAGAAGTCTGCTGGATGAAAAGTTGTTTACCTTCAGGCACATCATCGTACGTGTCAACGGCGAATATGTGCCTGAAGAGGGTTTCGAAGAATTTGCCATCCAGGACGAAGACGATGTGATCGTCCTGCACTTGATGGCAGGTGGGTAAAACTGTGGAACGTTATCTGCGCAATCACAACGCAATCAGTGAGACTGAACAGGCACTGCTGGTTGAAAAGCGTGTGCTTGTGGTTGGCTGCGGTGGGCTGGGTGGCATGGTCATAGAATGCCTGGCTCGTATCGGCGTTGGGCATTTGCGCGTGGTGGACGGGGATGTATTTGAAGAAAGCAACCTCAACCGCCAGTTACTCAGTTCAACCATGAATCTGGGTAGATCCAAGACTTTGGCAGCTCAGCAGCGCATTATGGCGGTCAACCCCCTGGTCCAGGTGGAAGCTTACCAAACCTTGCTCACAGAAGAAAACGCCCCGGACCTTTTGAAGGTTTGTGATGTTGTTGTGGACGCCCTGGATAACATCCCCGCTCGCCTGCTCTTGCAGCAAGCAGCAAAAACGGCTGGCATTCCTCTTGTGCACGGTGCGGTTGCGGGCTGGATCGGGCAGGTGTGCGTGATTCAACCCGGACAGGACTTGCTCAGTTTGCTTTATCCAAGCTTCAATGAAACGCACGGAGAGGAACAAGATACAGGCACACTTTCTTTCACCGCTGCAGTAACAGCCTCCTGGCAGGCTGCTGAGACGGTCAAACTCCTGCTCGGCAAGACCGGGCTAAACGGCGAAATCCTCGAAATCGACCTGTTCAACTCTACTTCTAAGAAATTCAAAATAAATTAACCAAAACAATACTGATCGCACCTTTTCATTCTTCATCGCGAGCGAAGCGTGGCGATCCTCGATCGCGCGCGGGTTCTGACCGCCAGGTCTCCATCCCTAATAACAGGACGCCTACGGCGAAATCGTGTGCTCGGTCTGGAGCCCGGCACAATCAGAGTAAATGGGATCGCACTGGTGTCCTCACCGCATGCGGATACTGACCGCAAGGTCTTTGCTTTTTCAATCGTCATCGCGAGCGAAGCGTGGCGATCTGCCTTTGATTCTGTCATCGCGAGCGAAGCGCGGCGATCTGCCTTTCATCCACAACAATGACTGTAAAAGCAGACTGCCACGCCCCCTTCTTCCCCTTCCAGCGCTCTGCTAATGTGGAGCGGGGGCTCGCAGTGACTAACTGAGGACCGCGCGCGGGTTCTGACCGAAGGTCTCCATCCCTAATAACAGGACGCCTACGGCGAAATCGTGTGCTCGGTCTGGAGCCCGGCACAATCAGAGTAAATGGGATCGCACTGGTGTCCTTACCGCATGCGGATACTGACCGCAAGGTCTTTGCTTTTTCAATCGTCATCGCGAGCGAAGCGTGGCGATCTGCTTGTGATCGAATGACAAAATCAAAGACGGTACCCGTAGGGCGAGATTGGAAGCACTGCTCACATCCTTACAGAGAAATCTTTGTGTGCTTCCAATCCGCCGAAAACTAATGAATGCTTTGCTATTAATGAGAACTCTGTCAGCGGCGGATTGAGGGCACGACTCGTTCAACTGCCACATCGCTCGAGGTGCCCTCAATTTCGCCCTACGATTAGCTGTGCCTGCGAAGCCGGGTATGGCGACCGGTCTTTCATCCATAACGACACCCTTAAAAGCAGACTGCCACGCCCCCTTCCTCCCCTTCCAGTACAAATCTCACAATGAGCAGGGGCTCGCACTGATTAACTGATGATCGCGGGCAAATTCTGACTGCCCGATCTCTAGAAATTGTTCTATCCTCTCGACTAAATTCATTTTGTATCGGCTTTGTAAATACCTGCTACGCCGCTGTGCTAAAATTTAGTTCTACCTTCATAGGAGATTACACACAATGACATTCAAACTCACTTACGCAACCATGCATAACCCTCCACAGGAATTACACGACGATTTCGATAAAGCTCTGGAAGAGTTGAAGGCGAACTTAGGCAAAGAATATCCGATGTACATCAACGGAGAAGATCGTTTTTCAGAAGAAAAACAGAAATCTTATTCTCCCATAAACACTTCCTGGCACCTGGCTACTTTCCAAAAGGGCACTGCAAAAGACGCAAACGACGCTGTAGCAGCCGCCAAAGCTGCCTTCCCCGCCTGGAAAGCGACCCCCTGGCAGGAAAGAGTTGCCATTGTGAGCAAGTTCGCTCACCGAATTGAAGAACGTGTTTACGAAATTAGTGCGGCTGTTGCCCTGGAAGTGGGTAAGAACCGGATGGAAGCGCTTGGCGAAGTTCAGGAAGCGGCAGATTTGATCCTCTATGGCGCTCGGATCATGGAGGAGAACAACGGTTTCAGCAAAGAAATGGACAATGACCCCGTCGAGGGGTTTGTTTCCACCAACCGGTCGGTCCTCAAACCCTATGGCGTTTGGTTAGTGATCTCCCCCTTCAATTTTCCTGTCGCATTGGCAATGGGACCGGTTGGCAATGCCCTGATTGCCGGCAACACCGTCGTGTTGAAGCCCGCTTCGGGCGTTAGCTGGGGCAATTCCCTGGTAATTGAGTGCGCTAAAGAGGTTGGTCTTCCCGCCGGTGTACTCAACCTGGTTACTGGTCCTGGCTCAACGGTTGGCAGTGCCCTGACAGAAAATTCAGATGTAGCAGGCGTGACTTTTACCGGTTCGATGGAAGTTGGGATGGGTATTTATCGCAAATTTGCCAATCGGAAATACCCACATCCAGTAATTCTCGAGATGGGCGGTAAAAATGCCACCATTGTCTCCAAAAATGCTGATCTGGAAGACGCTGCCATTGGCTCTGTCCGCTCTGCCTTTGGTCTGCAGGGTCAAAAATGCTCCGCCACCTCCCGCATTTTCGTGGAAGAAAGAATTTATGAACCTTTTGTCAAACGGGTTTTTGAACTGACCAATGCCTTAGAAATTGGCGATCCGACGCTGGAAGCTAACTGGTTCGGTCCTGTCATTAATAAAGCCGCTTACGACGACTATTCGATTTTCAGCGCAGACCTGGAAAAAGCCGGAACGATTCTCACTGGTGGCAAGCACCTGCTGGAGGACGGAATGGACAAGGGTTACTTCTGTGCTCCAACCGTTGCTGTAAACGTGCCATTGGATCACTACCTTTGGAAAACCGAAATGTTCCTGCCCTTGGTCATGATCGCCCCCATCAAGAGCCTGGAAGAAGGCATGCAAATCGCCAACGATATTGACTACGGTCTGACAGCTGGTTTCTACGGCAACGATGAAGAGACCGAATGGTATTTCGACAATATTGAAGCCGGCACCACCTATGCAAACCGTCCTCAGGGCAGCACCACGGGTGCCTGGCCCGGCTTCCAACCTTTTGGTGGCTGGAAAGGCTCAGGTTCAGCAGGAAAGAACGGAGGAGGTCCCTATTACCTGCCCTTGTACATGCGGGAACAATCCCAAACCAGGGTTAAACGCAGCTAATCTGCCTCCGAAAGCAAAGTAAAATTGAACCAGGCGTTAAGCCTGGTTTTGTTTATCTTGAATGGGTATGGAGAAAATGACGAGGAAAATAAGAAATCTTCTGGTAATCATCGCAATCGTCGCACTGGTATGGCTGGTCAGATCGTTTGTTTCCAGCGACAGCGTTTCCCCAATTGTTCTGGTCGTGATCCTGGGGCTGTTGCTGGCAGCCATTCTTCTCCGGAAGGCTCCCCAAGACCCAAAACGCAATGTCGAATTACCTCCATCCCAGCGTAAAAAAACCCATGAACATAAGTCCTGGATTTCCAGGATCGACAAAGATTGAAGACGAAAGTAGAAGCTACATGGAAGCAAAACGAAAAATCGAAATTCTGAGCACCATCTCCCTCACTGAGGAGCAAATCAAGCAAATCCAGACTTTGGATGAACGTATTAAGCTCGATGTTTTCAAAGCCAGGGAAGCCGCTAAGATAGCGGATGAAATGTGGCGAAAGACCGAAATTTTATTTACTTCGGGTGCCTACTTGCCGCCAACAGAAAAAGTCCCCAACCTGCGCTGGCTCCATAGCAGTTATGCCGGGGTAGAAACGATCCTCGATAGTCCACTCCTTTACAAGCCAGGTCTGCTGATAACAAATTCCAGCGGTGTCGCCATCAGCCAGATGGGTGAATACGTGATCATGATGCTTCTCGCCCTTGGGCACAAAATTCCTCAGATGGCTCATGCCCAGCGTGAGAAACGCTGGGTGGAGGACAAGCATGTCAGCCTGATCCCTAAAGAATTACGGGGCAGCACGGTCGGGATCGTAGGTTACGGCTCGATCGGACGTGAGGTTGCCCGGCAACTGTATGCCTACGGTGCTACAGTCTTAGCCAGCAAACGTGACGTAATGCACCCTGAAGATATGGGCTACACTCCTGAAGGTCTGGGTGATCCACTTGGCAATTACTTCCACCGGCTTTACCCCAACGAAGCCTTACGAGGTATGCTCAAAGATTGTGATTTCGTGGTGCTGACCCTGCCCCGTACCAAGGAAACCGAATGCCTTTTTGACAAAGAGATGTTTGAAGCCATGAAGCCGGGATCCTACTTTATCAATGTTTCCCGCGGGCAACTGGTGGATGAAGGCGCTTTGATCGACGCACTCAACTCAGGACATTTGTCTGGCGCAGCCCTGGATGTATTTACCGATGAGCCACTGCCAACAGATAGCCCCCTTTGGACCCAACCTAACCTGATCATCAGCCCTCATATTTCAGCCTATTCAACCAATATGATGAACCAGGTGGTCGATCTGTTCATTGAAAACCTGAAACGTTATCTCAAGGAAGAATCGCTTTACAATTTGGTGGACCTTGAGCAAGGATATTAAACCTGATGGACCTTTTTGACCACTCTCTGGATGAACAATTGCGCTCCCAGGCACCCCTGGCTGCCCGAATGCGCCCACAAACGCTCGACGATATCGTTGGGCAGCAGCATATCATCGGAAAAGGCACCCTGCTCCGGAGAGCCATTGAAGCTGACCGACTTTTCAGCTCCATCATCCTCTACGGACCTCCAGGAACCGGCAAAACCACCATTGCCAGGGTAATTGCCAACACCACCAACGCCCATTTTGAATCCCTCAGTGCGGTCTTAGCTGGTGTAGCCGATTTGCGCAAGATCATCCAGGAAGCCACCGACCGCAGGAAGTATGATCGCGTTCGTACGATTTTGTTCATCGATGAAATTCACCGTTGGAATAAAGCCCAGCAGGACGCCTTGTTGCCGCAGGTCGAAAGTGGTCTGATTACACTGATCGGTGCCACCACGCAAAACCCATACTTTGATGTTATTAAAGCGCTCGTCAGCCGCTCGCGAATTTTTGAATTGAAACCACTAACCCGGGAAGATATTCTGACCCTGCTTCAAAGGGCTTTGAAGGATGAGTTGAGTGGTTACGGTATGAGGACCATCCAGGCAGATGAGGACGCCCTCCAGCACCTGGCGGATATCTCTGGTGGCGATGCCCGCAACGCCCTCAATGCGCTTGAACTGGCAGTTGAAACCACCCCCGCTGAAGAGGGCGTGGTTCATATCACCCTGGATGTCGCCCAGGAGTCGATTCAAAGACGGGCTGTGCTCTACGACAAGACGGATGATCAGCATTATGACACCATATCTGCCTTCATTAAATCAGTGCGAGGCAGCGACCCGGATGCAGCCCTCTATTGGATGACCAAGATGCTCCTGGCAGGGGAGGACCCGCGCTTCGTCCTGCGAAGGTTGATCGTCCTGGCAAGTGAGGACATTGGCATGGCAGACCCCAACGCTATCCTGGTCGCCAACGCTGCTGCACAGAATTTCGAATACATTGGCATGCCCGAGGGTTGGTACCCGATTGCCGAGGCTGTGATTTATCTGGCAACGGCACCAAAGTCAAATTCGGTAGGCGCGTTTTGGGAAATCCAGGAAGAGATTGGAAGAGAGGGTGCCGGCGGTGTTCCAATTCACTTGATGGACGGCAGCCGCGACGCCAAGGGTTTTGGACACGGGCAAGGATATCTTTACCCGCATTCCTTTGACGGTCATTGGGTCAAACAACAATACCTTCCCGATGGCTTGGTTGGCCGGGAGTTCTACCACCCATCTGAGGAAGGTTACGAAGCTCAAATCGCCGAACGACTCAAAAAATGGCGCAATAGCAAGTAGGGAAAAGGCAGGCCTTTTCCTTACACGAAGGCGTAGGTCAGGTTGCGCCTTTCAAACTGACCTCACGAGTAAAGTCATGCTGCAGCTGTCGGAGTGAGACCGTACAAGGCAGCATTAAGCCAACTTCCAAGCGGTCTCATTCCGACCTACAGCTACCTCCCGTCTGAGGAAGGCTACGAAGCCCAAATCGCCGAACGACTCAAAAAATGGCGAGAAAAAACGTCAGATTAAGGAAGAATTCCTTTCTTTTGTATGCGCTGTTGATGGAAACATCGGTGTAGGGCGGAATGAGGTGGGCGGATTAGCAATGGAGAGGAGAGCCTTGACCCCACCTCACTCCGCCGTAAAGTCATGCTGCAGCTGTCGGAGTGAGACCGTACAAGGCAGCATTAAAACAAACTCCAAAGCGGTCTCATTCCGACCTACAATTCGTGTTTGATAATTCTGTCAAGGCTAAATAGAAATGTCCTAATGCTGGCTAAATAGAAATGTCCTAATTGATCACAGCAGTAGGCTTGCCATTCAGTTTTTTTCCATAGGTTCTCCAAGGGTGGTTGACAGGGGGAGATACAGGCATACGGGCAACATGTTTCAAGTCAACGACGGGGGCAGGCCTGGCATACTGATCCACCTGTTTCAATTCCAATCTAACACCATCCAACCAGGCAGAGACAAGACCTTCGTCATTCACGGTCACCAGCACTTCGCGCT
>Ga0209270_1002010_pt1 | contig 23710 bp, 22 predicted proteins | sample MTBAKSrepl1MetaG_FD_187456 | JGI IMG/M metagenome (GOLD analysis project Ga0209270, IMG submission 187456) | Enrichment culture microbial communities from Arthur Kill intertidal strait, New Jersey, USA, that are MTBE-degrading - MTBE-AKS1... | ecosystem: Environmental > Aquatic > Marine >...
CAAGAAGCAGACAAGGAGCATGGACCAGCCATGTACGTCAGAGTTTGGCATTTATGGTTCCCTGTGGGGCTGAAGCCAGAGGGGAGGTTTCAGGCGGTGAGGGATTTCTTGTTGAATTGAGATTTTTCATGATGTATCTTGAAAAAAAAGCGGACAGTTAAAATGATATTAACTATACCTTTATAAATGAAAAAAATTAGTTAGGTGGGACATATATGAGGACATATGAGCGGACACATTCGTGGATCAACCTTGCTCTGGACCTTACCAAACTCGGTCATACGACGTGGATGCTCCTGGGAGAGGCTATTTCAAAGCTGGAGCACATCGCAGGCGTTCCGCTCGATCCAGACGCGGCCGAGCGCTTGCACGCCATATACCTGGCCAAGGGCGTTCTGGCAACGACGGCCATTGAGGGGAATACCCTTACTGAGGATGAGGTTCGGGATCACCTCCAGGGGCGTCTAAACCTGCCGCCCTCCAGAGAATATCTCGGCAGGGAGATTGACAATATTGTCTCCGCCTGCAATCTCATCAGCGACGATGTCATTCGAGGCGCTTCAGGGGCAGTCACGCCTGAAGAGATCCGTCACTACAACAGGATTGTGTTGAGAGACCTTCCCCTGAATGAGGACGTTGTCCCCGGCGAGCTTCGTGAGCACTCGGTTGTGGTGGGGCGATACCGGGCCGCCCCTGCAGAGGACTGCGAGTTCCTTTTGTCAAGGTTTTGTGAATGGCTGAACAGGATGGTTTACCCGGACGGCCTTGAAAGGCCGTATTCCATTCTGACCGCCATAGCGGCCCATCTCTTTTTCGTTTGGATACACCCGTTTGGGGACGGCAATGGCCGCACGGCACGGCTTATCGAATTCCGTTATCTTCTCCACGCGGGCTTCCCTACGCCTGCTGCTCATTTGTTGAGCAATTTCTACAACCTGACCCGAACTGAGTATTACCGTCAGCTTGATAAGGCAAGCAGAACCGGCGGTCAGATGTCAGAATTTATGGCGTACGCGGTCCAGGGCATGGTTGATCAACTCAGGGAACAGCTGCACGTGATCCGCGATCTCCAACTGGATGCGACGTGGCGGAATTATGTGTATGAACGATTCGGGAAGGGCTCAGAGGCTCACCTCAGACGACGGAGACTGGTCCTCGCCCTATCCAACGTGACGGACAACGACGGGTGGGTAAGGATCTCAGACGTTGACACATTGACTCCGAAACTGGCGCACGCCTACGTGAACAAGACGACCAAGACACTAAACAGGGACCTGAATGCCATTATGAATATGGGCCTGATCGAGAAGGCCAACCGGTCTGTACGAGCCAACAAGCGGTTGATCCTTGCCTTCTTGCCTGCGAGGGCGACCGCACCCAAAGGAGCGGGAACGTGACAACTGCTGTTGGACGCCCTGCCTTTTTAACTGCAAGAATGGATGAAGGACCTGGATCGGGTCCAGTTGATTGCCCGGCGTGTAGATCGATTAAAGAGGTAAGAACCGGCCTATAAATCGACCCCGAACGGAATACGCGAGAATATCTCAATATGGTACATATGGAACGTCCGCCTCTTGCAAAAAAGCAAAGGTATTGATATGATAAGTATGTGAGACGAAATGTTTCGCAGGAGGGGTATCAATCACCGATGGATTTGACCCTTTGAATGGCACGAACGGAAAGCCAGAGAGAATCTGAAAAGACACCATGTGAGCTTCGATCAGGCGAAATCCGTTTTCAGCGATCCATTCCTCTTGACGTTTCCTGACGAAAGACATTCTCAACATGAAGAACGATTTATCAATATCGGCAGGTCGTCGAAGGGAGATGTGCTGATCGTTATCCACACCGAACGGGAAGGAACCATCCGCATCATCAGTTCCCGCAAGGCCACGTTTTCCGAACGTAACATATACGAAGAGGGAGAATTTTAATCATATGAGCGAGCAGAATCATTCAGATCCCATGCTTCCGGAGTATGATTTCAAAAATATGCCCGGCGGTGTAAGGGGTAAATACCACAAGGAATATCGGGCAGGCCACACTGTCAAAATCTATAAAGAAGACGGCAGTACCGAAGTCAGGCACTTCACACTCGAAGACGGGGCAGTCATGATTGAGCCCGATGTCAGGGAATATTTCCCGGACTCAGAGGCGGTTAACCGCGCGCTACGTTGTCTGATACCTTTGCTATCCAATCAAAAAGATGCGGTCAGTGAAACCCATGACCGGCAAAAATGATATCGCAATCCCCTCGTCGGATGGTTTTCACTTATCCCTGCGGATGGTATAACAATCGATGAAGATCGTCCCGCCCACCTCAACAGAGCTGCCTCCTTTGGGGGCATGGTTGTCATAAGAAGGGCCCATGACGCTGGGCTCGGTCCCGTAATCCCTGTCCATGTCTCCGTGATGGCCCGCTGTCCGGCAGGAGGCCAACGCGAGAAGGATTGCAATAATCGATAAGATTTTCATGTCTCTAATACGGGCTACGCGTCGGGTGCCACGCATGCTTACGTGGTTCGTAGTGAGGCCGTAAGGTGCCCATGTGCAGACGCACCCCCAATGCCCTGACGGGCACACTACAAACGATCCAATGCCCGAATCGGATATGCCCACACTCCTATGATTTTTTGGGGAAACATTGTTATCCGGGGCTTCATCCCTGTGAACGGCTACGAATATGGAAATCCTGGCCAACGATATTTGGAGTTTACGGGTTTAAGCGTATCATTTCAATAAACCGGGACACCGTCGCCAAATTGACCAAAACCCGGAATAAAAGGCTGACGCCTAAACTCCGGAATTTACCAGGGTTTTATCCCCTGCATATTAAGAACATACGTTCAAGCAATATGAAATTTTGACAAATGATGTTTCATTCCCCAATACCTTAATGTCTCAATTCCTCACTTCGCAATTCCGAAATAGTGTTCTGATCTCAACTTGTCATCGAACAATTGAGCGGCCTTCTGTCACAATGAAGCGGTGAGAAGGTCCAATCATGCCACGGCGTGAAACATCGACCGTCGAACATCGAATAAATATGACCCATTACAAATACCCAAAAATCCTAAAAGACGAACGTCCAACATCGAACGCCCAACATCGAACATCGAATAGACATGACCAGGACCCAATACCCAATCCCTACTTGAGGGCGGCCTTGAACTGCTCGGCCACCTGAAGGAGGTTGGTGGGCCAGTCGAGGGCGAGCGGGTCTGCTAAGATGACTTGGCCGTTGATGGCCCGTGCGATGGTCTCGGCACTCTTGATGGAGAACTGGGGTTGGACAAATATGGCCCGGATCCCCTTGTCTCGGGCCTGGTCGATGAATCGCTGAAGGGCCTTGGGGGTGGGGCTTTTTCCCTCGATTTCCACGGGTATCTGCTCCAGGCCGTAGGCCTCTGCAAAATAGCCCCATGAAGGATGGTAGACCATGAAGCGGTGTCCCTTGGGCATGCCTGAAAAGAGCCTTGCGATCTTCAGATCCAGATCCACCAGTTCCGCAATGAATCGCCGGTAGTTGGTTTCATAAACGCCCCTGCCCGCAGGATCCGCGGCCATCAGGGTCCTCATGATGGTGCGGGCCTGGACCATGACCAGGGGCGGGGAGAGCCAGATGTGGGGGTCCCCTGCACCGGAATGGGCGCCGTGGCCCCCATCGCCGTGTTTCTCCTTATGGCTGTGCGCCGGCGCCATAGGGATCTTTTCAATCCCGTCCTGCGTGCAAATGATCTCCATACGAGGGTTGGCATGGGCGAATCTGTCCATGAGAATAAGGGACGTTCCCAACTTGTAAACTTGAAAGGTGAATAGGATAATGGACGCTGTCAATTTTCATCTTGCCAGCTCCTTATTCACTGGAATCGAATTCAATGCGAAAGGGTCGCCGACAGCGGGGGCCATGGGACCTCTTCAGCCTGTAATGAGCACGTTGTGGGGTTTTCAGCTTCCCGATGCGGTTCACGTCGTCACCGTACATGGAAGCTGCAACATCGAGAAACGTTGGAGAGATCCATGAAAATTGCCTATGATGTACAGGCCGATGTTTTCCGCATCCTAAATTATCCCTCACACGTAGCCGGAGAGCCTCCTCGGGGCGTAGATGCCCTCGCGCTCAAGCCAATTGCAGGCGCAGACACAAGGCCGACCATAGGATCCACACGGAAGTGGCTGTCACGCTAACGGAGCGTCAACACTGGGCAATACCGGAGAAACGGGCACGATGGGAAGGCTTGAGATTTGGCTTGTGAGGGAAAGGTTTTTGTGATAGGTAAAAGACCGCCAGAGCCCTTTTCGCGACTGTTTCCGGCGGCATATTCAGAAATGAAGTTTACAATCTAAAAGCATATCAATAGGTTAATATTTTCATGCCGCAGACGCCGCCACGTTGACGATCAGGGCGCGAGCCGTTTGCATTAATTGTGGCGGGTGCAGAAAAGGAGGTTTGCTTATATGGCCACGACATTTCCACAAATCGGCAATCGGGTGGTTGCCCAAGTAATCGACATGAAGGGCAATTGCACCATTGGCATGCAGAAAGGCGATGAATTTGAGCTGAGCATTCACAAGTGCGGCGATTTCTGCGGATATTTTTACCACAATGTTTTCAACTGGATCGCCATGCTCCAATTCGGCGGGACCTTTCCAATGGGAGATCCCGATGTGATGGAGTGGGTCTGTCCAAATCCGCAAAATCAGGTCAAGATTCAACTGAAACGGATTAAGGTTTGACGTTTGGGGGCAACCCCAAAACAGATGATGCATCCGCCACATTATCCTTAATGAGAAGCGAGAAGGTCGTTTTTGTCCCCCTCTCGACGGCTCAGGGTGGACTCCGCCGGTCCCAGGAGACCCCTGGCTTTCCGTGGATTTCTAATTTAGGAGATCGCAATGAGAAGACGCCATTTGATCGTTCGTCTCTTGATTGCCGCCGGCATGCTCGCCCTTGATGTGTTGCTGCTCAATACTGCGGGGGTCCGGTGCGGCACAGGCCTGGAGGGGAGGGATTCCGGATCGCAGAAACAGGTCCGGTGGGGGGTCGATGTCTCGGCCTTCACCGACATGAATGCGCTGGGATTTCTCTCTATGGAACACGTAAAGCCCTGGGGCCGCATCGTGGCAGATGCCACCGAAAGGATCCTTTTGGCGAGGGGGGACAAGGTGTATGTGACCTTTGAAAACGGGCGGTCTGTCAAGCCTGGCGACCTCTTTACAGTCTTTGAAAGCTCGCGTCAAGTGGATCATCCCCTGTTGCGGAAGGAGGCGGAATATGCCGTGGAATTTTCAGGAAGGCTGGTTCTGAAAAAGGAAATCAGACCCCAATCATTCGAGGGCGAAATCATTGATTCCTACCGGCCCATGCAGGTGGGCAACCCCATCATCCCTTTTCAGCCGGTATCGCCCTGTGTCCATCTTGCCAGTCCTCAATCCGGTCCGTGCGAGTCTTCGGTCCCGCTAAAGATCCCTGTGGTGGCGGCCAAGAACCTCTCTCAGGTGTTGGGCCAGTTCTCTGTCCTCTACATGGATCACGGGCTCAGAGATGGTGTTCGCAGGGGCAATCTGTTCCGAATCCTGAGCCCCGTGCAGACCGAACCATCGAAGGACGCCCCCCTGCCGGATGAGGCCCTGGGATATGTCCTTGCGCTGGATGCAAGGCCCAGGACCTCCACCGGCCTTGTTATGACAGCCAAGAGGGAATTCTACCCCGGGACAATGCTGCAGCTCGTGGACCTGAGGCAGGTTCTTAAGAGACTCCTGACATACTACGGGCTCGATTACGACGAAGCAGAGCTTGAGAACGATCCGCTGCGGATTTTGAAGCGGCTTACAGAAGAGGTGGGCTCCCGTGCGGATCTCCCCGAGGCATTTCTGTTGTTGTTGAAAATGCCGAAATGCGAGGTTCCTTAGTCAGGCCGCCATTGAAAAGGGCTTGACGAACCCGTGCCGCCCTGTTTTATTCTCCTGCCATCCAGTGACCCCGCCAGAGGTGGATCTGTATCTGATCAAAGAGGGGAAAGGACCTGAAAGGCCCCCTGCGATCTCTTGTCTTGACCCAGTAGGCCGCAATTCTTCAGAAGATGAAAAAGGGGCTGTTCGATTGCAGGGGACAGGCTTGAAATCAAGGCGGGCAGCTGGCCCCCTCAGATGAGAGGGTCAATGGTCGAGGGACATGATTGGTCTTGCAGGCGTGGCCTTCAGCCAGCAGGACAAGACACTGAGAGAACCCGCAATGGCAAAGGAACCAAAGAGAGGGTTGAACATGAACGCATCCCAGGACAACAGGGTCGCCTGGCTGGCCCTTTACCTGATCCCGGGGCTGGGGAACGCGGTGCTGAAGCGGCTGATCCAGGCCTTCGGCGATCCCGGCACGATCTTTGAGGCAGACCTTTCAGAGCTCATGCAGATAGAGGGAATGCGAAAGGACATCGCTGAAAAAATTACCGGCCGCGCCCTTGACAGAGAGGCTGAAAAAGAAATAAGGAGGTCCGAACAGGCAAATGCCAGGATACTCGTCTATACGGATCCCTCCTATCCGCCATCTTTGAGGGAGATCCACAATCCTCCCATGGTCCTGTTTGTCAGGGGCAAAGACATACCTCCGAACAAGACCTTTATCGGCGTGGTTGGATCGCGAAATCCCACCCACTACGGTCGAAGGGCAGCGGAAAAGATCGCTATGGGACTGGCAAGAAGGGGGGCCGGCGTGGTGAGCGGACTCGCAAGGGGAATCGATGCCGCGGCCCACGACGGGTGTCTCATGGGGGAAGGCTTTACCGTGGGGGTCCTGGGAACAGGGATCGATGTGACCTATCCCGAGTCCAACAAGGCCCTTTTCAGGCGCATAGAAGAAAAAGGGGCCATTGTGTCGGAGTTCCCTACAGGGACGCCGCCTGAACCCAGAAACTTCCCGATCCGAAACCGGATTATCAGCGGGCTCAGCAGGGGTACGGCGGTGGTGGAGGCCACCCTAAGGAGCGGATCGCTCATCACGGCCTCTCTGGCCCTTGAACAGGGACGCGATGTGTTCGCCGTGCCTGGGAGCATTGATTCATTCAAGAGCACAGGTTCCCATTTCCTGATCAAGCAGGGGGCAAAACTGATCGAGAATGCCGAAGATATATTGGCCGAGTTCGGATTTCTGGGAAGGGGCCCTTCAAGACGATCGGCCATGAAGAATCCCGATGGAACGCCCCGGACTATGGATGAAGTGGAGGAGCGGATCTACGGGATCATAGGAGATTATCCCATCCACATGGATGATATAGCAAGACAGGCAAATATGGAGGCGGGGAGGGTGGCCGGCGTTCTCATGAAACTGGAACTGGAAGGAATGGTGCGCCAGCTTGCCGGCAGGATGTTTGTCCGATAGCGCCCATAAACTGAATGAACCCCATCAACCCGAAAAGGCCCAAGGGATAACAGGGATGCCAAACAAGTTACTGATTATTGAGTCGCCTGCCAAGGCCAGGACCATTCGAAAATATTTGGGACCTGATTTCAAGATCATGGCCTCGGTAGGGCATGTGAAAGACCTGCCGGTCAGCAGATTGGGAGTGGATATCCAAAACGACTTTAAACCCGAATATGTGACCATTAAAGGGAAAGGCAAAATTCTTAAGGAGTTGAAGGCCGCAGGGAACCAGGCCGAGGCTGTCTATCTGGCGCCGGACCCCGACAGGGAAGGGGAGGCCATCGCATGGCATATTGCCGAAGAACTGGAAAAGGGGGCAAAGAATAAGGACAAAAAAATTTATCGGGTTCTCTTCAACGAGTTGACGGCCAGGGCCATCCGTGAGGCCGTAGCTTCGCCCCAGGCGCTTGACCAAAACAAGTTTGATGCTCAACAGGCCAGGAGGATCCTGGATCGGCTCGTGGGCTACGAGATATCGCCGCTTTTGTGGAAAAAGGTCAAGGGCGGACTCAGCGCCGGCCGGGTCCAGTCTGTGGCAGTCAAGATGATCTGCGACAGGGAGCGGGAGATCCAGGCCTTTGAACCCGAGGAATACTGGTCCCTGACGGCCCATCTGCAGGCAGGCGATCCCCCTCCCTTTGAGGCGAGGCTTTTCAAATACGCCGGCAAAAAGGTCGAGCTCAAAAATGAGGAGGAGACGCTCAGGATCGTCTCCGAGACGACGGACCTGCCCTTTAAGGTCACGGCCATCACCAAGAAACAGACGCGAAAGAATCCCTCGCCTCCCTTTACCACCAGCCTCCTTCAGCAGGAGGCCTTCCGAAAGCTGCGGTTTTCCGCAAAGAAGACCATGTCTGTGGCGCAGAGCCTTTATGAAGGGGTCGATCTGGGGGAAAGGGGCGTGGTGGGGCTCATTACCTATATGCGGACAGACTCGTTTCGTCTTTCCAACGAGGCGGTCGGCGAGGCCCGCACATTTATTGAAGAACGCTTCGGCAAGGAATATCTCCCTGAAGCGCCGAACCGATTCAAGAGCCGCAAGGACGCCCAGGAGGCCCATGAAGCCATCCGTCCCACCTCCTCCCGATTGACGCCCGATGTGGTGGCCCACTACCTTTCAAAAGATCAACTGGCACTCTATTCCCTTATCTGGAAGCGGTTTTTGGCCTGCCAGATGAGCCCGGCCATCCTGGACAAGACCCAGGCAGACATCCAGGCAGGTAAAGCGGTCTTTCGGGCAAATGGCTCCGTGATGGTCTTTCCAGGGTTTACCGCCCTATACCAGGAGGGATCGGACGATGCCGGGCGTGACAAGAACGGGGATGCCCAACTGCCGGCGCTCCAGAAAGATCAGGTTCTCACGCTCATCAAACTGGCTCCGGCCCAGCATTTTACCCAGCCGCCGCCCCGCTATACAGAGGCCAGCCTCATCAGGGCCCTTGAAGAAAACGGGATCGGGAGGCCGTCCACCTATGCCGCCATCCTGGCCAATATCAGCGGCAGGGAGTACGTATCCATCGAAAAAGGCCGCTTTCGGCCCACGGAACTGGGATTCCTGGTGACAGATCTGCTGGTGGCACGCTTTCCCGAGGTCATGGATACCGCTTTCACGGCCCAGATGGAGAACAATCTGGACAGGATTGAGCGGGGCGAGATCGGATGGACCGACATCCTGAGGGAGTTCTACGGATCCTTTGAAAAAGACCTGAATCAGGCCAAAAAAGACATGAAATGGGAGGTAATGACCGGCATCGAGTGCGAGAAATGCCATCGACCCATGGCCATCAGGTCGGGCCGCAACGGCATCTTCCTGGCCTGCACCGGTTACCCGGACTGCAAGAATACCGCCAATTTTACGCGTGATGAAAAGGGCCGCATCCTCCTTGAAACCCCAACCGAGACAGGGAAGCAGGAGGGCATCTGTGAAAAATGCGGTCGGCCGATGGTGCTAAAAAACGGCAAGTATGGGTCGTTTGTGGCCTGCTCCGGCTATCCGGCATGCAAGAATATCTGGAACCCGGCCCCGGTGAACACAGGGGTGCCGTGTCCTGAAGAGGGGTGTGGGGGCATGCTGGTGGAGAGGACATCCAAAAAAGGAAAAAAGTTCTATTCTTGCAGCCGCTATCCCGACTGCACCTTTGCCACCTGGGATGAACCCTACGACGATGTCTGCCCCGAGTGCGGGACCCGGGTCCTGAGCATCAAGCGTAAGAAAGAAGGGGAGGCGGTTCTTGTGTGCCGCAAGAAAGGCTGTGGATATAAGAGGCCGTTGGAGGGCTGAGGAAATAGGGGGCGAAGCTTCACCTTTTTGATGTTTTACGCATTTTTCTGGCCGCCTCTTTCCACCCTTTCCGCTTTTTGCCCTTTGCCTTCCGGGTTCTATCGGGATCCCGGGCCGGATCCAGGACAAAGGTCCCGGGGGTGAGGGACGGCTGGGTTCTTGGACGTTTTTCAGCGGGCTTTTCTTTCCCTTTTCGGATCTCCGCCACCTCTTTGGGCGGCTGGGGGCCGGCAATCAACGGGGCCGGGATCTCCGGGCCCAGGAACAGATCCCCGAAGGCGTGGAACAATATCCCGCTCTGCTTGGCGGCCGCTGCGCGGACCTCGAGCAGCACCGGGTCTGGATCGCGTCTCCGGCCGATCCGCAATGCCGTCTCCCGGTCTGCCGACAGGATCACGGGCCTGCCGGCGTGACCTTTCAAACCCTTTTCCATGACCGCTGCATGGGCTCGGCGCCGTATGGGCGTGAACAGGATCTTGGGCAGGAACAGGGCCGGTCGACGGCATTCTGCCTCCCACAGCCGCTCTACTGAGCGGATTCGATCCGCCTCTGTTTCAAAGAGAGATCGGTGGGTCCCCATGAGGATCTCGTTAATATGGGATTGCCGCACATGCCGCCACCCCTCTTCCTCATGGAGGGCCTGAAGCAGTTCCTTAAAGGTTACAAATCCCTGGCTGTCCGGCACGAGGCCGAATTCATCCGGCCTGCGCCCCAAAACGTAGATGAGAAAACGGCTCAGGCCCTCTGTGCGCATGTATTGATAACGTCTCCCCAGGATGTCCACCTCCCCCTCGCGTGTTTTCTAAGACTACGAATCAGCGGATTATCTGTCAAGCGGTTCACGTGACCCAAAAAATCCCTGACCACCTCAGTGCGGCCAAATGTGAACTCGCCCTCTCTGTTCATTTTTTGGTTGACAAATCGGATGCAGGCGAGGAAATTTAGGGGTCAAAAAGGCCTTGATCCGGTTTTGCACCATAACCTGAAACCACAAAGGTTGCCAGATGAGACGTTTTCAAAAAGACCCCTGTTGCGGCGCCCCCGCCTCAGGGGCCTTTGCTGTTCGGGGTCGTGCGTTTTTTCGAGCGTCCGAAGGAGGTGATGACCAGGACTGTTGAAACAAAGGGAAAATGGACAGGTTTTCAAACTGGCAAGAACCCTTATCTACGGAGGATGTCATGGCACAACAAAATGAAACGGGAAGCCAGGGATTTCTCAAGGATTTGGGGGCAGGTTTGACAAGCTGGACAGAACGATGGATTCCTGATGCCCTCGTGATCGTGTGGGTGCTCACCATTATCACCTTTATTCTGGCGCTTATCTGGGGCGATGTGGGGCTCGGAGGGGCGGTTCAGGCATGGGGGAAAGGCTTTTGGGTCCTCCTCCAATTCGCCATGCAGATGTGCCTCATCATGATGACCGGCTACATCCTGGCCTGCTCGCCCCCTGTAAGGAGGCTTTTAAACGGCCTTTCCAGCCTGGCCAACCAGGACAAGCCCTGGCAGGCCATCGCCATCATGGCCCTCTTTTCCATGATTATTGCCTGGATCAACTGGGGTCTCAGCCTTATCGGGAGCGCCATGCTGGCCCTGTACATTGCCAAGAACAATCCCAAGGTCGACTACCGGCTTCTGGTGGCGGCGGCCTACCTCGGGCTTGGGTGTACGTGGCATGCAGGACTCTCCGCCTCTGCCCCGCTCCTGGTGAATACGCCTGAAAATTTCCTGATCAAGGGAGGATATCTCCCAGAAACCATCAGCACAAGCGAGACCCTCTTTTCTCCCTTCAATCTCATCCTTGTTGTTATCATCTTGGTGGTGGTCACCGTGCTCATGGCCCTCATGCACCCCAGCGAAGAGAAGACCTTCAAGGTCACCCCTGAACTCATGGACAAGCTCAAATTGTACGAGGCCCCCCCACGGCCGAAACAATATGCGGGCTTTTCAGACTGGGCCAACTGGTGGTGGGGCTGGAACCTGCTCGTGGCTGTTGGCGGGTTCTGGTGGCTGGGTTCAGCAGTGGCCAAGGTGGGCTTTGCCAAGGCGATAAACCTGAACAATATCAACCTCTTTTTCCTGATGCTGGGGGTCTTGTTCCACTGGCGGCCCTGGAGCTTTCTCAAGGCGGCCGAGGATGCGGGAAAGGCTGTCTGGGGAATCGTCATCCAGTTCCCCTTTTACGCAGGCATATTTGGTCTTTTCAAATTCACCGCCCTGGCCACTGTTTTTACCAAGGCCTTTGTGACCGTTTGCAGCGGCGGGACCTTCCTGCTGGTCACCTACTGGTATGCCGGTCTGCTCAACTATCTCATCCCCTCGGGCGGGTCTGAATGGGCCGTGACTGCGCCTTACCTGCTTCCTGCGGCCAAGGAGCTGGGGATCGCGGCCAACAAGACGGTGATCGCCTATGCCTGGGGCGACATGATGACTGACATGATTCAGCCGTTCTGGGCCATTGCCATGCTGGCCGTGGCCAAACTCAATTTCCGGGATATCATGGGGTATCTCATGGTGGTATTCATCGTCTACTTTGTTATTACCTCCATCGCTTTCCTGATCCTGCCCTGGATGTAATCGGAATAAAAACCTGGGGGTGAAGGTCTTCCGGGCCTTCGCCCCCACTGGCAACTAAGCCTCCTTCTGGTACTTGAACGAGACGTTGACCTTGGCCCTGTATCTCTTTACTTTGCCGTCCTCCACGGTCATGTCCAGTTGGATGACCTCCGCAACCCGAAGGTCCCTTACAGTCTCTGCAGCGGTTTCCACGGCCAGCTTAGCGGCTTCTTCCCATGAAGTATCACTTGTTCCAACCAGTTCGATGATGTTGTAGGTGCTTCCTTTTGCCATGCTCTTCCTCCTTTCGGTCTTTAGAAATTGGCGCCAGTGTTGCCCATCCTCCTCGCCCTCTTGACCTTAAGTTAAGGCCATTGAATCCAATTATAGAACAAATAGATTTTTTGGCCAATCTTTTTTTGTAAAAGCCTTTGGCAATCTCTTGCACAATCAGGAAGACAGGGCCAGGGATGTGCGTTCAAAGGCTTTTGCCCTTATGGGTTTTTGTGTATGATGGGGAAGATTGCAGCGGTCGGCCAAGGCCATGCCCTAAGAAAAGGCCCAGCCGCGAATGCCTCGGCGTCGGCATGGCATTTGGCCAAACGGCGGAGAGAAAGAAGAGGAACAGAGAAAGGATGCACTATGAAGGTCCCATATACCGGCCCCCGAGCGAGGCGGACAGCCTGTTGATCCAGGCCACCGTGGGTTGCCCCCACAACAAGTGCGCCTTTTGCATGGTCTACAAGAAGGGCCCGCCATATCGGGTGCGTCCTGTGACGGATATCAAACGTGATCTCGAGGAGGCGCGAAGAACGTATGGGCCGGGGATCAGGACGCTCTTTTTCCCGGCAGGCAATACCATTGCCATGCCCACGGACGCCCTGGCCGCCATCTGCAGGCATGCCCACGCCCTTTTCCCTTATTTGGAGCGGATTACCGTGTATGGATCATCCCAATACATCCACAGAAAAGGTTTGGCCGACCTCATCAGGCTCAGAGAGGACGGTCTGACGCGCATCCATGTGGGGCTTGAAAGCGGGGACGATCCGGTGCTTCGACGGATCAAAAAAGGGACTGACGCCCAGGAGCAGATCGAGGCAGGCCAATGGGTGAGGGAGGCGGGGATCGAGCTGAGTGAATATGTCATGATCGGCATTGGCGGCAAAGAGAGGACCCGTGAGCACGCCCTCAATACGGCAAAGGCACTGAATGCCATCAATCCGGATTTTATCCGGATCCGGACTTTTCTCCCCAAGATCAACACCCTCCTTCTGCATCAGATCCAAGAAGGGCGATTCCAGATGCTCAGCCCCCACGAGGCCCTGCGCGAAACCGCTGAAATCATCCGAAATCTGAAGGTCGCCTCCCAGGTCGCCAGCGATCATTACACCAACTACGTGGACATTCACGGTGTCCTGCCAGAGGATCGGGACCCGATGCTGCGAACCATTGAACACGCCCTTTCACTGGACGAGGCCTTGTTCAGGCCGGTGTACGTCGGGACCCAGTGAACTGGGAAATTGAGATGAAACAAGAAAGCTCAGGGTCCCCAAATAATGGCCCTCAGCGTCAGGAGCCCGTAGGCGGCAAGGGCGATTATCAGGAAACCGTAAAGGCCGGCTTCGGCCGCGCGGATGGTGCCTTCTTTCAAGGGCAGCGTCCGGAGCCCGGCGTTTCCTAAGGGGAGCAGGAGGAGGCATCCCAGGAAAAGCCCGGGGATGATCAGGCCGGCCAGGAGGGGAGGCAGGACCTTCAGGAGCGTCTGGATTCCCTGGAAAAACCAGGGGCCTGAGACCGAGGGAACCGAGGCCTCAGGCGGGATATCCAGCCCAGGCTTTGCCAGCAGGGCATAAAGGGAGAGCCCGATGCCTGCGGTCAAGTGGAACCTCCGGTCAGGGCGCCACCCCCGCATGTGACCTCGCATGAGATAGATAATGAGGATGGGGAGGAAAAAGCAGTGATAAAGGTAAGGCAGGAAGAAGAATCCCTCGCCGGGCGCTATGAAGAGCCTGCCGATGGGCCTGCCTGCAACTGGAAGGGTCTCGATGATGTTCAGAAATATCCGGCCGGCAAAGATTCCTTCCTGATCCCCTTTCAGGATAAATCCGGTAAACAGGGTGTGAAAACAGAGCACGAGCAGCACGACGAGGGTAACCCACTCCTTGAAGGGATAGATGCGGTAGCGCCTCCGGATGAGATGATCCAGGGTATGAAGGAACATGAGGATGACGAATGCCTGGCCGGTCCCGTAATGGAGCTGCCTGAAAAACCAGCCGTACGGGACCAGGGTGGTGATCTCTTCCACAGTGCGGAAGACATTCCCCATGGGCCGGTAGTAAAAGGCGAGGATCGCGCCCGAGCCCAGACAGAGGATCAAGGCTGAAAGCCCGAGGCGTGGAAGGTAAAGGGATATTTTGTTCATGAGCTTGCCGGTAAATGGTCTGCCAGGCCGCTACCCGATATGCACAACGGCCTCTAAGTCGCCGCCGGCCGTCTTCTTGAGAGGAACCTTGGCCAGATCCCTGCGGGCAGGGCCTGAGATCCGCTCGCCCGACAGGGTAAAGAGGCTCCCGTGACAGGGACAGGCAAACCTGCCTGACACCGCATCGTAATTGAGGGTGCAGCCCAGGTGGGTACAGCGGGCCGAGAGCGCGAATATCTGGTTCGCATCTTGGACCAGATAAACGCCTTCCTTGAAAGACACCGATCCTTTCTGGTCCTCAGGGTGAAAAACGACCTTCCGTTTCACGGTCTTACGAAAAGTCATAAAGGAAAAGACAGGATAGGCCAGAAGCGATCCGCCTATGATAAACCCTGCCCACCGGAGACTTTTTTTGATGAATCCTCTTCTTTCCATCGTATCATCTCAATAAACCGGGGGAGCATTGCCGGTCGGAGCAAGACCCCAGATAAAAGGCTCACGCCTAAACTCCGGAATTCACCCGTCAGGGTTTTAAACTCCGGAATTCACCCGTCAGGGTTTTATCCCCCAAGGCGGCCTGACGGCCGCAACCAAACAGCGGCCCGGCCGCCCGTGGGGGTCTCTGCCCAAGGGCAAACTTCTTCGCACGTTGCAGAGAAGCAGCGGACGAACGGCTAACGCCTTGCGCCTAACATCCTCTTTTTAAGCAAGCCCTGCTGAGAAATCAACCCTTGTCTGCCGGAATGATGGTGCTGCAATCGGCCATTGCATAACCCCTGGCATTATATTATATTGCTTTGCAATTTTCACCTCGATCCCGCCAACCACAGCCCCTGTGGGAAAGCGGACGCTTCGTAAAACAGCCGACAACCCAATCCGTAAACCAATGACATCCATTTTTCTCTAAATAAGGAGGTGAAGCCATGGAACAACCAATTGACCATTACTGGCAGCTTCGTCTAAGCGCGCTCAAAGAGGCCTTCGAGGCGAATCATTTCGAGGCCTTCACCGCGGAAACCGCGGTGGACGCAGGCCATCTGGTCCTGGAGAAGATCCTACCCAAGACAGGGGCGCGGCGCGTCTCCTGGGGAGGCTCCATGACCTTTATCGCTACAGGCCTGTATGACGCTTTAAAGGGCATGCCGAACCTGGAGATCCTGGACACCTTCAATAAATCCCTCACCCCTGAAGAGGCCCTGGAACTGCGCAGGCAATCCCTCCTGGTGGATCTCTATATTACCGGGACCAACGCGGTCACCGAGACCGGGGAACTGGTCAATCTGGACATGACCGGAAACCGGGTGGCCGGCATCACCTTCGGACCTCGATATGTGGTGATCCTGGTGGGGAGGAACAAAGTGGTCCCGGACCTGGAGGCGGCCATGGTCCGCATCAAGGAATATGCGGCTCCGGCCAATGCCATGCGGCTGGACAAGAAGGTCCCCTGCGTCAAGACATCCGTGTGCGAGGAATGCAATGCCCCGGACCGGATCTGCAATACCTGGACCATTACCCAGAAATCCTTTCCCAAAGGGAGGATCAAGGTAGTTTTGATTAATCAACATCTGGGCCTCTGACAGGACCTGATCAGAAGACGGGAAAGAGACAGGGACCCTGGAGCATAATCAGGTTGACCTCATGCGTTTCAAGAGGTATAGGGGTGATCGAATGCCCGGGGGCCCAAAAGGCATGGGCAGGGGCATGACCAGGAGAAAGTCCAGCGCCCCGGAAAAATGGGTGTGGCCCACAGGCGGGGCATCATCAGACAACTTCAAAAAGAGGGAGGAAACACCATGACAAAAAGTAAGGGAATGAGACGGATTTTTTCACTGGCGGGCATCGCCGTGCTGGGATGTGTTTTTGCCATGTCCCTTGTTTTTCTGCCAGGTCATGCGGCAGCGCGGGATATCAAGATCGGGCTCGTTGATTGCTACTCGGGCGGGGCTACCACCTTTACCTATGATGTGCGGGATGCTTTTCAAATGGCCATGGACAAGGTGAACGCCAAAGGCGGGATCCTGGGGAAAAAGGTCGTTGTCACCACAAGAGACACCAAGTTCAAGGTGGATATTGGCATCAGCGTGACCAAGGAGCTGATCATGAGGGAAGGGGTGGATATCCTGGTGGGCACCATCAACAGCTCGGTTGCCCTGGCCGTGGGGGAGATCGTCAAGAAGGAGAAGATCCCCTTCTTCTGCACCTTTTCCAAGAGCGACAAGATTACTGGCCAGAAAGGCCATCGCTATGTTTTCGGCATCACTGAACATACGGCAATGATTGGAAAGGCGGCCGCAGTGGGTCTGGCCCGGAGGCCCTATGTCAAATACTGGATCGCAGGGGACGACTATGAATACGGCCATGCCCTGGGCGAGGGCGTATGGAACAATCTCAAGAAGCTGAAGCCCGAGGTGGAACTGATCGGACAGTCCTGGTGGAAGGTGGGCGAGCCTGAGCTGACGCCCTACCTAACCGCCATTATGGCTGCCAAACCGGATGCAGTCATTTTCGCCACCGGCGGCGCCAGCATGGTCAACATTATGAAGGCATCCAAGGCAACCGGATTTTCAGATAAAATTCCAATGTTTGTACATACCGCGACCGAACTGAGTACATTGATGCCTTTGGGCCAGGAGGCCCCCGAAGGGGTCTTGGGGACTTCCAATTATCACTTCTACTATCCGGATACCCCTGAAAATGAGGCATTTGTGAAGGAGTTTCAGGCAGCCTACAAGCGGTATCCAAGGGTGGGGGCCCTTTACGGCTATCTGACGGCCCAGTACATCATCAAGGGGTTTGAAAAGGCAGGAAAGATCGATACCGAAAAGCTGATTGACGCATTAGAGGGATTCACTGTCGACAGTCCGGTAGGTCCCATAAAAATGCGGGCCTGCGATCATCAGGCAGAACTTCCCATGTTCATGGGAGTGACCAAAAAATCTCCTGATTATCCTTTCCTCATCGCCGCGGACATTGAAACCATCCCAGGGTCTGAAACCCTGCCGTCCTGCGAAGAAATCAAAAAGGCGCGGGGCAACAAATAGCAGTCCATTGACGGGGCCGGGAGGCGTTCTCTCTCAGGCCCCAGTCTTTGGCGGCAGTTTATGCCAGCACGAAAACCTGGAAAAGCATGTAGAGGGAAATTTTGTTCCATCAATTGGGGATTCGCAATTCCCCAATTGGCAATTGTGACTGAGCGGGGTTTTTTGCCAGGCACTCGTTTGATTTGGAAATAGGAGGCGACGTGGACACTGCGTCAGCATACGGTCTGTCTGAGCTCGCCGTGCAGTTGCTGGTCGGGCTGAGTCGATCCATGATCTTGTTTATTATCGCAGCCGGGCTGAGCCTTATCCTCGGCGTTCTGAGGGTTCCCAATGTGGCCCATGGCTCCCTGTATATGATCGGGGCCTTTGCGGCATTCACGGTCAACACGGTTGTGGGCGGATCCCTGGGATTCTGGTTGTCTCTGATCCTCGCCCCCCTGTTTGTGGCTTTAGTGAGCTTTGCAGCCGAACGGGCCCTGTTTTGCCATCTCTATGAAAGAGAACACCTCATGCTGCTCCTGTTTACCTTTGCCCTCATGCTCATTCTGGGCGATATGGTAAAGCTTTTCTGGGGGGTGGAATACAAGTCTGTGACGGCCCCCGACATCCTCAAGGGTTCGGTCATGATACTCGGGCAGCCGTTTCCCACATACAATCTATTCCTTCTGGTCATTGGGCCTGTGGTGGGATTTGGCCTCTGGCTGTTTGTCAACAAAACCCGGGTGGGGAAGATCTCAAAAGCGGCCGCTGTTGACAGGATGATGGTAGGGGCACTGGGCATCAATGTGAGCTGGGTGTTCTGCACCGCCTTTGTGATCGGTTGCTTTCTGGCCGGCCTCGGCGGGGCCCTGGTGGCCCCCACCATGGGCCTTACCCTGGGGATGGATCATGCCATTATCATGGAGGCATTTCTGATCGTGGTGATCGGCGGGCTCGGGAATATCTGGGGCGCCCTGGTGGGGGCGCTCATCTTTGGGATCACCCATTCCCTCGGCGTGATGCTCCTGCCGCAGTTTGCCATTATTTTCCCATACGTGGCAGTGGTTATTGTCCTGATATTTTGGCCCAGGGGTCTGCTGAAATCGGTTTGGTAATCGGAGGCACACATGTTTAAAGGAATGATTCACAAGGGATCGCTCTCAGCCCTGGCCGGCCTGCTCGCAGTGATGCTGATCCTGCCGTATTTCATGCCGCGGTTTTATCTCTATCTGATCGCCTCGATTTTGGTAATGGCCCTTTTGGCTATGAGCCTCAACCTGGTGGTCGGCTTTGGGGGGCTGTTCCAATTCCATCACGGGGTTTTTTACGGGGTAGGGGCCTATGCCATTGCACTGCTGATCACAAAAACAGGACTTCCCCAGTGGATATGCTTTATTTTGGCCCCTTTTGCAGCAGCCCTGGCAGGTCTCATCATCGGGCTGATCTGCATCCGACTGCGACAGCTCTATTTTGCAATGATACAGATCTCGCTGGGATCTCTTCTCTGGGCCCTGGCCTTCAGGTGGTATGATTTTACAGGCGGGGACGACGGCATACACGGGATTCCCATGCCAGACATCCTGTCAGGAATACATAACTCCTACTATTTCATACTGATTGTTTTTACACTTTCCATCATCGCCCTTTTTTTTATCTTAAGTTCGCCGTTCGGCATTACGCTCCAGGCCGCTCGAGACAATGCCCAGCGATGTGAGGCCATCGGCGTGTTTGTCAAGCGCCACCAGCTGTTCGCCATTGTGATCGCCAGTTTTTTTGCCGGGGTTGCCGGGGTCCTTTTTGTGGTCCTTGAAGGCTCCGTATTTCCTGACCTCCTCTTCTGGGTCCTGTCGCTTGAGATCCTCATTATGTGCCTTTTGGGCGGCTGGTTCACGTTTGCAGGGCCGATTATCGGGGCCGCGCTCATGCTGTCCCTGAGATCGTTCATCGGGATGCAGACGGAGTATTGGACCCTTATCCTGGGAATCATCCTGGCCCTGCTGATTTTCTTTCTCCCCCAGGGCGTGTGGGGATATATTTTAGAGAAAGTGAAGCCGCACAAGGAAGCGGTTGTGGAAAGGGAGGCGTAGGAGATGCTGCGCGTCGAGAATTTAAGGAATTCATTCGGCGACTTCAGGGCCGTGAACGGCGCCGAGCTTGCGGTCGAAAAGGGGAAGATTGTGGCGGTCATCGGCCCCAACGGGGCCGGCAAGACCACCCTTTTCAACCTCATTACCGGACACCTGAAACCCGACAGCGGAAAGATAGTCTTCAAAGGTGAGGATATCACCGGTCTGCCTCCATACGCCATCTGCAAGAAGGGAATCGCCCGTTCGTTTCAGCTGCTCAATATTTTCCCCAGGCTCACGGTCTTTGAGAACGTGCAGGTGGCCGTATTGTCTCAGCACAACCGCAGTCTTCATCTGTTCAGACCGGCCAAAAACCTCCTGGTGGCTGAAACACGCCATATTCTTGAAAACGTGGGGCTGTTGAGCGAGTCGCAGAAAATAGCAGGGTCGCTGTCCCAGGGAGACCAGAAGATCCTGGAGATCGCCATCGCCCTGGGCAACAAACCGGAGTTCCTCATCCTGGATGAGCCTACGGCCGGCATGTCCGCGGAAGAAACCAGCGCAACCATGGCGCTTGTGAAACGGCTGGCGGTTGAGCAGGGATTGACCCTTTTGTTTTGCGAACACGACATAGACATCGTGTTCTCCATGGCCGACCGCATCATGGTCATGCAGCAGGGAAAAACGATCATCGAAGGGACGCCGGACGAGGTCAGACAAAACGAGCAGGTCCAACAGGCCTATATGGGAGGAAGCTGATGCTTGAGGTAAGGGGGATCCACACCTTTTACGGTCTGAGTCATATCCTCTTCGATGTCTCCCTGAATGTCGATGCAGGTGAAGTCGTCTGCCTTTTGGGCCGAAACGGGGCAGGGAAGAGCACAACCATCAAGAGCATCATGGGGATTGTGCCGCCCAGGCAGGGGAGCATCCTGTTTAAGGGGGAAGAGGTGGCGGGCAAAAAGCCCTATATCCTCGCCCGCAAGGGGATGGGGTATGACCCTGATGATCGAAGGATCTTTGCCGACCTGACGGTGGAGGAAAACCTGGAGATTGCAGAAAAGGGATACGTGGAAGGCCGGGGATGGAACAAGGAAAGGGTTTATAATTTCTTCCCCGCGCTCAAACATATCCGAGACCGCAGAGGGGGCGTGCTCAGCGGCGGCGAGCAAAAGATGCTGGCCATTGCCAGGGCCTTGATGGGGAATCCTGAGCTGCTTTTGCTGGATGAGCCCACTGAAGGACTTGCCCCCGTCATGGTGCATGTCCTGGAGGAACAGCTCCTCAGGTTGAAAGAGACAGGCCTCACCGTGCTCCTGGCCGAACAAAATCAGAGCGTTGCGCTGAAGCTGAGCGATCGGGGCTATCTCATAGACAACGGCGTCATACGGTATCACAGCAGTATTGAGGAGTTGAGAGACAATGAGGAGGTCAGAAAGAAATATCTGCTGGTGTAACCCAGACCTGCAAGGGCATGAAAAGCCATGCACAAGACCTTTTTGATTAAAAAAGGAGAGAAGGTCTTTTTTGATCTGCCCGATTCATGGGATCTGCTTACCTTCGCGTTTCCCAAAGATGCATCGCCGGCCGGGGACATCCGCGCTCGGGCACGGCAGGCCCTGGATCATCCTGTGGGGCGCCCGGCCCTGAGCGAGTGTGTTTCTCCATCGGATACGATTGGCGTCCTGATCGAGGATCTGACCCGCTCTTCGCCTAAGGCGATCATCCTGAGGGCCGTGTTGGAAGCCCTGGAAGATGCGGGGGTCCCCGACTCAGCCATCGTCAACGTCATGGCCCTGGGCACGCATCGGGGGTTGACCCGCCAGGAACTGGAGTCCTGCTTCGGGGCCGATCTCATGGCCCGCTATCGGTTTGTCAACCACGATTGCCATGCCCCGGATCTGGTCGCTATTGGCCGACTGCCAGGCGGTCGCGAGGTCAAAATCAACCGCCTTGTCCACGAGGCGAGCTTCAAGATCGGCATCGGCTCCATCTTCCCCCATCCCATGAACGGTTTCGGCGGGGGCGGGAAGATTCTTTTCCCCGGCGCAGCTGACCTGTGTTCCATCCAAGAACATCATTTTCGACACACCTTTGAGCAAGGGACCGGGCTGGGTCGGATCCAGGGGAATCCCTTTTACGAGCAGGTCACTGACATGGCACGGCAGGCCGGTCTCGATTTTATTGTCAACACGGTTCTGGACCAGAGGGATGATGCCTACGACGTGGTGGCCGGAGATCCCGTAAAGGCGCATCTCTCGGGGATCGCCATCAGCAGGAGGATCCTGTCCCAGGAATTTCGGGGAAAGGCCGATGTGACCCTCATCACATCCTTTCCCTATTGCGAAGGTCCGCAGATCGTCAAACCCCTGGCCCCGGCCGCCATGGTGACCCGGGAAGGGGGGTGCATCATCCTGGCCGGCGATCTCGTGGGCGGTCTTCCCGAGGCCTTTGTGGGAAGCTTTAACCTTTTTCACAAAACCCACGGACACGATCTGCTGCAAGGCGTGTTGGAACATTTTCAGCAAAACCGCCTCATCATGGAAGGAGGGGCCATTGATTTCAACATGGCCCTGGCCATGACACTGGCGGTGCAGCACCGGTTCCGGACCATACTGGTCTCTGAAGACATCTCCAGGGACCAGGGGGAGAAGATGGGTTTTGCCTATGCAAGGGATATAAATGAGGCCTTTGAGCTGGCCAGTGCTATTGGTCCCCGGCCGACCGTCCACATCATTCCCTCAGGCGGAGTCATCCTCCCTGTAATCAAACCTCTTTGAGCATCGGGGTACGCTGAACCCCGGGGATGCGGAGGCCGGAGAGGGGCGCGAGAGGAGAGATGTGACCGAATTGACGGCCGCTGTGGAATCAGGCAGCGTCACCGGGAACAAACCGATGAAAACAAGACCCGATTTCACCATCTGCAGCGGTTCTGAAATAGACGCGGATGCCTCCCGCAGCCTCATGCTGAGCTATCTGGATTCGCTGGCCACCATTGAAGACGACCGCCTCCAGAAACAGCTGCTGAAGGAACTGATCCACAGCTATGTGGCCCTGGAAAAGCGGGTGGACGCCCTCTTGAAAAATACTCTCCCTGAATCGGTGGCCGATGAGATCAAGTACCAAAGCCGGTTTGTACCGCGGGAATATGACTGCACCATCCTTTTTTCTGACTTTGTGGGGTTCACGCGGCTGACGGAAAAGATCTCCGGCGAACAGCTGATCCATACCCTGGACCGTCTTTTCACCGGTTTCGATGAAATTGTCGATCGTCACCAAGGGACCAAGATCAAGACCATAGGCGATGCCTACATGGCGGTTTTCGGGGCCCCCCTGAGCATGGAGGGCCACGCCCTTGAGGCTGTTTTAAGCGCCATGGAACTCGTGGATTACCTGGATGCCTTCAACAGGGAGAGCGATCCCCCGTTTCAGATGCGCATCGGCATCCATACGGGGACGGTCATGGCCGGCGTGGTGGGAAGGGACCGAATGCAGTTTGATGTGTTTGGCGACAATGTCAATATCGCCTCCCGCTTTGAGTCCTCTGGCGAGCCGGGAAGGATCAATGCCTCGGAAACGACCTACATGCAGTCGCGGCATGATATTGCCTTCGAGGAAAGGGGTCTCGTGGCCTTAAAAAACAAGGCCAGCATGAAGGCCTATTTTGTCAAAGGTAAACGTTAGCCCCTTTTTCTGCAACTTCTCTGCAAGGTGCGAAGAAGTTTCCCCGTGGGGGTCTCTGCCCAAGGGCTGCAAAAACCGAATACAGTTCCTGGGAACGGCAGCAGGGCTTTGAAATACAGGCAAGCGTTCACAGGTTCCCGCTTCAAGGTTCCCGGTTGAGGGCGCTATTTGTCCGTTCCATGGCCTCTTTTGTAGTTTTCAGCGACGAGTGGGGCCAGTTGATGAATCAAAAATCGCCAAACAGGGCTGCAACTGAGCGAGGAAGAAC
>Ga0209270_1002014_pt1 | contig 23684 bp, 18 predicted proteins | sample MTBAKSrepl1MetaG_FD_187456 | JGI IMG/M metagenome (GOLD analysis project Ga0209270, IMG submission 187456) | Enrichment culture microbial communities from Arthur Kill intertidal strait, New Jersey, USA, that are MTBE-degrading - MTBE-AKS1... | ecosystem: Environmental > Aquatic > Marine >...
GTTTAAGCCCCAAGGACACCCTTTCATGGGGAGGGATTCCTTGCTGCCTTTCAATAAACAATATCCCGAGCCCGGGGGCGGTCGCCGAACGATATGGACGCATTTTATTGCAGCCCTTGGGCAGAGACCCCCACGGGCGGGCAGAACGCTGTTTGGTTGCGGCCGTCAGGCCGCTTTGGAATCTTTGTCCATAACTTCTCCCGAACGTGCGAAGAAGTTTGCCCGTGGGGATCTCTGCCCAAGGCCTGCAAAAACCGAATCGAGCTCCTGGGAACGGCAGCAGGGCTTTAAAATACGGTCTGTTTAAGCCCCAAGGACACCCTTTCATGGGGAGGGATTCCTTGCTGCCTTTCAATAAACAATATCCCGAGCCCGGGGGCGGTCGCCGAACGATATGGACGCATTTTATTGCAGCCCTTGGGCAGAGACCCCCACGGGCGGGCAGAACGCTGTTTGGTTGCGGCCGTCAGGCCGCGTTGGGGTTTTTGTTCAGCCGCTATCTTAATGACGTCCGATGTCCCATGGCCATTCTTTACTCTTCACTTGACATAGTTTCGCTCACCTTTCGGGCCAGGGCGTCGAACGTAAATGGTTTTTCAATAAAGGCCACCCCGTCGTCCAGCACCCCGTGATGGGCGATGACATTGGCGGTGTAGCCGGACATGAAAAGCACCCTGATGCGCGGACGGATCCGCTGGATCTCCGCGGACAGATCCTTTCCGCTCATCTCGGAAAGGACCACGTCGGTGATGAGTAGTCGGATGTCGCCCTCATGGTCCCGCGCCGTATCGATCGCCTGTGAGGGCGTGCATGCAGTCAGTACGCGATAGCCCATTTTGTCCAGAATCCGCTGGGCCAATTGCAATACCGAGGTCTCATCCTCTACCACCAGGATGGTCTCACCATGCCCGTGGACCATTTCGGCCTCGACCGCTTCAACTGGTTCTAATGCTTCCTCACTGTGCCGCGGCATGTAGATCTTGATGCTGGTCCCCTTGCCCGGCTCGCTGTAAATATTGACAAAGCCGTTGTTCTGCTTGACGATGCCGTACACCGTGGGCAGGCCCAGGCCGGTCCCCTTGCCCACCTCCTTGGTGGTGAAAAAGGGCTCGAATACATTGGCCAGCGTCTCTTCGTCCATGCCGCATCCGTCGTCGCTCACGCCCAGCATGACGTAGTCGCCGGGCACGAATCCGGCACGATCGGCACAGTAGTTTTCATCCAGCACCACATTTTCCGTCTCAATAGTAACCTTGCCCACCCCCTCGATGGCATCCCGCGCGTTCACGCACAGGTTGGCCAAAATCTGGTCGATCTGCGAGGGATCCATCTTGACCTTCCAGAGATTGGTGTCAGGCTTCCAGGCCACGTCGATATCTTCGCCGATGAGCCGACGCAGCATCTTGAGCATCCCCTCGATGGTTTCATTCAGGTCCAGCACCTTGGGGGCGATGGTCTGCTTTCGGGCAAAGGCCAGAAGCTGTCGCACGATGTCCACCGATTGCTTCCCTGCCTCTATGACCTGCCGGAGGTTTGCGTAGACCGGATTTGCCGGGTCCAGATCATCCATGGCCAGTTGCGCATATCCCAGGATCACGGTCAGCTTGTTGTTAAAGTCATGGGCCACCCCTCCGGCCAGCCTGCCCACTGATTCCATTTTTTGCGCCTGCTGAAGCTGCTTTTCCAGCCGCTCCTGCTCGGTAATGTCGCGGATGAAACCGCCCACCCCAAGATTGCCGTTTTTCAATGCGACAGGGAACTTAGACGTCTGGAATACGCGATTTCCCATCGTTTCTTTGGTGATCACCACCCTCCGTTCTTCCAGGGCCTTCTGGTCCGATGCGCGGCAGGTCGCGGCCCCATCTGCTGGCATAATGTCAAAGTCCGTAAGCCCTATGAGATCCTCGGGGGCCCGGCCAAAAAAATCGGCCAGGGCCTTGTTGACCACGATGTGGCGCCACTCTTCATCCTTGACAAAAATCAGATCCGGACTGCTGTTGATAAAGGCGCTATAAAGGGCCTGCATCTCGCGGAGGGCATCCTCCGCCCTTTTGCGCTCGGTGATGTCCCGAATGATCATGCTGGTTCGTTGCTGGCCGTTTTCATCAAGGTAGATCGCTGAACTGATTTCCACAGGAAATCGGCTGCCGTCGCCCCGGATCATCGTTATCTCTCCCTGGGTCTTGCCCTTTTGTTGGCGTTCTTGAAGCCCTTCATGCAAACGGGAATCGGAGGCATCCACCAGTCCATCGCGACCGGCCTTTTTGATCTCTTCCGCCGTCATCCCAAACATGGCGCAGGCCGCGGGATTGGCATCAAGGATGGCCCCGTCCGGAGCGGTCAGCAGAAAGGCGTCCAACGAATGGTCGAAGAGAGACCGATACCGTATTTCGCTTTTTCTGAGGGCCCCCTCTGCCTGCTTGCGCTCGGTGATGTCCTCCATGGACGACATAATGCCGACAATGTTGCCCTGGGCATCGTGAATAGGCGACACGGATAGGCTGGCGTCAAAGAGGGTCCTGTCTTTCCGTTGCCGAACAACTTCTACGCCTGAAAATCCGCCGGATTGGATGGTCCTCTTGCGCAGCGTGTTAAACTCATCCTTCTTGTCTTCCGGCACGATGGGGAGGGGTTTGCCGATCACCTCCTCGGCTGTCCATCCAAAGATTTTTTCGGCTGATTCATTCCATGCCAGCACATTGCCGTCCAGATCAATACTGTAAAGGGCTACAGGTGAGCAGGCGATCATGGCCCGCTGGAATTCCTCGCTGGCGCGCAAGGCAGCTTCGGCCTGTTTCCTTTCGGTAATATCGACAATGGTGGTGATGAAATAGCGGGGCTTGCCGTGCTTGTCCCGGCGCAGGGCCGTGCTGACGTCGGCCCACAAAATGTCGCCGTTCTTGTGGATATATCGTTTTTCGAAGCGGGCGGCGCTTTTTTCGCCCGATATCAGTGATGCGGTGATTTTTTCTACAGCTTCGACGTCTTCTTCGGGTGTCAGATCCTGCCATTTTTTGCCCTTCAGTTCCTCCTGTGTGTATCCCAGAAAGTCGGCAAAGGCCTGCTTGGCATGCACTTCACCAGTGGGCAAAGTGATCGATTTACCCACATTTGCGGCTTCGAAGACATACTGGAACCGGTCTACGCTTTCCTGCAGTTTTCGCGTCTTGTCGGCCACCTGCCTGCGCAGTGACCAGGACCACAGAAAGATGGCCAGAAGAATGACAATCAGGGGAATGAGGACCATGGCAGAGTAGCGAAGGGCTTTTAAGAGCGACGGGGGCGCCGCTTGATAGGTTCCCAGCCACTTTTCATAGATGCGGCGATACTCCCCGTTTTTTTCCAGGATCTTGAGCCCTTCACTGAACTGGGCCAAAATCGCCTTGTGACCATTGGGTGCGGCATAGCAGTATTCCAGGGAGAAAAATGCCTGTTGGCCCAGCACCAGGTTTTTCCATCCCCTTTTTTCCATGAGGTAGAGGGCACTGATTCGCACTGCAAAGGCACAATCGCTTTTTCCTTCCGCCAGTTGGCCCAGGACGTCTTCCTGGGTCTCGGCAATGAAGAGCTGATCGCCCAGCCCGTTTTCCACCAGAAAATCGTGGGCCGCGTCCCTCCGCTGCACCACAATGCGTTTCCCTTTCAGGTCGGTCAGCGTAGCTGGGGGTTCACCCTCGCCCTTGCGCACCACGCTCACGTAATGATTCACGGTATGCGGTTGCGTAAAGTCGTATTTCAGGTCCCGTTTGGGCAGGTAGAACATCCCCTGCATGACGTCGACCTTTCCCTCTTCCATTTCATGAAGGACGTCAGCCCATGGACCCAGTCGAAACACGACATCGAAGCCCATAGCAGCGGCAATAGTCCGTGTCAGCTCCACGTTGCAACCGGCAGGCCGGCCGTTTTCGTCCAGATACTCGAAGGGGGGATAAGCGTGATCACCGCCGACCACGATCGGCCGGTCGGTAGGGAGTTGCAGGGCTGCAAACCACTTGGCGTGGAGATGGCGGTAGGTCCCGTCCGCCATGACGATGGAGAGCCCCTCGTTCAAGAGGGCCAGGGTGTCCCGGTCCCCTTCCTTGACGGCAAAGCAGAAGTCCTGGCGGAAATCTTTAATGGGCCGATCAAGGACCCGAAGATTGGTCAGCCCGGTTTCCTGGATTAGACGCAGGGCCACCAGCCTCTGGATGACGACCGCGTCATATCGGCCTTGGGAAAGCTGCCGCAGGGCATCTTCAAAGGTCTGGGTGGTGTGGATATCAATTCCGCGCTCTTCCCTTCTCAGGAACTCCTCGGCGTTGTCCCCTTTCATGACTGCGACCTGCTTGCCCCGCAGATCGCCCATGCCATGAATATCTTCATTGTCCTGCCGGACCACGATGGCCCCATGGAGCGTCATATAGGCAAAGGTGAAATCGAAAAGGCGTTCGCGCTCCGGGGTCCGGCCCACCAGGGGCAATGCCTCCACTTCGCCCTGTGCCAGCCACCCCCGGACCTCGGCCCACGGGCCGGTGCGGAAGGCAACCTCGCGATCCATGGCCTTCAGGGCCGCACGCAGCAGTTCCACCGAGAAACCGTCGGCCTGCCCATTCGGATCGACAATGGAAAAGGGCGGGTAGTCGATCTCTGCCGCGCTCCGGATTGGCGGGGGATCGGCGCTTGCCGCCAACGGTAAGGCCAGCAGGCACACCATACATAGGGCCGCAAAACCGGCCAGAGATGAACGCGGCGCGCGGAGCCGTCCGAACGCGGAATGCGCAACGCGGAACGCGGAACGGTTTGAACGCGCCCGCCTGCAGCGCAAATTGCGTAAACAATGCGGGCAGGGAAAAAACCATCTCAAGACAGTCTTACACCAATCCATAATTACCTCATGTTCAGCTTATGCCACTTTACGAGCGCGGAACGCGGAAGAAACCACCTCATAGGAACCTCTAACCAAAGATATTTTAACTCTTTGAATTTAGGAATTTAAATTGTTTAGGCGATCGTCGAAGAAGCAGGGAAAGCTCTTGGAAATCCAGGATAATCGATTTGATGGTTTCAATCACGATCCTGCCTCCTGGCCAGATATCTTACCGCTTCTTAGGTGTGGAAAAATATCTGACCAGATTTATTGGGGGCTGTCAAGGTGCTCTGTGGTTGAACATTGGCAGGCCTTTTCGAGTTCCGCGTTCACCCTTGATTCTTCATTTTCCCCGCTCCGCACTCCGCGTTCCGCGCTCCGCGTTCAAAAATCCTTCCTTGACATCTGTTCCCGTCGTGTGCATTATGGGAACTACATCCAAGGAGGTTTGTTATGCCCAAGACACGTCTCAATGTCAGCCTCGATCAGGACCTTGTGGATTTCGCCAAGGTCTTTGCGGCCGAGAATCGCACCTCGGTCGCCGAGATGGTCACCCAGTACCTCCTGGCCCTCAAGCGCCGGGTTGAAGGACAACATGTGGAATGGGTGCTCAAAGACCCCGCGTTTGAGCAGGCCATGGCAGATGTTCAGGCCAAGCTGAAAAATGGAACCGCTCAGTGGCATTCCTACGATGAGGTCTTTGGTGATTGATGGACGCCAAATTTGAATCCGCGTTCCTGACCGCCATGAAGAAACATGCCGCCATCAAAAAACTGGTCAGGAAGAAGGTCGATATGATCATCGAAAACCCCATTGCCTTTGGTGAACCCCTGAAAGGAAAATGGCAGGGCTTTTATTCCTGCCCGGTCAAACGTAACTTTATTATCATCTACCTCTATTGTGATGTCTGTCGAAAAAAGGGCGACGATGTGGTGGTAGCCTGCTCGGATTGCCTTGACACCCCTGACCAAACCATCAAGTTCGTTCTTTTGGGGCCCCATGACGAGGCCTATAAGGCTTGAGTTATCCGCAACCCTCTTCCCCGTTTCCTATTCCGAGTTCCGCGTTTACCCTTAATTCTTCATTTTCCCCGCTCCGCACTCCGCGTTCCGCGCTCCGAGTTCAAAAATCCTTTCACCTGCTCCATAAAGCGGTCAGGGTCAATCGGCTTTTCGATGTAGCCCTCGCAGCCCGCAGCCAGAATGGCCTCCCGGTCGCCTGCCATGGCATAGGAGGTAACGGCAACAATGGGTATGGATTGAGTCTGTTCAGACTGTCTCAGGCGCCGGGCCACCTCATACCCGTCCATGACCGGCAACTGGATGTCCAGGAGGATCAGGTCGGGTTGCTCGGCAGCGGCTGCCTCCAGCCCCTCCTGTCCGTTTCGGGCCTGAATCACGTCAGCCCCCTTTTTCTCTAAGAGAAACGTCGTCAGGTAGAGGTTCTGTTCATTGTCCTCAACGATGAGGATTTTCTTCTTGGCCATCATTTCCCTCCGGCGGTAAAACCCTTACGGGTAAATTCCGCGTTAAGGTCAGGAGTTTAGTCGTCAGACTTTTATAAAACCCTGACGGATAAACTCCGGGGTTTAGCTGCGGGCCTCTTCCGGCGCATTCACGGGGAGTGTAAAAGCAAAGGTCGTGCCTTTCCCGTATTGACTGACAACCCGGATCGTGCCCCCCAGCATGTCGAGGATCTTTTTGCACACAGAGAGCCCCAGGCCGGTGCCTTCGTAGCGGCGGGCCGTGCCCGTGTCAAGCTGCTGAAAGGGCTTGAAGAGCTTCCCCATATCCTCCTCTCGAATCCCGATCCCCGTATCCGTCACCTCAATCTCCACTTCATCCTCTTTTTTGCGGCACGTGATCTTGACCCCGCCCTTTTCGGTGAATTTGACGGCATTATTGACCAGATTGATCAGGACCTGCCGGACGCGTCGTTCGTCGCTCACAACGGAATTCACCTCGGGTGCGATCTGGGAATCAAGCCACAGGCCCTTCTGCTCGGCCAGGGGCCGAAGCGAGGCCGCCACCTGGTCAATCACCTGCCGGAGATTGAACTCCTCTCTGCTAATCTCCACCTCGCCGGCCTCGATCTTGGATATATCCAGGACATCGTTTATCAGATCGAGGAGGTGATGGGAACTCCCCTTGACCATCTTCAACTGCTTTTTCTGCTCCAGGTTCAACGGACCGGCCAGTTCGCTCAAGACGATCCCGGTAAACCCGATAATGGAGTTGAGGGGGGTGCGCAGTTCGTGGGACATGCTGGCCAGAAAGGCGCTCTTGACCCTGTTGGCGGATTCAGCAGCCTCCTTGGCCCACACGAGTTCTCCCTCGATTTTTCTTCGAAGATTGATCTCGTGGCTCAGCCGACGGTTCCAGTAGAGCACGGCCCCGAAAATGACCACCACCGCCAACAGGATCTTCCACAGCGTACGGTAATCAAACTGCCGCTCGTAGGTCACGGAAATCCATTTTTGAAAAATGGCATTTTCTTCCTCCTCGCTGACGCTGTCCAGGGCCTTCTGGACGATTCCCGCGAGTATGGGCTGATCTTTGGAGACCGCGACGGAGATCTCAAAGCTGTAAGGGGTTTCGCCAGAGACCTTGACCCCGGCAATCCCCTCCCGGCCGATGACATGGCTGATAGCCGCCAGACTGTCAATAAACGCATAGGCCTTGTGTCTGACAACGGCATTGAGCCCTTCAGCCACATCATTGACAAGGAGAAGTTCCAGTTCCGGATGTTTCGTTTTCAGGAAGTCGTGACTGGCATAGCCGTTGACCACGGCCATCCTCCTTCCCCGTAGATCGGTCATATCGCCGATATAGGGGGCGCCCTGATCGGTCACGATCACCATGGGAAACCGGAGATAGGGTTCGCTGAAGAGGAGAAAGGCCTCCCGTTGAGGGGTGCGGGTCACAGAAAAGAGGATGTCCACAGCCCCTTCCCGGATCCCTTCAAGGGTCGTTTCCCACCCCTGGGGTTCGGTCGGTTTTATCTCAATGCCCATGACGGCACTCAGCTTTTGCATAAAATCCGCGGACATGCCCACAAGCCGTCCCTCTTTGTCCAGATATTCGACCGGGGGCCAGTCCGTGTCGTATCCCAGACGCAGCACCGGATGGTCCCTGAGCCATGCCCGCTCGACATCCGTCAGGCCGAGGGCCATGGACGAACCGGTGACCGCCTCCACCCGGGCGATGGCGGGAATCATCCAGCGTTGAAAGATCTGCAACCGCTCCTGTTCCGACATGGCATCGAGGGCCTTGTCCAGAATGACAACCAGTTCCGGCCAATCCTTGCGCACCCCGAAACACTCATCCGAAAGTCCCTGGGCGTAGGGCGCCGCAAAGGTGAGGTTTAAGAAGCCTTCCTGGGAAATCAGGTGGTGGGCGATCCCCATGCCCACCACGGCGGCGTCGGCCCTGCCGATGGAGACCGCCTCCAGGGCCTCGGTCAGGGTGGCCACCTCGTACGGCCTGACCGTGGGGAATTCATCCAGGACCTGGGCTGTGGTGGCATACCCCTTGACCAGGGCCACGGTCTTGCCGGCGATCTGTTCCCGGGTCTGGATGTCCTTATTTTCCTTGCGCGTGATCACGTACTGGGCAATGGATATGTAGGGCTGGGTGAAGGCGAACCACTCCCGGCGTTCCGGCCGCGGGACCAGCGTAGCGACGACATCCACCTCCCGCTTCCGGGCCGCCGCATAGAGCCTGTCCCATACGCCGTCGGGGAATACCTTGAGACGGATCCCCACACGCCTTGCCAGCTCGGTGGCCATATCCACGGCGATCCCCACAAATTCCCCTTTCTCGTTCTGAAAGCTGTAGGGGGCATAATCGCCGTCAAACGCGATAATGATCTCCGGGTGATCGTTGAGCCAGGCTGTCTCCTTTGGCGAAAGCTGAATCCCAGGCCCGGCCGCTTCCTCGTCAAGAGCCAACCATTTTCTGAGGATGGCGCTGATCTCGTCCCGGCGCAGATCGTCCAGGGCCTTCTGGAGGATGTCCCTCAGAACAGGCTGGTCCTTACGGACACCAATGGCATTAATGGAACGGGTTTCCTGGATCTTGCCGTGGACCCTCAGGTTGGGGATCAGTTCCCGCTCCATGATGTACATGGCCACGGCCCGATTTCCCACATAGGCGTCGATCATCCCCTTGGAAACGGCATCCAGGGCGTCGCTGGTCGTATCGAAAAACTCGATCCGGATATTCGGGTGTTTCTCGCGAAGGACCTTTTCGATGAAAAAATGGCGTTCGATCCCTACGGTCTTGCCCGCAAGGTGGGTGAGGTCCGCGTAGTAGGGGGCGTCCTTTGGCGCGATAATGCTGTGGGGAATGTTCAGATACGGTTTGGTGAAGTGAAACAAGGCCTCACGATCGGGCCGTGGGGTGATGTCCATCAGGGCATCGAGGCGTTTGTCCTTGACCGCCTCGACCATTTCGCTCCAGGGGAGCGGCACGATTTTCAACCGGCCGGCCAAGCGGTCGTTCAGGGCCTGGATAAATCCGACCCCGATTCCTCTCGGGTTTCCTTCGGTATCCACATAATCCATGGGAGGCCAGGCATTGTTGATGGCGATGGCAATCTCTGGATGGTCGGCCAGCCAGACAGATTCCTCAGGCGTAAGAGAGAGGCCCTGATCCTCGTGGGAGGCGATTGATTGGATTCGGGAGGATGCGTCTTTGCCCTGAACCCGGGTGGCGGCATGAGAGACGGGCTGCGTCTGAATCAAGACCATCATCAGGATGACGATGATTGATTTCAGGGAAAATGCGGCATGCCGACTACACTGATAACCCATACCCCTTACCCAGCAACATTCTTAGGCTAAAAATGATAGGTGGATGTGGCTGAAGCCCGACTTCTTACCTGATCAAAAACCCGCAGTTCTAAAACGTCTCTCAAAGGTCCCCTTATTGAGAACAGGCTACATTTGGTCAGACTCTTTGTGGTGAGAACAACCGGAAGTGACACGTGATATCTCTTTTGAGAATAGAGGATAGATGAGTTGAGACCTCTTGTCAAGATATGGGATTTGTAACGATTTGAGGAAGAAAGGAGCCGGACAATAGTGAGCTTGATGTCGCGGGCATGGCTTTCTCTGAGCAAGATGCCATGCCCGCGACTCATTGGTTTATCGCACAGGTTGTCTCAGGCCATATGCCCGTGGCAGACAGAGGCTAAAACTCATTCACCTCATCATCGAAGGGAATGACCTGTTCCGGATCTACCTTTTTGCCCTGCTTCAGGGCCAGCCTTGTCCTGCCGGCCGGTTTTCTGCTCAAGCTGCTTGGGGCCGCTGTCGGGGTGCGGACCGATCTTTCACGGCCCGCATCCTCGTTTCCACCGATCACCCGCAACAGGTCGTTTACAATGGAACGCATCTGTTCGGCCTGGGCGTTCATCTCCTCGGAGGCCGAGGCCGACTCCTCGGCGTTGGCCGCATTCTGCTGGGTCACCTTGTCCATCTCCACCACGGCCTGATTGATTTGCTCGATTCCCTTGGCCTGCTCGTTGGATGCCGCGGCGATCTCGTTGACCAGTTCCCCCACCTTGCGCACCCGGGTGACCGTCTCGGCAAAGGCCTCGCTGGTGCCGCTCACCACCTTGGATCCATCCGCCACTTTTTTGACGGTGTCTTCAATGAGACCGGCTGTGTTTTTGGCCGCTTCCGCGGCCCGCAGGGCCAGGTTCCGCACTTCATCGGCCACCACCGCGAATCCGGCGCCCGCCTCCCCGGCCCTGGCTGCCTCCACGGCTGCGTTCAGGGCCAATAGGTTGGTCTGAAAGGCAATTTCATCGATGGTTTTGATGATCTTCTGGGTTTCCTCGCTGGCCGAGGAGATCTCTTTCATGGACAGGGTCAGCTTTTCCATGGAGGCATCCGCCTGACTGATGACCTGGTTGGCCTCCTTCATGAGACTGTCGGCCTCGTTGGCGTTGCTGGCGTTCTGCTTGGTCATGGAGGACATCTCCTCCAGTGAGGAGGAGGTCTCTTCGATGGAGGCCGCGGATTCCGAGGCCCCTTCGGCCAGGGACTGGCTGGCGGCCGAGACTTGGCTCGATGCGGATGCCACCTGCTCGGAGCCCTCGTTGAGACCGTGGGCCGCGAGCATGATGGGCCTCGTGATGCTCCTTGCAAAATAGAGAACCGCCAGGATGGTGGCGGCCAGAAAGATGCCGCCCACGAGAAGGATCATACTCCGGATGGCACGCGCCGTACCCATGAACTCCTCGGAAGGCTGGGTCACACCGATGCTCCATCCCGTGACGGGGACAGGTGCGAACCCGGCGATCTTGTCCATGCCTTCATAATAATAGGACTCCACGCCGGTCTTCTGGGCCAGCATCTTGTCCATGATCGATTCCATCCCCTTCACTTTTGCAAGATTCAGTTCAAGGATATGGGCCTTATTGGGGTGGGCGACAACGAGGCCGGTCTTGTCCACCAAAAAGGGATAACCGGTTTGCCCCACCTTGACGGAGGTAATGTTGTCGGTCAAAAAGGCGATGTTCATCACCGTTGTCACAGTCCCTAGGAACTTGCCATCCGGGGAAAGGATCGGTGCGCACACAGGGACCACGGGCTGGCCCGTGCTTTTGGATTTGACCACCGTCCCCACATTGGCTTTGCCGCGCTTGGCCGCATGGTAGTAGTCGCGATCCGAAATGGATATCCCTTTCAGGGTCCCGCCGCTGCCGTCGGCAACCACCTTCCCCGCAGCATCGCTGACCACAATCGTCTCGATATCCTTCCCTGCCTTTTTGGCCGTATCTGCGAGCCTCGCATTCAGCCGGGCGATTGCGTCCTTAGCACCCTCCGCGCCGGAGGCCGCCACCTTGGACGCCGTCTCCCTCACCTCGGTGCCCAGGGCCATTTCTTCCACAAAAGCCACCCGCTGAAGAAGCGCCAGCTGGGTCATATTGGCCAGGTCTTTGGCGATGTTTTCCGCCTGCTCTTTGGCAAGCGTTTCGAGAGAACTGGACGCCTTGGTTACGGCAAACAGCCCTATCACCACCAGGGGAATCACGACTACGGCAATCCCCCCTGCAACAAGTTTAAACCCAAGTGATCTTCGTTTCATCTCTTTGCTCCTTCCATTTTTCATTTTTTGCGATTCACACCGCATGAGTTGTCGCCATCCGTCTGCCTCCGGGCTTCCGGAAATCCGCTGAAGAGCTGCCGTTCCCATGGCCGGTTTTGGCTTCGGGGAAGAAAGGTCTCTTTCCCTGCCCGGAAGGGTCTATGCTTGCCAGCCCCGCGTCAGCCGCATGGTGAGCCATCCTGTTAAAGGGGGCAGGAGCCTGCGGGTTAGGCCCGGCATCCCGATGGGGCGCCCTCTCTTGCGGCTTTTAAATAAAAATCCCCCGAAGCTCCTCACAGTGGTATTGAAGGGGCTAATGCAAGAAGTGTGCACAAGGGTTGACGTGCGGGGACATCTCAGCGAAATGTCAGCATCTCAAAAAGATAGGTCCTTTTTTTGCAGCAGGATAGCGCCCGGGGGTGGATCCATGGACGAGTCAGAAATCCCGGCCGTAATTGAAATCCATTGACGGGCTATGGAGAGATAGGGTAACAGGGTCACTCACGCAAACAAACCTCAACGTGTACAGGGTCCTGCCGAATATAACGCGTCCTTTCAGATCGGTGGGTTGGATAAGAGAGACAATGGTTTTGCGAGAAAGAAAACCCCTTCACTGGGCCTGGGTTGTCTTGGGGGTCTGCTTTGCGGACCTCTTCATCAACTATTCGGTCCGTCTGGGGTACAGCGTCGTCCTGCCGGAAATGATCGCGGACCTGGGCTTCAGCCGCACGGCCGGGGGGACCATCTACAACGCCTACTTTCTATCCTACATCGGGCTGACCCCCTTGACCGGATATCTCACCGATCGCATCGGGGCGAGGCGCGTCATTGCAGTGTGCGCCTTCATCCTGGGGGGAGGCGTTCTCCTCATGGGGAGCGTTCATTCCTTCTGGATAGCGTGCCTTGCCTTTGCCATCGTAGGGCTTGGGAGCACAGGCATGTGGACCCCCATCGTTACTGTGGTGCAGCGGTGGTTCGGGGCCAGGCGAAGGGGTCTGGCCCTTGGGGTCCTTTCCACCGGCTACGGTCTGGGGTTTGCCACCATGGGGGCCGCCTTTCCCTGGATCGTGCATCAATGGAGCTGGCGCTATGCCTGGTATTTCCTGGGGGCCGGGGCCCTGGCGATGGTCCTGGCCAATGGAATCCTCTTGCGGAGCGATCCCGAGTCGGCAGGATACAGACCCTGGGGAGAGCGGGAAGCGGGAACCGACCTGCCTGCGGGCCCCCTGTTGCAGCCTCAAGGTCCGGTCATTCCAATGCTCTTGAGAGACCGCACATTCTGGCTGGTGGGACTGTCCTATTTCGCAGTGTCATACAGCCTGTATGGGATGACCACCTTCATGGTGGATTATGCCAGGACCCAGATCGGCATGCCCATGGAAAGGGCGAGCCTGCTGGCCACCATCCACGGGGCCTGTCAGGTGATCGGCGTTCTGACCGTTCTCCCCCTGTCCGACTATCTGGGCCGAAGAAGGACCTTGATCCTTTCCAATTCGGTCATTGCCGTCTGCCTCGCCGGAATCCTGCTGAGCGGGGCCTCTTGGGGCATGCTGTGCCTGTTTGTGGGAATCATGGCGGTTTTTTACGGCGCTACCTTTCCCATGTACGGCGCGTGTGCCGGCGATTTCTTTCCGCGGCAGATCATGGGGACCGTCATTGGCGTCTGGACCCCCTTTTACGGCATGGGCGCCATCTGCGTCCACTGGGTAAGCGGGCTTTTGCGCGATGCCACGGGTTCCTATAACGCGTCGTTTCTGATCAATGCAGGCATGGCCACGGTCAGCATTTTTCTCGTCTGGCTGGTCACACAGAAACGGGGTGGATGATGGTCGGTGCTGGATGGTGGGCGCCGGGTTTTTGGGTTTAGTTGTTTCTTCGGCTGGCGGGGGATATGATTGGGAGGGATTGGATGATTGGAGGCGCCAATGGATAAGGCAGGGTTTTTGTCCGCGGTTTCCGTTTTTTCAGAGATGCCGCGAAAGGACCTGGAGCGTATTGCCGGGCACGCCGTGGTCCAGGAGTATGGCAAGGGCGAGCTGATTATCAAGGAAGGGGATCGAGACAATCGGCTCTTTATCGTGATGAGCGGCAGGGCCGAGGTCGTCAAAAGACTCGGGCAAAGAGACCAGAAAACCCTGGGCGCATTCGGTCCGAACAGCTATTTTGGGGAGATGGCTTTGATCGACGACCTCGATCGGTCGGCGAGTGTTGTCGCTGTGGAGCCCACACAGGTGCTGTGCCTGGAACAGCTGGATCTGCGCAGGGAGATGGCCCAGTATCCACGCATGGCCATCGAGCTGCTCCAGATGATGAGCCGTCGGCTTCGGGCAGCCGAAAAATTCATCGTAAATTCACTGGGATCGTTCCTGCCCATCTGCGCCAACTGCAAGAGGATCAGGGAAGAGGACGGATCGTGGGTACCCATCGAGATCTACATCAGCGACCGCTCGGAAACGGACTTCACGCACAGCATCTGCCCGGAGTGCGCCAAAAAGCTTTATCCCGAATTCTACAAGGACAAATAGGTCTTATGTCTGGGTCGGGTGTCGTCTGGATAACTGAGGGGGCTCGCTCTGCGCAAATCAGCACACCTGGACTCGAAATCCGGCCCCGGAGTAGGTGCGCTTTCAGGCGCGCCATCCACAGCGCCTGTGCGGCTGAAGCCGGACCTATTCTGGATTTTTGAGATCATACCAAGGCGGTCTGACGGCCGCAACCAGACAGCGTTCTGCCCGCCCGTGGGGGTCTCTGCCCAAGGGCTGCAACAAAATGCGTTTATATCGTTCGGCGACCGCCCCCGGGCTCTGGATATTGTTTATTGAAAGGCAGCAAGGAATCCCTATCCATGAAAGGGCCTCCTTGGGGCTGGAACAGACTGTATTTTAAAGCCCTGCTGCCGTTCCCAGGAGCAGTATTTCGGTTTTTGCAGCCCTTGGGCAGAGACCCCCACGGGCAAACTTTTTCGCATGTTGCGGAGAAGTTGCGGACAAAGATTCTAAGCCGGCATGGCGCGCAGCTCGCGCATGGCCGCTCGCTCGATGGCGAGGCAGGCCAGCTTTCCGAGGCTCCTCAAAAAACCGATTTCGTCGTGGGTTGGCACTTTTTTGGAGGCAAAATAGACCCTGAGGATGGCATATGTTGTGTCATTGACTGTAAAGGGAATCCCTATTACGGCCGACAGGCCTTCTCTTTTGGCAGCTTGCAGGTTTTGAATGCGCGGGTCTTTTTCAAAATCATTGATGAGGATGATATCCCCCTGCCTGATCTCCGTGATGCTCTTCCCGGAGTCGATGGCGCCCGAATTGAGGTACTGGTTGCTGAGCCCATAGGCGGATACTACCTTGAGATCAAATGTCCCCTGTTCCAGGACGCGAAGGGTGCTCCCCTTCCCGCCGGTCAGCTCCACTGCCAGGGACACGATGAAATGGAGGATATCCCCGAGGTCCTCTTCGTCCTGGTAAATCACGTCGATCACCCTGCTCAGCGCAAAGGAAGATATTTCTAAAAAGTTTTCCGACATAACAGCGCCCCCGCATCATGGTGGTTTGAGGAGTTTCACGAACCCGGCCTGTTCAACAATCTGTCATATTTTGGTGGTTCATGCAAGTGGTAACTGGAGGCTGCAGCAATTCTCATTGTGAGGCAGATCGGGTGTTAATATTCTGTGAGAGCGGCATCTTGTCATCCCGCGCAATAGCGGGACGGCCTGGAAGCCGCTCCCACAAAACTATTTTGCCAAAATGGGAATTGCTGTGGAGGCTGGGTGCTGGGTATCGGGTTGTTTCGTTTTTTTGCCGATCTCTGACCTCCGACCCCTGACCTCTGGGTGTCGTATCCCTGCGAGGAGGAGAGCGAGAATTGTCGGCCCCTGCGCCATTGACCGGCCGTGACCGTGTGTGTTAGAGTCTTGTCAAACACATAATGAGATCGACCCAGAGTAAAAACCCAAACCCCAAGGCGGCCTGAGGGCCGGAAATAAACAGCGGACTGCCCGCCCGTGGGGGTCTCTGCCCAAGGGCTGCAACAAAATGCGTTTATATCGTTCGGCGACCGCCCCCGGGCCCGGGATGTTGTTTATTGAAAGGCAGCAAGGAATTCCTATCGACCCGCCTGACTCGCCTCACTCGCATGGCGGGCAGGTGAAAGGGCGTCCTTGGGGCTTAAACAGGCTGTATTTTAAAGCCCTGCTGCCGTTCCCAAAAGCTGTATTCGGTTTTTGCAGTCCTTGGGCAGAGACCCCCACGGGCAGACTTCTTCGCACGTTTAAGAGAAGTTACGGACAAAGAACCCAAGACCTTTGAGCAACTTCATAAACACGCAAATTAGAGGCTCAGCCTGAATGCCCATGTTAGATGCGGCCGCGCGCACCATTCTTAAAGGAAACGTAGGATCCTTGGTCAGGGTCTTGACCGCTGTTTTCCTTGTTTGCCTGGCAACTGTGTTGACCGCCCGGGCCGACCGTCCTGTTCCCAAGCCAAAAGGCCTGGTCAATGACTTTGCCGGCGTCGTTTCTCCTGCCTACAGGGAAAAGATCGCTGCTGTCGCGGGCGAGCTCCTTCAGAAGACCGGGGTTCCGGTGGTGGTCGCGACCCTGCCGGACATCGGGGGGGCCGAATACAACGAGTATGCCAATCGCCTCTATAATGCCTGGGGGATCGGGAAAAAGGGGCAAGACAAAGGGGTTCTCATCTTTGTGGCCGTGAAAGAGAGAAAGATGCGGATCGAGACGGGCTACGGCGTGGAGGGGATCCTCCCCGACGGCCTCGTGGGCGAGATCCGGGACCGGTACATCATCCCCTATCTCAAGGAAGACAAATTCGGCGAGGGTCTCTATGCAGGGACCCTGGCCGTGGCGCAGGTCATTGCCAAGAATGCAGGGGTCGAGCTCTCGGGCCGCATGCCGGAGGCGCCGACAGAGGAAAAGGATTCCGGATTCGTTATTCTTCCGATCATTTTTATCCTCTTCATGTTGATGGCCGTCTCCAGGCGCCGCGGCGGCTCGTGGCTCTTTTTCCTCCCCTTTTTCTTTGGGGCGGGCGGGGGCCACGGCGCCCGTTATGGCGGACTGGGAGGGAGCTTTGGCGGATTCGGCGGCGGGTTTGGCGGGTTTGGCGGAGGCATGAGCGGCGGGGGCGGTGCAGGCGGGAGTTTCTGAACAGGGCCTTTCCAAAAAATGGGCCGGAGGAAGAAACATGGCAAGACATATTGAGGATCCAAAGGCCATCTTTTCAGAGGTAACGGCCGACTACCGGGCTGTTTTTGGAGATGATCTCGTGGCCATTGTTCTCTACGGGAGCGCAGCGGGTCCCGATTTTCAGCCGGGATCGTCGGACATCAACTTCATGGTGGTTTTGACAGAGACCGGCATCTGTCATATTGACCGGGCATTTGACCTGGTAAACAGATGGGCCAAGCGGGGGGCAGCCATACCTCTTTTTCTGACCGAATCATATATAAAGAGCTCCCTGGATGTCTTCCCCATGGAATATCTCGGTTTTCAGCGCAACCATGTTCAGGTGAACGGGAAGGATATCCTCAGAGACCTCGTCTTCAAGCCCGAATACGTGCGGCTCCAGTGCGAGCGGGAGGTCAAAGGGAAACTCCTTCTGCTGCGCGAGGCCTTCATGGAAAGCCGAGGAAAGGCAAAGGTCCTAAGGGTGGTCCTGAAGGAGGCTGTCCCGGCCCTTACTGCCATCTTCGAAGGACTCCTTTACCTCCAAAAAATCGAGATCCCCGCAACCCGTCGGGAGACGCTGCGGGCCGCGGCGGGCGCGTTTGACATGGACGGCCGGGTGTTTGAGGAGATCCTTCATATCCGGGAAGGCCGGTCAACGCTCAAGGATCAGGAGGCCGCGGCCCTCTTCAAAGGCTGCCTCAGGGAGATGGAGCGCCTTTCCAACATCATCGACTCCCTTCAATTGGGATCCGATTCAGGCGTTCAGAGTTCATGGACAAATCGCTGACGCATAAACTCCAAGACGGGTTAATCCACGGCAGGAGGAGGCTATGGGCAAGGGATTGAAGAGCCTGATCATTGTATTGGGCATACTGCTGGTCATTGTCATAGGGTTTTATTCTTATTTGAAAGGGACCTACAACAAACTGGTGAGTCTCGACGAAGGCGTCCATGCGGCATGGGCCCAGGTGGAAAACCAGCTCCAGCGGCGTTATGATCTGATCCCCAATTACGTGGAAACGGTCAAAGGATATGCGAAGCACGAAAGGGAGGTCTTGCAGCAGGTCACCGAGGCCCGTGCAAAGGTGGGAGGGGCCGCGACTGTCAATGAAAAGATCGAGGCCAACAACGAATTGTCATCCGCCCTGAGCCGGCTCCTGGTGGTGGTAGAACAGTATCCCGACCTGAAGGCAAACACGAATTTCATCCGACTCCAGGACGAACTGGCAGGGACGGAAAATCGGATCGCAGTGGAGCGCAGACGGTTCAATGAGGCGGTCAAAAACTACAACATCGCCATACGGCATTTTCCCACCAACATCATCGCGGGCATGTTCGGATTTGAAAAAAAGACCTTCTTCGAGGTCCCCAAGGAACGCCAGGAGGCGCCCAAGGTCAGGTTTTAATCATCGTTTCTGAAGATAGTAATCGTGGATTCTCTCCAGGGTGCTGATGTACTGGTCCTGAAACTCGAGTTCGGTATGGTGCGTCAGCTCCTTTTTCAGGGCCTTGAGATAGGGCGCTGCATCCAGCCCATAGGTGTTTTTCCCCAACCGGTCTGCCTGGTAAATGATCAACACGCAATAGTAGCTGACCAGAAGCCGCACCCGCATGGTCCGACGGAAGAGATAGCACCTCCCGCCTGCTGTGTTGAGAAAAAAACCGGCGTAGCGGTAGATTGCTTCAAACGGGGGCCGCACGCCCTCCGGGTTGGGGCATTCGTCCCCCAGCATGAGCCAGCGGTAGAAGGTCTCCATGTCGTACTCGAGGGCATCCCCTTCGCTTTGGATGACCGCCTTGATGACGCTCAGGTCTCTGCGGTCCAGGGCGCGGGAAAAGAAATAGATGTTGGTCAAAAGCGTGTTCGGTTCAAATCCCTCCCCGGCAGGGTGCGGGGGCCGGGCCGCCAACCGCTTGATGATTCCGGCGAAATAAGAATGGGCGTCCTCATTCAGATTGAATTGCCGAAAGCAGGGTCTTTCGTTGACCGACTCGAAAAAGTCCCGGACATGCTGGTCAATAAGGGCGCAGTAGGCCTTGTGTTCCGCTCCTGTTTTTCTGTCCGGCGCTCCCTGCTCTGCCTTAACAAAGAGCTCCTCGATGGGTCCCTGGGCCGCCACTTCGTCCTGCCGGGACGTGCGGGCCTTCTCAATGGCAAAGGTCTCGGGTTCTGCGGTCTCTGTTCCGGCCGATTGGAGCGCGCCCTCTTTGCCTCTTTCAGGACCGCCCCGTGATTTTTCCTCCGGCCTGGTCCCGGTCTCCCGGGCGTCCCTCGAAACAGGGGGCTTCTGCTCAGAGGCGGTGTTTTGGGCTGTCAACGTTTTGTCTGTCTCCGGTCCGGTTCTCGTGTACCAGTAATAGCCGAGGCCTGCCAGTATGACGACCGCCGGAATGATCCACCACCAGATGCGGCTCCCCTTCTTTGTGGCCATGCCATTTTCTCCTGTACCTCAGTTGCGTTTTGATGAACCGGAACGGATATGCGAGGCTTATTGACTGACCGTCAGCCTGTATTTTTCCTGTCCTTCCTGATACAAATCATTTCCGAGGACGTCATTGACCACTACCGCGGGCAGTTTATCCACCTTCAGCTCCCGGATGGCCTCCGGACCCAGTTCTTCGTAGGCCACCACGCGGGCGGCTGTGACAGCCTTTGCCATGAGTGCTCCGGCCCCCCCGATGGCAGCCAGGTAAACGGCCTTGTACCGGACCATGGCCTCGATGACCTCCCTGGAGCGTTTTCCCTTGCCGATCATGGCTTTGAGGCCCCGCTCCAGGAGTCTGGGGGCATAGGGGTCCATCCGGTAACTCGTTGTCGGCCCTGCGGCGCCGATGACGCGGCCCGGCGGGGCCGGGGAGGGGCCTACATAGTAGATGACCTGGCCCGCGATGGGGATCGGCAGCTCTTTCCCCGCATCCATCAGCTCCATGAGCCTGCGGTGGGCCGCATCCCTGGCCGTATAGACGATCCCGCTGATGGTGACGCGGTCCCCTGCCCTGAGGGATTCCACGTCCTTGTTAAACAGCGGGGTGGTGAGATGGTATTCCTTCATAAGACGCTCCATGGGCCTTAAATACCTTTTCGGCAAGCTTTGTGTCATAAAAAAACAAGAAAGTTTTCGGCAACCCATTAAACGTCTGACGACGTCACTACAAACCACGCGTACCCGCGTGACCCCCGATGCCGGCAGTCAACCGCTTGTAGTGTGCCCGTGAGGACATTTGCGCTTGCGTACCGGGCATTGGGTATTCGTTCATCTGCGGAATTACCTTCCGTCATTCAGGCACGGTGTTGGTCGGAATCCAGAGACGTGCGGACTGAATTCCGGCTAAGGGCATCCCGGAATGACGGTACATAGCATGAGTGTTTGGGTTGCCGGCATCCGCGTTAGACGGTTTCAAAGAACGATCTCCACGTGCCTGCTTGCGTGACATTGAATATTGACGGCCAGGGGCAGGCTGGCGATATGACAGGGCATCATGAGGATATGGACCGCCAGGGAGGTCACCCTCCCCCCGAGCCCCTGCGGGCCGACCCCGGTCCTGTTGACGGCTGTCAAGAGTTCCTCTTCCATAGGGACCAGCCTGGGATCCGGGTTGGATGTCCCCAGGGGCCTGAGCAGCGATTTTTTGGCCAGGATAGCTGATTGTTCGAAATTTCCGCCGATCCCCACGCCGATAATGGTGGGCGGGCACGGATTGGGGCCTGCCTCGGCCACGGTCTGGACCACCTTTTCCTTGACCCCGGCCCAGCCCGCAGAAGGGGGGAGCATAAAAAGCCTGCTCATGTTTTCGCTGCCCCCGCCCTTGGGGACCACCCAGATCCTGAGGCGATCGCCGGGGACCAGACTGAGGTGGACGATAATGGGGGTGTTGTCGCCGGTGTTTTTCCGGGTAAAGGGATCGCACACCGATTTTCGCAGAAACCCCTGTTCGTACCCCTTCCGGATCCCCTCCTCAAAGGCCTGGTACAGATCTCCGACCACCCTTGCCTCCTGGCCCAGTTCCACAAAAAGGACGGCCACCCCGGTGTCCTGGCATATGGGGATGCTTTCTTCCCTGGCGATGCGGGCGTTTTCCAGGAGTTTTTCCAGGATATCTTTCCCTACCTCCGATTCTTCAAGCCCTACGGCCCGCTCCAGGGCCTCCACCACGTCGCTTCCCAATTCAATATTGGCGCGGATGGCTGCATCGCTTATTGCATCCACAATGCTTTCAGCAGCTATTGTTCGCAATGGATCCTCCATGAATGGGTATGATCTCAAAAATCGAGCGTGGGTGCGGCGTAAGCCGCAGAGACAGCGGGGGTCGTGGGACTGAAGGCGCACCTACAGGAGCGGATTTCGAGTCCAGGCGTACTGATTTGCGCAAAGCGAGCCCCCTGAGTTATTGAGATGATGCCTGAATGGGATTCAAGACTTGAAATTACATTAAAAAAAGGAAAGCCAAAATGCAAACAAAAATGTATGGAAGGCCTCTGCCGGGCGAGCGGCGACCTGTGGTTACCTCTTTTAAAAGAGGCCGCAGTGTGTTAAAAGAATACCCTGGACGGGCATGAAGGGCCTGGCCTGAAACAGCAACCCGATCTGGATTGAAATCATATGCGAATTATATTTTTTGCCGGAAAAGGCGGAGTCGGCAAGACCAGCGTGGCCTCTGCCACCGGGATCAAGGCAGCCCAGGCAGGGAACAGGACCCTGGTCATGTCCCTTGATGTGGCCCACAGCCTTGCCGACATATTTGACCTCGAAAGGGGTCTCTTGGACAAAAACAAGGGAAAACCGATCCAGGTGGGAAAAAATCTCTGGATCCAGGAACTGGACATTCAGGAAGAGATTGAAAAGAACTGGGGAGACATCCATAAGTACCTTTCCACCCTGTTGAACACCACGGGCCTGGATGAGATCCTGGCTGAGGAACTGGCCATCCTCCCCGGCATGGAGGAGGTCAGTCTGCTTCTTTATCTGAACCGGTATGTCCGAACAAAGCGTTTTGACGTCATCCTCCTGGATTGTGCGCCCACAGGCGAATCGCTCAGATTCATCAGCATCCCCACCACCCTCGAGTGGTACATCAAGAAGATATTCAAGATGGAAAGGGCCATCGCCAAATACGCCCGGCCTGTGGCCAAGCGGCTGTACAATGTGCCCCTGCCGGGGGAAGACTACTTTGACGCCGTTGAATCGTTGTTTGAGCGACTGCAGGGCGTGGAGGACATCCTGGTGGATCCCAAGACAACCACCGTGCGGCTGGTGGCCAATCCGGAAAAGATTGTGCTCAAGGAGACCCAGCGGGCCTTCATGTATTTTTCCTTATATAAAATGAATACGGACGCCATCATCATGAACCGCATCCTGCCGGAGAGCGTGAGCGATGTCTATTTTGAGGAATGGCGGAATCGGCAGGGCGAATATATCCGGCAGGCCGAGGCCTATTTCAGTCCCATCCCCATCTTTCCTGTGGATCTGTTCAGGGGCGAGATATTGGGGAAGAAAAGCCTCGCCTCCCTGGCCGATCAGATATACGGCAGCAAAAATCCCCTGGAGCGTTTTTTTGACGGCGAGCCTTATTCACTGGTCAAGACTGACGGCAGATATCAGTTAACGATCAAACTCCCCTTCATCCAGAAAAGGGACATTGATCTCAACAAACTGGCCGATGAACTGATTGTCCGGATCGGGTCCTTCAAACGGCACATCCCGCTGCCCAGGCAGGTGGCTGCCACGACCTCGGTCAGCGCCAGGCTGGAGGGGACGGAGCTGACCCTTGTCTTTGAACCGTAAGCGACCCATCGAATATGGGCACTTGTCAGGTTTGCTGGGATAATGACAACCGCTTGAAGAGGAGGTGAACCATGGCAAAAACAGGTCGAAATGACAGCGACGAACAGATGGCATGTCCGATCGGCAGGTTTTTTGCGAGGCTTGAAAGGGCCAGCCGCGGCAAGTCCAAGTTTAAAGAACACCTTTCCCAGTCCCGGATCGAGTTTCTCAAGGCCTTCAGAAGCCTCATCGACGAACATATAGAGGCCCTGGAGAAGGGAGAGGTTAGCCGGGGTCAGAAAAAGGCCACCCGCATCAAGGTGGAATAAGCGGGTTGCCGACTGATCGGGTTTATTGGGTTGAAGTCGGGATTCGGGATTGCCGGTCAGAGCGCTTACCCCCTCAATGCCTGTCAGACTGGAAAGGCTTGTCAACCATCAAGTCAGAGAACCCCGCAAGCCCAGGCAACCCAACGTACCGTCAAGCGCTTGCACGTTGAACATCAATAAAAGAGAGGAAATCAGCCAATTGGAAATTGCCAGCATCAAGGGATTCAGAGACATCCTCCCTCAAGAGACACGGGTCTGGCACTGGATCGAGGCCAGGGCAAGGCGCGTATTGGAGGCCTTCGGCTTTCAGGAGATCAGGACCCCTATTGTGGAGAAGACCGAGCTTTTCAGCCGGAGCATTGGCCAGGAGACCGACATTGTGTCAAAGGAGATGTACACCTTTGCCGACAAGAAAGGCCGAAGCCTGACCCTCCGGCCCGAGGCCACGGCATCGGTGGTCAGGGCCTACATCCA